>WNFC01015799.1_pt1 | contig 12081 bp, 7 predicted proteins | sample 5400541 | NCBI WGS metagenome assembly WNFC01 (sample SAMN13153342, study PRJNA577476) | soil metagenome | isolation source: 120 cm saprolite under Douglas fir tree site 2 hole 2 replicate 1 | place: USA:California | collected 2015-04-18 | reverse complement strand
TGGAGAGACGGTGTCTAAAGGTCTAGGTAAGGGGAAGGGGAAGCTTATACGAAAAAGTTAGCATTTGTGCGCCTCGAAGGCGCTGTTCCACTCGCAGCTCCGAAGCATTCCTTACAGTAGAACAGACTGGGAGGATAACGGTGTTGAGATGCAAGGAGGCTACGCCTTTATACTCTGAACAACTCTTGTCTATGACAACGGTCTATCTCTCAATAGATCTGGATTATCCGAATAAGGGGCCCATCGTTCTCTTTCACGCAAGGGTGCTTCCACGGCAGACGGTCGTTGTATCGTTCAATAATGCCTCTAATTGTTTAGTTCTTCGCAACCGGCATGCCATTCCGTGGTGACGAAGGGCACATGGCTCCTTGAAACTACAGTACAGTCATTTCGGGTCTTGAATGGCCTTTCCGCCCGTGAGCAGCTCGAAATGGTGTTGTTGCTGATGGCTTCGTTACCCCGTCGTTGGTTGTGTTCAGAAGCAGGTTCGAGCAGGCGCTTTCGTGGCGGATCTGTCTTTCGGTTTACGATTCAGCAAGGGAGAGGAAGGGAGTGTTGCGTTTTGCATTCCACTGTCAAAGTCCCGACGACGAACCCAATGACAATATTAATGAACTCGTTCCCCCCCAAAAAAAAAATTGAATCAAAAAAAATGAAAGGATATTACTATGCGTATTGCTCTCTCTTCTCTCTATCTCTCTATATTGTTGCAAAAGTTAAATTTGAGCAGCTTTTGATGGGGAGGGTTGAGTTCATTTTTAAAATTTGAACACCTGGTCTTCGGTGTATCCCAGCTCCTTGAGGATCCCGCCGACCGGACCCTGCTTCGGACCTTCCTTCTTCCCCGCGACCGCGTTGACCTGTCCGGGAGGGCCTATTACAACAATATTCCACAGAGTCAGCTACACAAAGCGAACGACGAAGCGCGTGGGAGAACGCGACGCACCGCATATAACCACTTTGATCTTGTCGCCGCGTTCGGCGGGCGGGACGTGCGCGCTGAGGAGCTCGCGGCTGACGTACCCCGCTGCGCCTGTCCATCCCGGGGAGGGATTGTCGAGCGTGTGGACGACGCGGAGTGCGTGCGGGTGTGCGCGCTCCAGGGCGGCGAGCTCGTCGCGAAGGAGAATGTCAGCCTCGGACACGTTGGCGTAGAGGAGCGTGAAGCGCGTGCGGTTTGCAGGGTCGCGCAGAGCCGCATCGAGCAGCTGGTAGAGCGGCGTTATGCCCGAGCCGCCGCCGATGAGCGCGACGTGCTCGTACTCGTTCGCTGTTTCGTCACGTGAGAAACAAGAGAAACCGTGAGAAAAACAAAACGGGGAGACAGACGGACTTTTGTAGGCAAACTTGGGGATGGGTCCTTTGATGGCGAGGGTGTCGCCAGGCTTGAGCTGCTCGTGCACGTACTTGCTTATCACGCCTTTCTCGTACTTCTTGATCAGCAGCACGACCTCGCCCTCGTGCTCCGGGCGCGAAATGGGCGTGTACGCGCGCACGGCCATGTTGCCCTTCTTATCCACCGGCGCGCCTTGCGCGCCCTCGGACCCGCGCACCACGACGAGCGACGTGACGGGCGAGTGCGCGGCGCCGCCGGGAAGCTCAAAGATGAAGCGCGAGGTGTTGTGGTTATACGGCTCGACGGCCTTGAGCTTGAGGTCCAGGAAGCGTTCCGGGTCTAGCGCGGACGTGGCCTGCTTTGGCTCGGGGGGAGCGTGGGACGAGGAGAATGGGGCACCGGCGCGACCGAGGAAGACGTATGCTGCGAGCCCCGCGAGTCCTGCGCCGCCCAAGTAGAAGGGGACGTTGGACGAGGAGGACGAGGAGGGCTTGCTGGGGCCCCCGGTGCTAGTGGTGAAATGGCGCACCGGGAGGGGGCGTAGAGTGCGGGTGGCGCAGCGGAGGAAGGACATAGAATGAACGAACGGTTGATAACGACGAGTTGAGTTGCTTGGAACGAGGCCGGGCCGGGTGTGAGCCGGAGGGGACCTGATACGTATGATCCAATTGCAATCTCATTAATATTGTTAAAAGACACCGCACTCTCCACTCCACAACTTCCCAACTTCCCCACCTCTCCCCGCCGGGCCCTCCCTCCTGTCGCTACCGCGCCGAGTGCGCCCCATCATCCGGAACATTCCCCGTCTCGACGTATCTCGTCAGCCAAGATTTCGCTATCGTAAAGTCTCTTTTCAGTTGCCCGTGTGCCGCAATTATCCCATCTATGGACGCCGCTCCCGCCTTTCTCTCGGTCTCGCTCCATACCTGGATGACTTCTCGAAGGCGGGAACACGACTGCCGTACCTCCGTCACACCGATCGCATTCGACGTGTCCTGCAGCGAAACGGCCAATAGCGACAATTGGGGAATGTCTTCGTTCCCCCTGTAACCACGACACGTAAGAAGGTACCAGCACGGTGTAAGAAAAAAAAAAGAGGGGTAGGGAGGAATGTCATCCACTTGTGGCCAGAGCGCCAGGGGTTGACCCGTCGGCCCGGCGGACAAGCGGAAGCGCAGCAGGTGATGTGAAAAGTGGGAAAGTGGGGAAATGGACAACAAGTCACGCACACGGCTCGGTCCATGTCGGACAGCGTCGAGCTGGCCACGGCAAGGTAGGTGTGGACCAATTGCGTGGAAAAGTCGGTCGAGTCTTGGTCATTCAAATCGACGATACCCTGGAAGATGCGACGGTCGATGACCTCGGGTCCGTCGTTGGGATGCTGCTGCTGCTGCGCGCAATACGCGTGAACAACCCAGCACCAATCCTCCGATGAGGAGAGGTACTGCGCACCTGAGTCGTTGCGGGAGCCATGATCCTCCGAAAGCGTTCACGGTGATAGACAAAAACAGGAGGGAACAGCTATTCAGCTATCACTCAAAGGGGAGGGGGAGAGCGAGCTATCAAAGGTGGGAAACGAGCTATAGGGTGGGACCCTGCAGGTCCCATCGACTGGTGAAATATGAGGGGATGGAGAGTCTTTCATTTGGCTTGTTTTGTACAGCGGTGATGGCGTCGGCGACCCCGCACGCCTAGAGTCAGAGCACGTTACCCCAGTTTGGGCGGTAAACGTAATAGCCCATCCTCCTTCCTCACCTCTGTACGACTTGGAGACCTTGGAGGGAGAGTCTCATCTCTTAACTTTTAGCGATGAACAGCACACAAGACAGACCCATTGGCAAAGAGAGAGATGTACCCCACTGCCTGAGAGGCGGCTCCAATCAAACCAAAACCACGAACCCAAGTCCGTCATATGCATGTCACGGTAGGATGGGCCAAGGTCGGCGCAAAAACACGGCAAATTATTTTCACTTTTTTTGTCGGTTTTGGCGAGATGCAGTGGTCACATACGGTATGTATGGATAGTTTTTTCTCCGGCATTTGTCAAGAGGGGTTCATGATATTTGTATGACACGTCAAAAGATCGAATGCGATAAGCGAGATGTCCGAGCCGTGAATCCCCCTGGGCGGCCGTGGCATTGACACCTGGATTCAGCAGCCTCTATGAACACCGGGGATGATCAAATTAAAACTTGTTCAGGTCACGGTAAAAGGCCCTCTCCCCGGAATCTGAACGATCTAAACGGTATAATACGGTTAACGTACTGTGGCACAGTCGTGCGGGAATATAATGCTTCATCATCCCCGTTTGTGTCTGCGATGTCCGCGTGTTAAGCATGGCAAGTTCTGTATTAGTACTACAGGTTGGCTCGCACCAACATACTCAAGCTGCTGCACACCATCAAACTTTGAATGTACGCGATGCCCTTCTGCAGTACACGTACTAGTGTATATATCAGACGATCTCGCATAAATTTGCCACGTGTTTCTCGGAAAACACTTTCCCCCCTCGGATAATATATGTACTTTATCGTACTGTGCGTCTGTGAGATCGTTCCGTAGTCGTCGGATCTGTCCGACAGCACCATCATGATGCGGCCACGGACAGATCCATAACCACAGCAACACGCGCCGCAGTTTTTCTTTCTAACTTTATTAATTACTTAGAAGGGTTGGAGCTTCGAAGAAGGACGATGATGACAAAAGAGATCAAAGTTTCATCTAGGTTACTAACTTGAAAACTGCACAATCGCTTATGCATAGACTCGAATGATAGATTATCAGCGGGGTGGGACAAATCTATATTACCTTCTCCCCTCAGTGTCCGCTTCGCATAATGGTCCCGTCTTTGCTACGGGTCACGGTTCCATGCAGCGAACATTTTCACCTTTCTCTGAGGGTTGAGTGTCTAGAGTGGGAGATTAGTACGATTAGTAATCCAAGATAATTTGGGAGTAATCATACTTTCTTGACTCTTAGTAAGAGTCGGATTTATCCGCATTCCCCAGGACATTCGCATAGTAATTGGTAATGATGGTGGCAAGGGTGTCGGGATCTACGTTGGTCTGATCAAGCTTGCTGCCGACCGGATGTGGATTCGAGCAGAACGTACCGATCCCATCATGATTTATCTGACGGGGCTGAGCTGGTGGAGCAGCGAGCGCGAGAGCGGCGAAAGTGAGAGCAAGGAAGGTTTTGGTAAAGAACATCATCGTACTCGCAGTAGCTCAAAAGGCGTTGAGAAGGCGACACTGGTGAGACGAGGTAGGGAATGGGCTCCGCTTTTATACGCCAGACATCTTGTGTCTCAATAACGGCGCATTGAACAAAAATGATCATGAGATGTAGACCGCATTGAGGTAACCTACGTCGTCCTTCAGGCGGAATATGTTGGTCGGTCGGTCTGAGTGGAGAATCCGATGAAACATATGCCCGTGACACACTGGCAGACAGTCCATCAGCAGTAGTTCCGTCTTTCCCTTCGGTTCCACGGATGATTCAACCAAGTGAAGTAGTCACTACTACAAAACCAGTGAAGAAATCCACGGCGGAATGGCGATCGTACGAATGTTAGTGACATGGCAGACGACATATTCGAACCCTTTTGGCGCATAAGGCCGTGACAAGGCACGTCTACGGAGGGACTGCCCGTAAGGAAGCCCCAGCCGCTCGATAGTGGCAGGATATACGGTCGGTCACAGTTAGTGTCTGAGGCATAGCGAGTGGCTTCAAAAGAGCGTCGAATCGTCAGGGTGTTGTTCACTTGGCAGATCCAAGAGTTCCGAGTTCCAAGTCCCTGTTACGGTCATTTCCGTTACTGGTAACACAACAGGCATTGGATTCTCACGCTTTCCCTCCTAGGCCAATTCAACGATCCTCACTGGCATCTGTCCGTGATGCATGATGTGCAGACCAGGGTATGCACATTACTGTATTCGATTGGCACCGACAAAGAAGATGACGACGGAGGCGGGTCGACGTCGTGGCGCGCGACGCCAGCCACAATGTCGTCGTCAACGACTAGAGATGGCCAGTCCATCGTCTCTCCTTCCTTCAAGGAGTTGACATAGCCCGTTCATTTCCAACGCTTCTCCGCCTCAAAAAATTTGCCCTGCATCATCTTTCGGACGCCTACGGCCACGCATGATATTTGCTTGGAAGCTTGATCCATTCTTACGGTCGTAGGCGTTGTCGCCGCGGGTATGCGACGAAATCGGGGGCTCGTCCTCTTCTCCCAATAAATCTGGGATTATCCGAATAGGGCGCTTGATCGTTCTCTTTCATGCAATACTGCTTTCGCGGCGACTGTTTATTGTTCCGTTTAATGTCACTTCTATTCGGGATGCTCTTCGCAACCGCTATACAGTACCGGCCGCGGACATGGTTTCAACATCGTTCTAGGTGGTGAGATGAATATCTCGTCTGAAGGCACCCGACGCGGTACAAGCATATTTCGGATCCGAATCATCCGATCACGGCGTTGCCGCCCGTAAGGCTTGTGAGCACCTTGAAACCCTTTCGCGTGTTCGGCATAGCAGTAAAACGACCTCGTCTTTGACTTCCTTCGGAGAGTGCTGAGACCCAGGTGAGCGTGCTTTTGAACCTGCCGATAACTTTTTTGTAGGTGCTACCACTGTGCTACCTTGTGCGACGCGGCTTCGATGTCCCGACGAAACTCTTGTCACACGGATGGGTGCTCCTCATCATGTTTTATGATATGTTATTCCTACGCAATCAGCGGATATCTCTGAGCCCCATGAGGGTGTCTCGCTGCTAGTCGATGCGATTATCTCTACTTCGGCGTGCACGTGTTGTTCAAAGGTTCCAACGTCTTCTTTTCATCAACCTCGATCGATTTCTAGCCGAAGTGGCCATGGGATATAAGTGAGTCCACATCTCATTGTTCACACCTTGCACCCAACTATACGTCACTCACATGTCCCCAAAATAAGGGAACCAAGGGAAAGAACCTCCCTCGTCGCGGCACCGCTGAGACATCATACCCCACATCTGGGAGAAACGCTTTTATATTAGTTCTCCAGAAGAAAAAGAAAGTCACCCGTTACGCGGCAGAATCGTTCGCTCCCGAGATGCAGCAGCGGATCTGTGCACGTTGTTTCATTAGAATGTATGCCCTGGATATCTAGAGCAAACCGGACGTCCACATCCATCGGCACGAAGTTGGGTTTAATCATCTTTCTCAGAGGAAAGTCCCTGTAATACTCCATTGTAATATCAAAAGAATGGACTTTCACGTGGGATACTTGGCCAAGGCGAGGAGTTCTTGAAAGTGTGAGGGGGTGGGCGGGAACCACGGAAGGCCAGCCTAGCAGGCAGATGAAATAAGGCTGGGGATACGACGTTGTCGAGCAAGCTGCTGGAAACATGTTGACGTTATCGTTATCGGCACAACCAACAAGCCTGAGCTGATCTGAATTCAAGACAAAAACCGTTAGTCTGCCATGATTCTGGACTCCAAAAAGGAAAATACTTTAACACGGGAAACTAGAATGTCCTATTGTCCACACCATGAAAAAAACAATGGTGGTTGTAGAGACGATCTCTGAAATTTGAAAATTTGCCCCGATTGCTGTTCAGTGTTTTCAGTATTTTCCCGTGGTTAATGTGTGGTCGCGTGGCCGCGCACGTGCGGGTTCCGAAAATGTTGACGACGGAGGGGGACTAGCAGGCGTCCCGGAAATCTAGGCGAAAGAAGGTGGTCTTGTCGGGGGCACACGAGTCAACGAAACCAAAGATACAGTAGCACGGCCCTGACGGGTAGCAAGCACGGCGAGACTTCCAAGGCGCGGAATTAAAAAAGAAAAAAGTGGGACCCTGGCGCCACGCGGGTATGACGGCCCGCGGAAAAGGACCTAGGTCCATGCCGCGGCAGGTGTTGAAGCCATGGGTTCATGATACAGTAATGTTGATGGATGGGGATGAAATTGTAGACTGTAGACACGGACATGTTTCCAAGTGTTTTCCTAACTGTGCACACACGGTATTTGGCTTTGACAAAGTCCCAAGATACAGTTGGAAACTTATGTCAGATGCTTGTCGCACGATTTACGAGACCAATCACGCGACGAAGGCATGGAAGTGGTAGCCATTGGTTGTACATGTTGTCGCAAGGACGATGATATCACTACCTACGCAATGTGCAATGTGACACTGCTTAAGCGCCGTATGGATGAACAAGGCCAGAGTGACCCCACCGGAGACGGAACACAAGGCCTGTCTCGCTCCCATTGGTGGGGTCTACATCTTTGGCCGTCTAAAAGAGCATGTTCGAATCTTCGAAATTGCTGTCTTGTGCACGACTTATCAGAAATTGCCTAATTTGGGTAGATGATGGGCGAAAGGTCGTGCGCTAGGGCGCGATCCTTAAGCCGAATTGCGGCACACGATCGTGGAGGGGATTTCAAGTCAGAAGGAAGAAGCAGCTTCGCACCAGAATTCTTTGAACGATGATACAGCCCCTATATGGTTACCCTTTTGATATCAGTGCAAGGAAAAGTGCCTCGAGGGGGTATAGATTGGTCAGTGTTTTTCATTGGCGAGGGTTGTGTGTGTCGCGGTGGTCTCTGGAGGGTGAGTGAGAGGACTTGATTGATCAAAGTCGAAGATCGACCACCATCTTTGTGGGGCGAGAATGATCTCGTTTGGTGGATCGCCTGTGACGACATGAACTCCACAAGTGCGATGTGCGTTTATCAAACTTAGCGCTGAGACCGCAACGCGGCTTGTACGTTGGACGTATTGTGGGAGGTGGATTTATTACGTGTGTTGTTGTGTAGGAAGGTACGAAGGAGGCTAGAGAGTTGCCGTGAGGACTGGGTGGGGGGGCAGGAGGACGGGGAGGGAGGTGAGGTGAAGGATGAATCTCATCTCATCTATGACGTTTGGCGCTTCTGGTGTGACTCCACAAGTAGGCTCCACAAGCAATATATCGTACACGCACATAACTGTCCACATTGAACTGAGCCCCTATTCCTCTCTCCTTTACCATCGTCTCGTCTCCATGTCGTTTGTCAAACTGAGCATCTTCGGTACTTCCTTCGAGGTCAGGTCACATTTACCCTGTCTTTCCCTTCAGCCCTCTCATTCCCCGATCCCAGGTTACCACAAGATATGTCGATCTCCAACCCGTCGGCATGGGTCCGTCATCCCTCTCATCCTTCATCCCGCCTGCCCTCCGCTCACCTCTTTTAAAGGCGCATTTGGCCTTGTATGGTATGCCTCGCTCGACACTTTCCTTGTCCCCACCACACCCACTCCATATGCCTTGTTCAGTTCGGCAAAAGACCAACTCACAGGCGCATCCGTCGCCATCAAGAAGATTATGAAACCCTTCAGCACGCCTGTCCTCTCTAAACGCACCTACCGCGAGCTCAAACTCCTCAAGCATATCCAACACGAAAACGTTGGTACACCCAAGCCCCTCTTTTGCACTTTGCCAATTCCCTCTTCTCCTCAGATCATCAGTCTCAGCGACGTTTTCATCTCACCCCTGGAGGACATGTGGGTATTTCGCCCTCTCCAGCTCCCCCCTTGCCTCCCCCTCCTCTCTCGGTCCTCATCGCCTTTCTTGCAGCTATTTCGTGACTGAGCTTCTCGGTACTGATCTTCACCGTCTGCTTACCTCTCGACCGTTAGAGAAGCAGTTTATTCAGTACTTTTTGTACCAAATTTTGGTAAACCCTATCCTCCCTGTTGGTTCCGGCCTCTTATCTCTGCCGCTCAGCGTGGGCTCAAATATGTGCACTCGGCAGGCGTCGTTCATCGTGATCTTGTAAGCACCCAGAATCGGTTATGTCCTCTCACTCGCCTTCGCCTCTCATCTTTGGCATCATAGAAACCAAGTAATATTCTCGTAAACGAGAATTGCGACCTCAAGGTGCGGAACTGGTCCCGTTCTGCATTTCGCTGGCTGACAGCGCAGCAATCCAGATATGTGATTTTGGTCTCGCCCGAATACAGGATCCGCAGATGACCGGCTACGTGTCTACGCGGTATTATCGGGCCCCCGAAATCATGCTCACGTGGCAAAAGTACGATGTTGCAGTCGACATTTGGAGCACGGGATGCATTTTCGCCGAGATGCTCGAGGGCAAGCCCCTCTTTCCCGGAAAGGACCGTACGTCGCACGTCCAACTTGTTTTCCCCGCCTCTTGAATTTTCGTAAATTTTTAGATGTGAATCAATTTTCGATTATCACGGAGCTGCTCGGGACACCGCCGGATGATGTAATCGAGACCATCTGCAGCGAAAATGTACGCAACGTAGATTTCTGCTCCCATATTGCTTGTGCTGATCAACCTGGGGATTCAGACCCTTCGCTTTGTACAGAGCCTGCCGAAACGCCAACGAGTCCCATTCAGCGAAAAGTTACGATGCAATGACGAGAGCGCTTTGGACCTGCTCGAAAAGATGCTCGTGTTTGACCCGCGCAAGCGAATCAATGCAACAGAATGCCTTGCCCACGAGTACGTTGCGCCCTACCACGACCCGACAGATGAGCCAGTTGCTGCGGAAAAATTTGATTGGAGTTTCAACGACGCCGATCTCCCAGTCGACACGTGGAAGGTGATGATGTATGCGGAAATCCTCGGTGCGCCCAGCAGTCTGTAGCCAAGACTCTTGCGTACTGATGAGAGTTCGTATAGACTTCCACGAGGTCACCACAGACCCCGCCGCGAGCAATGGCACTGTGCCCGAAGGCGCACTTGCAGGCCCAGACGATCGCTATGCGGCCACAGCTGCTGGCGCATCAGTGGCCGCGACAGCGTCAGCAACGACGACGACCACTACCTCTAACATAATCACGACAACTACCACTGCTGCACCGGCAACGACTACGACAGCAACAACAGCACCAGCAACAGCAACAGTAACAGCAGCAACAGTAGTTGCAGCAACGAAGTAATCACATGTAGCCATGATCACGTGCCCATCAAGCTATGAGAACGCCAAGATGTCCTATGTGTATGTGATGTACGTTATGTGGTGGCATTAGAGGACGGGGAACATGCAATTCCCACTTTTTCACTTTTCTTTTCTTCCGATTTTATGGACATGAATAGTTCTCTTGGGTAGAGCAGGTAGAGCGTTGGGCCAGAGGGATGACTTAAGGTACGATTACGATACACGGCTAATTACTGTATAATCTGCGCATCTCGAAGGGGAGGGGTGAGACATCATCATGGTCCGGTCAGTATCATTAATCGACCTGAAGCCTGAGCGCTCGAATCGGTTCGTTATGTTACTTAGCTTCTGAATAAGATACACGCGTCGTCTGATTGACTCAAAGTTAACGTTAACATGGGAGAGGACACTTGTCACAGTACTGTGCCAAGGCCTAAACAACCCAGTTCTGTCTGCATAGCTCGCTCCCGTCAGTCCTCGCCCGATCTGACAAAAACAACCTGCACTCATCACGCGCATCAGCGGAGGCGTGGGGGTTTTCTACTCGCTGCTGCTTGCTGGATCCCTGGGCCCTCACGCTCTGTTTGGTTAGGTTTCTAACGACGCTCAGGCTGGCCGTCGCGCTGGTCGCGTGCGATTGGTTGGGTGCGCCCGTGTGCGCCACGTTTCCTACCAAGGCTCGCTGCTCGTTGGTCGTCCGACGGTGACTGACCGTCGTCCTCCGGGCCGGCTCTGGCGTGTGTGTGGAGCGCGTCGGTCGGGAGAGCTTTAATGTGAGTGAGCGGATGGTGTTTTGAGACTGGATGGCTCTCCGCTTGTGGTATCATAACTAACACGGATGGGTGGGTGTGAGGGGAGAAGAGCAGGAGACGTTATATAGGGTGGGCGGAGGTAGAGGAAGTACAGCTTCAAGTTGGAGACGGGTTCCAACGGTTGCACGTACCGTTCGAGATAAACTAAATCACGTTTAAGGCGGTAACTTCTGACCTTGAAGCAACCGGGACTTGACTACTCTGGCCTCTCAGGCTTGTCCCTCAAACTTGAAGAGGGCCCGATTGTAATAATCATTGTATGTCACGAAACTTGGCATCACCGAGGATGCCGCGGGCAGCCTGGGTATCGATTTTGCCACATGATCCTGGCTCGACATCGGCTCCTAACCCACGTGTGGACACGTGAGGGACGATACCGGTAGACTACCACCATACGACGTGACCGCTCTGTGCAAACTGCGTTTCTTATCGTGTGATCATGATGGCACCGATGAATCGCGATGATGCAACCTTCCAAACGAGGAGGGAATTTCGATTCGTCTACGACACATGCCTCACTCAGCGATATATTGGGTAGTGGCCTTACAACGGGAGGAGGTGTAGCACGCCTGCAAGTGAATGTTAATGTTGAAGTTGAACAGTCATGGGTAGCTGCCGATCCACCAAGCCAAGCCACAAAGTGAGCATTGGGCGGCCCGGTGCAGCCCGATCGTCCGTCGTCCGTCAAACGTAAGGCGCTCGGTTAAACAGGCGGTGAGCTAACTTGAAGCTAAATTACGATGAACGCGCAAGTGGTTTCCCGCTAGAAGTACAGTACCTGGTCTTATGACCTGTCGACCGACTTCCAGTAGCGAGGTTCGACAAAATCCTAGGGCCGCAACCCGTTCAACTTGAAGTTCCCTCAGCCGGAGCTGCTCATTGCCTTCTCTCCTGCTAGTGAGGCATCAAATAAACTTGAAAGTCACCGTGACGGCCGGGTACAGGCAACGCCATTCACTGTTTATGGGTGCTGACAACTTCTACTGCAGTCCTCGGCTATTCACAATA
>WNFC01007394.1_pt1 | contig 12081 bp, 7 predicted proteins | sample 5400541 | NCBI WGS metagenome assembly WNFC01 (sample SAMN13153342, study PRJNA577476) | soil metagenome | isolation source: 120 cm saprolite under Douglas fir tree site 2 hole 2 replicate 1 | place: USA:California | collected 2015-04-18 | reverse complement strand
GTGATCAGCTACCTCTACGAGCTACCCGCTGGCCCGGGCAAGAAATATCTGAGCCACGGCGCGGCGAGTAAGGTCCTCGGTGGCTGGCAAGTGGGGGGCGTTCAGCGCTATCAGAGCGGCTCGCCAGTCATCTTTAACAGTTTTGCGCAGTCGCCCCCGTTCAGCGGAGGCAACTTTAAGTACAGCCGTGTGCCGGGCGTGCCGATTTTCAGCCCCAACAAATCGTCATTTAACCCTTCGCTGCCCAGCGGTTGTACAGAGAATCCCAATGGGACCTTTAGCAGTCTGACCAATAATAACTACTTCAACTGTGCGGCGTTTTTCGACCAAAATGCGGACACTCTCATAAATCAACGTGGGTACCAGTTTGGAAATCTGCCATTGACGCTTGGCAACGTCCGCAGCCAACATTATTTCAGCGAGGATTTTTCGATCATAAAACGTACTGCGATTACCGAAACTCACTCGTTAGTATTCAAGGCGGATATTCCCAATGCCTTTAACCGGCACATTTTCGGAACGTTAGACGGCTTTCTCCTCGATAGCACTTTCGGCGTACCAAAAGGTCCACGAGGCGTCATCAACTCACGACGTCAGATCCAGTTGACTCTGCGCTATCAATTCTGAAACTTAGCCCGGCTTCGCAGAATCAAGATCCTCCTGCTGTCTAGGTCGAAGCAGGAGGATTTCTTGTCAGAAAAAGTTCTCGCTGGCCAGTGCGCAGGAAGGTATAAGATTTCTGGGTGCGAATTTGCATGAGATTGTGCGCCCTCCCTACTTTCGGAAAAACGACGGCGAGGAAGTCGCCAAGCCGCGGAGCCTTGCTGCGGCTAGAGTTTCCTCTTTTCTTGTGCATGATCTACGGCGTTGCGGTTCCTCTGCGGGCACAAAGAAGCCCCGACGTCGATGATCGATTCCGCCAGGCAACCGAAGCGATGCGAAAAGGAAATCTGGAAGAAGCCGGCGAAGGATTTGCTGCCGTCATCAAACAAGATCCGAGTTTCGCAGAGGCTCATCTCAATCTCGGTTTGGTGCGTGAAGAGCAGCGTCGTCACGAAGAGGCGATCACCAGCTTTCAAAAAGCGCTTGGATTAAAACCGCGCGTACATGGTGCAAGCCTCTTTCTTGGCGTCGCCTACTTTCACCTCAACCAGTTGGACAAAGCAATAGCCGCAATTGAGAAAGAGACTGCCTCTTACCCAAAGGACGCACCTGCGTGGATGTGGCTTGGAGTAGTGCGGCTTGCTCAGGATAAGCCCGAAGATGCCGCCGGGGCGCTGGACAAAGCAGCCAACCTCGCGCCGAATGATATGGACATTCTCTACCACCGGGGGCGCGCCCACTTACTTGTGTCTAACCGCAGCTACCGCAAGATGTTCAAAGTTGATCCGCACTCCTGGCGCGTGCATCAAGTAATTGCCCAAGCGGATGCCGAGGCCGACCGCCATCTGGATGCCGTCGTTGAATACCAGGCCGCTATCAAGCTTGCTCCGACACAGCCTGGCCTACACGAAGAGTTAGGTTCCGAGTACAGAAATCTGGGTAAGGTACAGGACGCGGAAGATGCCTATCTCCGTGAACTGGAAATTGATCCTAATAATGTTCTCGCTAAATACAAATTAGGCGCGCTCACCGTCGAAAAAGGCGACGTCGCAAAAGGCAAGGAACTCATCGAAGCCGCCTTGAAGGAAAAGCCGGGCCTTCTCCATTCCGACTATAATCTTGGTCGCGCGGAAATGCTCCTCGGCAACGACGCCGCCGCTGTTCAGCTTCTGGAGCGTGCTACTTCGGCACCCGGCTCCGATCCCGAAGTCATCCAGCAAGCTTGGTATCAACTCGGAATCGTCTACCGCCGCCTGCATCGCCTGGAAGACGCTCAGAAGGCCATGGCCACATTTCAAAAGCTCAAGGCAGAAGAGGCTGAGAACTCGCAAAGGGCACTAAAACGGTACGAGGTTCAGCAGAGTCCCAACTCTCCTCAGCCGCCGCCCCCACCGTAGGATCCCTAGAGCGGAGGTCTGTACAACTTGGTCAACGCAACTTTGCATCTCGTAAAAACTGCAATACTTATATCAACATTGATAAATAGTATCGAAATGGTATAACATGTTGATGTCACAAGCGATCCAGCTTCGTGCGTTATCCTCTCACTCTTTACACGTCTATCTGTGCCCCATCCAGCCCCTCCTACAAGTTGTCCAAGCGCCTTCCGGGCCTTCCCCCGAAGCTATTTCGCGCAAGCCTCTTGGGATTCTACTAACTCTTTTAAGTGCAACATTTATATGGGCCCTTGCAGCTATTGATTCTAAAGGACTTACCAAATTGCTAACACGTTTAGAATCAACACTTCCAAAAAACCAGAAGGGCCCTATCGCCTCACCCCTCCTTCTTTCAGCCTTGTGTGTGGCGCTCCTTATCTCGCCGTCAGTGAAGGCACAAGAGAAATCCCTCGCGCCCGGTGGGGTTTCCCGAATCATGGTGTACGAATCCTCTGAGGATCTGCATGAAACTCTGCAGGAAAAGCCCGCCTTGGCATTCGCCTCGACCCGGGGCCCACACTTGACCATTACCGTCAACGATGCCGTGAAATACCAGGAAATGGCTGGCTTCGGGGCATCCATCACGGACTCTTCGGCATGGCTGCTCTCTCAAAAACTCACGGCTGCTCAGCGAACGGAACTCCTCAAGCAACTCTTCGACGCAAGGCAGGGGATAGGCCTTGCCGTCCTCCGCCAGCCCATGGGTTCCAGCGATTTTTCACTCACAGATTACAGCTATGACGATATGCCACGCGGGGAATCCGATCCACAGCTGAAACATTTCACTATTGATCGTGACCGCCAATACATTCTTCCCGTCCTCCGCGAAGCACTCGCTGTCAATCCCAAGCTCAAAATCATCGCCAGTCCCTGGAGCCCTCCCGGGTGGATGAAAACTTCCGGTTCGATGATTGGCGGCACGCTGCTGCCGTCGTCCTTCGCGCCCCTGGCACGTTACTTCGTGCGATTCGTGCAATCTTACGAAGCCGCCGGCGTCCCGATCTTCGCCGTCACTCCCCAAAACGAACCGCGCAACATTCCTGGTGACTACCCTGGCATGGGAATGACCGCCGAGGAACAAACCATCTTCATCCGCGAACATCTTGGCCCCGCGTTTCGAGACGCCCACCTAAAAACGAAGATCATGGGCTTCGACCACAACTGGGATTTGATGGATTTTCCCGACAAGATCTTGAGCGACCCCAAAGCGGCGGAATTCTCCGCGGGCACTGCCACACATTGTTACGGGGGCGGCCCGGATGCCCAGACCAAACTCCACGACCATTTCCCCGCCAAAGGCATCTGGCTTACGGAATGTTCCGGCGGCGAATGGCAAAAAGGCAACTTGCTCGTGGCTCAGGCGGATCTCATTATCGAAACGACACGCAACTGGGGGCAGAGTGTCGTTCTCTGGAACCTCGCGCTCGACCAGAATCACGCGCCCCATCTAGGTGGATGCACCGACTGCCGCGGCGTTGTTACCATCGACCACTCTAAATCGCCAACCGTGGTCACTCCGACGGTAGACTTCACCGCACTGGCCCATGCCAGCAAGTTTGTTGCGCCTGGCGCACTTCGCATTGATTCCACCTCATCCGGGGATTCGCCGCTCAAACACGTTGCCTTCCGCAATGCAGATGGTTCGATTGTGTTTCTAGCACTCAATCCCGGCGAGAGTGCCGTAACCTTCAGCATTGCCTGGCAAGGACAATATGCAACCTATGTGCTCCAGCCCGGCGCTGTAGTTACTTTTCACTGGTCGCCGAAATCGAAGACAGGCCACTAGTATCAATGGAATGCAAACAGACATAGGAATCTTTGGCTGGCAAGTTACGGCGCAACGATTCCTTTGCCCTCTTTCACAGTAAAAATGTGATCCACGGCCGGAATCGTGATTTCTTCCTTCGCGCCACTTAGCCAGTGAATCTCGACCCTGTCTACTTTTGCCGCCGCTCCCAGGCCGAAGTGCAGGCGTTGATCGGAACTGGACGCATAACTTCCGCCGCTGAAGACGTCCCCGCGTTGCCGCACCCCTCCGGCAGTAACAAATACTTTGGCTCCAATCGCATCGCGCGGGCTCTTTGGGCCACCCACCAGTCTTAGCGTAATCCAGTGATTCGCATTCTTGACCACGTTTCGTAATAAGGTGGGCGTCGAATCGATGTTGTTGAGAACGACGTCAATGTGACCGTCGTTGAACAGATCGCCAAACGCCGCGCCTCGTGCCGTTACAACAACCGCCAAGCCGCTGCCTGTCGCCGGAGGCACTTCCTGGAATTTCGATCCATCCAGGTTGCGCAGCAGCAACGGGCGCTCTGCCCAGGTCGTGCCCCAGTCCTGCAAATCAACGCCCGGATAGACGTGTCCATTGGCAACGAATATGTCGAGCAAACCGTCGTTATCGTAGTCGAGAAAGCCCGTGCCCCAGCCCAGAAACGGTATCGTCAGTGTCGCGATTCCAGCGCGGAAGCTGACGTCGGAAAAGGCCGCGTCACCGTCATTACGGTAGAGCGTGTTGTAATCGTCGGAGAAATTCGTGATGTAGAAATCGACTTTGCCGTCACGGTTGTAATCGCCGACTGCGATTCCCATGGCGGCTTGCTCGCGCCCCTCGTCGTTCAAAGCAAATCCCGAAAGATAGCTGATATCTTCAAACGTGCCGTCGTGTTTGTTCCGGTAAAGATACTTTGGGACCGAATCGTTCGCCACGGCCAAATCCACCCATCCGTCGTCATCCACATCCACGAACACGGATGAAAATCCGTAATATCCCTTCGCATCGGCGACGCCGGCTTTTACACTTACGTCCGTGAAGGTGCCGTTGCCATTGTTATGAAACAGATGATCACTCTCGCCCGGCAGGCCCCGCGGACCACACATGACATCGACCCCGCGAAACTGGCAGAACCCCGCCGGAAGGCCGCCTTTGCCAGCGATCGGAGGATTATCGGGATCGAACTTCGCGTAGCCCGGAACAAATAAATCAAGAAAGCCATCGTGATCGTAGTCGCCCCAAGTCGCACCGGTCGACCAGCCGCCAAGCGTGACTCCGGCAGTTTCCGCGACGTCGGTAAACGTGCCGTCGCGATTGTTGTGGTAGAGACGATTCTTCCTTAAGTTCGATACGTAAATGTCAGGCCAACCGTCGTTATTGAAGTCCCCGACCGCTACGCCGAACCCCCATCTTTCATTTGCTACGCCGGCTTTGTCCGTGACGTCGGTGAATGTTCCATCATGGTTGTTGTGCAGCAGCATCGCGCGCGGCGCGGCTTCCTTGCCTTTCAGCGCGGGAAACGTTGAGCCGTTCAGCAGATAAATATCAAGCCAGCCGTCATTGTCATAATCGAGCAGCGCCACCCCGGAACCGGGCGTCTCCAGAATCGTCCTTTTCTCGCGTGCGCCTGAGCGATGATGAAATCTGTCGATGCCCGCCGCACGCGTCACATCGACAAAAATAACCGGGGCGCCATCAACAAAGCCCCCGGCTGTGATCGGGCGCGAGAGTGCGTCCTTCACCGGAGCGTGCGCGCCGCCGGTGCTCATGCCGCTCTGTTGGCCCCCCACAGGCTCTTTTTCCGCGGGTTTTTCCTGGGCCACGCCGGGGTTTAGAAGCAGCGCCACAAAAATGGCTTGTACTGAGGTAGCGCGGAGAAGGCGCATAAATTGGCTGAATCGCGAAGATGCCATCGAGCCCCAAATGGTTCGTGCAACGCAAAAGGCATCTTCGCACAGAGTCCATTAGCCTGGCCATCAGACTGCTATTTAGTTTGAACCTGCGCCCGGCACGTGAGCCCTCTCCCAACTCCGAACCTTGCGGCGCGCTTCATCGAAAACTCTTTCGTAGTTCCGCAACCGAACTTTGCGGGACGTTTCCGCATCGAGCAACTTCCACAAAGGCTCGTATTGATAGAAGACTTTCAGATACTTGGATTGATCGGTCGGCGCGGCCGAATCCGTACCAAACAAAAAACGACCCGGATAACGTTGTATCAAATCGGCCAGCCCCTTTGTCGCTTCCGGGCTGGCGACAAAATATTTTGCAACTTCGTCCCACGAGATATCGACGCAGACGTTCTGAAAGTCGGGGTCGCGCAAGATCGCTTCGATCTGCGCAAGGTGCCCGTTGGGAGGCGCCACCAAACGTCCCAAACCCATGTGACCCCAGATTATGGTCACGTTCGGGTGCCTCTTAAAGACGGCCTTTATTTGGCTGAGATACGCAGGTTCGGATTCCTCCTTTCGAACGTCCTTTGCAATCGGGATGTCGATATCGTTGTGCAGTATGACCACCAGACCAACTTCCGCGGCAAAATCGAGTATGCGGTCGAGAGCCGGGTTCTGAAGGCTTGCGACTTCGCCTGGAATCTTCGCCGACACAAACTCTTTGTGAATCGTAAACTCGCCAATGCCGGTGAACACGCCCGGGAAAGTCTCTAGCACTCTGCGAATGTGGTCCGCCGCATACATGTCCGTGGGGTTGAAGCCGGTGATCATGGGATCAAAACGGGCCTGCTGTTCCTTCGCCAAGGACTTATATGCCATGGCAATCCAGGCGTCGGTAAACGAGTAGTAGTACAACGGAGCGTCAGAGTGGAGGTAATACGTTGGGGCGCGATCCCCGTCAATCCGGTAGGACCACTGTTGCTGCAAGGGAACTCCAAAAACGGCCACGCGGCCGGCTTTGTTTCCCATCATGTTCAGAAAATCATGAATGGTGGGGCCTTGCTGGACATTGTTCGTCAAGTGGAAATGGGAATCGTTGAATTCATAATTGTTGGTTTGCGCGCAAGCCGGCGCCACGATGATGAACCAAGACACCAGCCCGGCGATCCGGCCAACAAATAGCAATCGTTGCCGACACTCGAAGGAAAGCCTTCTCATAATTACGCCCTTAGTAGATTTCTTCTGGGGTCCGTGCAGGCACCGGTTGAAATCATATTCCTTCGCGCGTGCCGGGAGCATCGACAAATTGCGATGTGCAGGAAAAAGGGGCGATTCGCTCATCGCCCCTGCTCTCCACAGTCTTGTCAGCCTCAGTTTGCGTTGCAGCTGGCTGGCGTTGTCGAATCGTTCGGGTTCGTGCAGAGCGGGCCCAATCCGGTCTTGGCGTCAGGAACACTGAGCATGGCAAAGGGTCCGGCCCTGTGCTCGCCGTTGAACGGCGTGGGCTTGGTCGGGTCGAAGTGACAGCTGGGCAGAGCCGCCGCATCCTGGGGATTGTCAAACCAGAAACCCAGATGGAACGTGTTCGTCGGGGCCAGGCGCACATCGGGGTCGAAACCGAAGATATCGTCCAGAAGAATTGTTTTGATCTGGACATGGCCGTCATCCGTTTGCTTGCCAATCTTGATATCGGACTGATACCAGGCCAAACCGAAGCTCCCCGTGAAATTGGGGTCCTTGGTGCCATTGGCTTGAAAGAAGCTGTTCTGGACGGTGAAGAGGTCAAACGCTAGACCTGGCTTGATCCCATCCAGATCCAGAATGAGTGTGTCATTCTGCTTGCCACGAATGACCGTGGCGCGGGCCCGCGGTTCCTCAAAAGGATTGGCACGAAGACAGTCAACGACCGCCGGGTTCGGCAACAGGTTGAACGTGATCTCGTCCTTCTTATCTTGGGCGGAGACGATGCCGGAGGCGGCCAGAACTGCGAACGCCGCCAGCATGCTGCGCGTGATGCTGTGAGCGGCTCGACCGCTCCAGAACTTCTTGCTGCAATTGTTGTTCAATGCTTTCTCCTTATTTTTCGACTCAGATTGTCGATTTGCAGATTCCCTAGAAGGCCCTTGTTCCTTGTTTCATCGCTACCGCAGCGGCATCGAGAGATGCCTTGAGCGCAGCGGCAGAACTATTGGCCCCTACTTGAGATATCGGAATCTGATGGGAAAAGACGACAAGCAGGATGAAAAGAGCGAGGCTTTACGATGAACTTCAGAGAAAACCAATGCGGGACTTGGTTGCGGATCCAAGCCCCGTACAGGCCCAATTTCGTTCATTGGCATTCTTTTGAGATCACTGCACTATGACCTCAACGGTTGTCGTGTGAGAAATAGTTCCAGACTGGGCGGTAACGACGATAGAAGCAGTTCCGCGGTTTGGCTGTGTGTTGCCGCCGTATGCGCCACAACCACCCGCCACGAGCCCCAAGGCGATGATTGCCGCCACTGCCGTGGCGGTCAGCAGTGAAGTACGAGCTATTCGAACAGTTCTGGCACGCCGCAAAACAAAGCTAAGTAGGGCCAGTGCGACAAGGAGAGCACAAGGGCCGAGTAGGACCGGCATCATGAGCCCGTAACGCGAAACGCTGGCTGAGGTGGTGACCGTTAACGTAGTGCTCGCCGCTCCGTTAGCAGGCATTACCGTAGCGGGACTAAAGGCGCAAGTGATCCCGATAGTCGGCAAGCAAGAGAACGCGACGTTGCTCGCGAAACCACCCACCGGAGCGACCGTCAGGATGAATTGAGTGGACTGCCCGGCAATGACCGCAGCGCTCGCTGGGGCTGCAGCAAGGGAGAAGTCGGCGTTGGCAATGTTGATGGTTACTGCAGGCGACGTGCTGGCGCCAAATTTTCCGTCTCCAGCATAGGTCGCAGTTAGGGAATGGGCCCCGGTGGCCAGAGTATTGATCCTAAACGTGGCAACACCAGCGTCATCGAGCGGCGAAGTTCCCAAGTCCGTGTTTCCATCGTGAAAAGCAATTTGCCCCGTAGGAATTCCTCCCGTCGAGTTAGTCGTTGCCGTCAGCGTTACCGCTGAACCGGGAGCGGCGTTTGCGGGCGCCGCGAGATTGAGCGCCGTAGGTAGCGCAACGACTTGCACCGCGAAGCTGTCGCTGCTTGCCAGAAAAACCGCATCCCCGCTGTATAGAGCAGTGATGTTATGGTTGCCCACGCCGGTGAGAACGGAGTCGAGCGTAGCTGATCCATTGACCAACGAGGCTGTCCCTAACCGATTTGTTCCATCCAGAAAAGTGACCGTACCGGTTGGAGTTCCTGGGTTATCGAGTGCCGCCCCTACGGTGGCAGTGATCGTGGCACTTGTATCCGTGGACGTGTCTCGAGCAGATACTTGGGTTAGGCTAACTAAGCCGGTCGTAATTGCACCGAAAAGCCCGTCATCGGCGTTCTGAAACTGCGTGGTGAAGTAGAGTGTGTCTCCATCTCCAAATCCGTCGGATCGAAATGTCAGGCCGTGGAGGCCGATCTTAGCGATAGCGTGGCCGTCGCCGTCTTTCAGTTTGCCCACGAAGTTTCCTGTCGCAAGGTCAAATGCGTTGATATTTCCATCGCCAACGTTGCCAATCAGAATGTTGTTGCTGAAAGGGCCGAAGTTGGCGCTGGCCTGCGTGACTCCCCAAGGAACATTCAACGCTCCCGCAGTGGCGAATCGCCGTAAGAAATTGCCATCCATGTCAAAAATACTTACGATGCCGTTTCCGGCTCCTACAACCGGGTCGTGCTTAACTGCGTCTTGTATTGCGTACGTGACGAAGACCTGTTGTCCAATCACTTGAATTCCGAACGGTGCGTAACCCGCGGGCAGGTTCGGATCAGTAAATGAACCCGGTAGCGCCACTGGAGAAAATCCAGGGAGCAAAGTTTCAATGAATCCATTGTGGAAATCGGTGACCGCCAGCGCTGGCTGAGTTAATGAAGAGTTCAGGAGCGCCACACCTTTGTAGACGGCGCCACTCGATGAGTTATCGACTACCAATGTCGCCGCCTGCGGGATATCGCCTCGACTATCGAGCCCCCAGGTGAAAATTGTCCCCTCGTCGGTGACCAGAATGAATGGATTGATAAGCGATGAGCCGCCAAAGAATGAGTTCTGATCAGCAACCATTCCTACTGGATGATCGAATCCAGTTCCGGCGGCATTTCTGAGAATGAAACCACCGGGCCCGGCGCCAAAACCACTGGCGTCATGGACGGTAACGTGTCCAGGCTGATTATCCGCAATGAAGAATGCCTGATTTGGAAGGAAGGCAATCCCCCACGGGTTGACCAAACCAGGCGTCACATTATTGGCCACGTTCGGAAGGTTAGACGCCAGATTAGTCTGCCGGTAGCCTATCGTCTGCGCGCTTGCGTCAGCGGCCGCAAACAAAAGTCCGAATAGAAAAAAAGACCCAAGACAAAGAGCAATTCTATTTTTCACTGTACCAAGCTCCTCCTAAGAGCAATAAAAATATTTGTGCGCTTTGGTGCTCGCCACATTTCCACACTAAGCGCAGGCGACGGCTTCCCGTTCGACTTGCTCTCCTTGCAGCAGTCGCCGCAGTCGTTGGCGGGCCTTGTGAAGCTGCGATTTTGAACAACCTGTCGAGCATCCCAATAGTCCGGCAATCTCGCTGTGTTCGTATCCAATGACGTCATGCATCAAGAAAATCTGTTTGTAACCGGACGGCAACTTGCGGATTGCGCGCATGAGGTTAAGCCGTTCGACCGCGCCAAGCATCGAAGTGTCGCTGGAACCGTGTTCCCTCGACACCTCGCCATTTGAGGTGTGGCGCTCCAAGTCTTCGGCTAGAAGCTCAGTCGGCTTTTTCCGGCGTAGATGCATCAAGACAACGTTCACAGTCACTCGATGCAGCCAGGTTGAAAAACCTGATTCACCGCGGAACGTGCCAATCTTTCGAAAAAGCTGCAGGAACGCCTGTTGGGTCAAATCTTCGGCCTCAGCCGGATTCTTAATCATTCGTAAGCACAAGTTGTACACGCGCCGGCAATGTGCCTGGTAGAGGTACTCGAAAGCGGCCGAGACGCCGTCCTTGGCCTGCCGTATAGCTTCTGCTTCGGTCAAGTTGTCCTCGTTCTGTGTTGCAGTCAAATTCGCCATATCGCTCCTTCCGGAGAACTGGGGCCCCACGGCAGACCGAGGCCTCCGCAATTGCCCTAACGTCCGCGCGCCCGGAAGGTGGCGCCGGCGAGAGACTGCCCCTACTGGTCCCTACCTGAGATATCGGAAATGGAAGGGAAAACACGACAATAGGCAGGAAAGACTGGTAGAGATGCAGGACTATTGTGTTTGAGTTTCCGATTCGGACAGCCGCCGACAAATGCGCGTCGGAGAACCACCCCGGGCTAAGGCACTAATGGCTCAGAAGTTGTTGATCATCCAAACGTTGGATTCCGAATTCGAATTTAAGATGGCGAGATGGCTTCCGTCAGGAGAAGGAAAGCCCCAAGTGTGGGTTGACTGGGGCCGATGCCAGATAGGCCGCGCCTCTCCGCTGAGTGAAACATGCAACAGCGTTGCACCGCTTGGTTCCTGCGTTGACACGTACAAACTCTTGGAGTCAATGGCCCAGTACAAATCCATGAGGTCGGAATAACCATTTATCGTAATAGTTCTCGTCGGCCCCCCCGACAGCGGCACCAGCCTAATTTGATTTCCGTGCTTTTTCACGATTCCGATCCTCGAGCCATCGGGAGAGAGTTGCCACCAATAATCGAATCCAATGTCAGCGTTGCTGCCATTCTCAAGCGGAATCCGTAACAGTTCCTTTCCTGGACTGCCGAGTGGGTCAAATGCAACGACGACCAGTTCGTTCTTTTCCGCTGTCGGCCGCCCAAACACACAAAGGTTGGCGGTTTTGTTAGAGCACGAGAACAGTACAAACCCACCGGTATTAAACAACAGCCGAGCAGCGCCGCCCTTCGGGTCAACGCGATACAAACCCATCTTGCGCGAATCAAGGGGTTCACCTTCTAGAAGGATTCCGGTTCTGTCAGGGCTGAGCCCCGCCAAATAGAAATTTGTGTTCACTGAGGGCGTGACAAGTTGAGCGGTACTACCCGGATCCATCGCCTGCCGATACATCACCCGGTTTGAGGTACGTTCCGATGAAAAAAGGACTTCGCGAGAGTCTGGCGTCCATGCAGAAGGAAGATTGTAGTTATCGTCGAGCGTCAGCCGCCGGGAGTTCTGGAGACGGGTTTCATTGCCGACAAGATCCCCAACAAAAACAGAAGCGTGACTATTGCCTCTTAGAAAAGCTAGTTGCTTGGCGTCTGCCGTTGCGCTGAAGCTGTAAACGGAA
>WNFC01007393.1_pt1 | contig 12083 bp, 13 predicted proteins | sample 5400541 | NCBI WGS metagenome assembly WNFC01 (sample SAMN13153342, study PRJNA577476) | soil metagenome | isolation source: 120 cm saprolite under Douglas fir tree site 2 hole 2 replicate 1 | place: USA:California | collected 2015-04-18 | reverse complement strand
GAGCAGACACGTGCGATACCGATTCGGCAAGCGGCGCAGGGCACGTCGGACTAACTCGGCACGTTCGCCGCGTAGCACTTCGCGCTCGGGGTCGTGACTGTCGCTGGCGAGCAGAGCGGCTGGCGCAACCGGGCCTTCGCCATACTGATCGCGGCCGCGACGCTGGGTGCCCTCGAGCGGCTCCCAGCGGACGAGCTGGCGGCGGCGAAGCTCGTCGACGCAGGCGTTTCGCGCGATACGGAACAGCCAGGGCTTGATCTCGAGCGCCGCCGGCGGACGTCGGTCCCAGGCGCGCTGCGCTTTTTCCCAGGCGGTCAGGGTCAGGTCGTAACTATCGTCGGGGTCGCGCATCAGGCGCTGGACCTGACGGAAGACAGCCGAGTAGTGCGTGGCGAACGCGTCTTCGACGAGGAGAGGATCGCGGTGCAGCGTGGCCAACTGGGTGGCCTCGGCAATGCGCATATCTCCACATTAGAGGCCGTGCATTACGGTTGGTTTATACGCGGGTTACGGATGGATTACATCCCGAGGGGCTAGGGGCTAGGGGCTAGGGGTAATGGCCAGGAGGCTTCGACGCTGCCGTCCGGGGCCAGGCGCTGCACGCGGGCATTGCCGGTATCGGCGACGTAGAGCCGCCCGCTGCTCGGGTCGATAGCGACTCCTTTCGGGCCGACGAATTCACCTGGTCCCGAACCGCGGCCGCCCCAGCTGAGCAGCAGACGCCCATCCGGGGCGAGCTTGACCACGCGATCACGTCCGTAGTCGGCCACCCACAAGTTGCCATCACGATCGATGGCGATGCCTTCAGGGCGGCGCAGTTGGGTATCGGGCAGGGTGGCCGCCAGCGCCGTCGGACTGGGACTCGGCGTCGGCTGGGGAGTCGCAACGGCGATTGGCGTAGAGGTCAGCCCGACCGTCGGAGCGGCGATCGCGGCCTGGGGCGCATCTGCTGCCACGGCCGCCACCTTGACCGCGGTGGCGGTTGCGGCGGTGGCGGCTGTCAGCTGCGCGGTGCCGAGCTGCGCCTGGAAGTGGCCTTCGCTGCTGAAGCGCTGCACGCGATCGTTGAAGTGGTCGGTCACGTACAGCGTGCCGTCGGGTCCGAGAGCCACGCCCGCTGGCCGTAGGAACTGGCCGTCGCCACTGCCGCGACCGCCCAGCGTGGTGACCAGCGACCCGTCGGACCCGTAGACCTGCACGCGGTCGTTTCCGAAGTCGGCCACGTAGACGCGCCCGCCACCGACGGCGACCGCGACGCCGAACGGTGTGCGCAGATCACCTGCGCCCGCGCCCGCCGCACCCCAGGCGGCCATGACACTGCCATCCGGACCAAAGCGCTGCACGCGATTGTTGAGCTGGTCGACGACGTACAGGGTATTGTGATCGTCGAGCGCGACGCCGAAGGGTGAGTTGAACTGGCCGGGCGCAGCACCTGAGCTGCCCCATTGAGCCAGGACCGTCCCGTCCGGCCCGAATTTGACCAGCCGGTCGAGGGCGTAATCACTGACGTACACGTTGCCTTCGGCGTCGACCGCGATGCCGGCTGGCGCGGGCTGGCTAGAGCTCGCTGTGTCGGCCGCGACCGCGGTTGCCGGTAGTAGCCAGACAGCAATCACCAGCAACGCCAGCAGCGAGGTTCGACGCATACGCACGATCATCGGCCGATCGGCACCCGGGCATTCGATTCGTGCACGGCCGACGCGGTCGCGCGGCGCGCGTGATCGGGCACAAGCGGCAAGCGCACCGCAAACGTGCTGCCGCGGTTGGCGCCTTCACTCGCGGCCTGGATACTGCCGCCGTGAGCCTGGGCGATGTACTGCGCGATGGACAGGCCCAGACCGCTGCCACCGTGGGCGCGCGAACGCGCCTTGTCCGCGCGGTAGAAACGCTCGAACACGTGCGGAAGATCAGTTGGTGAGATGCCGATACCAGAATCGGCAATGGTGAGAATTGCCATGTCAGTCGAAGCGCCGGTTCCACGCGCATTCCGGGAACGAACGGCAGCCCCAGGCTGTTGCACGCCCGACCCGTCCGGCGCGCCGCTGACGGTGACGTCGATTCGACCCGTTTTCGGCGTATAGCGGATCGCGTTCTCGACCAGGTTGGCGATCAATTGCTTCAGGCGATCTCGATCGCCAAGCACGACGCAGCGGCCATGTGTCGCCAGAGCGACCCGACGCGCGTCGATCCGCGGCCGCGCTTGCTCGACCACCTCGCCAACCAGCTCGGCCAGATCGACTGGTTCGCGCTGCAGACTCGACGGCTCACCCGCGTCGGCCCGCGCGAGCAGTAGCAAATCGCTCACCAGCCGGCCCATTCGCGCGGCTTCTTCTTCCGCTTCGACGACCGCTTCCCCACGCGTCGCTGCTGGAACACCCGCGCGGCGCAAGAGTGCCAGATTGCCGCGAATGATCGTGATCGGGTTGCGCAGCTCGTGTGAGGTGTCGGCGAGCAAGCGGCGTTGGGATTCCAGCACGTGTTCGAGGCGGGCGATCATATCGTTGAATGTCGCGGCGAGAAAGAACAGCTCGTCGCCGTGACCGAAACGTGGTGGCGTCACGTGCAGGCGGCGCCGGTAATCGCCGGTGGCCGCGATGTGTCGGGCGGTCTCGGTGATCCGCGCGACAGGGCTCAAGGCGGCCCGCGTCAACAGCCAGCCGACGATGACTGCCAGCGCCAGCGCCAAGACACCGCCGGTCAGCAGCAGCCGCGCGACAGCCGCCATCGTGCTCTCGAAGGGGGTGAGCGACTCAGCAACCTGCACTGCGCCGACAACCTCGTTGGTGCCAGTCTGATGGATCGGTTCGGTCAAGAGCCGCACATTTGCGTCGCCAGAAGCGACCGGGACCGTGACGTAGATCGGACGATCCTCGAGGATCGCTTGACGACTGCTCGGCGGGACGGGCAGCTCGCCCCCCACCAGATTCGGCGGCGCGGCCAGGACGGCCCCTTTCGGACTGAGCAGCTGCACGTAGATGCCCGGCTCGACGAACTCCCCAAGCGTGGATTCCAGTTGGCTTGGCGCGACATCCTCGGGCTGCAGACCCAGGTTGGCGATGCTCGGCCCGACCTGCCGACGCAGCTGGTCGGCACGCAGCACCAGCCGCTGATCCATGCTGCTGGATAGGCTCTGTTGCAGCGTGAAGTACAGCAACGCGCTGAACGCCAGCAGCGTCAGCGCCAGTAGTGCGCCGTACCACAGGGTCAGGCGCGTGCGCAGCGACACGCCGAGTCGCAGCATGCGATTCACGCCCGCAGAGCGTAACCAGCGCCGCGCACTGTCTGGATCAAACGCGAGCGGCCACCCAGCTCGAGCTTGTCGCGCAGGTACTTGATGCGCACGTCGACCAGGTTCGAGTCGCCCAGGTAGTCGAAGCCCCAGACATCCTGCAGGATTTGCTCGCGCGAGAGCACCTGGCGGGGATGACGCAGGAACAACTCGAGCAGCTCGTACTCGCGCGCGGTCAGCTCCAGCAAATCGCCGCTGCGCCGGGCTTCGCGCTCGCTCGGCACCATCTCCACGTCCTGAAAGCGCAGGACTTCGATCTGGCGAGGTTGGACCCGACGCAGCAGGGCACGTACGCGGGCCATCAGCTCATCCGGATTAAACGGTTTGACCACGTAATCGTCGGCGCCGCAATCGAGGCCGGTGATTTTGTCGACCGCCTCGTCGCGGGCGGTCAGCATGAGGATGGGTACGCCGCTTTCGCGGCGGACCGTGCGGCACACCTCGAAGCCATCGGCGCCGGGCATCATGACGTCGAGGATGAGCAGATCGACGGACTCGGCGCGGACGATTTCGAGGGCGGCGTCGCCACCATCGGCGGTGGCGACGCTGTAGCCATCGACCTCCAGCACACGGCGCATCATGCTCAGCATGCGTGGATCGTCGTCGACGACGAGCACGTGCGGCGCAGTGGTCAGGGGCTGGATTTCAGTGGCCACTGACCACTCGTCTATCCCTGTTCGAAGGCGAAGGTGAGGTCGCTGTCAGAGAGTGCCGCCGGGCGACACAGCCAGCGCGTTCCGCCGGGGCAGTACTGGCTGAAGTATTTGCTCGTTTGCGCTTGCTGCGCCAGGTCGACCGGTAGGGTCGGGTTGGTGAGCCCGCCCGGCAGCGTTGGGCCGAGCAGAATCTGTTTCACGTAGTCGGCCAGCAAGATGCCACGCGTACCTTGCCCGGCGGTGTAGTGCATGATGCCGCGCTGGAAACGCTGGTAGATGAAGTTGCCGTTGCCGGGGTCGGCGGCCGGCTTCGAGATTGGCGCGCCCCAGATCTCCAGATCGAGCAGCCCGATGATGTTCTGGTCGGTCGTATTGGCCTGCTGGGGCGACACGGAATTGAAGAACGTCATGCCAAAGTTCACCGGCTGACCCTGGAACTGGTCAGGTGCATTGTCGCGCACGAACTGCAGGATCGCCGATCCATAGTTCGGGTCGCTGACCCTGGGCGTGCTGTTCTTGAGCGTGTCGTCCGGCCCCGGGAAGATGCTGCCGTTGACCCGCGTGTACGGGAAGATCTCGGGGTCGAGCACATTCATCAGTTGGACCTGAGCACCGCCGCAGTGCTGCGCGATCTGGCGCTGGAAGATTTGCACCGAGCAACCCAGGAACGTGAAGTTGCGCGAGACGGGGAATCCGAAGGTCTGGATCATGCCCCGCGCCTGGAAGTAGGCGTAGATGGCGTCATCGTCGATGCGGAAGCGTGTCTCGTTGAAATAGCGGACATCGTGAGCCATGGCCGGCGCCTGTGGCACTGGCAGAGGCGTCGCCGTCGGCCCGGCAGTGGGCGAGCCGGTTGCCGCGGCGGTCGGCGTCGCTGTCGCCGGCGGGGCCGCGAATGGCGTGACGGTGCCACCATAAGCGATCACGTTGCTGCCGTTGTTGCCCAGGCTGAAGAACACGAACTGGGCACTGGGTAGGTTGACGTGACGCGAGATCGTGTTGCCGTTCTTGACCTGGCTGCCACCTTGCGGGCTGCCTAGATTGGCCGGGTCGGCGCTTGTATAGATATTCAGGTCGGCGTTATCCGCGGTCGGTGCGACTGAGATGCTGACCGTGGTATCTGCGCCGGGGTTGCCGTAGTAGAAGCGGTACCAGACCGCCTGGCCGGGGCTGAGCGTGCCGGAGAACTCGCAACTGTTCGAACCCGCGGCGATGGCACAGTAGTTAGCCGTCAGGAGGATGGCATTGGCGGCACCGCCGGCGACGGGGCCACTCGTTGGAGTCGACTGCGGCGTCGCCGGATTGCTGGCCGAGGTCGCTGTCGGCGTGGCGATCGCGGTTGTCGGCGCGATCGAACCGACGAAACTCACCGAGCGATCCGGGTGATCGTTTTCGATCTTGATGAAGACCACTCGCGCGCTGCCGGAGTCGGTGTAGGAGATGGTCCGGACGTTGCCATTGAGCGTTGACAATCCGGCGACGGGCGTGGGGTTACTCGGGTCACCGGTGAAGAAGAAGATGTCGAGCCGCGTCGAGTCCGCCGGTTCGAAGGTGAGCGTGGCGGTGACGGTCTGGTTGCCGCCGATGTAGTTGAACTTGTACCAGAGGCTCGACGAAGGGGCGTCGGTGCCGGCGAACTTGCCGTCGATACCGATCGGAATCGCGTCGGCGGCGGTCGCACCTGTCTGCGCCTGTGCGCTGGGCAAGACGCCGACCAGTAGCGCACCAATGAGCAGGACGACTGCCCAGGGTGCGATTCGGCGATAAAAGGACGCTGACATGATCCGCGTCAAGAATCCAGAGGGCATCGCGATTGACCTCCTGAGGCGCAACTGCCTGTTCCGCACGCACGCCTTCGGGCGCGCCGGGAGATTCGACAGAGGTTGTGCCACATCGGGTGTGGCTGAGCGTTCACGTAGAGAAACGAATCCCCTGAACCGTGGTTACGGGTCCAGTAAATCCTTAACCAAGGCGTAAGAGACCCGTTCGTGATAGATCTGACGCCGGTTGTAATGTGGGTGATATACGTGAAGCTTAGCCTACATCGGGTGACAAGTTGGCAACGCTCGCGGGCAACGCTCGCGTCATGAACGGGTTCGCACTTCCCGCTGTTTTTGTGGTCGTGGCAGTCATATTTGCAGGCGCCGTCGCGCTCGATCATCGCCGCCAGCGCGCGGCGCGCCTGACCGAAGAAGCCGGATGAACCTGCTCTGGATCCGACCGGTGGAAGCCGAGCAGGCGCTGCGACCGGACGAACGACGTGTGCGCGACTACGTGGATTCCCCGGCAGGTGTCTCGGAATCCGTGGTGTCGCTGGCTGACAAACTGGGCATCAACCGCGGACGGTGTCGGCGAATTCTCGAGCGACTGGTCGAGCAGGGCATTGTCCAACGCCACGACTTCAGCGACATTCAACCGATCTACGTGCGCTTTCCCAGCCGTTAGAATCACATCCAAGGTGGCAGAGGTCGTCGTCGCGTGTCGCCGCTGCGGCCAGAGTCAATCGGCGCTGGAGCAGGCGCCACTGCCGGGCAAGTGGGGGCCAATCGTGCTCGCCCAGACGTGCGCCGTGTGCTGGCACGACTGGTTCGAAGAGCAGACCCGTTTGATCAACCACGAGGGTCTGCGGCCGTCGGAAGCCGAACACCGCAAAGTGCTGTATCAAAGGATGGCCGCCTTTCTGAACCTGGCGGACTGAACCGCGGTGCCTACTCGACGCATTCTGATCGTCGACGACGAAGACGACATTCGCGAGGTCGCTCAGGTCAGTCTCGAGCTGCTCGGCCACTATGAAGTGCTGACTGCTTCCTGTGGCCGCGACGGTGTCGATTCGGCGCGCACTAGCCAGCCCGATGCGATCCTGCTGGATGTGACGATGCCCGACCTGGATGGCCCGGCAACGCTGGCCGAGCTGCGCGCTGATCCGGCCACGCGCGACATCCCGGTCTTGTTCTTGACGGCCAAAACGCAAGCGTCCGACCGCACCCGCCTGGCCGAGCTAGGGGTCGCCGGCATTCTGAGCAAGCCGTTCGACCCGCTCAAACTCGCCACGCAGGTCGCCTCCGCGCTGCGCTGGAGCTAGGTAAACTCGTGGCTATGGACCTGCCCGACGGGCTGGTCGCGGTGGTCAAGCGCGACTGTCCGACGTGTCAGCTAACGGCGCCCGTGCTGGCGGAAATGCATCGCGCCGGCGTCCCGCTGACCGTCTTCTCTCAGGACGATCCGACTTTTCCCGACGGGATGCTCGTGCAGGATGACACGCCGCTCGAAGTGTCCTATCGCCTGGGTATCGAAATCGTACCGACACTGCTCAAGGTGACCAATGGCCAACCGGAGAGTCGGGTAGAGGGCTGGGTCCGCGCCGAGTGGCGCACGCTCACCGGCATCGCGGACCTGGGCGACGGACTGCCCGAGCGGCGCGTCGGCTGTGGCTCGAATACGCTCGAACCCGGCATTGCCGACAAGCTGGCGGCGCGCTTCGGTGCCGAGCGTCTGGCATCGCGGCGCATCGAGCTCGGCGATCTCGAAGACGAGATCGAAGCGTGCTTCGAGCGCGGCTGGACCGACGGCCTGCCCGTCGTTCCACCCACGCCCGAGCGTGTGCTCAGGATGCTGTCCGGCACAGCGCGCCATCCTTCAGAGGTTGTGGCCATCGTCCCACCCGATCTCGCCGAATGCACGGTGGAAAAAGTCGCGATCAACGCGGTCATGGCCGGCTGCCGGCCGGAGTTCATGCCGGTCATCCTGGCGGCCGTCGAAGCGGCCTGCGGCGACGAGTTCAACATCCACGGCGTGCTGGCCACGACGCACTTTGTCGGTCCCGTGGTCATCGTCAATGGGCCAGTCGCGCGTGACATTGGCATGAATTCCGGAGTCAACGCCCTCGGCCAGGGCAACCGCGCCAACGCGACGATCGGCCGCGCCCTGCAGCTGATCATCCGCAACGTGGGTGGTGGCCGGCCGGGTGGCGTGGACCGGGCCACCCTGGGCAATCCAGGCAAATACACGTTCTGCTTCGCCGAAGACGAGGCTGGCTCGCCCTGGGAAGCGTTGTCCGTCGAGCGCGGCAGCGCGGCTGGCCGCAGCGCCGTGACGCTGTTCGCCGGTGAAGGCGTGCGGGGCATCGTCGACCAGTTATCGCGCACACCCGAATCACTGGCCCGCTCGTTCGCCGCGTGCCTGCGCACGGTGGCCCACCCGAAGATCTTCCAACGCTGGGACGCGCTGGTGGTGGTCTGTCCCGAACACGCGCGCACATTCCGCGAAGCAGGCTGGACCAAGGCTCAGCTCCGCGAACGCGTCCAGGAGCTCCTCACCGTTCCAGCCGAGGAGCTGCTGCGTGGGACAGACGGATGCGCCGAAGGCTTGTTGCCCGCGCAAGCCAGTCGGCCGCTGAAGCCGCTGAAGAAGTTCTCCGACGAAGGACTATGGTTTGTACATGCTGGCGGACAGGCTGGCATGTTTTCGGCCATCATCGGCGGCTGGTCGGGCGGACCTGGCGGCAGCCGGCCGGTGACCCGCGAGGTGCTGTGGTGATTGAGACCCGTCTGCTACTGGATCCGACCAACGAGCGCGCCATTGCGCAGCGCGAGCCCGCGGAACGACCGCTGCGACTGGACGGTCTGACGATCGGTCTGCTCGACATTTCCAAGCCCCGCGGCGATGTTTTTCTGGACCGCCTCGAAGCGCTACTGCGCGAGCGGGGCTTGCAGGTTGAACGGTTTCGGAAGCCGACCTTCGCCAAGCCTGCGCCGCCGGATCTGCGCCGTGAGATCGCCCAGCGCTGTGAGGTCATCGTCGAAGCCCTGGCCGATTGAGGGTCGTGTACGTCGTGCAGTGTGCACGACATCACCAATCTCGAGGCGCGCGGCATTCCGTCGGTGTTTGTCGCCTCGAGCGTGTTCAAAGACGCCGCCGAAGCGCAGGCGCAAGCGCTCGGCTTCCCGAGTGCGGAACGTGTCTTCGTGCCGCACCCAATTCAGGATCGTACTGACGACGAGATGCGCCGACTGGCCGAGTCGGCCGTCGACGACGTCTTACGGGCGATCACACGGGCAGTCTGATCTGCACCGACACGCCGCCCAGGGGCGACGGCTCGGCCCAGATGCGGCCGCGATGCGCGTGCACGAGGCCGCGGGCGATCGCCAGGCCGAGCCCGGCGCCTGAAGCGGCGGCTGAGCTCTCGTCGCGTCGGCGAGACAGCTCGCCCCGATAGAACCGATCGAAGATCCGCTCCAGGTCGGCCTCGGCCACGCCCGGGCCACTGTCGCTCACGCTGACCTGGATCTGCCCGTCCGTGCTGGCCGCCTGGACCTGGATGGTGCCGCCAGCCGGCGTATGCCGAAGCGCGTTGTCGAGCAGGTTTCTCAAGACGCGCTGCAGTCGGTCGGGGTCGCCCTCGAGCCGCGTTGGCTCGACGCTGGACGCGACGGCTTCTTCGAGGTGCACGTCGTTTTCGGCTGCCGGGGCCTGATACGCGGCGACCGTTTCTGAGACCAGCTGGGCGACGTCGATGGGGACGCAGCGTAGCTGCAACGCGCCACTGTCGATCTGGCTCAACTCGAAGAGGTCGTCGATCAGCCGGCTCAGATGCTGGATGTCGTGCAGGATCAACCCGAGGTAGCGCTGCACGTCGGGTCGATCGGTGACGACCTCGTCGGCGAGCGCTTCGACCATGGCCCGTGTTGTCGCCAGCGGGGTGCGCAGGTCGTGCGAGACCGCCGAGATCAGCTCGCGACGGCCGGCTTCGAGCGCGCGTTCACGTACGAAGGCTTGTTGGAGCTGTTCGGCCATGTCGTCGAACGCGGACGCCAGTCGACCGATCTCGTCCGACCCGTGCGGCATTGTCCGAGCGCTGAAATCACCTGCGGATAGCCGCCGTGCCGCCTCGGAGAGATCCCTGATCTGGGCCGTCAGGACGCTCGCCACGGCATACGCAAAGGCCAGAGAGATGACCGCCGCAAAGGCCAAAAGCAAGATCAACAGGGTCAGGTCGTGTGCACTCAGGAACATCAACGCTGAGGTCGTGAGCACGTTGGCCAGCGCGACGAGCAAGCCGACCCCGTACGCCAGCGCTAATCGCAGTCGGACGCTGCCGATGCGGCCGCCGGGCCAACGAATGAGCAGCGCGCCGAGTACCAGGGACAGGACGCCTGAGGCCGTCAGGAATGCGGCCAGGAGCTCCAGGTCGGCGCGCGGCGCGCCGACGATACGGTCGGCCACGACCAGGACCGCGACAATGGCGACCAGTAACGTCGCCCCGACGAGCAGCGGCATGTGCCGCATTGCTCCGCCGACCGCGGATTTCATGCCGATGGGTCGAACTTGTAGCCGGTGCCCCACACCACCTTCAGGTGGCTGGGCCGGCTCGGGTCGCGCTCGATCTTTTCGCGCAAGCGCCGAATGTGGACCGTGACCGTGGCTGGACCGCCGACGAAATTCTGGTCCCAGACAGCGTCGAGCAAGTCATCGCGACTGAACACCTCGCCGGGGTGGGCGATGAGGTAGTGCAGCAGGTCGAATTCCTTGGCAGTGAGCTGGACGGACTGGCCGCGGACTTTGAGACCACGGTTGGTTGGATCGAGCTCGACTTCGCCGCCGCGCAGGCGTCCGTCGGCGGGTGGCTCGGTGTCGAGTCGGACGCGGCGCAGCTGGGCTTTCACTCGGGCGACGAGCTCGCCGGGGCTGAAGGGTTTGACCACATAGTCGTCGGCGCCGATGCCCAGTCCGCCGATGCGGTCAGCTTCTTCGCCCCTTGCGGTAAGCAGGATGATCGGCACGGTGACATGCTCCTGGCGCAGCCTTTTGCACACTTCGAGGCCGTCCATCCCCGGCAGCATGACGTCGAGCACGATGACGTGGGGTGGATGCTCGCCATCCAGCGCCGCCTTGAGACCCTCGTGGCCAGTGCTCGCCGTAAACACCGCGAACCCATCGCGCCGCAGGTAACGACCGACCACTTCGACGACGATCGGCTCGTCGTCAACCACCAGCACATTCGGCTTGGGCAATCCCAGGGTCATGTTCCGGGCCGAGTATAGGGGTGCTGCCAACGACGAAAGTTACATCTCTTAGCTGGCGCGCAGATGCGTTTGCTCTCGGCTGTGTGATCAACATCACACGCTTGGCGTGACTTCCTTCACTGATTCTCAGATTCCACACGTTTAGTGTGAACACCATCACCACAGGGGAATCCGCCATGAACCTCCAATCACCAAGCCAACTGGAACCCAGCACCTACTTCTTCAACCCGCGCGAGCTCGCGCGATTGGCCGTCTACCGGGCAGCGATCATCGCCCGCTTCTACACCGATCAGTGCGAGCCACTCAGCGTTCGCCACGGCTCCGACGCCGTTCGCTTGCTCGAGTCCGTCCGCCGCGAGCAGCAGGCCGCGGCCGCCTGAACCGGCGCACACGTACGGCGGGATTAACCCCGCGGCAGTCTGTATCACGGCTGCCACTGGTACAGTCTCGCGGCGTGCGCTCGACGCCGTCGGTGTGGCCGGTCCTGGCCACGTACTTACGTCCACAATGGGCCCGCACGCTGGTGCTGGCGTGTCTGGTCCTGGCAGCCATCGGCCTCGAGCTGGCCAATCCACAGATCCTACGCGTCTTCATCGATTCGGCCATGCAGTCGGCGGCCATCGATCGTCTGGTCGCAATCGGGCTGGTCTTCCTGGCCGTCGCCGTAGCTAGCCAGGCGGCGTTCATTGCCGAGACGTACGTCGCCGAAAACGTCGGCCTGACCGCCACCAATGCGCTGCGTGCCGATCTGACCCTGCACTGTCTGCGGCTCGACCCTGAGTTTCTGAACAGCCACACCCCAGGTGAGTTGATCGAGCGCGTCGACGGCGACGTGGCCACCCTGGCCAATTTCTTCTCTCGTTTCCCGCGGGCGAAGCCCAGCTACTGGCCTTCGCGCGGGGCCTGCTCATCCTCGACGAAGCATCCTCGCGACGCTGGAGGGCCGAACCGGCATCGTCATCGCCCATCGACTGGCCACCATCCAACGCGTCGACCAGATAGGGGCGTTCGCGAGTGGGGCCCGCGCGAGGCGCTGGCGGTCGATCCGGCCTCAGCCTTTTCGGCACTGCTGCGCACAGGGGCTCGGGAGCTGCTGGCGTGAGCACCTGGCGCGCG
>WNFC01007392.1_pt1 | contig 12083 bp, 10 predicted proteins | sample 5400541 | NCBI WGS metagenome assembly WNFC01 (sample SAMN13153342, study PRJNA577476) | soil metagenome | isolation source: 120 cm saprolite under Douglas fir tree site 2 hole 2 replicate 1 | place: USA:California | collected 2015-04-18 | reverse complement strand
GCGCTGTAAAACGGCACTGCCGCCGCCAGCACCATCAGCAGCGCGAGCAGCAGCATGCGGGCGCTGTCGAAGTGGTCGGCAAGTTCCTTGAGTAGCACTGTGCCGAGGCCGTGCCAGGGCGAGCCTTCACGCCGCATTGCGAATCTCCCCTTCGGTTGCCGCCTGCTTCTGGAAGAATTGAGTGTAGATCGCATCAAGGCTCGGATTGTCGACCGACAGGCGCGTCAGCGCTCCATCCGCCGCGACAACCGCCCGTGCCGCCTCGGCGCGCACGTCGTGATCGGCGGTGAGGCGGTAGGTCTGCTCTGCGGTCTGCTGCACGTTGAGAACCCCCGCGATGGCGCCAAGCCGCGCCGCCAGCTCCTTGCCGGGCGCTGCGGCAGCCTCGACGTCCACCACAAAGCCCGCCCCCAGAACCTGACGCGCGAGTTCGCCCACCGTTCCAATCACCAGGATTTTGCCGTCGCGGAACAGCGCCACGCGGTCGCATAGCCGCTGCACCTGATCGAGCAGATGGGAGGTGATCAGTATCGTGACGCCCTCGCGCTTGAGTTCGCCGATCATATCGAGAAACTCGTGAGTCGATTGCGGATCGAGCCCGGAGGTCGGCTCGTCCAGAATGGCGATCTCGGCATGCTTCATGATAAGCTCGGCAAGACCGAGCCGCTGGCGCATGCCGCGCGAGAACGTCGCCACCGTCTTGTGCGCCACATCGGTGAGCCGCACGCGTGCGAGCGCGTCGGCGATGCGCGCCCCGCGCACATCGCGGCCATGTCCCATCAGCCGCGCCGTGTAGGTGAGGTTTTCGACCGCCGTCATATGGTCGTAAAAACCAACCGAGTCAGGAAGATAGCCGACCCGGCGCTTGACTTCCAATGGCCGGCGTACCGGATCATGACCCGCGACCATCACGGTGCCCGCCGACACCTCGGTGAGGCCCAGCATCATCAGGATCGTGGTTGTCTTGCCGGCGCCGTTCGGCCCCAGAAGGCCGAAGGTCTCGCCCTTGAGGATGTCGAAGTCGAGCGCGTCGACGACGACCGCCTCACCGTAGCGCTTGGTGAGGCCTCGCGCGGTGATGACAGGCTCGCTCATCGCCGGCCGAACCTTGCGACGGCTCCGAACATCAGCAACAGCGCCACCGCGATAATGCCGAATCCCACCATGCCCCAGGTCGTCGAGGTGGCGACCGTCACCCGGAACTGGGTCGAGGCGGTCTCGCCGCGGGAGGCCGCCCGGATCGTCGCCATGTAGTCGCCAGCGAGCGATTTGTCCGTCGGGGTGAGGAGCGCGTTGACTTCGGCGGTCTGGTTGGGCGCGATGCGGTCGATGGTCTTCTTGTCGAATTCGACCTTCCAGCCGTTCGGAGCCGACCCGGACAATTCGATATTGTCGGCCGCCGCGGTGCCATCATTGGAGATCACCACCGGCACCGTGCTCTGCCTGCCCGCCTCGGCGCGCGCCGACACCAGTCCGTCGCTGCCGGCGATCGTCAATCGCGGTTGGCCGACCACTTCGAGCGCAAGCTGCGTCTTGGCCGTGGTGTCGCCGGAGCTCGCCGTCATCTCGATGGGGAAACTGCCGGCGTCGACCGAGGATGGCGGCCGCACTTTGAGCTTTACGTCCTTGGATGCGCCGGCATCGATCGGCACCGAAGACAGTTCCTGAGTGCCGTAGGACTCGGTAAACGATGTTTCGAAATTGCGCGGGGCCGTTGCGGCGAGGCTGACGGTGAGATTGCGCCCGGAGTCGTTCTTGACGCTGACCGTGTAGTCGAAGCTGGATTTGGGCGTGCCGCGCAGCGCCGGAAGCTGCGGCGACAGCGTCAGCTTCGCCGGCAGTTCCTTGGCGAGATTAATCGTGATCGGCAGGCTGACATTGTTGCCCTGCCCTTCCGCCTTCACGGTCAAGGTCTTGGCGGCAATGTCCGCATCGGCCGGGACGTCGAGGCGGAGCTGCAGGCTCACGCTCTGGTCGGTCGCCGGCATGGCGGCGCCGACCGGCTGTCCACCGCCGAGCAGCGTGGCGGTCCAGCCGGCCGGCGCGCCATCGACCGACAGAGCAAAGTTCTCGGGCGCCAGCCCGTAATTTTGCAGGCGCAGCGAAATCGTCGAGGTCGTCCCGGGCCGCACCGATACCGCCGGATAATCGGTCAGAAGGTAAAGCCCCTTTACGTCCGGCCTGGTCTCGGCAGCGGTCGCCGCCGTCGCGTTGCCCACCATGACGAGGGCGGGAAATGCAACCATCATCGCGATTGCGTTCATTCTCATCGCGCCAACTCCCAACAGTCCTACCAGCGGTCTCTTAAAGACCTGAATTTTGGAAAACCTGGATTCCGAAAGACCCGAATTGTCGTGTACGCGCACCGCCCGAAATCGGCGGCCCCCACGACACGGCCGGGAAACTCTTTAGCGATCTTGGCAAAATCTTGGAAGCCCCTCGCCTCCAAATGTCGCAGCGGCGACCGAACGGCGGCGCCGCAATGTGCAGTGATCGGATCACAGTACTCCCTTTAGGAGCTGGAGTGGTGCCTTGTGCGGCGCGTCATGCCCGGAATCATAACGCTGACGCCGGATAAAACCGCAATGCTTCGGCGAGATGTGGTGCGCGCTTCAAGACCCTCTCGGCGCGTAGGGTGGGCAAAGCTTGTCATCGGGGCGGGCAAAGCCGGACCCGTTGGGCGCGTGAGCGGCTGCGCAAGTTGCTATCGCAGCGCTGCGCCTTTGCCCACCCTACCGCGCTTCGCAATTCAGCCCTTGAAATCGTTATCTTACTGTAAGGCTCGCGTGCCAAGGTCGCGGTTCCTGCGCGCTGAACGCGAAAGAGGAGGCGACCGGCAGAACTGCGGACGGTGAAATATGTGGGCCCCGACACCCTTAATGATCATTCTTGGGTTGTTCCTGCTATACCTTGCTGCAACCGGCACGGCCTTCGGGTCTATCGAGTGGCTGGTTCGCTGGCTCGGCGGCGCCACAATGACCGAGGCCGCTCTGACGTTCAGCGCGGTACTCGGCGCGGTGGCAAGCATACTCGTGCTGGTCGCTTACGGGCGGTGGGGAGTCATCGTCGTGGTGGCCGTTATCGTGTTTTGGTCTCTCGTCATATTCGGCCCTGGGGGTACGACCGCGTTCAACATTATTGCCCTCGCCGCTGCCACACTTGTTGTCGCCGCGGCGGTGGTCCTCGTGGAGTCTTTCATGGTGCGTCGGCGGGCGGCCCGAAAGCCGCCCTGAACAACCGGCCGCTCCGAGGTGTAGGGCGCGCGCTCCGTCACGACGCCGGCGGCACCATCTCGATCAAGACAATGCGGCCAATCGCAATCAAGGCCTGCCGGCCGCGCGTTACGACGCGCAGCAACCCCTCCTCCTCATCCGCACCTTGCTCCTCGCCCTCTTGGCCATCCTCACCCGTTTTCTTGGCGTCCTCCAAATACCACTGGTGCGCGAGCACCGTCGTTCGGTTGTCAAGGTGCAGACGCAGACTATAGGCGCCACGATCATCCATTTGCTTGAGAGCGAGTTGGATTTCCTTCCTTGTCATTTGCCTTGCAGCTCCATGCGCGCGCCCGATCGTACCCGTAGCGCACCGGAACGGCCACTATTTCTGCCGCCGAACCGACCCTCCGGTTGCGCGGCCTTGACCGCCGGGCCGGTTCCTGTATGCCAAGCTGACGACACAGGATATTCGCTACAGGGCGCCGCCGTTCATGACGACAGCACGCATATACTGTCCCGCCAGGACCGCGATGCAATCCGGTACCGCCAAGACCAAATCATGGGTGCTCGACTTCGAACAGGCCTCGCCCAAGGCCGTCGAGCCGCTCATGGGGTGGACCAGTTCGCCGGACACGATGCAACAGGTGCGGCTGCGGTTTGACTCCAAGGACGAAGCCATCGCCTATTGCGAGCGCAACGGAATCCCGTATCGGGTGTTCGATGCCAATCCGCCGAAGCGGCGGGTCATGGCTTATGCGGACAACTTCGCCTACTCGCGCCGCGTTCCGTGGACGCATTGAGTAGCCTGTAGCCCGGGTTGAGCGCCAGCGAAACCCGGGGGCGGCGTTGCCATACTGGCCGGGCAGTCCCGGATTTCGCTGACGCTCAATCCGGGCTACACCGCTGGAGCGTTTTCGCGGGTTGCCGATGTCGGCCGGCGCAATGACATCATACCCTGGGGCCGCAGGCGATACTCACGCGCTGGGCGCCTTAAGATGGCGCGCCCGGGGCAAAAAGCCCTCAACGACATGGATTGAGGGGCGGAAATCCCGGATGACATGGCCGCCCGTCATGGTAACCTAAGCGTTGGCGCTTTTCGCAATAATGCTGCCTTAGCGGCGCAGGAATCAATTGCATGGGTGCCCCGGATGGGGCCCGCAGGAGGAGGAACTCATGGCTCGCAGGGATAACAATCCGCGACGTTCGACTGCAAAGGGACCGGATGTCAGCCGGCGCAAATTCATGGCGGGCGCCGCTCTGACGGGTGCCGCCACCGCGGCGTCGGCGCAAGTCCACGCTGCGACCGCGCCGGCTACTGACACCGCGGCAACCCCGCCGCGGCTCCCTTCAGCGTTGCGGCCCAATGCCCACATGGCTGCGGCCGAAACCGGGACGCCCAAGGAATTGGCGAAGGCCGCCGGTCCCGATGGGTCGGACTTCATGGTCGACGTCATCAAGACGTTGAACATCGACTATGTCTGCTCGAACCCGGCGTCGAGCTTCCGCGCCCTCCACGAGTCGCTGATTGATTACGGCGGCAACAAGAAGCCGGAGTTCATCACCTGCACACATGAAGAGACGTCGGTCGCCATGGGCCACGGCTATTTCAAAGCCACCGGCAAGCCGCTGATGATGCTGTGCCACGGCACCGTCGGCCTGCAGCATGCCACCATGGCGATCTATAATGCCTGGTGCGACCGCGTGCCGGTGATCTGCATCGGCGGCAATGACATCGACGCCGCCTACCGGGCGCCGGGCGTGCCGACCTATCACTCGGCCCAGGACATCAACGCGATCGTGCGCGACTATACCAAGTGGGACGATCAGCCGGTGTCGCTGCAGCACTTTGCGCAGTCGTTCGTGCGCGCCTACAAGATCGCGATGACGCCGCCTCATGAGCCGGTGATGATCGCGCTCGACCTCGGCCTGCAGCAGGAGCCGGTGCGCGCCCACGAGCGCGAGACGCTCTACATTCCGAAATATGTCCCCACCGCGCCGCCCCAGGCCGATGGCGCTGCCGTCAAGGAGGCGGCGCGGCTGCTCGTCAGTGCGGAGCGTCCGGTCATCGTCGCCGACCGCGCCGCCCGTACGGCGAACGGCATGAGGCTCCTGGTCGAGCTTGCCGAAGCGCTGCAGGCGCCGGTGATCGACCAGCGCGCCCGCATGAACATGCCCAACACCCACTATCTCAATCAGACCGAGCGCACCGCGGCGCTGATCTCCAATGCGGACACGATCATCGGGCTGGAGCTCGGGGACTACTGGGCGACCGTCAACGCCTTCATCGACAATGGTCATGGCGGCCTCGGCGTCAATGAGGCCCGCATCAAGCCCGGCACCAAGCTGATCGGCATCTCCTCGATCGGCCTCGTCACCAAGTCGAACTACCAGGACTTCCAGCGCTTCCAGAGCCTCGATATCGACATGGCGGGCGATGCCGAAGCGAGCCTTCCGGCCCTGATCGAAGCCGTGAAAGCGGCGATTTCGTCCGACCGCAGGGCCGCGATGGAAAAGCGCGGCGAAGCTTTGAAGAAAGCCCGCGCCGACGCCCACGAGCGCACCAAGGCAGCAGCAGCGGTGGCCTGGGACGCAAGCCCGATCTCGACCGCACGCCTGTCGGCGGAAATCTACGCGCAGATCAAGGACCTCGACTATTCGCTGGTGAGTTCCGCCAACGTCAGCGGTTGGCCAAACCGGCTGTGGCGCATGGAGAAGCACCACAACTGGCTGGGCGGATCAGGCGGCGCGGGCCAAGGCTACAGCGCTCCGGCCGCGATCGGCGCGGCGCTCGGCAACCGCGACATCGGCGGGCGCTTCTCGGTCAGCATCCAGGCAGATGGCGACTTCATGTACACGAACGGGGCGCTGTGGACTGCAGCACGGCATAAGATCCCGATCCTCAGCGTCATGCACAACAACCGTGGCTACCATCAGGAGGTCATGCATGTGCAGCGGCTCGCCAACCGGCGCAACCGCGTGGCGTCGCTCGGCATGGATCGCAGCCCGATCGGCACGAGCATCGAGAACCCGGACATCGATTACGCAACAATGGCGAAATCGATGGGTTATTGGAGCGCCGGTCCGATCAAGGATCCGGCGGAGCTTGGCCCAACCCTCAAGCGCGCCGTCGAAGTCGTGAAGTCGGGCCAGCCCGCGTTGGTGGACGTGTGGACGCAACCGCGGTGAGGACCATTTCAATGAAATCGCGTAGTGTTGTCGTCGGGCTGGCGGCGTTCGCCGCCGGCCTCGTGCTCAGCCAGGCCAGCGCGCTTGCAGCCTCGGCCGAAAAGGGCAAGTCGGCATTTCTCCAGCATGGCTGCTGGCAATGTCACGGCTATCAGGGCCAGGGCGGGGTCACAGGTCCCAAGCTCGCCCCCAGTCCGATACCGTTTGAGACCTTGTCCAACTTCGTGCGGACCACCAATCGGGCGATGCCGCCGTTCAGCAAAGAAATTCTGTCGGATGAGGATCTGGCGGATATCTACGCCTTTCTGGCGTCGGTCCCGAAGGGCCCCGACCCCAAGGACATTCCGCTTCTCAATCCGTGAATGCCGGCTGTAGGGGCGACCTTTGTGGTCGCCCCGGCTTGCGCGCCGCGCCCCCGCGAGCGGATCGGTTAAACTATCGATTCCATTTCGTCCGCCGGGAGCGGGCGACCTCAAGGGTCGCCCCTACATCGTCCTTACGTCGGCATCCTTACATCGGCCCCAGTCCCAACAAGCGACGATGTAAATAGTCGCGCCACCCTTTGCGCACTCCCCTGCTACTCCCCTTGGCAATCCCGTCCGGCTAATTATGTTGTGGCATCGGTAGCCTCGGGGTCGCCGTCTTGAACCTTCCCAACCTGATCACGATCGGTCGCATCTTGCTGGTGCCGGTCGTCGTTTGGGCGATCGGGTCGGGCCAGATGCAGATCGCGTTTCTGGTGTTTCTGATTGCGGGCGTAAGCGACGCGGTCGACGGCTTTCTCGCCAAGCGCTTAGGGATGACGAGCAATCTCGGCGCCCATCTCGATCCGCTCGCCGACAAGGTGCTGATCGTATCCATTTACGTTGCGCTGGGAATCACCGAGGCGGTTCCGCGCTGGATCGTCATCCTGGTGGTGTCGCGGGACATTTTGATTGTCGGCGGCGTCATGCTGGCATGGTTTCTCGGCAAGCCGATACGGGTGAAACCGGTGTTGGTATCCAAGCTCAATACTGTCGCGCAGATCATTTTCGCGTGCCTTGTGCTGGGTTCGCTCGCATTCGGCTTGGCCTTTGAATCGGCGGAATACGTCGTCATGTTAACTGTCGCGGCTTTGACGCTCGCGTCGATCGGATTCTATGTGCGCGAGTGGGTGCTACATATGAGTGCTTCGGAAGTGAATTCATAGGTGTGACTGGTCCCCTCCCTTCCCCTGTAGGGGCGACCCTTGTGGTCGCCCGGTTTGCGTACCGCGTTAGCCGGCAACAGGGCGACCACAAGGGTCGCTCCTACAGGGGGAAGGCTGGGGCACTCGGCAAGGTGCCGTCATGAGCGATCCGGCTTTGCCGCGCCAGCTCAATCTCGCGCTCGGTCATCGGGAAAGCTTCGACCGCGCGGATTTTCTCTGCGGACCTGGCAACGAGACCGCGCTCGCCCTGATCGACCGCTGGACCGATTGGCCGGCGCGCGCCATGGCGTTGGTCGGACCGGAGGGCTCCGGCAAGAGCCATTTGGCGGCAATCTGGGCAAAAGCCACCGGCGGACGCGTGATCGCAAGCCGCGCTATCGACGCAGCGTCGGTGCCGCAGGCACTCGCGCGCGGCGCATTGGCGATCGAGGACGCCGACCGCAGCGAATTCGACGAAGCGGCTTTGTTTCACCTGCTCAATCTCGCCCGGGAACAATCCGCCTACGTCCTCATTTCGGCGAGGAGGACGCCCGCGAGCTGGCCGACCAGACTGCCCGACCTCGCCTCGCGGCTGCGCGCACTGCCGGTGGTGACGCTCGACCCGCCGGACGACGCACTTTTGGCGGCAGTTCTGGTGAAGCTGTTCGCCGACCGCCAGCTTGCCGTCGACGGGCGGCTGATCGAATTTCTCGTGCATCGAATAGAACGCAGCTTCGCGGCAGCGCGTGCCGCCGTGGCGGAACTCGACCGCGAGGCGATGCGGCTCAAGCGCCCCGTAAATCGCGCGCTGGCCGCCGAAATCCTGCGCGGTCGCGGCCCCTGACTGGTCACCCAAGCAGACCCTATATGAACTCAGGGTCTCTTGGCATAGGATTGCCGTGGCCCGCCCCTCCCTACCCTCCCCGCAAGCGGGGGAGGGTAAATCGATATACCCTCCCCCGCTTGCTTGCGGGAGAGTTAGGGAGGGGGACTTGGCCACAACCCCGAGGCATCCATGGTGGACGCTGCCCAAGCCATTGTCTTACCTTACGAATCTACGCAAGAATTAGACCATCACGAAGCCGCATCCGAGGGGTTCCTCCCGGCCGATGGCCGCGGCCGTTACATCAACCGGGAACTTTCCTGGCTCCATTTCAACCGTAGGGTGCTGGAGGAAGCCGCCGATCCAAACCACCCGCTGTTGGAGCGGGTGCGGTTTCTGTCGATTTCCGCCAATAACCTCGATGAATTCTTCATGGTCCGGGTTGCTGGCCTCAAAGGCCAGGTGCGGGCCGGCATTGTTACCCGCAGTCCGGACGGTTTGACACCTGCCGAGCAGCTTGTCTGCGTCTCCGAAGCTGTGTCCGCCCTTGTCGTCGATCAGCAGAACCGGTGGAGCGAATTGCGCCGGGAACTCGCCGCCGAAAACATTGTGTTGGTTGAGACCGATTCCCTCAAGAAGCCCGACCGCACCTGGCTTGCCGATCATTTTCTCCATAACATCTTCCCGCTCCTGACGCCGCTCGCGATCGACCCGGCGCATCCGTTTCCGTTCATTCCCAACCTCGGCTTCTCGCTGGCGCTGCAGCTCGACCATGCCAGCGACGGCAGGCCGATGAACGCGCTGATCCGCGTGCCGCTAAAGATCGAACGCTTCATCAGGCTGCCCGGGCGCGCGGAAACTGGCGCGCTGCGGCTGATCACGCTGGAACAGGTGACGTCACTGTTCATCCCGCGGCTCTTTCCGGGCTACATCGTGAGGGGGCATGGCGCCTTCCGGATCATCCGCGATTCAGAAATCGAAATCGAGGAAGAGGCCGAAGATCTGGTCCGTCTGTTCGAGACCGTTCTCAAACGCCGCCGGCGCGGATCGGTGATCCGGCTGGAAATGGAAGCCGCAATGCCGGCGGAGCTGCGGCGCTTCGTGCAGCGGGCGCTGTCAGCGGGCGACGATGAGGTGTTCCTGGTCGACGGCACGCTGGGATTGGCGGAGCTGTCGCAGCTGACCGGCCTCGACCGGCCGGATGTTGAATTCGTGCCTTATAATCCCCGGTTTCCGGAACGCATTCGCGAGCAGGCCGGCGATTGCTTTGCGGCCATCCGCAAGAAGGACCTCATCGTCCATCACCCTTACGAATCGTTTGACGTCGTCGTGCAATTCCTTCAGCAGGCGGCGCGCGATCCGGACGTGGTGGCGATCAAGCAGACGCTCTACCGCACCTCCAAGGACAGCCCGATCGTGCGGGCGCTCGCCGAGGCCGCCGAAGCCGGCAAATCGGTGACCGCGCTGGTCGAACTCAAGGCACGATTCGACGAAGAGGCCAACATCCGCTGGGCACGCGATCTCGAACGTGCGGGCGCCCAGGTCGTCTACGGATTCATCGAGCTGAAAACCCACGCCAAGCTTTCGCTGGTGGTGCGGCGTGAGCGCGGAGCGCTGACCTCGTATGTGCATGTCGGCACCGGCAATTATCATCCGGTGACGGCGCGCATCTACACCGACCTGTCATTCTTCACCGCCGAGCCGACGATTGCCCGCGACGTCGCGCGCATCTTCAATTTCATAACCGGCTACGCCGAGCCCGTGGATCTGGAGCGCATGGCGGTCTCTCCGGTCAACCTCAAGAAACGCATCCTCGAGCATATCGCGGCGGAGATGGCGCACGCCAAGGCGGGGCGGCCTGCCGCGATCTGGATGAAGATGAATGCACTCGTCGACCCGGTCATGATCGATGCCCTTTACGAGGCGTCCGCAGCGGGCGTGCCGGTCGACCTTATCGTACGCGGCATTTGCTGCCTGCGGCCCGGCGTTCCAGGGCTTTCGGAAAATATTCGCGTCAAATCGATTGTCGGCCGCTTTCTCGAACATGGGCGCATTTATTGTTTCGGCGGCGGCTACGGTTTGCCGCATCCCAAGGCGGCCGTCTATATCTCGTCGGCCGATTTGATGCCCCGCAACCTCGATCGCCGCGTCGAAGCGCTGTGCCCCATCATTAACCCGACGGTGCATCAGCAGGTCCTCGATCAGATCATGCTCGCCAATTTCAAGGACAACGAGCAAAGCTGGATGCTCTTGCCCGACGGCTCGTCTTTGCGTATCAAACCGGCATCCGGCGAGGAGCCGTTCAATGCGCACAAGTATTTCATGACCAATCCAAGCTTGTCGGGCCGCGGCGAATCCCTCAAGAAATCCTCGCCCCGCAGGCTCACTCAACGGCGTAACGTTGAATGAAGCTCACCGCGGCGGCGGACAAGCCAACGGCGAAGGTTGCGGTTAAGGCAGCGTCTAGGGCGCAGGGCCGGATCGACAATGGCCCTCCGGTCGCCGTCATCGACATCGGGTCCAATTCGGTTCGCCTCGTCGTCTACGAGGGGCTGACCCGCAGTCTGACGCCGATTTTCAACGAGAAAGTTCTGGCCGGGCTCGGCCGCGAGGTGCTGACCACGGGCCTGCTCGCCGCAGATGCGGTCGACAAGGCGCTGGCGGCGCTGACGCGGTTTCGCGCGTTATGCGACGCCATGAGCGTCGGCAAAGTGTGGGCAATCGCCACCGCGGCATGCCGGGATGCCCGCAACGGCCCCGCCTTTATCGTTCGGGCCGCTAAAGCGTGCGGCGTATCGATTGATGTTCTGTCGGGCCGGCGTGAGGCGGAATTGTCCGCGCTCGGAATCATTTCGGGCTTCCACAAGCCGGACGGCATTGTCGGCGACCTCGGCGGCGGCTCGCTGGAGCTTACCGATGTGCGCGGTCACCGGGCCAAATCCGGCATCACGCTTCCGCTCGGCGGCCTTGCGCTGCAGGATCTTTCAGCGAAATCGCTCGCCAAGGCGGAAAAGATCGTCCGCGACAAACTCGGCCACGTTGCGCTTTTGAAAGGCGGCCGCGGCCGTGACTTCTACGCGGTCGGAGGCACCTGGCGCTCGCTGACGCGGCTGCATATGTCGCAAACCGGCTATCCGTTGCACGTGATGCACGGCTACGTGATTCCGGCATCCGAAGCCGTGGAATTCTCGCTCCTGGTGCGCCGGGTCGACCCGGAAACGCTGTCCAAGATCGAAACCGTCAACGCGGCGCGCCGTCCGCTGCTCGCCTATGCGGCCTTGGTGATGGAGCATGTGGTGCGCATCGCGCGCCCGCAGCGCATCGTGGTATCGGCGCTCGGCGTGCGCGAGGGGCTGCTGTTCGATAAGCTCGGCGATGCGGAGAAGAAGCGCGACCCCCTGTTGGCGGCGGCGCAGGAACTCAACGTGCTGCGCTCCCGTTCGCCCCGCCATGGCGAGGAACTCGCCGACTGGACCGACAAATTCATGGCGACCTCCGGCCTCGACGAGACCGGCGATGAGAAGCGCCTGCGGCGCGCCGCCTGCCTCCTCGCCGACATCGGCTGGCGGGCGCATCCGGATTACCGCGGCGAGCAATCGCTCAACATCATCTCGCACGCGGCCTTCGTCGGCGTCGATCATCCGGGCCGCGCGTTCCTCGCGCTCACCGTGTTTTTCCGCCACGTCGGCTT
>WNFC01007391.1_pt1 | contig 12083 bp, 9 predicted proteins | sample 5400541 | NCBI WGS metagenome assembly WNFC01 (sample SAMN13153342, study PRJNA577476) | soil metagenome | isolation source: 120 cm saprolite under Douglas fir tree site 2 hole 2 replicate 1 | place: USA:California | collected 2015-04-18 | reverse complement strand
GACACGTCAACGCGAAAGCCACTGGAAATAGGCCGCTCGTTCTGGGTCAGGGTCATCAATGTCATGGATCATTCTCCTTATGTAGCTGGGTTAAAGCGCAGCGCTGCGCTGCAACCCTGCCCGTCGGCGAGACCGGGGGTGCAAGCCGCAAGGGCGGCCGGGACGGAGGGGATCACCCGGCCTGCACAAGCCCCGGACGAGGGTCCGGGACGCGGAAGGTTGGGGAGACCGTCCCGGACGAGCGTCAGCGATCCCTTGCGCCGCGCGGGGGCAGCGCCCCAAGCAAACCTCATCCGGCAAGAGCGCCAGCGGAGGCCGCAAAAGGATCTGATCAGGATGTGCAAGCCGCAAAACCTGACATCCGACCATCCTGACCGCCGTATTCCTGATCGGCGGCGCGGCCCTCGTTCAGATTTGGTGGCTGAGCCCCTAGCCAGCGCAAGGCGGCCTGAGCGTTGAGGACAGTCGCGGCGATCGGCTACTTCGATCTCCAATTTGATCCGGAGCGGCTCGATAACACGATCGCATTCATCCCCTGCAAATGTACCAGCGCTTGATCGAAGTTCTTTGCGCTCCGGTCTCGTGTGTACATCGTCGCGTGCGATTCTATTATTGGATCAACGCCTTGCGGGTCATAAATTCGAGCTCGGCTCTGGTGTGAGCCTTTGTCGCGAATCGTTTCTGACTCGCGGGAACATGAACCAGATCCATGCCACGACTTGAAGCGCGAGGTTGAGAGCGAAGGCCGTCTGATAGGCGATTTCGGGATAGTGTCCATCTTGAGGCGTCCAATGGTGAAGCACGACGCCCGTCGCGTATTGCACAGCGAAAGCCGCGGTGATGTGGAACAAATTCAGCGCCCCGTTGGCTCGCCCGGCCAGCTCTTGCGGAAAATATTCGGCCAGAATCGCAAAGCTGAGCACGGTAGCCGCGCCGACCGCCGCCACAACAGCCCACTGCAAATACGACGGTAAAGGCAAGCGCAGGACCAGCGCGAACTGAGTTGCAATGAACAGAGCCGCAACAAGCCCCAGGAGCACCTCTGGTCCAACCCCACGCCCGCGCAGGCGATCGACAGCGACCCCAAGCAGGATGGCACCCGAACTGAGCGCGACCGCCATGGCAAACAAATGCAATACCACCCCGGCGCGATCGAGGCCCTCAACGTCCTTTAGCCACTGCGCCGCCCAAAGACCTTGCAGAGCCCAAGCCGTTCCAATGCAGGATGCCGAGAGTGGCGCAACACGCCAGAAGCGCCGATCGGCGTAGACCTTACTCAAGCCGACCGAGACCGCGCCGCGTGCGACCGGGGTAGCCTCGGGCACAACAAGATAGATCACTACCGCGCTGGCGGCAGTCAGCCCAGCGAACAGGCCAAACAGTTCACGCCAGCCGATCCAGTCCAGCAATAGGTCGGCCGGCAATGTCGCCGTCACGGCACCCAGCGCGCCAAGCATAACCATCAAGCCGTTCAGGAGCGGCACGCGATCCCCGGGAAACCAGAGAACGAGCGCCTTCAATCCAGCGGTCATGGCAGAGGCGACACCCAGACCTATCAACGCCCGGCCGATCAGAAGCATCAAAAAATGGTCCGACACCGCAAACAACGTCGAGCCGACCGCCGCTACCACTAACAACACGCTCTGGACCCGCCGTGGACCATATCGGTCGAGGAGGATGCCGATTGGTATCTGGGCAGCGGCGAAGGTCAGGAAGTAAACCGACGTAAGTAAGCCAAGATGGTCAGCAGCAAGCCCCAATTCCGTCGCCAGGGGAGCCGCCATGACCGCATTGATCGTCCGGAACAGATATGCGATGTAGTAGCCGAAGACGAATGGCAGGAAGACGCGCAGGATCAGCGACCGGTTTTCAACAGGGTCCTTCGTCACCTGTCTCGCTACCGTTAGCCAGGTTGGTACAGACCGTTGCGATGGGACCGCCCCCTCACCTTCCTTGATTTCACGACTGGCGTCGAAATCAGGGAAAAGCGCCGCCTCTACGGCCTGGAAGGCCAACGTCGCTGCGTCCTCTCGGATGGCAGCAATAGGTAAAGACACGTCGTCAACCTTGCTCGATGCCTGACCACCCGGTTCGCAAACCGTGGATCCAGTACCTGACGGCTCTCCCTCGGCACGAGTAAAAGGGGTCGTCCCCGCCGCACTAACCCTGTCGATCGTCTCCCGGATGAGTGGGACTCCGAGATCGACGCGCCTTCCTACTTGCGTGGCAAATTCTTCGAATCGTGCGGCCCCAAGCGCGCAGGCAGCCCCCTGCTCGCCCGCCGGCATCAGCGGGGTCACAGCCAGATGGAACCGGGCGTGAAGAGCAGCCGTCTCATTCGCGATCCTGAGATTGCGATCGAGCTCCTCGAGCTGACGGCTCAATCCGGCGAGGTGGCGCGCCACTGTTACGGTATCGTCGATGTCGTTGTCAGAGCCAAGGAAACGGTCGAGGGCTGCTTCGACGAGCGCCGATTTTGTGGCACGGGGACCTTTGGCCGCTTCTGCCAACCGCGCAGCCATGCCTTCGGAGAGATAAACGCCAACTCTGGGTTTCATGAAAGAGACTTGCTGTGAGAGCGACTAGAGGGCCGTTAGTGGTGCAAACAAACCACGTCAGCATTGGGCGTTTCGTCATCGACCTGGACGGACGAATTGTCCCGACACGCGCGTCGACACCATCCCAGATGAGGGGCAACCTCCGTTCCTGGAAATCCGCGACGCCAGCTGCCACGCTCGACAGCGCTCAGGACGTTTTCGATCTGGGCATTGAAGGCGAACGGCTCTTCCAGATTGATGGCGTGGCCAGTGTTGGGGCAGATCCACAGGCCCGCGTTGGGAAGAGTGGATTTGAGCATCAGGTTGGTTTCGAGGCAGCGGACATCCTCGTCACCGACGGCGAGCAATACCGGAACAGTCATTTCCGAAAATTGGTCGCGCAAGTCATGCAATGATGGTCGCAAGGCTTGGCAGCGTGCCATCGTGTTCGACATTCCCAGTGCCGAATGTTGGCGCAGACGGACTATGAATTCCCGCCAACTCTTCTGGTCCTTGTACTTGAGCTGAATGCGAGCCGGACCGCGTGCCATTCTCTCGGATATCGAGACCATTCCGTGCTCGATAATGATCCGCGCGAGAAGCGACGTCTCCCTCAACCAGGCGTCGCGGTGGGAGAGATGAGAGCCGGACCCTACGCATGCTGCGACGATCGCGCTGGTTTTTTCCGGATAGCGCAACCCAAACTGCAGGGCCGCATATCCGCCCATGCTCAAGCCGACCAGATGAGCATGCTCGATCTTGAGGTCCCGCATCACCGCGGCGATGTCGTCGACCGCGAACTGCCAGCGATACAAAGATGCATCTTCGGGGACATCACTGGGTGGGTAGCCTCGGGCATTGTAGGCAATGCAGCGGTAGCTACGGGAGAAGTAACGCACTTGGGCTTCCCACCCGCGGATGTCCGATGCGAATTCATGAATGAAGATGATCGGATAACCGTAGCCACTCTCCTCGAAATAGAGCTTGGCTCCTGTGGCTTCGACATACGGCATCGCTTCTCGCCCCCGTCCCGAATTTGCGTGGTCGGGTGCAGAGACAGAAAAACAGACCGGGTTGCAATCGGTCCATCGATGTCATCGCATCATTGCGTAGCATGGCGTAGTATTGCCGGGGGCACAGGTAAACGCCCACGACATCTCGCCTTAGCCGGTTCACGCCGCGTCAGCCGATCTTGAGTCAATAGTCAGCTGCCGACGGATTTGAAGGTTGGACAGCCGACGGCACTGAGAGCCTTGCGCACGACATGCTGCCAGCGACGACGCGCGGGCCCTTCACCGGAGAATGGTTGATGCGGTGTTCCATCGCGTCCCCATGATACCGACCCGGTACGTCCACGTCCTGGCCGGCGGGGTGACCCCACATTGGAGATCACGGCTGGTGGACCTATATCGGCATTCGTTGAGGCAGCCGGCGAGGCGACAAAAACGGGTTCAGGACCGTCAAAACCGGATATCCTGAGTCGCCATGCGCGATACGTCGCGATAGATCGGACTGCCCCATTTCTTCGCCATTCATGACAAAGCTGGGGCGCTTGAGCGAAGCGGATGCGCACCGGGTCAGCCATGCGCCCGGTGCATCCAAAAGTACCAAGCGAAGCTGAGGCAACGATTGCACCGGTTATGCTTGCGGCGATCCGGGGCCGATCAGCAGGCCATCGCCGGACAGACAACATGTCCGTTTGGCCTTAACGCGTGGCGGATACTCCATCCTCTAAACACCGTCTGTCAACCTCTCGAATTGTCTCGTATTTCGGAAAGAGGCTGGAAAGCTACGGTTGCCAACTACGGTATTAGCTTGATCCTCGCTATCTCGTTCGCATCGACCTGATGAGACGGATCTGCGGAAAGGGCCGACGGCGACGCGGAGGCCGTCCTGTTTCTGACTGACGATAATATGGATTTACCGCCAACCAGCAGTGGCTGGCACCCCGTGTCTGGAAAGCGGCCTCCGCTTCGACAGCGGCGAGTTGATCCTGCCGCGCAGATGACCCGCGCATTGCTCAACAGTTTCGTGTAAAGACCCAGTCGAAAAGCCACAGGTTGCATGGTTCGGCCAAATCGGCGGACCGAGGTGGCCGAGGATTGAGATTGAGCGGAGCTGACGACGCGCGGGAACGGGCCTTCTTGTTCCTGCGGAACGGCGAACCCGAGCCAGCCCAGATAAACTGGACCTCTGGCGTCGAAGGCGCACGGCAGGCCATCGCTGAGGCATTGAACGCCAAGAATGTGGCCTTTCTGCTTGGAGCGGGTTGTTCCTCCCTGGTTGTGAACGGGACTGAACTCGGCATTTCGACGATGGCTCCTTTGGCCAAGGAGTTTTGCGGAGAGACCTTACAAGCAAGGGCGAGCGGTTTCTATGGCGAACCAGCGCTGACGCCCGGGGATAAGAAAGCGTGTGAGGATACTGGTGAAAACTCAGCGGAGGTCGACGACGAAGCGGAGGCCGGGGCGAAGATCGAGGCTGGCAGCGATTATAACTTGGCCAGCCGGGACGTTGTGCTCGAAGCGCTCGAGGGCGATCAGCCCGAGGAGCCTGGACCGGCCGCGTGGCGGCTTACTTCTGCGGAAGTGACATGCCTGGATGAGCTCGGCCTCGATTTGGAAGATGGATACAATCGAAACCTAGAGCGCCTGATGGAGGTGCTTTTCGGTCAACGGTTTGTTCTTCAGCGCAGCAAGAACGCACGTCACTGGCCGCAGCTGGAGCTTATCAATTCGATCATCAAGAAGGTCCAAACCTTCCTATGGACCCGAGTCACGGCGGGAACCTTCGCTAGAGACGATCACTCTGTCCGCGATCTCTATGAGCGGTTCTACCGAAAGCTTGTGCTGCGCGATCGGGCGCTTCCACGGCCATGGGTCTTCACGACGAACTATGACATCTTCAACGAGACGGCGATGGACCGTCTCGGCATCCCCTATGCCAATGGTTTCACCGGAGTCGTGGAACGGCGTTTTAACCCTGCAAGCTTCCGGTACGCCTTGGCCGAACAGCTCGACGTTGCTAGCCGGAAGTGGGTAGCTGTCGACGCCTTCGTCTACCTCTGCAAGCTACATGGGTCAGTCAGCTGGACGGAGGACGACCACGGGCTTTTCCCGATCCGCGAGAGGTGGCCGGCGGATGACGTCTCGAAGATCATGATCTATCCAACGCCAGCGAAGCAGAACGCATCGTTGGCCTCCCCGTACGCCGACCTTTTCCGAGAATTCCAGTCGCGGATCGTGCGAGAGCAAAGCGTTCTAATCACTGTAGGCTACGCCTTCGGAGATGAGCACCTGAACAACATTATCTACCAAGCGCTGACGATCCCAACGTTCCGCCTCATCATCTTCGCGTCGCCAGACACAGAGGGCGAGATCGCCAAGCTTCGGGCGCTGAAAGATCCCCGTATCTGGATCATCGGCGGAGATGGTCCGACCGAGAGCTCGCGCGCCCACTACTTTGATACGGTCGTTGAACATCTTCTGCCGCAACGCCCCAGCGAGCGCATCGACGATGCGGTGCGTAAGGTTCTTCAGACGATGGCGCCACGGAAGGAAGAGGACCAGTGAGTCACGATGATCGCAAGAGGGCGATTGGCAAGGTCATCTCAGTCGCGGCGGATCGCTTCGTCGTCGAGATGCACGCTGGGACCGACAACTTCACCATCGTCGGTTTCGATGACGTCCACTATGTCGCGCGCCTCGGCTCGTTCCTCATGATCCCAACCCAGATGGAATATGTAGTTGCCGAGGTGATCGGACTGAGAGAACGCGACGTTAATAGTCCCGGAGAGCGCGGGGACTTCGATCGGGCAGGCTCCTCCAAATTTTTGGACGTCGTCCCGGTCGGCATGTTGCCGGCGCGAGGGCCCGGACAGTTCCGTTTTGGCGTTTCGGTCTTCCCCTCGCTATATGCCGACGCACTCTACGCGCTGGACGACGAGCTTGACCGTATCTTCGAGACCCACACCGCAATCGAGCCTTCAAAGGGTCCGGATGGCGGCGAGTGCGTTCCGCCCGAGGCAACGCGCTATCGCGTGCTCAGCATCGGTAAGTCTGTAGTCTTCGAGAACTACGATGTGAAGGTGCGCCTCGACGAATTCTTCGGAGGCCATGTCGCGGTGCTGGGCAACACCGGTAGTGGAAAATCCTGCACTGTCGCATCTGTGCTTCAGTCGCTTTTCGAGAAGGGCGACGAGCACTACGCCCGCGGGGCGACCTTCGTCGTGTTTGACGTGAACGGAGAATATGAAGCAGCCTTTGCGCCCCTTGCCCGGGAGGGCGGGATCGGAGTCGATCGGGTCATTTTGGACGGCACGACACAGGGCTTCCGCCTGCCTCATTGGTTTCTCGACCTCTCCGAATGGGAGCTGCTGCTGCAGGCTAGCGAACGAACCCAAGTCCCCATCCTGCGCATGGCGCTTGGCCTGTCGACCCTGTTCTCGCAGGACGCCGCCGATGACCTCAATGGCGTCAGAAACCACATCCTGGCCAAATGCATCACTCAGATTATGCGGGATGACTCGAGCAGTCCGTCCAAGCATGACCGAATAGTCGGTATCTTGCAGCGCTTCAGCACCGGTGAGATTCGCGTTGCCACCGTGCAGCCGTTCATCAGTATCGATTACGGCAAGATGGTGAACGCTGAAGGCCTCGACAACTTCCTGGTTGGCGACAGCGGGTTCGTCATCGACGATCTCAAGCTGCCGTTCTACGAGAATGTCCCCTTCGATTTCGACGCTTTGGGCGAGGCCATGGACCTGGCGATCCTTTATGAGGAGGCCCACGGAAACCGACAAATTCGAGACTATTGCTCGCAGATGGTGACTCGGTTCAAATCGCTGCAGGAACGCCGCGAGTACGCTTTTCTGCGTCATGACCGAGCCGCGGCCGCACTTCCGGGACAGGGCGAACTCGACTTCCTCTGCAAGATCGTCGGGCTCAAGCCTACACTCGGCGGACCCATCAAGAGCAAGCAGATCGTGATCCTCGACATGAACGCGGTCGAGGACGAAGTCGTCGAACTCGTCAGTGCCGTAATTGCAAGAATGCTCTTTCGCCTGCTGCGCCACGCAGATCCGCGAAACCGATTTCCAGTCCACCTCCTGTTAGAAGAGGCACACCGCTATGTCGCCTCCACACCTTCGCGCTACGCTGTGGACGCCACCAAGGTCTTCGAGCGGATTGCTAAGGAGGGGCGCAAATATGGCATGTTTGTCATAGTCGCTTCGCAGCGCCCGAGTGAGCTGTCAAAGACCGTACTGAGCCAATGCTCGAATTTCGTGGTTCACCGGATTCAGAACCCGGACGATCTTTCCCAGATCCGGCAAATGACGCCGTTCATTTCAGACGCCGTGCTGAAACGGCTGCCCTCGCTTCCCAAGCAGCACGCGCTTGTTTTTGGAACGTCGGTCAACCTGCCCACCACCTTCAAAGTGCGCGAGGCATCGCCCCGTCCCCATAGCGACGACACAAAGGTCGTCGACTTGTGGTTCCATGAGGAAGATCGGCTGGCTACTATTCGATTGCGACCGCCGCCGCCCGAACCCAACTCGGACTTCGGCCAAGGTGACGACGAGACGGACCTATGAGCGACTTTCGTGTTCTCGGAAGGTTGCCCCGACAGCCGATAATTGAGGCTTCTCGGAAGCTAGTACCCCCTTTTCTTAGAAGATGAGTCGCGATTCAACGTCGGGATTATGCCCGAAGCAGCAAAAGTCTACTTTCGAGGAATGAGCCGCCGTGTCACTGAGTTATGATTCCGGGTACTAGCGTCTGGCCGACGCGGCTATCGGCACCAAGTGACACCAAGATGCCCGCTTAGCCGCCGTTCGTCCCTTTGAGAATCCGATAGTTTCGGATCAGAGCGGACTAAAATTCCGAAGCCTGGCGGTAAGGGCGGCCACATGACCCTCATAGGGGTAGGCTGCTAGGTGCCGCCGGGTTGGCGCCGAATGGGGCTCTCTTGTTGGGATGGCGGATCTGGCCGGAATTTCGGGTAGCCGAAGGATCGGGCCATCGAGCCGGTTCAGGATGTCGATGTACGCGTTAAGAAGAGCGTGGCGCCCTCGAAACGCTCGCACCCCTGTTTTTTTGGAATCGTCAGGTCGGGTCTCCATGAAGGCCAGAATAGCCCAGTATGGTTGACAAGTAGTTGCGAACGCGGCCGGGAGGCCGGGCCTTCCAACCACCATCCTTCCTTTGGGCCTAGTCTAGGGCTTGGAGCGCAATCGAACGCCGGGTTGGCCGTGGTTTTGAAAACTCCGGCACTTTCCAGCGCCATTTGCACCGCGAAAGCGGACCTCGAACTATTTCCGATCCCGGGCGAAACGCCACGCAGCCGGCCTTCGGCGTCTTTCCCTGTTGCTGAGAGTGTCTGGGTATTGAGAACGAAGCGACCGAGCCGGTTCGGGCTATCCAAAAAACAAGTATTGTCAGTGACTTGGAACCAAGAGGCGGTTAGGATCGCGGCGCTCAATATAACAACTGAACTACTGGCGTTCAGTCGACATATTGACGAATCGGAAGTACTCGATTAGGTTGGATTTTCATGAGGATAGTGTTCGCCGATGAGCGGCTGGGTCGCATCTGTACTGACGAGGCCCACAAGTTGGGCCTTCCTATCGCTGTGATCAGCGCCGCCCGTCGACGACTTATCCAATTGGACGCCGCTCGCGATGAGCGTGATTTGAGAAACTTGAAGGGCATGCACTACAAAAAGTTGAATGGCGAGCGCGAAGGACAGCGCTCAGTGCGGATAAATGACCAATACCGCATCGTGTTCACCGTTGACGAGGCCGAGCGCCCGCCGGTGATCAGAATTCTAGAAATCGGTGACATACATTGAAGGAGGATCGGCAATGAGTATCGCATCGTGTCTTACTGACGTTCCTCACCCCGGCGAGTTCTTGAAGGAGGAAATCGACGCGCGAGGGTGGCTGCAGCGTGACCTTGCGTACATCCTTGGTGTACCCGAACAGGCCATCAATATGATTGTTTCCGGGAAGCGCGGCATTAGCCCGGAGATGGCCAAGGCCCTGGGCGACGCATTCGACGTGTCTTCCGACTATTTTGCCAACCTTCAGCAGTCTTACGAAATGGCCAACGCTCGATCTCCCGATCCAGGTGTGGCGCGTAGGGCTATGCTGCAAGGATCATACCCTGTTCGGGAAATGATCCGCCGCGGTTGGTTGGAGGATACCGACGTTGGGATGCTTGAAGCGCAGATGATGAGGTTCTTTAAGGTTAACCGACTTCAGGATGTGCCCTACCTGGCTCACGCCGCTAAGAAGGCTGACTACAATGAAATCACACCCGCTCAATTCGCATGGCTCTACCGTGTCCGGCAGATCTGCGCAGAGATGATTTGCGAGAGCTATTCTGAGAAGAAACTTCGCGCTGCCATTTCGACTTTTCCGCGCCTGATGGTTGATCCGGAAGAGATACGAGAAATTCCGCGCATTTTGGCGGATTGCGGCGTTCGTTTCGCGGTGGTCGAAACGCTACCTAAGGCAAACATCGACGGCGTTTGTTTTTGGCTGAATGACTCCCCTGTCGTCGGCATGACCACTCGGCACGACCGAATTGATAATTTTTGGTTTGTGTTGCGGCATGAGCTTGAGCATGTGCTCAACAAGGATGGCCGAGAAGACCCGCAAATCGATGTCGATCTTGAGGGGGATAAAGCTGGCAATGGGGACGACCTCCCTGCCGAGGAGCGGACTGCGAATGTCGCAGCAGCTGATTTCTGTGTCCCGTCTGAGGACATGGATTCGTTTTTCTTGAGAAAATATCCCTTCATTTCCGAACGAGATGTTTTGGGATTTTCGAGACGAGTTCAACGGCATCCCGGCATCGTTGTCGGGCAACTTCAGTATCGAATGAAGCGATACGACTACCTCGCAAAATACAAAGTAAAAGTACGCCAGTTCCTAACCCCGGGCAGCACGGTGGACGGATGGGGCCAGTGCCCTCCCGTCACGCTCTAGGAGAACGTCATGGCTACCTACAACGAGCAACTGCAGCGCGTCTGGCACGAATACGAAAAAGAGCTTGGTTATCTTCCAGCGAGTCTTCGCGATGCCCTAAAGTGGGGAGTTGCGAAGGGAATGATTGAGGCCCCTGTTCCCGATCCTTACGACAAGCTTGTGGAGGATATGTCCCGCGCGTTGCGCGAAGAATATGCGACGGACCGGCTGGGTCGAAGATACCGTGTAAATCACGCGGTCCGCGTCACCAAAGGCGGGGTCCAACTCACAATGTGGGCCATTATTGGCAACGCCCCGCGTGCACACATGCAAAAAGCGTTCATTCAGCGCAGAGAGCAGATTGTTGGTGATTGCGTCCAGCTATCGACAGACGTTGAAGTCTATAACGACATCAACAAAGAGCAGCCGCCAATTCCGATGCTATTCGATTTTAGAGATGACATCGCAGAGCGCCGAACGTGGGACGACAGTGATGCCGCCTAAATCCTCTTTCAGGCCGATGCAGCCTTTCTTTTGATCTGTGGATCCGTCAACTGCAAGGCAGATCGACGTACTGTCGGCTTTCGCACGGCCGCCGGTTTCGATAATTTCGTGTTACCGGCGTTCACCGTTCTTATCGCAGTGCGCTACCGGCGCCGTTCCGGCAGCTCATCGGAAACGGCTTTGATATCCTGTTCCGTGATCTTGTGCAGATACGGCTAACTTTCTGGACGACGCTGGTGCCAACATCAAGCGTCCCGCCGATCTCGAGGATGCACCATCCTCCAAAACGGGTCGGTGAACCATACTATTGCGGCTCCATCTTTCCAGTGACTCAAAAAACTATGGTGGCAAACTACGGTTAAGGCGGGCGGCTTGTTCTCCGAAGCCGGTCCCAGAATAACCGTTAAGCTATTCGCTTGGGCATCGTTGGCGGCACGAATCCAGATTAGATCGCGTAAGAAAACTTATGCGAACCGACGCACTCCGCTTCACGGGTCTGATGTGTGCGTATGTAGCGTTCGCTCTATTCCTGCATTCCGTTCGCGATATTCCTGCACAACGCTCAACCGCTACTAGATAGACCTACTCCTACTCGCGGAATTGGCGATCCGTTGCCTGGCGACGGTATTTGGCGCCTAGGAGCCTGTCCGAATAGTCGCTGTTCAATTCTGAGCGAGTCTGATTCAAGCTTGGGCTATGAGCAAGTATTTTCGCCCCTGGAATATCGATCAGACGCTGCTTCTGCCGCCGAATGTGCAGGACTTCGTGCCGAAAGGCCATGTCTCCCGGTTTATCGTTGAGCTGGTGCGGGAGAGCCTCGATCTCAAGGAGATCACGGGCAGCTATGTGAGCGGGCTCGGGCAGCCGCCGTTTGACCCGCGGATGATGGCGGCGCTTCTGCTGCACGGCTATGCGAGTGGACTGTATTCGTCGCGGCGGATTGCCCGAGCCTGCCGCGAACGGAACGATTTTGTGATGATTGTGGCGCTCGATCCACCGGACTTCCGGACGATCAGCGACTTCCGCAAACGGCATTTGAAGGCGCTCGGCGCCCTGTTCCTGCAGGTTCTGAA
>WNFC01007389.1_pt1 | contig 12083 bp, 11 predicted proteins | sample 5400541 | NCBI WGS metagenome assembly WNFC01 (sample SAMN13153342, study PRJNA577476) | soil metagenome | isolation source: 120 cm saprolite under Douglas fir tree site 2 hole 2 replicate 1 | place: USA:California | collected 2015-04-18 | reverse complement strand
GTGACGGGGCTCGACAGGGCGGGCCCGGACCTCACGCTCGAGAATTTCGTCAAGGGGCTGGAGTCGATCAAGGGTTATCACGACATCTTCAACGGTCCCGAAGTGAACTTCGGCCGCGACAAGCACCAGGGCGCGAACTCGTCCTTCCTCGCCGTGGTCAAGGGCGGGCGCTGGGTTCGCGTGACTGATCCCCTCACGTTCTGATCCGGATTCGGCTGGGCGGCCCGCCGGCAGCGCGGGCGGGCCGCCTCGAGGAGCCCATGACATCATTGCTCGCCTGCTTCAGAGTCGTCGCGCTGGCCGTTCTGCTGCTGAGCCCGTGCGCGGCGACACCGGCTGCGGCGGCGCCCGAGGGGACGCTGACCTGGGGGCTCCACGTGACGCTGGTCTCGAAATGGCTCGATCCCGCCGACACCGAAGCGTTCATCAACCCGTTCATGGTGCTGTACGCGGTCCACGACGCGCTCGTGAAGCCGATGCCGGGCGGGGACAACACGCCGAGCCTGGCCGAGTCGTGGACGGTGTCAAAGGACGGGCTCACCTACGAGTTCGTCCTGAGAAGGGGCGTGAAGTTCCACAACGGCGACCCGCTCACGGCGGAAGACGTCAAGTTCTCCTTCGACCGGTACCGCGGCGCGTCGGCCAAGCTGCTCAAGGACCGGGTGCGCGAAGTCCAGATCGTCGATCCAGGCCGGATCCGGTTCATCCTGAAAGAGCCGTGGCCGGATTTCATGGTCTTCTACGGCACCTCGGCGACAGGGGCGGCCTGGATCGTGCCGAAGAAGTACGTCGAGAAGGTGGGCGACGACGGTTTCAAGAACAAGCCGGTCGGCGCGGGTCCGTACAAGGTGGTGAGCTTCACGCCGGGCATCGAGCTGGTCATGGAGGCGTACGAGGGGTATTGGCGAAAGGTTCCCTCGGTCAAGCGGCTGGTGTTCAAGAGCATGCCCGACGAAAGCACGCGCGCCGCCGCGCTGAAGGCGGGCGACGTGGACATCGTCTATCTCTTGAGCGGGCCGCTGGCGCAGGAGATCAAGCGGACGCCCGGGCTCAAGCTGGCCGCCGCCATGCCGCCTGGAGTGACGTTCCTCGATCTGCCCGAGCAGTGGGATCCGAAATCGCCGTGGCATGACAAGCGAGTGCGGCTGGCCGCAAGCTACGCGATCGATCGCAGCGCGCTGAACCAGGCGGAGACCCTGGGGCTATCGCATCCGACGGGCGCCCTCATTCCTCGGAGCCTCGACTTCGCGCGCCCGTATGACCCGCCGGCCTATGACCCGGCCCAGGCCAAGAAGCTCCTGGCGGAGGCGGGCTATCCCAACGGCTTCGACGCCGGCGACCTGACACCCTTCCCGCCGTTTTTCTCGCTGGGCGAGGGGCTCGTCAACTATCTCCAGGCGGTCGGCATCAAGACCACCCTGCGCACGATGGAGCGCGCCGCCTTCCTCGCCGCGTGGCGCGAGCATAAGATCAAGGGCGTGATCATGGGCCTGGGCGCCCCCGCCGGCAACGCGGCGACCCGGATCGAGGTGTACGTGACCAAGAACGGCATCTACGCGACGGGCGTGGTGCCCGAGATCGAGGACCTCTATCAGCGACAGGGGCGGGAGCTGGACCGGAAGAAGCGCGAGGCCATACTGTTCCAGATCCAGCAGATCATGCACGACCGGGTGATGCACGTGCCGATCTACGAGCTGGCTTTCCCCTGGGGTATCGGCCCGCGCGTCGAGGAAGCCTGCGTCAACCACATCAAGGGCTTTTCCTACTCTGCGCCCTACGAGGACTTGAAGCTCAAGGCCGGGCGATAAGCGTCTGCGCCGCCCCTGTGCGACCCCGTCGCTCAGCCGTCGGGGTCGTCTTCGTCATTGTCCGGAGGCCGCGGTCCGCGGCCGTGGCCGACGACGGCCAGGGCGAAGACCAGGGTCATGACTGCGGTCGCGACCAGGAAGATCACCAATCCCACCTGGCATCCAGGATCGGTCCAGGTTTTGCTCATCAGCCAACCGAAGACGATGCCGGCGCCCGCGAACCAGACGTCTCTCATGTTGGATCCTCTGGCATCCTGGAACTTTCGGCGTCCTGGATGCTCCGGGCGGGCCGGCGGGAAAGGCGGGTCAGGAGCCCCCGGCGACGAGGGAGGGCTGCTCGATATCGAGGGTGGTGACGCGGCGGAGCTCGCGGCGATATTTCGTGTCGTCGAACGGCAGGGCGCGATGCATCGTGGCCCGGTTGTCCCAGATCACGAGGTCCGCGGGCCGCCACGAATGGCGGTAAACGAACTCCGGCCGGGTCGCGTGCTCGATGAGGTCCCGGAGGAGGAGCCGCCCCTCGGGCACCGGCCAGTCGATGATCCGCGACGCGTGGGAGGCGAGGTAGAGCGAGCGACGTAGAGAGCGCGGGATCGTCCGGACCAGCGGATGGACCGCGCCTTTCAAGGCCTCCTGCTCGTCCGCGGAGAACTCGAAGCCGAGCGTCTGGCGCGAGTATGCGATCGAATGGTGGACCCGCATGCCCTCCAGCCGGACCTTGGTCGGGGCGTCGAGGGTGTCGTAGGCGGCACGCATGTCCGCGTACTCCGTGTCGGCCGCGACCGGGGGGACGACCTTGGCCGAAAGCATCGAGTACCGTCCCGGCGGATCCTGGAACGACGCGTCGGTGTGCCAGAGACGGTTGCCGAGCCCGTACATGCGCCGGCGATTATCGGACTTCATGACCTCGCCGTTCTCGTCGAGGTTCGAGATGTCGCCGAGCGCCTCGTTCCCGAAGCGGTTCTTCACCAGCGCGCTGCTCCCCAGCTTCGTGTGGAGCTCTCCGTCGAACCGTTGTGCGAAGGCGAGCTGCTCGTCGTCGCCGAAGGGCTGATCGCGGAAGACCAGGACGGCGTATTCGTCCATCCCGGCCCGGATCCCGGCGAGCGTCTCGGGATCGTGGACCTGGCGGAGGTCGATCGGGCCCACCTCGGCCACGAAATGCGGGTGGAGCTTCCGGAAAGCGAGCGCCATTGACCTGAGCCTAGGGCGAGCCCGGTACTGAGTCAAGCTGGTCGTGCGATCCGCCTCTCCGAGGCCATGCTTTGACCTGTTCCGCGCCATCTGGCAGGATGGGCCTCATGGCAGAGAGCGCCATGGGCGCGGTGGGCCTGGCAGGCGCGCGCGTCCTCGAGCGCCCTCGGGAGGCCGGGAGATCGAGCTACATCATCGGCCCCGCCGCGGATCTCTTCTTCATCATCTTCTGCCCACTCTGGGCGCTCGCTCTGGGCCTCGTCGCGAGCAGCATTCCACCCGGCGCAGATCGATTCATCTTTTTTGCCGTGCAGGTGAGCTTCATCGTGGCCTTTCAGACGACCCTGACGCACGCCCACCTGGTGATCGTCTTCTTCAGAAGTCATGCGAATCCGAAGATCTTCAGGCAGTTTCCGCGGCGATTCACGATCGTGCCGGTGGTCGTCTTCGCGGCGCAGCTCGTGTCCCACTGGGTGCTGCTCTTCGGAGTGGCGGTGGTAGTGCTGTGGGACGTCTACCACTCGGCCATGCAGACCTTCGGCTTCGGTCGGATCTATGACGCGCGCCGCGGCGTCGATCCCGAGCACGGGCGCGCGCTCGACATGGGACTGAATCTCCTGCTGTACATCGGGCCGATCCTGGCGGGGACGCTGCTGCTGGCGCACCTGAATTCGCTCACGCGCATCAACGAGATCGGTTCGCATCTCTTCGACTTCGTACCCGCCGCGGCGGCGCGGCACCACGGGGTGCTCACCGTCGCCGTGTTCCTCCTCGCCGCGGGCTTCCTCGCGTACTACGTCGTCTGGCAGCTGCGCTCGGCGCGGGCGGGCATTCCCGTGTCGTGGCAGAAGATCGCGCTCTACGTCACCACCGGCCTCGTGTCGATTGCCGCCTGGGGCTTCAATTCGTTCGGCCAGGCGTTCCTGATCATGAACGTCTTTCACGCGGTGCAGTACTTCGCGATCGTGTGGTGGGCGGAGCGGGCCACGATCGAGCGCGCGTTCCGCGTTCACGGCACGGCAGTCGTTCGCTTCCTCGCGCCGGGGCTGCTGGTGGTGCCCGCCGTACTCTACGGGTTCTGGGTCGGCTGGGGCTACGAGTACTGGTCGGGGCGCGCCGCGTGGGTCCTGCTCTCCGTGGTCAACACCGTCGCCCTCATGCATTTCTGGTACGACGGCTTCGTCTGGTCGGTGCGGAAGCGCCAGGTCATCGAGGCGTGACAGGCGGCAGAGTATGGCTTCCGTGAAGGCGTCCGAATCGGGTGATGCCGTGACGAGGGCCGTGGAGTTCCTGGAAGCGGGGGCGTGGCAGCAGGCCCACGAGATCGTTCAGGGGGCGAAGTCAAACGTGGCGGCGTGGCTGCACGGCATCGTGCACACGCTCGAAGGCGATCTCGACAACGCGCGTTACTGGTACCGCAGGGCCGGCCGCGACTTCCCGGGACCGGATGCCGTTCAGCAGGAAATCGCGGCGGCCCGCCGGAAGGTTACACGGTGACGGGCCGGTAGACCGGCGTGCGCCACTCCGGGAAGCGCTGGTCGGTGCCGCGCACCACGCCCATGTAGGCGTTGAGCAGGCGCTGGGTGACGGGCCCGATCTTGCCGTCGCCGAGCGGGAAGCGGTCCACCGACAGGATCGGCGTGAGCTCGTAACCGCTGCCGCAGAAGAAGGCCTCGTCGGCCACGTAGAGCTCGGTCCGCGCGATATCTCTCTCCACGACGTCTAGGCCGACCGCGGGGGCGAGCGCGTCGATCAGCGTCGAGCGCGTGATGGACTCCAGGATGTCGCTGGTCACCGGCGGCGTCACGAGCTTGCCCTTCCGCACCATGAAGAACGTGGCGCCCGTGCCCTCGGCCACCGTGCCGCGCTGGTTGAGGAAGATGGGCGAGTCGTACCCGTCGGCCTTGGCCTGGAGCCCGGCAAGGCGGCCGTTCTGATAGTTGGCGCCGCACTTGAGACGGATAGGAATGGCGTTGTCGGACGTGCGCTGCCACGAGCTGACGCAGGCCTTGAGCCCGTTGCCGTCGCCGATGCGCGGCCGGCGGCGCGGGTTGATGTAGAGCCCGGACGGCGAGGTCGCCTCGAGCCCGACGCCCGCCACGTACGCCACCATGTGCATGTGGATGTCCTCGCGGGCGTCATTGCCCTTCAGCACCTCGCGGACGGCGTCGTAAAGATCCAGGTCCTGGTACGGGATGGTGAAGCGCATCATCTTCATGGATTCGCGGAAGCGCGCGAAGTGCTCGGCCAAGCGGAAAGCGTAGAGCTCGCCGTCGGCCTCGTTCCAGTACGCCCGGATGCCCTCGAAGACGTTGCTCGCGTAGAAGACCGCCGCGCTGTTGACGGGCAGGACCGCCTCCGTCTGGGGGACGAGCTTGCCGTTCATCCAGATCTTGAAATCTGCCATGTCGCTGGAATCCTCCGTAGTGGGTGCCCTTCACCGAGCTGTCCGACCCTGACGAGAGTATCAGGAATGGGTGGCTCTTGGGAAGCCGGGCGTGAGGTGTGGTAAGAGTCACGGGATGCGCCCGACCGTCCGCCGGCGGCTGACCGTGGCCGCGCTGTTCGTGGTGAGCTGCGGCATCGCGACCCCGCTCGCCGCCTTCGGGGTATTCCTCCCGGTCCTCGCCGAGACCTTCGGGTGGAGCCGTGGCGCCATCTCGACGGCGCTCTCGATCAACCTCGTGCTCGGCGGGCTGGCCGGCCTCGGGATCGGCGCCCTCTCGGATCGCCACGAGCCCCGCGTCCTGCTGGTTCCGACCGCCGTCCTGGCCGGCGCGGGCTTCGCCCTCGTCTCGACCGTCGGCGCGCTGTGGCAGCTCTATTTCTTCGTCGGGGTGCTGGGTGGACTGGGCATGTCGAGCTTCTACCTTCTCAGCGCGACGACGGTCGCGCACTGGTTCGAGGAGCGCCGCGGTCTTGCCCTGGCCCTCGTCCTCGTCGGGTTCAATCTCGGATACATCGGCGGCGGGCCACTGGCGGCGTGGCTCATCGCCGCGGCGGGCTGGCGCGGCGCCTACGCCCTCCTCGGGGGCGGGTGCGGGCTCTGCGCCGTGCTCGCGGCGCTCTACGTACGCCTGCCGCGGCCGTCGGAGGCGGCGGCTCTTCGCGTGCCCTCCGGGTCTGACCACGCGAGGGACGTTTCGATGGATGCTGGGCACCGGCGGGGCGTCACGCTCGGCGCCGCGCTCGCCGATCCGCGTCAGTGGTGCCTGAACCTCGCATGGCTGCTGCTGGGCGGGCTGACCTTCATGGTGACCGTCCACATCGTGCCCTTCGCGCGCGACCAGGGCGTCAGCCTCGGCGGGGCGTCGCTCGCGCTCACCGCGTACGGTCTAGGATCGGTGATCGGCCGGGTCGCGGCGGGCGCCCTGTCCGACCGTATGGGCACGGTCACGACCATGCGCGTGGCCTACGCGGTCCAGGTGCTGTCGCTGCTGGCGCTCTTGTGGCTGCCCTCGCGCGAGACGCTGCTCGGCTCGCTGGTGGGGTTCGGGGCGGGTTTCGCGGCGGCGGACACCATGATCACGAAGGCGATCCCCGAGGTGTTCGGCATGCGGGCGATCGGCGCCATCATGGGTGTGCTTTCCCTCGGCTGGCGCTCAGGGGCCGCGCTGGGCCCGGCCGCGGCGGGTTTCCTGTACGACGCGACCGGCTCCTACGCCGTGCCGTTCGGCGCGGCTCCGCTCGTGGTGGTGGCGAGCTGGGCGTTCTTCGCGGCGGCGACGTCGCGCCGCCGCCGGTTCTCCGTTTGACCTCTTCCGCTCTCTCTGGCAGGATCAGCGCAATGCAGGTTCGCTCATCAGCAGTCCCCTCGCTCGACGCTCCCGACGCGAAGCCTAGATGACGACGGCGACGTCCGTCGCCTCGGAGCTCGAGCCGCCCATAAGCGCGCTCCGCCGGTGGTCGATCACCGTGACGGTCATGACGGTGACCCTCATGCAGGTGCTGGACGTCACCGTCATCAACGTGGCGCTGCCCCACATGCAGGGCTCGCTCTCCGCGGGAGTGGACGAGATCTCGTGGGTGCTGACCTCCTACCTGGCGGCCACCGCCGTGATCCTGCCGGCAACCGGCTGGCTGGCCGGTCTCCTGGGGCGCAAGCGCCTGTTCCTGTTCTGCACCGTGGGCTTCACCGCGGCCTCCATCCTGTGTGGCCTCGCGCCGACCCTGAACGTGCTCCTCTTCGCGCGAGTGCTCCAGGGCATCGCCGGGGGGCCGCTGATGCCGCTCTCCCAGGCGATCATGTGGGAGATCTTCCCGTTCCGGCAGCGCGGCATGGCGATGGCCGTGTGGGGCATGGGGATCATGATGGCCCCGATCTTCGGGCCGACGCTTGGCGGCTGGATCACCGACAACTGGTCGTGGCGCTGGACCTTCTACATCAACCTCCCGATCGGCATCGTCGGCTTCTTCGCCGCCAGCGCCATCCTGTTCGACCCTCCGTACCTGCGCAAGGCGGGCAAGATCGACATCCCCGGGCTCTGCCTCATGGTGATCGGCTTCCTGTCTCTCCAGCTCTTTCTCGACCAGGGCGAGCGCTACGAGTGGTTCGACTCGGGCTTCATCGTGATGCTCGGGCTGACCGCCACGGTCGCCCTGGTGGGCTTTCTCGTGCGCGAGCTCACCGCGGAGGAGCCCATCCTCGACCTTGGCGTCTATCGGGACCGCAACTTCGCGGCGTCCAGCGTCATCATGGTCTTCGTCATGTTCGGGTTTTTCTCGAGCATGGTCCTGCTGGCCCTCTTCACCCAGAAGGTGCTCGGCTACGACGCGTGGACGTCGGGACTGGTGCTGGCGCCCGGCGGCGTGGGCAATCTCCTCTCGCTTGTTCTCGCCGGCCGGCTCATTAATAAAATGGACCAGCGGTTCATCCTTGCCGTGGGCTGCATCCTGAACGCATGGGCGGCCTGGAACATGTCGGTGCTCACGAGCGGCGTGGACTACTGGGCGCTGGCATGGCCGCGGTTCGTGCAGGGGCTCGGCACGGGACTCGTTTTCGTGCCGCTCAACGCCGTCGGGCTGGCGACGATTCCGCGGATCAGCATGGGCAACGCCACCGCCCTGCTCAACGTGGTCCGCAACCTGGGAGGAGGCGCGGGGGTGGCGATCGTCAGCACCCTGCTCACCCGGCGGACCCAGGAGCACCAGTCGACGCTCATCGCGCACGTCAACCCGTTCGATGCGGAAACCGTGGCGCGCCTCTCCGCCTGGACCGCCCACTTCGGGACGCAAGGCTCGGATTCATTCACGGCTCAAACACGCGCCATGGCCATGGTCTACCAGGAAGTGACGCGCCAGGCCCAGGTCCTGGCCTTTGCCGACGACTTCTGGCTCCTCTTCGTGCTCTTCTGCGGGACACTCCTGCTCCTGCCGCTCCTCGAGCGCGTTCGAACGGGACCCGCCACCGCGAGGCATGCGAGCGCCGACGACGCGCCAGCGCCAGTGCACGTGGAATAGCCGGGCAGCGCCCGCGGGCTCTAGCGGGAGCGCGACGGCCTGGGGCGGAGCAGAGGCGGGCGCGGGACGGGGATCGAGGCTCCGCGGTCCCAGAGCTGTCGCAGCAGGCGGAGCCGCTCCTGCTCCAGCTTTTCGAGCGCCTCGACGGCCGAGTCAGCCTCGGCGACACAGCCCGGCAGCTCCGGGTACTCCGCCCGCCGCAGCCATTCGCCATGACGCTCGACAGATTCCATCACGAGCAGGTACGGCACGGCCTCGTAGTACTCGAGGTCGGGGGCGGGACCGCGCCTGTCCATCAAACGAAGGGCACCCAGGCGATGGGCACGCCAGCGTCGGACTGGCGCGCTTTCTCGGTCGCCGCAATCCAGCTCTCGCCGTCGGGCAGGAGGACGGAAGCCGGGCGCACCCGGCAGAGGTTCGGGTCGTCGACGCCGACAGGCACCGTCCCCTGGTCGCGCAGCGCCTTCGCGGCGTCGATGAGCTGGCGCCTCATGAAGATCACCATGGCGTCGGTGGTGCCGAGGTGCTCCTGCGTGCGATCGTAGATCGGCCCCATGGTTTCCGTCATGGCCCGATCTTGCAGATTGCCAAGGAAGGGAATGCCGAGCGTGAGCTCCTTCTGCAGCTCGCGGTTCTGCTTGAAGTCGTTGTGGCGGTTCGCCGCGGTGTAGAAGCGCGTCCGCGGATCGCTGGTGGCCTCCAGGTAACCTCCCCACGCGGCGAAGGGGTCGCGGATCTGCCGGCGCTCTTCCTCCGTCACGGGGCGGTCGAGCCGCCCGCGCATGACGAACTGGAGATTGTAGTGGTCGTCCAGCGGCACCCAGGCCCGCGCCGAGACGATCTGGGGATCGCTGGCAGCGATCATCGAGAAGAACGGCATGATGAATTGCGTGACGCGGTGCCAGTACATCCCTTCCGTGTCCGAGCGCCGCCGCGCAGAGTAGCAGGCGCCGTAGTCCGTGGGCAGCACTTCGAGCCGCGGCCGCTTGTCACGGTGGTAGGTGCCGCGCTGCTTGCTTTTCGGCGTGCGCTTGGCGTGCACGAAATCGATGTGGGAGGAGTCGATGTCCCCTTCGAGAGCCTGCACCCAGTTGCACTCTTCCAGCATCATGAGCGGCGGGTAGACCTGCTCGGCGGGAAGCGTGTTGATCTCGAATGCGGGAAGGGCCGGCGCCGCCTCGCCGGGACCCATGTAGGTCCAGATCACGCCGTTGACGTCGCGGCACGGATACGCGCGGGCGCGGACCTTGTCCTTGAAGGTGCTCTCCTCCGCTTCGTTCGGCATGTCGACGCAGCGCCCCCTGACGTCCCACTTCCAGCCGTGATACGAGCAGCGCAGGCCGCACTCCTCGTTGCGTCCGAAGAAGAGCGAGGCGCCGCGGTGGGGACAGTTGGCGGCCAGCAATCCGACCTCGCCCCGCGTATCGCGGAAGGCCACGAGATCCTCGCCCAGGAGGCGCACCTTCTTCGGCGGGCCGTCGGGCTCCGGCAGCTCCGTCGAGGGCAGACAGGGCATCCAGTAGTGGCGGAGCAGCTCGCCCATGGGCGTGCCGCGCCCGACCCGGCACAGCAACTCGTTGTCTTCGCTCGAGAGCATCGCCTGTCTCCTTCTTTCGGTTACTGCCAGGCCGCGAACGCCATCCCGACCCCGCTCCCCGCCTCCGAGCGATAGGAGGGGACATAGTCCACGAGCTGCATCTGCAGGTGCTCGAGCGCGCCGGCGGCCGTGATCCAGTTGCGGATCTCGGAGTTCCCGGACTCGAGCTTGGCCGTCGGCAGCGCGCAGAGCGCGTCCGCGTCCTTCTTCGCCAGAAGCTCCAGAACGTGCCGGTCCAGCTCCTCGTCGACGAAGAAGTGACTGAGTCCGCCGGAGGCGACGATCCCGACCCGCTTGCGTGACGGCCACGCTTCCACGGCCTGGCGGATGGCCCGCCCGAGCTGATGGCAGCGCCTCGGTGTCGGCTGGTTCGGCGGATAGTAGGTGTTCAGCATGATGGGCACGATGGGCACGATACGCTCGCCCATGAGCCGCTGGTGCACGAAGTTCCACGCGTGGCCGAATGGCCCGTGCTTCGGCTGCACGCGCACGTGCGCGACATCGAAGTCGTGCTCCCGCGTCAGGGCCTCGACCAGGTACCTGCCGAGAGCCGCGTCCACGGGAAATGCCCGGTTCGTGCCGTCGCCGTAGAAGCCCCAGTAGGAAAGCCGGCGCACGGGCGGCACGCGCTCGAGGGGCGGGGGCAGGTTCTCGACCGTCTCGCCCCAGTAGATGCACAGGGCCGGCTGGTTGTCCGCGCTGAACCATTCGTCTTGATCGTCGCCGATCACGATGAGCACGTCCGGAGCTTCTTTGGCGAGGAGGCTGCGGAGCTCCTGGATGGCCGCCTGCGTTGCCTCGTGCCGCGCCTTCGTCACCTCGGGAGTGAGCTCGCGGGCGATCCACGAGGCGCTCTCGCGCGTCTTCGCGGCGAACTCCGGCAGGCGGCCGCGGTCCAGCTCCCCCAGCTGTGCCAACGCCTCGTGGGGCGCGCTCAACATGGGGCTGTGCGAGCTGCCGATGCCCAGGGTGACTTCCGCCATCACTTAGCTTTCAGCTTCACGTCTTCGTAGGGCGCCGAGAACGCCCAGCCGAGGATGAGCCCGAGGCCAGACTCCGCCACGCGCGGGCCCTGCGCGTGAATGAAGCCGAGCTCCCAGATTGGTGCGTACATGACCTTTTCGTGCATCAGTTGCTGGATCCGCTGGAGCATCGCCTCGCGCCGCTTCCGGTCCAGCTCGCCCGTCTGCTCTCTGAAGAGTCCGTCGATGTCGGGATAGCCTCCGTAGACGTACGTACCGCCCGAGGCCACGAAGGTCTCGATGCGGGTGGCCGCGTTCCCGAAGGCGCCCGTTATGGTGTAGGCGATGTTCTTCAACTTCTTCTCCTGGTACTCCTTGAAGAAGGCCGCCCGCTCGAGCGGTCTGAGCCTCACCCGGATCCCCACCGCCTGGAGGTAGCCGATGGCCGCCTCGCTCATGGTGGCGGTGGCGGCATCGCACCAGAGATCCCCCGCGTCGAACCCTCTCGGGTAGCCGGCCTCGGCGAGGAGCTGCTTCGCCTTGGCGGGATCGTGGGCGTAGGCGGGCGGCTGCCAGTAGAAGTCGAAGCTCGCGGGGATGATACTCCAGGTGATCCTCGAGAACCCCAGGGTGATCGCCTCGTTGAGGGCCTGGCGGTTGATCGCATGGTTGGCAGCCAGGCGCACTCGCTTGTCCGCCCACGGCGACTTCGGGTCCCACTGATCGAGAAACGCGAGCCAGTGGGTCGACACGATGGGGGTGGGCCGGAGGGTCAGCCCCGCCGTCCGCCGCGCCTCTTCGGCCAGCGCGCTCTGGAGCAGGTAGACGATGTCGGCCTCGCCGCGCTTGAGCATGGCCAGCCGCGTGGCCTCGTCTGGCACGGCCTTGAACACGAGCCGCTTGACGCTCGGGCTCTTCCTCCAGTACGACTCGTTCGCCTCGAGCACGAGCTCCACGCCGGGGTTGAACGACACGAACCGGTATGGGCCGGCACCGACGGGCGCCCTCTTGAAGCCGTCATCGCCGACCTTCTCGAGGTATTTCCTGGGCACGATCCAGCCG
>WNFC01007388.1_pt1 | contig 12085 bp, 9 predicted proteins | sample 5400541 | NCBI WGS metagenome assembly WNFC01 (sample SAMN13153342, study PRJNA577476) | soil metagenome | isolation source: 120 cm saprolite under Douglas fir tree site 2 hole 2 replicate 1 | place: USA:California | collected 2015-04-18 | reverse complement strand
AGAACGCGGTGAGGAAGGTGATGAGCTGTTGCCACGGCATGGACGACGAGCAGGGCTGGATGGCCACGCCGGTTCCCCCGTCGGCTTGTGTGCCACCTACCGTGAGGCAGCGCCCGTTGGCCGCGCTGCGCAGTTGCCAGTAGCCCCGCCCGGCGGGATCGGTGCCCAGGTAGGGGTGATACCAGCGCTCGCTGAGCCCGAGGTCGCAGCGGGCTAGCACGGCAGTGGCGCTACGCTTGGTGCCGGTCGAGGCCAGGCACTGCCCACCAGGTGCGAAGACCAGGATGTAGGCTCCGCCGCCCATCTGGTCCGCCTGCCACTGCTGACTGGGCTGGACATTCCCGCCTCCGCCGCTGGGCGTGAAGGTGAGCCCCGCCTGTGATTCGGAGAGCAGGACCACGGTCCCGGCCGGACTGCCGCCCGCCGGCGCCGGGCCCGGGTTCGCCAGGCCGACCGCCTGTGTGCCGATGATGTTCGTAGCCAGCGGGGTGGGGTGCCACGCCGTCGGCGTGCCGCCGCTGGACACCAGGACCGCCGCAACACCGACCGCAGCCGCGGCGGCGGCCAGGCCCGCGGTACCGAATACCCAGGCCCGCGATGCCCGGTTCCTCTGGTGCCGCGAGACGCGACGCTGCGGCCCTGTCATACCGAACCACTACCTGCTCTCGGCTGCCCAGGCCAGTGAAATCCTCAATCAGGGTAAATCGGGAAAACAACAATTACCAAACGATCCGACCTGCCCACTCTCCGTGGACCGTTCCGGGCCGGCTGGGCCGGCTGGTCGCCTGGCTCGTCTGGCGCACCGTTCGGGGCCGGGCTCGCTGGTCGCCCTGCATCGTCTGGCGCACCGTTCGGGCCGGGCTCGCTGGTCGCCTGATTTGGTCTGGCCACCGTTCCGGGCCGGGCTCGCCAGCCGCCTGGGCCGCCTTTCGGGTACCGTCGCAGCGATGCCAGCGCGCCGTGTGGACCCCGGACGATTGCTCGCCGCGCTCAACTCGCAGCGCGCGGCGCTTGGCGCGGCCCCGTGGAGCGGGCCCACCGAGGCTGGTGCGCTTGGCGCGGCATGTGCCGCGGCCGTGCTCGCCGCGCTGGATGCCGGCGGGCAGCCGCAGCCTGAGGCCCTCCGGGCCGCCACGACGTACCTGCTGGGCCTGCTCAGTGAGCGGGTGCCAGGCCGCGCGGTGGAGGTCAGGGTGCCCCCGTACGCCGCGGTGCAGTGCGTCGCCGGGCCCCGACACACCCGGGGCACGCCACCCAACGTGGTGGAAATGGACGCGGTCACCTGGGTGCTGCTGGCTGAGGGCCGGTTGGCATGGGCGCAGGCCATAGCGGATGGCCGGGTCAGGGCCAGCGGCCCGCGCGCGGACCTGTCCGGGTACCTGCCACTGCCGGGCGGTGCCATGAACTGGCGCAGGTCACTAGACTGACCACGTGGTCAACCCCGATGGTCGGCTGACGGATGATCTGGATCCGGCGGACAGGCCTCCGCGGGACGCGTGCGGCGTGTTCGGGGTGTGGTCGCCGGGCGAGGAAGTCGCCAAGCTTGCGTACTTCGGGCTGTACGCGCTGCAGCACCGGGGCCAGGAGTCAGCCGGCATAGCAGTCAGCGACGGCGCCCGCATCGTGGTCTACAAGGACATGGGCCTCGTGGCCCAGGTGTTCAACGAGGGCGTGCTCTCGACGCTGCGGGGCCATATCGCCGTCGGGCATTGCCGCTACTCCACCAGCGGCGCCTCGGTGTGGGCGAACGCGCAGCCGACGTTCCGGTCGACCCCGACGGCCAGCCTGGCCCTCGGCCACAACGGCAACCTGATCAACACCCTGGAACTCGCGGCCATGGCCGCTGTCGCAGGCAGCGACGGCATGCCGGGCAACGGTGCCACCTCCGACACGGACGTGCTCACGGCGCTGTTCGCCGACCCCCGCGCCGGCAGCGTCGAGGAAAGCGTGCTGGCCACGCTGCCGCTGGTCCGGGGCGCCTACTCGCTGGTCTTCATGGACGAGCGGACCCTGTACGCGGCCCGCGACCCGCAGGGCTTCCGCCCGCTGGTGCTCGGCAAGCTGGAGCGGGGCTGGGCGGTGGCGAGCGAGACGGCGGCGCTGGACATCGTCGGCGCCGCGTTCGTGCGGGAGGTCGAGCCGGGAGAACTGATCACGATCGACGAGGCGGGCGTGCGGTCCCGGACCTTCGCCCCGCCGAACCGCAGCGGCTGCCTGTTCGAGTATGTCTACCTGGCCCGGCCGGACACCGCCATCGCCGGCCGGAGCGTGCAGGCGACCCGGGTCGAACTCGGCCGCAAGCTCGCCGCCGAGCACCCGGTCGAGGCTGACCTGGTCATCCCGGTGCCCGAGTCCGGCACCCCGGCCGCGATCGGCTACGCGCAGGCCAGCGGTATCCCCTACGGCCAGGGGCTGGTCAAGAACTCGTATGTGGGGCGGACGTTCATCCAGCCCAGCCAGACCATCCGCCAGCGGGGCATCCGGCTGAAGCTGAACCCGCTGCGCGAGGTCATCGCGGGCAAGCGCGTGGTCGTGGTGGACGACACGATCGTGCGCGGAAACACCCAGCAGGCGATCGTGGCGATGCTCCGCGAGTCGGGCGCGGCGGAGGTGCACGTGCGAATCTCCAGCCCGCCGGTGGCCTGGCCCTGCTTCTACGGCATCGACTTCGCGACCAAGGCGGAACTGGCCGCTGGCAGCCTGTCGGTCGAGGAGATCCGACAGTCGATCGGGGCCGACTCGCTCGGGTATATCTCGCTGGACGGCCTCATCGAGGCGACCACCCTGCCCGCCGGGCAGCTCTGCCGGGCGTGTTTCGACGGGAAGTACCCGATTCCGGTGGCCGAGACGGAACGGGGCAAGCACCTGCTGGAGATCGCCGTGGCGGGCGCCCGGCAGCCAGGCTCATGACGGCGGCCCGACCATGACGGTGACACGGGGCGGGTCGAGCTACCGCCGCGCGGGTGTGGACATAGCCGCGGGGGACCGGGCCGTCGAGCTGATGCGTGACGCGATCGCGCGGACCTCCGGGCCGGAGGTCATCGGCGGTGTGGGCGGCTTCGCCGGCCTGTTCGACGCATCCCGGCTGACTGCCTTCCGGCGGCCGCTACTGGCCACGTCCACCGACGGGGTGGGCACCAAGGTGGTGATCGCCAGCCGACTCGGCCGGTACGGCACGATCGGCGTCGACCTGGTCGCCATGGTGGTGGATGACCTGGTCACCTGCGGCGCCGAGCCGTTGTTCATGACCGACTACGTCGTGTTCGGCGAACTGCGGCCGGAGCGCGCGTCAGCGATCGTGGCGGGAGTCGCGGAAGGATGCGTTCAGGCTGGGTGTGCTCTTATTGGGGGCGAGACGGCCGAGCATCCGGGGCATCTCGGCCCGGACGACTTCGACCTGGCCGGCGCGGCCACCGGCGTGGTGGAGGCGGATCGCCTGCTCGGCCCTGATCGGGTGGCGGTCGGCGACGTGGTCATCGGACTGGCCTCGTCGGGGCTGCACGCCAACGGATTCTCACTGGTCAGGCAGGTGATCGACCAGGCCGGGCTGGACCTGGCCGCCGAGGTACCCGAACTGGGCCGCGCGCTGGGCGAGGAATTGCTCACCCCCACCCGCATCTACGCGCGCGACTGCCTCGCGCTGGCCGCGGAGTGCGAGGTGCACGCCTTTGCGCATGTAACGGGCGGGGGACTGGCCGCGAACCTGGCCCGCGTCCTGCCGCCCGGTGCCGACGCCGTGCTGGATCGCGGCACCTGGTGCCCGCCGCCGGTATTCGGCCTGCTCGCGTCACGCGGCAGCGTGGCCCGCCGCGAGATGGAGCGCGTCTTCAACATGGGAGTTGGGATGACCGCCGTGGTCGCCCGCGCCGACGCGGACCGGGCACTGCGCCTGCTAGCCGCCAGGGGCGTTCCCGCCTGGGTGCTAGGTGAGGTGGTGCCAGGTTCGGCAGGTGAGGTAGTGCCCGGCTCGGGCGGCGCCCGGCTTACCGGCCAGCACTCCTCCTGAGGCCATTCCCGGAGTCCTCGTCGTCCTCGTCGTCGTCCTCGCCGGTGTCGTCGGCTTCGACATGGTCGGCATAGGGGTCCGCGAGGTCGGCGTAGACGGGCTCGCCGTGTGCATCCTGCTGATCCCTGCCGACACCCAGCTCGGACCGCAGCCGGTCAAGGTCCGTGCCGCCGCTGTTGTACTTCAGCTGGCGTGCCACCTTTACCTGCTTGGCCTTGGCTCGGCCGCGCCCCATTGGCTCGACCCCCTCGAACGTGCGGAGCCTCGGTCAGGCCCCTGCTCCCTGCTCTGATACTTGCGGCCCGGACGCATGCCGCAAGGCCCGTCGCCGCTCCACCGCTTGAAGTGCGACGCGCTCCAGCCAGCGTACGCCCCCAACCGTACCTGCTTTGCGGCGTCTACGCCTCTGCGGGAGCCGAGGATGGGGCGGCCGGGCACCCGGCAGCGCACCGCGCCGGGCCGTCCCGGCCCCGGGCGCAGACCCCACCCATGCCGTCACGGACCCAGCCAGATGCTGCGCAGCCTGCCCACTTCGGACATCCTCCGCTCGGCCAGCCGGTCGGCGGCCACGGCGGGCGGCACTCCCTCCTCGTCCGCCATCAGGAAGATCTTCCTGGTTGTCGCGAAGATCTGGGCCGCGCGGGCCTTGGCGCGATCGAAGTCAAAGCCGCCGAGTTCGTCACCCACCTGGATCACGCCACCCGCGTTCACCAAATAGTCGGGCGCGTAGAGGATTCCCCGGTCGGCCAGCACCTTCTCGATGCCGGGGTGGGCCAGCTGGTTATTGGCCCCGCCGCAGACGATCCTGGCCGACAGCGCCGCCACGGTGTCATCGTCGAGCGCACCGCCCAGCGCGCACGGCGCGTAGACATCAAGCTGCTGCCCGATGAGTTCGTGACGGCCCGCGGCGACTCGCACACCGGGGTGCTCGGCTACCACCCGGTCGATCGCGCCGGGGTCCACGTCGCAGATGACGACTTCCGCGCCCGCCTCGAGCAGGTGGCTCACCAGGCGGCGGCCGACCTTCCCCACGCCCTCCACGCCGACCTGGCGGCCGTCCAGGCTGGTCGTGCCCCAGCTGTGCTCGGCGGCCGCGAGCATCCCCTGGAAGACCCCGAACGCGGTCAGCACGGAGGAGTCACCCGCTCCGCCGTTCGGTACGGTCCGGCCCGTGACGTGGCGGCACTCCCGGGCGATGATGTCCATGTCCTCGCTGTACGTGCCGATGTCACACGCGGTGATGTAGCGGCCGTTCAGCGACTCGATGAACCGGCCGTAGGCCCGGAGCAGGGCTTCGGACTTCTGCCGTGCCGGGTCACCGATGATGACGGCCTTGCCGCCGCCGAGGTCCAGGCCCGCCAGCGCGTTCTTGTAGGCCATGGCGCGGGACAGGTTGAGGGCGTCAGCCAGGGCATCGTCCTCTCCTCGGTACGGGTAGAACCGCGTACCACCGAGCGCGGGGCCGAGGGCGGTGGAGTAGATGGCGATGATCGCCCGGAGGCCGGTCGGGGCGTCCTGGCAGAAGACGACCTGCTCGTGGCCGGTTTGGTCGTTGACGCTGACGGCCTGCTCAGGCGTTCCGCCGGGATTCCCGGGAACGTCGTCTGGCCGGCGGGGACTTGTGAACACCTTGGTCACGGTGGTGACCTCCCGGTTCGATTCCGCATCCTCGGCGACGCGGGGGTCAGCGACCAGCGTATGGCCTCCGCCGCGAGCACAACCCACGCCGACCAACGAGCCCAGTGCGGATCAGGGCGAGCCCGGTTTGGATTTGGGCACGTTGTGTCCCGCGACGGCGCGTGCCGAGAGACCTGGACTTAGCGTGGAGTTGCCGCGGGTTACCGCCGGGTGGTGATGATCTCGTTATCGGCTGGAGATTTTCCCTGCGCTCCTGGCATGCCACGATGCGACCATGCTGCCGTATGCGGCTTATCTCCGCGTTTACGAGCCGCTCTCCGCGTTCAGCGAGGCGGACCGTGAGCGCTGGGCGGCCTACGCTACTTCCCCGGACCGGCCGCGCCGCGCCCGCGCGCTCGAGGCCGAGCAGGCTGAGGCGCTCGGTCGCTTGATCGCACTGCCGCCGATCGGCGCACCGGCGCACGAAAGCGAGCACGCGTACGTCCGCTGGGCCGATGGCGTCACCTACATCTGCCCCTGGCAGACCAGGCTGCGCTCGTGGCTGGCACTAACCCGGCTGCGGGCCACCTCGGCGCCGCTGCTGGCGGCCGCGTTCGCGCCGGAGGAGGTCCGGCGCGCATCCCGGGACTTCGCCCGCTGGCAGGGCCGGGCCTCGTCGCTGCGCGTCTTCGTCCAGGCCTGCACATGGTCGGTGCCGTCCGTGTGGTTCGCGCCGTTCGCGCCGGAGGAGAGGTGGCTCGTGCTGGGCAGCACGGCCGAGCCAGAGGCGAGAGGTCCGGCCACGGCTTCCGCGACGCGGACGCTGATTTACGCCACCGCGATGTCGCAAGCGCGGCGCCGGGTGACCCAAGCGCTGGGGGCGGTGCGCCGCGCCCAGAGCGCGGGCTTAGCGGGTCATCCGGGCAGCCCGGCCGGTCCAGGCCCAGCCGGTCCCGGCCCGGCCGGTCCCGGCCCGGCCGGTCCCGGCCCGGCCCAGGCCGACACGGAACTCGCCGAGATCGGGCGCTGGCTGGAGGAGTTCCATCCGCATTCGCTGGTTGAACTCGACTACGGCGGCCTTGTCCACCTGCTCAACGATGCCGCGCTCCGCGCCGATCAGTCTGTCGCCGAAGTTTCGGCGGCCATCCGGGCTCTCGGCGACGGCGAACTGGAACTGGCCGCAGCCATGTACCAGCGGCTGCGCAGCAGGTGGCAGGCCCTGGAGGCGCTCGAACTCGCCAACTGAGTATCAGAGGACGACTTTCCAGATTCGGCCCGTTGCGACGATACGTATCGCTAGAATCACGCAGCGTGACTCATATCAGTGGAGCAACAGGGGCGACCTGTCACAGAATCTTTGCTCCTGGTGGTCGACTTGTCACCGCTGGTGATGGCAATATGGTCTCAGTGGGCCATATAGGACATCCACGGCAGGCTCCAGCCGGAGCCAGGCAAAGGAACAACGCAGGATCGCAGTACCGGTCCAGGAGGAGAGGCCGTACACATGTCTGCACGAACACCCGAGGCTGAGCCGCTTCTGACACCGGCGGAGGTCGCGACTATGTTCCGAGTTGACCCCAAGACCGTTACGAGGTGGGCCAAGGCCGGGAAACTGACCTCCATCCGTACGCTCGGTGGTCACCGCCGGTACAGGGAGACTGAGGTCCGCGCACTGCTCGCGGGTATCCCGCAGCAGCGCTCGGAGTGACATGCTGCCGTGCCCTGGCGCGTTCCGCGCGGTGGGGGCGGCCACTACGTGCTCGCTTAGGCGGGCGCCCGGCAGGAAGAAACAGCAGAAGGAGGTTGGCCGCAGCGGGGCATTGGGATCGCGTCGTGAGCGGGATTCGCGCAGGCCGCTCGCGAGAGCTCGGTTCCATGTGAGCTGGGGTCGATCCGGTCGTCCGGAGGGCAGCGGAACGCCCTCCGGGCGACGGGATCGACCTCTCTACTTAACGTAATTGTCAGCTAACTTTTCGTAACCACACTTGCTCAGAGCCGAGGTCCGCCATACTGGTCGGCATGTCTTCGGCGGTACCCGGGGGTCCGGTACTAGTGGGTGGCGGCCAGCACGTCGATGTCGGCCAGCCACGTGGGTGTCAGCTCGCACAGGGGAGCCGGCTGGCACGGGTGCCGGCCAGCACGGGGGAGTCGGCTAGCACGGGTGCCGACTAGCAGGGCATCCGAATCCGGCACAACGGCACGTGTCATCGCGTGCCACAAGTCACATGGCATATTTGCCCGGCCCGCGTTCCTGCACGTGCCGGGAACGTCGGGCGGCCCGCGTCTTGCCGCGGGCGCAGGAATAACAACGTCGTGCGCACGCCAGGGCCAGCCCGAGGCGCGCGTGGTACCGCTTCTCAGGGGAGGATCGCACGAATGCCTGATCCAAGGCTCGTATCCCGCGCGCAACGCGCCGCAACAATGCTGGAGCGGGCATGGGACCGCTGGCGCTCAGCACACGGCCTGGCGGCAGAACCCCTGCCGCCCGTCTCCAGCTATGTCGGTTACTCGATCGAGGAGCCCTGGGGGCGCCCGCGGGTGGTTTTCGGTGTAGACGCCGCCGATGCCGAGAAGCTCGCCGCGCTTCTTCTGGAACGCGCTGCTTCCTCGTCCGTCGCCGGGCAGCCAGCGCCGGAGGGTGAAAACCTGCAGGCCGGACTGCCGCAGCCGGGCCGCGCACCGCAGCAGTCCCTGGATAAGGTCCGCGCGCGCATTCCGGTCCAAGGTCGGACCGCTGAGCTAAACGGGGGCAGCGAACAGCGCAGCGAGCCGGACAGCGAGCAGCGCGCCGAGTCGGCCAGCCAGCAAGACGGTGACGGGGCCAGCGAGCAGCGCGCCGAGTCGGCCAGCCAGCAAGACGGTGACGGGGCCAGCGAGCAGCGCGCCGAGTCGGCTAGCCAGCAAGACGGTGACGGGGCCAGCGAGCAGCGCGCCGAGTCGGCTAGCCAGCAAGACGGTGACGGGGCCAGCGAGCAGCGCGCCGAGTCGCCTAGCCAGCAAGACGGTGACGGGGCCCGCCAGCAGAGTGGTGACGGGGCCCGCGAGCAGCGTAGTGAACCGGCCAGCCAGCAGGGTGGTGATGGAACTCGCGAGCAGCGTAGTGAGCCGGCCAGTGGGCAGCGCGGTGACGGCGCCCGCGAGCAGGGCGGTGACAGGGTCGGCGAGCAGCCCGAAGAACCTGCCGAGGTCACCGGGCCGATCAATGGGTTCGACCCGGTCCAGGCCAACGCACACCCGGAAGACCAGATCCATCGCAACCGGGTTCCGGGCAGTTCCCGGGACACCCATGACCCTGCCGTATCGGGTAGCACGGCTCACGACCACCGTGGCCACGACTCCGCGGATCGCGGGTCGCCGGATCGCGGGTCGCCGGATCGTGGGTCGCCGGATCGTCGGTCCCCGAATCGTCGTGGTGCGGACCCGGCCGCCAGGGAGCGGCGCTCCGAGCTGGCTGGGCTGTCTGAGCCTCCGCTGTCCAAGGCTGGGTTGTCCAAGTCGGGGGTGTCTAAGTCGGGGGTGTCCAAGCCAGGGGTGTCTAAGTCGGGGGTGTCCAAGCCAGGGGTGTCTAAGCGAGGGGCGCCCGAGCCGGGGCTGCCTGAGCCAGGGGTGCCCGAGCCGGGGCGGGGCGGCGTGGGCGTGTCCTCAGCCCCCGGCGCGCCGGATGAGGGCCCTGCTATGGCCGCTGGCCCGGATGGGTTGGCTGCCCCGGATGATTCCGTCCATAACGAGCAGAAGCCGTCCGCACAGGCGGGCAGTCAGCACCCGGGCGATTCAGCCGTCCCGCGCACGCGAGCCGACAGTGACGCCGGCGACCGCAGGGACGCGAGTCGTGGCGTGGCCGACACCATGGCCGCCGAACTGGCCGGCTGGGCGGCTGGTGAGTTGCCCGGCCAGGCGTCCGCACGGCTGGCCGCCTGGGCCACGGTGGGTGGATCCACGTCACGTGGCGGCCTTGACGCGGACCTCCGAACTAGCGGTGGCGCCGCAGAGTAGGCCAGCTAGGCGGTCCTCGGTCGCCCACCGGCCGGTGAACCAGGCGGCGTGTCGGCGGGGTCCATGCGATCCTTGAGCGCCCTTTCAGCGGGGCCTAAGGTGACGGCGTCATGGTCGTTCTGGATGCATGGAGGGCAGGCGACGACAGCCGGGACGGCCGGAAGGAAGTCAGCACCCGATGATTCCCGCGAGCGATCCGGGCCGCAGGAGGCTCGGCCATCCGTTGATCCTCACCGCGGTCGCAGCCGCAGCGCTCGGCGCGGGCGCGACCGTGGCCGCGATCGCCACATCTGGATCACCGTCCTTGGCGTCGTCGTCCGGCCAGCTTGCCGCGACACCCTCGCCGTCTCCGTCAGCGAGCCAGCCCGGGCACGGCCCTTACGGGCCAAGGTTCCCCGGCGGCAGGGCGTTCGGGGGCGGGTTCGGTCTCGGTGCGTTCGGGGCACTCCACGGCGAGTTCGTCGTGCCGCGATCCGGTGGCGGCTACCAGACCGACGACATGCAGCGGGGCAGCGTCACCGCCGTCAGCACATCGTCCATCACGGTCAAGAGCGCGGACGGTTTCACCAAGACGTACCAGGTGACCAGTTCCACCCTGGTGGACGCGCAGCGCGATGGCATCGGCTCGGTCAAGGACGGGCACCAGGTAGTGGTGCTCGCCAAGGTGAGTGGCGGTACGGTCACCGCGACCAGCATCCAGGACCTCTCTCTGCTGCAGGCGGGTCTTCCGTTGCCCGGTGGGAGCAATCCGGGGTCCACGTCCGGCTGAGAGACAAGCGTCTGGGTCCGGCCCGGCCTGCCCAGGGACCGGGCCGGGCCCAGACACCACGGGAAATCGGCGGCCCCAGACGGCGCGCTGCGCCCCGATGTCAGTGGCTGAGCGCACAATCTGATCTGTGCGGGTTGCTGTCACGGTGGGGCCTGGGAAGACTGGCCTGCTGCGTGAGTTGGGGGAGGACGGCACTGGCCGGGGAGAATTCGTTAGGGCTGATGATTTTGCCGCGGTGGTAGCGGCGTACGAGCGGTCCGGGGATGTGCGGTGGGTCTGGGCGGCGAGCGCTGCTGTCTACCCCGGATTGCTGCGCGCGGGGGTGCGCGTCCGGCGCTGCCATGACGTGGCGCTCACCGAGGCGCTGCTGCTCGGCCGGGACGGGCAGCCGGGCGAGGTCTCGTCCTTGGCGGCGGCGTTCGCGCGGCTGCGCGGGGCACCCGTGCCGCGGGCGCTGCCTCCGGCGCCGGAGCGGGCGGCGGCCGGCTGGCAGGAAGCGCTGTTCGAGTCGACAGATCCGGGGCTACCCGACAGCCGCGCCCAGCTCGACGCCGTGATCGCGGTGCACGCGGATCAACTGCGGCGGGTCGCGGATGACGACCACCCCGCACGATTCGGGCTGCTGGTGGCGGCCGAGTCCGCGGGCGGGCTGGCCGCCGCCGAGATGCGGGCGGCCGGGATGCCGTGGCGGGCGGACGTGCACGACGCGCTGCTGGCCGAGTTGCTCGGCCCCAGGCCGTCGGCTGGCCTGCGGCCCGCCACGCTCGCCGGGCTGGCCAGCAGGATCTCCGCGGCGTTCGGCGGCCGCCCGGTGAACCCTGACTCGCCCGCCCAGTTGCTGCGCGCGCTTGCGGCTGACGGCGTGCGCGTGCCATCGACCCGGTCCGGGGTGCTGCGCGAGGTCGATCACCCGGCCGTGCCGCTGCTCCTGGAGTACAAGGAACTCGCCCGGCTGCACGCGGCGCACGGCTGGACATGGCTCGATGAGTGGGTCGCTGGCGGCCGGTTCCGCCCGGAGTACGTGCCGGGCGGCGTGGTGTCGGGCCGGTGGGCGACCCGCGGTGGAGGGGCGCTGCAGATCCCGCGGGTGCTGCGGCGTGCGGTCATTGCCGATCCCGGCTGGGTCCTGGTGGTGGCCGACGCGGCGCAACTCGAACCACGGGTGCTCGCCGCGCTGGCCGCCGACCACGCGTTCGCCGAGGCAGCGGCCGCCGGTGACCTTTATGCCGCGCTGGCGGGCGCGTTCGGCGGGGACCGCGCGAAGGCCAAAGTCGCGTTGCTGTCCGCGATGTACGGCGGGGCGGGCGGGGAGGCCGGGCAGTTGCTCGCCGTGCTGCGCCGGCGCTTCCCGCTGGCCGCGCAGTACGTGGAGGCCGCGGCCCGGGCCGGTGAGGAGGGCCGGGTGGTCAGGTCCCGGCTGGGGCGGACCTGCCCGCCGCCGTCGGCCGCGTGGCGCGGGCTGACGGCCGCGCCGGACGACCCGGAGACGGGCGACCAGACGGCGGGTCGCTCCTTGCGCGCGCGTGGCCGATTCACCCGCAACTTCGTGGTCCAGGCCAGTGCGGCTGACTGGGCGCTGGTCCTGCTGGCGGGCCTGCGCAGTCGGCTCGCGGCCCTTTCCATACCAAACGAAAACGCTCCCGCCCTCCCAACCCCCGATGCGCGGCCGGCTGGGTACCCGGCGTCCACGCTGCCCGGGC
>WNFC01019762.1_pt1 | contig 12086 bp, 16 predicted proteins | sample 5400541 | NCBI WGS metagenome assembly WNFC01 (sample SAMN13153342, study PRJNA577476) | soil metagenome | isolation source: 120 cm saprolite under Douglas fir tree site 2 hole 2 replicate 1 | place: USA:California | collected 2015-04-18 | reverse complement strand
GCGGAAAAGTGCAGGGCGTTTCGAGAGGTCGGGCGAGCGCCTACCTGCGCCCCCATTTCACCTGTCGCGCACCGAACGCGCCGCCCGGACCCTGCATCATCGGCGGCGTCTCCAGCCAGAACTGCCACCACTGCTCGCCGAACGACTCGAGCTTGAGCCGCTTGTCGTTCTGCAGCCGGGTGAGGAGGGTCTTGAGGCGGTCGTCGGACTTCACCTGCGCGGCGCCCCGCTGCAGCACCTCGATCGCCTTCTTGCGCTCGCCCCGCTTGTCCTCGCACCAGGCGTAGACGGCGTACAGCAGCGACTCGCCCTTGTTGGCGCGGATGGCGGCGTCGAAGACGTCCTCCATCTCCTTCCACTCCTTGCGCCTGAAGTGTTGCGCGGCGAGCATCGCGCGGGCGGGCCACATCTTCACAAACGACTTCTTCAGATGCGGCTCGGCCTCGTCGAACTTCTTCTGGATGTAGAGCAGCGACCCGATCTGCCCGTGCAGCTGCGAGGCGACCAGGAACTGCCAGCGCGCCATGGGGAACGAGGCCTCGAGCAGCGCGATGGCCTTCTCGATGCGACGCCCGGCCAGCTCCTTCTGCACCTGCGCCATCAGCCCCTCGAGCTGCTTCACCGTCCGGCGGGCCAGCAGGATGTACGCGACGATCCCCGCCACCACCGCCGGGAAGATGCTGCCCAGCGCGTGGGCGAGCCCGCTGAAGAAGAAGGCGCAGAAGGTGAGGAGCGCCGCGGCCAGGGAGAGGAGCAGGTTGATCATGTGCGAGGCATCCGGAAGCGCCTCGGTCTATCCGGGAAAACGTGCGCCCGCAAGGCGCACGGCACCCGTCCGCCCCGGAGGGCATCCCGCGCCGTTCGCGCTGGGAATGAGTAGCGCCGCCGAATACCGCGGCGGCTATCCGCGCCGCTTGCCCTGCTCGAGCGCCGGCTCGTCGTCGGCGATGGCCGCGCCATGGCCCAGGCGCTTCGACGGCGAGAATCGGATCGACCTCGAGCACGCGACCGTCCTGCATGGGAAACCCCCCGGAAAGTTTCGCATGGTACCCGGTCTCCGGCGCCGATGCACACTCCTCGACCGACAGCACCGCGCAATTCCCGACATCGACGCCTTTTTCCACATAGTTCCAACACGTTAACGTCGCTCGCCGAGGCGCTGCGCGCGGCGCGCTCGGCGGCGGGCACGCAGCAGATCATCGGCTGCACCACCGCGGGCGAGGTGATCGAACGCGGACTCACCCACGGCGGAGTAGCGGTGCTGCTCGTCAGGGCCCCCAAGAGCGTGTCCGAGAGCGCCACCGTGCCCGGCCTGTAGGAGGACCCGAAGCGCGCCGCAGCCGAGCTGTGCCGGAACTTCCGGTCCGCGCAGGGCAAGGCGCACAGCCGGGCGGCGTCCAGCGGCACGCCGTCGACGTGGTGCAGGTATTCGCAGACCTCGCGCAAGCCCGCGTTGCGCGACCAGGGCGTCATGTTGGAGGAGCTGAACCTGACGTGAGCGACCGGAGCGCCAGCGCGATGCGCAGCGAGGCGGGCTGCTCAGCCTGCGCCGGCTTGCGCAACGAGGCCGCCGCGCTCCGCGCCGCTCTGTTCCACACGGAATCGCGGTTGGTCGAGGCGAAGAAGACGCTGCACCGCTGCGCGGCCGCCGCGTCGGAGCTGCTCCGCGCGCTGGGCGTCGAGGCGCGATGAACGTGGGCCATCGAGATTCACCGTCAGAATCGCTGCGAGGCCAGCCGCGGCTGGGCCGCGGGACGTTGAAGACCACCTGCGCGCAGCTCCGGGCGGAGATCAAGTCACTGGAGGCGCGGCTCGAAAGACGCGACCGCGACCTCGACGCGCTGCGCGTGCGCATCCTCCGCGTTGCAGGCGGACAGATCGCGATCTGCTCGAAGTGCTTGAGCGAGATGCGGCCGGCGCCACTCACCACCACCGCCGAGCTGGAGGGCTGATGCCGACCAATCCCGGAAATCGATTGCCCATCGAGTACAGGCCCGAGCTGCAGGGGCGCATCCAGCCCACGAGGCCAGATCCAGATCCGCGCCACGCCGCTGACCTCGACGAGGCGCAGGACGCCGGCGGTCCCGAGCGCGCTCGGCGCGGCGACCTGGGCATGAAGGGCGTGCCGGAACCGAAGCACTCGGCCGAGTCGCGGCAGAAGCCATTCGTCCTGCGGGAGCGCTGACCGTCCACTCCACTGCGGTTCAGGGCACGTATCTCTGCGCCAGAAAGTCCAACAGCGCCTTAACGCCCGCGTCCAATGTGATCCCGCCCACCCTCTTCACGGTCGTGCTGACCTTCTTCGCCTGGGCGTCCTTGTCGAGCACGCGGTCCCAGTGCGCATCCGCGATGAACTTGATCGTGCCGGTGTCGCGGGCGGTCTGCTTCAGGACCTCCGCGACCTCGCCCGCGAGGCCTAGGAGGTGCTCCTGCGATTCAGTGTCCCGCTGGGCGGCTTCGATGAGCTTCTCCAGCTTGGGCGAGACGTCCAGCGCGCCGAGCATGGCGCGGAGCTTCTGGGCGTCGTAGCGCAGGCGCAGGTCCATCGCGCGCGCCTCGACCTGCTGCGCCTTGCGTTCGAGCGTCGTGACAGCCTCTTGGATGAGGTCGCACAGCATGTCGACCTGCCTCACGATCGATAGGTGCCCGGCCACGTGCAACGACTGCGCGATCAACGAAGCGAACTGCAGGTAGATGCCGCGGAAAGCGTAGGCTTCCTCTGACACGACGGAGGGACCTTCGACATCGCCGGCCATCCTCAGCGCCTCGTGCTCGACGCGGGCGGGGGTCCACCACATGATGACATTGCGGGCGAGCTCGAACACCGTCTGGCCGTATGACATGAACGGCCCGCCGGCGGCCACGCCCCAGTTGGTCGGGGGTCGGGCATGTTTCCTGCCGACAGCGCCACGACCTTCCCGTTCGTCGAGGCATATGGATCGCCCCGCTGCAACAGCCCCTTCAGCTCGAACATGGCGTGCTCCTGTTCCTGGGCTGACGCATAGCATCCGGGTCCGACGCGCAGCCGCCGCCGTCAGTGCGCGACGTTCTCGGGCGCGCTCCGGCACAGCTCCACCAAGGCGGCGCGGCGGGCGCGCTCCTCCCGCCTGATCAGCTTCCTCAGCTGCCGGCGCGGCACCTTCCAGACGTGCCCGAGGTGGTCGGCCGCCCCGAGCCAGCGCAAGGACCGGTCCAGCCGCCGCGCGTCCAATGCCCACGCCGTCCGCATCGCCCCGGGCTCCAGCCTCCACTCGTTCCTCGGATGCTGGTGGATCTCGAACGGCATCCGGAAGCCGTCCTCCACGCGCTCGCCGCAGACGTGGCTGAGGGCGACCGGCTTCGAGCCCACGCTGTACATCGTGAGCGTGACGCCGTCGCCGTGCGCGGCCTTCTCGTCCCACGGGCTCCGGTTCGGACCCTGCACCATCGCCTCGATGCGGAGGCGCCCGCGGTCGCGGCGGCGCGTCAGCAAGGTGACGAGAAAGGCGACCGTGGAGAGCAGGCTGGTGTACAGCGCGATCCAGCCAAACCGGTTCCCGAAGTCGACCGCATGCTTCCAGAAGGCTTGAAGGCCCATGGTGCACCTCGCTCGAATGTACGAGGCTACGCTATCTCAGGGGTCCGACGTGACTTGTCGGGTCTGAGCGATGGATACAGAGCTAAGGCGGGCGGCCGAAGTAGAACGAGTTATCGCGCGGGTCGATTGCGAAGCGGATGCTGGTAAGCAGGCCCGAGTATCCCAGGAACGTCCTAAAGGGCCAATCACGCGATATGAAGACGGTCGCGTCAACCGAGAGCGATTGACCTCTACCGGTATCAGCAAGAATCAAGAGCCTCGTCTTCTCGAGCCGGCCTATGATGCGTCCGGCGCGGGTCAACATTGGGACCTCTTCGCCCTGCCCGTTGAGCAGCGACAGCGCCTCGGCGAGATCTAGGCTCAGGATGGACCAGGCAGAACCTGTATCGAGCTGCGCCAGGTGCACTTCGCCGACGGAATCACCGGGCGCGAATTTCACGTAAATCTTGGCCCCCTTTTCTCCAGATTCCTCGGGGTGATCGTCGTACCGTGCCGCGCCAGTGCTGAAAGCGGTTCCGTCCTGAAACCTAAGCATCGGCGCGCCGGTTTTAGTCCACCCGATGGACGAGTGGTGGGCGGTCGGGCGGGTTCGCTCTGAGCAACTCGCGTAGTTCGCGCAGGCTCGGCGCCGCCGCAAGGAGGCAGTCACCGTTGAGGGCAACCCACTGCCCCCGGTACTGGCCGCCCTGAGCAGCTCGCAACCAGTTGTATTCGGGCGTGCGATCCGCGTCCTGCCTATCGACCAGCCTGACCACCGGCGGCGCCAAGGTTGAACGCAGGCGCGCGATGACGGGGTCGCTCAGAACGTGCGCCGGTGCAGCTTCCAGCAGCGCCCGCGCAGCCGAAACCTGCTCCGACTGGAGCAGACGACGAGCGGCCATGGCGAATAGGAGCGCATCCGACTGTAGCCGCGAGAGCTCCGACTCCGCCGCCTGTCGCGTCCGCCCGCCGCTCCCCACGAGACTTGAAGCGCGATGCTCGTTGCTGACTAATTGGCCCGCAGAACTGGGTAGTTCAGCTTCTGAACCCCGTGAAATTCCTGCGCCCACCGAACTGCGATGCTCGCTGACGGTTTTCGGCGGGGTCCACTCTGACGCTAGTCGTTGACGACGTTCAGCCAATCCGCCACACGGCTCCCGGTGACGGCGTTCAGACGGCGGCGGCAAGCCATCGGGCGGCCGTCGGGCGGCTCTTTGTGCTGAAGGGTCTAAAGCTGAAGCAAGCATCGATGCGTTCAGGTCGGCAGTTGTAGGTTGAAGCGCTGGAGCACGTTCCGAGTATAGCCGTCGGCCGTCTGCAGAAGCGAATCGAGTGCAACCTTCTTTCCGTCCCAGACACTTCTGACGCGGATGAACAGTCCGTCAGCCACCGGGGTTGATACGTCGATGGTGACCGACGTAAGCAACCGGTCGCCGTCGGGACCAAAGTAAAAGGCAGCCCCATTTCCTGTGGGTGGTCCCAACCCTTCCGGAACGTTCGCAGCGAACCGCGCGAGGTAGTCGCGCACGCTGACCCCTTCAAGCTTCGTGTGGAGCGCAACACTGAGTACGAAGGTGCTGAAGGAGATGCTTGACCGATGGTCTCTCACGGCTAACAGCGCATCCAGAATCGCGGCCTTGAATGGCTCGACCAAGTTACTTGGCATCTGCGAGCAGACCACCTCGACTCGTTCGAACCCGACTTTGATGGTCATCAGGTAGTTGAACAGATGGCAGATCACCTGGGGACGTTCGGCGGCGCTTCCACTCCCGATGTCGAACCTAAGGTCATTGAGCCGCAGCCCTCGAGGTGCTAGGCGCTTGAACAGGTCATGCAGAAGGGAAGGCCCGTCCGCGAACATCTGAAAATCCGGCTCGGGGAACGTGGCCTCGAACGCCAGGTCAGCTATGGTCGGTTCAACCTTGATTGCCACCGGACGCACCGTAGCACACTAGGCAAAACCCTCTAGCTATCCACCGGGTCCAGCATTCGGGCCGCTCGCCTCAGAGTTGTTTGACCGACCTTCACGGAGACCAGGGCGACGCCGGCGCGGTCGAGCTTGGCGATGATGCCCGACACCTCGGCGATCCCGCGCCTGCTGAGGCGGTCGAGCGCCCAGACGACGAGCACGCCGAACTTCCCGGCGTGCGCGTCGGCCAACATGCGCGACAGCTCGGGACGGTCGCGTGCATCACCACTCACCCCTTGCTCGCGGTAGGTGGCGGTGATGCTCCAGCCGCGGTGCCGGCAGAGCTGCTCGATCTCCATCAGCTGGTTGGCGGTGGTCTGGTCGGTGGTGCTGATGCGGAGGAACGCCGCGGTGTTCACGGCGTCCTCCGCATCGCGACCACGCGACCACCTCCCTCCACTGCATGGTCCTCCTTGCGCCGCCGCCGCAGGTGCGCCCGCGTGCCCCAGACGATCCCGAGCAACGAAGCCGACGCTCGCGGCGCACGGGATGACGAGCCCGGCCACCAGCCAGATCACGGCTTCGTCTCCTCGACCTTCACCTGCTCCACCTTGCGCGGCTGGTTCGGGCAGCTCCGGCGATCCGGGCTGCACCTGCACCTCGGCGTGCCCGTGCACTTCAGGGCCTGGCCCGCGGTCGAGGCCTTCGGCTCCTTCACCTTGCGCCCCGCCTTCGCGGGAGCCGGCGCGGTGGTCGCCGTCGTCGCTCCAGCCTCGGCCTGGGGCCAGGCGGTCGCGGTGGCGGGCTGCGGGAGCCGGGGCGGTGCTCGTCGCCGCTGGGGCCACCTGCGGCGATCCCGCGGCGGCCTGCACGGCCAGCTGGGTCGTGTCCGAGGTGGGCGTGGCGCCTTCAGACCCGATCGCGTCGGCGACCGCGGCGCCCGTGGCCACCCTCGGGGCCGCGCCGTGCGCGACCTCGGCCACCACGGCTGACGTGGTCGTGGTCGGCAGCGCCTTGGTGATCTTCGACGCCGGCTTGGGCGTGCTCGACGTGAACCCGAGCGGCGCGGCGATGTGGATCTTCCTGTCCGGCCTCGACTCGTTCTTCTTCCCGTTCTTCTTCGCCATGGCTTGCTCCCGCGCGGTCGGCGCTGACCTCGCAGGCCGCCGCGTGGAAGCTGGTCGCGAACTTCGGGCCAATCGCTCAATCATAGCGGGTGCAAAGATCCACCCACGGCGGCTTGCGCCGAGCGGTCGGATGTTGGGCCGCAGTTCGCGATGAGCGTTCACGGCGCGCGCGCCGGATCTGTTACCAAGAGGCTGAAATCAGATGGGAATCCTGCCACTGTGGGGCATCCGTCCCCTCTCGGGTGCGCGATTTTCCGCTGTCACGCGGAAGTGCTATGCCGGCCGCCGTGGATCAACTCCCACCCGTCCCGACCGGCGGCAGGTGCCGATGCGGCTCGTGGCTCTGGTTCATCAGGCCGCGCGGGGTCGGCGAGCGCGGCCGGTTCGAGTGCCGGAGGTGCGGAGTGCAGTACCGGGCCCAGGAGGAAGGGATGGGCGCTCGGCAGTGCCGCGAACGGTGTCGGACGGGGCATGTAGGATGAGACGATGAACGTGACACCCGAATTCCTGCGTGACCTCGAAGAGCGCGGCAGTGCTCTGCTCGGTGATCGTTACGCAAGCATGGTGGCCGAACGCTCGCACGGGATCGATCACGCCAGGAGGCCGCCGAAGAACCCGCACCGCCTCGTCAACAACCTTCGGCGCCTGGCGGCGAGTCGAGAAGCAGTCGAGCGAGGTCACGGCACCATCGATGCCGGGGCCATCATCGAGGTGAGCATCATGCTGTCGCTGGTGGACGGGTGGCGCGGCACGGAGAACTGGCCCACCATCGTCGCTGCGCTGCCGGACCCGGGCAACTACGCCCACACGATCCTGACGCTGGCAGCGCACAAGGCGTACAGCGATATCGGGAACGTGGTTCACATGGTCCCCGCGACGGGCAGCGGTCGCTCCTTCGACTTCTCCCTGCTCGGGCGCGGAGGCCTCTCCCTGGCGGTCGAGGTGAAGGCGCCGCAGAAGCTCAGGGATGGACGGCTTCTGACGCCCGAGCAGGCGCGGAGCGTTGTATCCGACGCGATGAAGAGTGCTGGTCCATCGGAGGGCGGGCAACTCGCGCCGGATCGCTGCGGGAACCTGGTCATCGGCGGCTTCCGGCTGCGGGATACGGACCTGAAGAGGCTGAATGAAGGTGCCTCAGCGCTCTTCTCGCGGCAGCGCAACCTTGGCCACATCGCCGCCATCGTCGTCATCTCGCTCGGGGTTCATCTGCAGAACATCAAGCTGGTCAACGGCACGCCACTCATCGACCCGGGCACGACGCTCTACAGCACGTTTTCCATCGAGCGCTGCCCGAACCCCCGCTACCTCGGCGTGGTCCCCGTGGCCACGGCCATCGCGCCGGGCTGGAAGCCACTCGGTCCTCACGACGAGAGAGAAGGCACGGACGATCCGACTTTCGCGCGGTACCGCTGAGCGCGGCCACGTCACTGAAGTTCTGCTCGGCCGGGGAAGACCGGCAAAAAGCGAAGGATCGAGGGCATCGAACCGGCATCGTGGTCCCCAGGCCTAGTGGCTCGTCTGGTCGCGTGCGAAACCGAGCGCCTTCTGCGTGCCCTTCGGCCGCACCGCCTGCAGCCATCTCTCGGGCTCCTCCTCGAACATCGTCTTGATGCGGGCGATGTAGTACGCCGCCGCGTCCTTGCCGATCGTCTCGTGGTCGTTCTCGCCACCGGTGAACGCCTTCTCGCCCACGAGCAACTCCAGGGTCGATTGCGCAACAACGGAGCCTAATGCTCTTGGCGGTGTGAAGTTGATCCACTTCGGCGGCGAGAAACTGATCCGCCCCGAAGTCCAGTACTCAGTTTACCTGCTCCGAGCTTCCTTGGGGTGAGGGGTTGAAGGGGCAGGGACCGCTTGAGCCGGCGCAGCTTGGGCCGGAGCGTCGGCGCCCCGTTTGCGCATCCTGTAGCTCTTGCCCTTGGTGGTGATCACGGTGGCGTGCTCGGCGAGGCGATCGAGCAGCGCCGTGGTGAGCTTCTCGTCGCCACCGAAGACGCGCGGCCACTCGGCGAAGGCGAGATTGGTGGTGATGAGCACGCTGCGTCGCCCGTGCCGAGCGGCGAGCACGTTGAAGAGCAGCTCGCCGCCCTGGCGATCGAAGGGCACGAAGCCAACTTCGTCGACGATGAGCAGGTCGATGCGCTCCAGGCGACGCATGGTGCGGCCCAGCTCCTTGGCGTCGCGGGCCTCGATGAGTGCACGCACCAGATCCGCGGCTCGCGAGAAGGTCACGCGCCGTCGCTGACGCGCAGCTTCGACGCCGAGGCTGATCGCGAGGTGCGTCTTGCCGGTGCCGATCGGTCCGGCGAGCAGGACGTTTTCTCCGCGAGCGATCCAATCGCAGCGAGCCAGCTCGGCGATCTTTGGTGCACTGACCCCCTCGGCGGCGCCGAAATCGAACTGGTCGAGCGTCTTCATTTCAGGGAAAGCGGCGGCGCGCAGCCGCTGCTTGACGGCGGACTCGGCGCGCGAGGCGATCTCGACCGCGAGCACCTCCTGCAGGTAGTCCTCGTAGGACCAGTGCTCCTCGCGTGCCTGGCGGGCGAGGTCCTCGAACGACCGCGTCAGGCCCGGCATCTTGAGCTGGCGCGCTTGGGAGCGGAGCACGTCGGCGACGATGGCAGTGCGGCTCACAGGGCACCTCCGAGCAGGCGGTCGTAGTCGGCGGCCCGGCCACAGGCGACGTCGATCTCGCGCAGCCGCGAGGGCAGCGCCTCGAGCGCCATCGACGGGGCCGGCTCGGAGGGCCTGAGCGCGAGGAGCAGAGGCTCGCCAGTCTCGAGCGCGCGCTGCACCCGCTCGGCGGTGACGCGCTCACCCAGCTCGACGACGGAGCGCAGTACCTGAGCGAAGATGCGGGCGGCCTGCTTGGGCCCGCGCTCGTCGCAGAGCTGGCGCCAGAGGGCATCGAACGGTGGCCCGAGGTCGCGGACCAGCTCGTCGGCGACCTGGCGCACCGCCTGGGGCTTCTTGGCCAGCTCGGGCAGGTAATGCCGGTAGTCGACGGAGCGGCGGCCGAACGGCTGGCGCTCGTGCACGACGACGCGCCCGTCGGGGCCGACGATCTCGATCTCGTCGACGCCAACGAACGCCTTGACCGGCAGCCTGACCCAGTCGCTCCAGACCGAGTAGCTCGCGCCGCCCAGCGCGACCAAGCTGCGGCGCGAGACCTCGACGTGGTGGAACGATGCCGCGCGGAACGGCACCGCCGGCAGCGGCAGCAGGCGCGCCCGCTCCTCGGCGAAGCGCTCGGCGATGGTGCGCCCGTCGGAGCCACGCTTCTCCATCCGCGCATCGAGCCGCGCCAGCAGCGCCGCGCTGATGGTGCGCAGATCCGGCCCGGACGGGATCGGCACCAACTCCTGCCAGCGGATCCCCTTGCCGCGCGCCTCGACGCCCCCCTTGTCGTGCCCCGTGCGCGGCCGCGCGAAGCTCGCCTCGATGAGATAGTGCGTGGCGAGCTCGAGGAAGCGCGCGCTCAGCACGCGCTCGCTGCCGACCAGGATGCGCGCCACCGCCGACTTGAGATTGTCGTAGAGCAAGCGATGCGGGACGAAGCCGAAATGCTCGAAGGCGCGCACGTGCCCGTCGAGGAAGGACACCTGATCCTGGCGCGGATAGAGCCAGGCGAAGTCGCGCCCTGAGTACATCAGCCGCAGGACGAACATCCACGCTTTGCGCCGCTCGCCGCAGACATCGACGAGCACCTCGAAGAAGTCCACCTCGCCGAGGTCGCCCGGCTTGTACACGAGCGGGACGAACACCTCCTCTCGCCGGCGCTTCCACTCCGCGACCATCTCGCGCACCACCCGGCCGCTGACGGCGTGGCTCTCCTCGACGAGCATCTGGTGCAGGCGCGCCGCCGTCAGTCGCTGCTTGCCACCGGTCCAGCGCGGCGCCTCCTCGAGCAACTGCTCGAGGCGCGGCCACACGCGCTGCTTGACCGGGCTCGGACGCGCTACCGTCGCACGCACGCACGGCGTGGCGCCCTCGACGTATCGCCTGACCGTGTTGCGCGACACGCCCAACTCGCGGGCCACCCGCCGAACCGAGATTTTCTCGACGAGGACCTTGTGCCGAATCACATAGGCCTGATCCATCCGCAGCATCCTCCAGCGGAGAGGCCGGCCCCAGTGGCCGGCAACTTTTCCGCGTCTGCGGGGTGGATCAATTTCAGGCCGCCAAATGGATCACTTTCACGCCGCCGCCATCACCTTCATCCTGAAGCGTAACGAGCACCTCCCTGAGTTCGTGTGCCTCTGGATGATCCGGGACGTCGCCCGCCCAGGGAATCCAATTGAGGTTCGCCGCCGGCCAGCCAAGTTGGATCAGGCCACGCCTGAACGCGATCGCGAGCCGCCGGCAGTTCTCATCGAGCTTCTGGTCGCGCTGGCGATTCCCCGCGAAGGCCTTGCAGAGCGTCTCGAACATCGTCGTCGGCATCGCTTCTCCTCAGCTTGTGTGTGGACTTTGATCGTACCACCGGGGTCCGACACATCGCGGCCGGCTCGATGAGGCGCCCGGCGGAGATCATCATCTCGCTGCTGGGCCGGGTCACCCCGTCGTGTTCCCGGGCTTGGGGGTGGGGGAGGGGTCCGGGGTGCCGGCGGCCCTCCAGCCGCTTCCCGTCCAGGCCCGGGGCGCAGACTGAAAGTCCGCCGCCCTCGTGAGCGTCAAGCGCTCTCCGTTCGGCTGCGTTCCCCCACTTGTCCCCCGTCAGCGCTCACGGTCGGCTCGGGAGGCCGACGGTCCAAAATTTCTGGAGCCGCGCGCGTCGGCGGCGAGATGACCGCTATCTCGTGGTGTCCAGCAACGACGTCGCCGGGGCACCCCGGCCAGAGAACCCGAATCGCCACGCGCACCTACACCGTGCGACAGGCTGTAGTACACGCCGCGGCCGAGCCCGCCTGAAGTGGTCGTATCGGTGGTGTGGCTTGGCCTACGTGTCGCGGCGCTGCTCCAGTTGCGTGCGCCGCCGGAGCGGCCGTCATACGATCTAGCCATGGCGACCGTGTTGTCGGTGAGGCTAGACGACGCAAACGAGCGCGACTTGCAGCAGCTCGCGGCGCGCTTGAATGCGAGCACGAGCGAGGCCGTGCGCGGGTTGAGGGGCTGGAGGTCGCCGAGCGGCTCACGTGGCCGAAGGAGCTGCCGCCCGCTCGCAGGTACAGGGTGGCGCGAGACCCGAAGGTCTCCATGAACGTCGAGGGGATCGGGTGGACCGAGTGCGTGTACAGGGCCAGATCATCGACCGCCATGCCGTCCAGCACGGCACCGTCGAGAAGTTGCACGCCCGCGGCGCGCTACTGGAGCCGCTGCCGGACTGAGCACCTCTACCGCCGCGCCGCCGCTATTGCGCCTTTGTCCGGGACGGGCCCACCGACTGCCCGCGCTGAGCATCCGGCGCGGCCGGCCCCTCCAGGAGCTCCGGGCGGGACGCCAGGGGCGTGGCCGGCTGGCCGATCCCAAGCCGCACGCGCACGTCTTGATCGAG
>WNFC01007387.1_pt1 | contig 12086 bp, 13 predicted proteins | sample 5400541 | NCBI WGS metagenome assembly WNFC01 (sample SAMN13153342, study PRJNA577476) | soil metagenome | isolation source: 120 cm saprolite under Douglas fir tree site 2 hole 2 replicate 1 | place: USA:California | collected 2015-04-18 | reverse complement strand
TATTCTCGCGCACTCAGGGTCCTCAACATTGGCATGTCGCTCGACGCGAGCCAGAGGGTACGGTGTATCTAGAAGTGTTACGGAAGGAGACGAGTCTGGCAGACGTAGAGAACGAGTTGGTGGGCATTGTACGACGTTTTCGCGACAGTTGACGGTAGACCCCCCTAATTTATTGCCTTGACTTAAAATACTCCAGTATAAATTCGAAACTGTCCGTGAGAATTGCTTCCGCCACAACTATACAGATGGTGGCAATAATTCCCACGATTACCAACAGACGGAATCAGTCTCTTGCTCATCCGCTCGCCCACTCCTTTTGGCATTTCTCGACATCTTCAAGGCCAACCACAATGGTGATCGATCCAACCAATGGCCCTTTTGAACCGTACTGAGACATACCATAGACAAAACGCACACGCAAGGTCGGCGTCACTGGCAAGTACGGCACGGTAAGCGGTTACATACCAAGCAGGCGAGAGAGTAATCCCAAGCTAACGCATCTCGCTAGCGCTACGGTGCTTCCCTGCGCAAGCAAGTTAAAAAGGTGCGATGAAAACCCCGCCTCACACGCAGGCGCACAGGTCCCCCCCCTACCCCCCCGAAATAAAAAGGCTGACTTGACTTGCACGTCCCTGCCCTCAAGATGGAAATTACCCAGCACGCACGGTACACCTGCACGTTCTGCGGCAAGGCAAGCAAAGGCATTGGGGAATGCGGGTTTTGCTGACGTGCGCGCTCCCTTTTTTTTTTCAGGACACTGTGAAGCGCCAGGCGGTCGGCATCTGGAAGTGCTCGGCATGTACGAAGGTCATTGCAGGCGGTGCATGGACGGTGTCCACCACGGCTGCTGCAACAGTGCGCAGGTCCGTTCAAAATTTTTTTTTGTTCTTCTTTACACGATGAGGCCGACCGAGGCCCCTTTTACTCTCTAGCACGATCCGACGTCTTCGTGACCTCACAGAGGCATAAAAAGCTGTGGTCGCTGTTCCGAGTTATTATATCATGTTGTGTTTTTCCTACGCCTATAAAGATCGATGACTATATGTCTCCATGACTGTAAATGTCCGTATTCAAGCGCAGTGTTCCAGATATACTACGATTCAACCCGAGTAGCTATTGGGCGTGAAGCTTGAAGGTTGAACTATGATTGAAGTAGCTTCTATGGCCGGATATACGGCGCGAGGTTCAATATTTCTAAGTTCTTAGAGAAAGGGTATGAATCCAAGAACATATATTGATCAAGGCAGTTGCGTAGGCAGATTTACAGACCGCAGGGATCCATGACAAACAAGACGGTGAGATAAAGAAAGCGTCAAAATTAATCCTGAGCAGCCTCGTCATCACTTGGGCTGGGGCTGTCACCCTCTTCCTCGTCATCGTAGTCCACATCGTCGTCGTCCTCATCACTACTCTCTTCGTCTTCCTCGCTCTCGTTGAAGGTAAGAGAGATATACTCATCACCTAACTGACTGTCCTCAACTGTCAGCAGGGGTGGGGCTACATCAGACACTGGATCATTAGCAGGAGGCACGGAAGCAGCAGTAACCACCGCAGGAGCTGGTGCGGAAGCCGGTTTGCGTGCGCGGTTGGCGCGAATGACATGCGGAAGCTTGCAGAACTTGATCGGGCACTCGCCACTCTCAGCAAAGTCAGGACACTCGCGGACGTGCTGCTTGAGACAGTCGATGCCGGCCTCACAGTAGCCAAGCACAGCAAAGTCACGGCAGACACCCTCGCGACGTCCTACACGTACGTGAGGGTACAGACAATTTGCGCGTGTGCAGCGACCGGCATTCGCAAAGTGCACGCAAAGAGGCGTGCGGTGAGGATTTGAGTCATGTGAGAGCGAACAGGTTTCATCGGAGTGCGGGCAGTTGTTTTGGAGGTAAGGCCAGCATATTGCGATCTTGGCTGGGTCATGTTTGTAAGCACACGTAAGGCCACGATTGCAAGAACCTGTAGTCAGGGCGACATGTGGTTAAAGGGAACCGGGAACAGGTTCGGAACTAAGCATCTGAAATTCGTGGGAGCGTACCAGTGGTAGTGAACCTAGGGCAAGGCTTGTCGACGTATTTTTTCTTGCCATTGGCACGCTGTGATCTATGGAAGGTCATCAGCCTGTGTGGGAGACAAGCCTCAGCATGGACAGACTGGTAAGCCCTGCGGGTGTTGTCGAGTTTGAGGCGGCTACGTGAAGGCCCCTTGGGCTTGTATACTCGAGTCCTTGGGCCGACTTCTAATCTGTTCCGGGTGAACTGTGATTGCACACGGGGCCGGGGACCGGATGAAGGGGGTTTGGCAGAGGGCATGACTGGGAGTGACGTTGCGCGAAAGGTTGAGCAAAGGAAGGTATTGACGCACTGTCTTTGCGGACGAGGGAGCGCTTGGAGCTCTCGAACACGACCCCATTAATGGTCACATCGTGGGGCTGCGAGAGCGATGGGCCAGGGCCAGATGGAGGACGTACTGTAGTAGATGATCTTGAATGTGCAGCTGGGGGAACACCTGTGGCTTGATATTCTGGTCGAATGTATGTTGTCGATGATGGGGGGTTGGGCTTATAGGAGGGGTTGACGTAGGTTGTGCGCGTAGTGGAGTAAGGAGGCCGAGTTTGGCCCTGTCCAGATCGATGTCGATTAATGGCACCTAATGCTTTGACTAAGAGAGAGCGTCAACATAGGCAAAAGGAAGACAGATACCTGTAAGACGGGCAATTTCGAGTTTGAGAGCAGCATCTGGTGTCGCCATCGTAGTTGAGAACAAGGAACAATGTCGCGGATTCGACTGGCCGGGGAATGACTAAGACTAAACACACTAAACTAAACACCGCACGCCACGACCCCCACAAACACAAACATTAAACAAATGACTCTCATTGCGAACAAGCAGCATGGCGCAGCTGGTATAGCGCGCAGGGCCCATAAAATGGCCACCCTGAGGTCCCTCGATCGAAACGAGGTGCTGCTACTTTTCATTTTTTACGAGCTTCACACTTAGCCTTGCTCACTCATGACATCAGGTGTCATCAGCAGATATTTGTACACTGCTCAATCATCTGAACCTCAATATTAGGCCTCAACGCTCATAACATCGCCGAATTCCAACACATTTTACCTTATCAGTACTCTGGTAGTGTCAGGAATTTGGTCCACCCCTCCGTACCAACAGTGGCCGTTTCCAGTAAGGACTCGGACTCGGATTGGCTCTTACTGCCCTGGGCCTCAGAGGTCCCAACCCAGGCATTCCTCTTCCGTCCTTCCTTCCTTAGGAACTCCGAGTCTCCTCTGCGAACCTTATCCTTTCATGGAGGGTCCATCAATACGTCTGTCACTGCGTCATGTGACCTTCCTTCCAACAAACATTCTGAGCATGGGGAACTGAGCTGAGCTGCTGAGAATGGTCATGGTGCGCACCCCAACTGAATATTGAACTGCCTGAAACAACCGGCGACAAATGCTGCCTCGATCGACGCTACTGTACCACCGACTGAGGGACGATGGGGTCTCCAACTGGAGCGTAGTCTTATTGTACCACTTTTGCCGCCGCAGCGATGCATCGATAGAATATAGGGTGATCTACAGGTGCGCTCGATCGTCATACGAAATGTGGTTGTTCTTGGACGTAGTGCGTCAGAGTCTGCCTAATTTTCACCAATTGCAGAGTACGATGCAGCCATCCCACCGCATTCGCGAGTTGCCCCCGAACTGATATCATCTCGGCACGATTATGAAGGCGATAGAGGAATATCGGGAAAAGAGCTACCAAGCTCAGTTGAGCGATGGTTCACGTTATACTTCATCGTATTCAAGGAGACGTCCGCCGTTGGTTAGTGATCTGTGTCCGCGTACGTACGTATGTGATGTGTTCGTGGTGACTTGATGTTGGCTTTACACCCAGGGCGGAACGGTGATTAGTGGTTCCCATGTTATCCCTGCGTTCCCCATAAGGCACTCGCGCGCTTTCGTTTGGAGGCGCCATAGCTGACATACACTCGTCGTAAGGGGCTCACAGACACAGGACGATCGTTGTTTGACTTCGATCGCCGCAGCGACGTGATCTATTGAAGCAGTTGCTGGGCCAAATGCTAAGAATGGATAGGAACTCACCTTCCGACCAATCATTTGATTTTATCGCTTTCAGTCTTTCAGTGGGTGTCATATTGATTCCAAGATGGAAGGAGTACGCGGCTATCTTAAATCAAGAAAAAAAATCTCATTTCGTCTTATGACCTGGTATATGATGATGTCCCAAACGGGACCAGAGCAGAGTCAAGATCGGGTCCACCCAAACCATGACCAGGCTCTTCGCCAGTACTGGGCAGAGGTAAATCTCGGATTGACCAACTACTAGTGATGCTTATATTATTGATACATAGTTCATCTGGTGTCGGGAAAAGTATCCCGTGATGTAGTGGCCGATTAATTACTCTAAGATCGAGGACACTGCACTCCCCAGGCCACCGAGCACATACCTCACTTGTCTCAGTGTTCCTCTTGAGACCACATCCATACATGTAAACTTCCCAACTACCCCACTACCTGACTCTCCGATTCAATGACATCATTCTTGCTAGTGGGGTTTGACCCATGCTCGAACTCAGACATATTAAATGGTCGGGGACAGCGGTCGAATACTCTCGGGACGGAAACGGTGCCACGAAGCCTCCCGGAGGTCGTATATGATCCTATTCCTTCTTCTTGTGACAGCTAGTTCCCGGTCCGTTGATTCAGTACAGAAGACACATTGAGGGAGATAAAGTGCTACCCCACCTGTAACCCCAGCTCGAGATAGGTCGGTCGTCTCAGGCGCAGGCGCTCGCGTAACCGGGTACGTGACAGAATTGTCTCAAACACGGCCTAAAAGTGCCCCCGTCAAATAGCCCGGGGACAGTGCGACCAGAAAAGAACCGCTCACATGCGTGTACACTGTGCCAGACGTCACGTCGAAAATTCTGTAAACCGCTACGCTCGGCAAAAGGAACCATGTTGCCAACGCTACAAGAGCCCAGGCACTGGCTAGACAGCCCGTTTGGATGGAGCGACGAACGATGTAATTTATAGCCGAGTCTGACTGGCGGACACCGCTACGGGATTTCAAAAGTACGCGCGAAAGGAAAACTGTGCGGAGGGGGAAACGGGTCTGCGTATATTATCAGGACGAATGAAACGACGTACAGGTGATGAGGCACTCGGCTACAGCTTGTATAGCGTGCCAGGCGACCGATGTATCTCTTCGCACAGCTGGAAAACTTTAGGCCATGTCAACGAGCGCGTGAGTGCTTAGTTATGAAAGCAACCGCACAATGGCGTCCTCCAAGTCATCACATTGGTGACTATTCCAAGCACAAAGGCAGTAGTGGAGAGTGCGATGACCACACCACTTTGCACGCGACTCTTGGTGAGGCTGTAAATACTAAAAGTTGGATGAGTAACTTTTCGTTGTGAACAGGTCGACCAAAGATTAACCAACCGATATGCAAGAAATATATTCGCCATTAGGATGATAACTAATTGACACAACGAATTGATAGGCCCCTCCCATGGACCTGGCCCGTGTGGCGGTGCTTGAATGGGAATCAGCGACAAAACGTGTAGTAGATAATGTAGAACGGACGCGGGGGTCCGGGGCCACTCGTTTGAGGAGAGGGTATTACAACTTGAACTTGAACGCTACAACACTGATGAGCATGACATCGCCAACTTGGAACTGAGAAGAAGAAAGAAACTCACAATACATCCAATGCGAGATGCCACATACTGGCAATCATATGAGTCAACTGACTGCGCTGAAAGCCAAGAATTTGGCAAGAAATGGGTCTGAAAACGTACATCAGACTCTGGAAGGCAACGGCGACAAATTGGGCAACGACAAAAAGTCTGCGAAAGTATGAGTAACTGAACAACTCCGGAAAGTAACGGCCGACTTCAAGCGTATTGAGTCCTTGAAGCCTGCGGAAACGGTCATCGCTGATAGTGAAGAAGCAACAACTCCACATACCGATAACCCAATAAGCATAAAATTGTTCGCTCACCAACCCGAAGAGGCACACATTCACTATTCAAAGAATCAGTGATGCCTCATATCTAGGCGTTTTGTGATGCTCACGAAGTATGGCAATCAACAGAATGCCTTCCAGTGTCGAACAGATTCTGTGTCAGTTTGGGACTACTGGAGCAACGCAGGGAAGCCTTACCTTGATTTGCCGCCGCGCCTTGCGCCATTGTAGAAGGGGGGGGGACGTCGCCTGCGAGTCAATCACCGGCATTTAGATCATATATATGATGTCTAGACGCGCAGGGTGAGGTACAAGCCGCACTACTACTACAGGTACAATATCCGCATCGGATATTCAAGGGATAAGCGCTAAGCAAGCACAGTGCCTACAGGTGCGCTCTCTTGGTCAGCAAGACATGAAACCATTTTGAAATACAAGATTGAATCGAAAAGGCATAGAGGGATTCAATGACTTGAAACTTGAAGCCGGAGAACGGGATTAATAAAAATGTTCTGCACCATCGCGTGCAACGTCACGCCGCTAATATGCACTAATAACTTAACCATTTCAGCGCTCCACAACAACTTTACCACTTTTATTTTATTTTACGCACCCTCATTCTTGTATTATATCTACGTCTGGGAAGCTGAAGGAGCAAAAATAAAGTTCTCTCGATAATGATTATGAAGTTGTCTATGGTCCGCTGACTGTGGCCCGCTGCGAAGATCCGAAAATCCATGAAAATTCGTGGCTAAATGGGGGTAAGGCATGGCGCAAATAAACTCCAAAAAAATTGGGTTCGTTGATCGGCGTTGCGCAGCAGGCCATCCACTTCTTGCTTAATGAAACGAGCAAATGTAAAGCGCTGACCTTCGTCTCCACCATCATCTCCCATCATGCCATTGGGCCGAGCTGGGAACTCAACGATATTACAGTAGGACTTGGAATGCCCCCAGTCTATATAGATCTGGCAGCCTAGGAATCAAAGCTGGGTAGCGTATCTACGTCAGAGATCTGGGTTCGCACAGCGCAAGGCCTAACCTGCAAGTGCGCTCACCACTCGCCCACCGGCGTTCTACCTCAACGGATAAAAAAAACGGGGGGACTTCAGTAGGCGACAATGGTGACGCCGCAACCATGAATGCTATCTGATTTGCGACAGGTGATAGGACACAGGGTTCTTTAGTGCAGCTGACTCGGATTCACACTCACCCGGTGACAATGATCAAGCCGTCGCCCACTTGGTCCTCTCCCTGAGCACTCACCTATATATCATTTTACTTTGTTGACTTATCGAGCCAACGTAGACCGGATAACGGGAGATGTTGTGGCGGCCCATACGGTGCTATCATTGTCCGACGATCCCTTACCACCCAAGTTACCGGCGGTCGTACGACATTCTTCCCCATGCGGAGGAGAATGAGTAGCATACTGATCGGTTTTATCGTTCCATATGTGCGGAATGCGCTCCTGCCCCAACTGCTTCTAGGAAAAGCCGAACTTTCGATTTGCATGAATCTCGACTTTTTTCTCGAGTCTACTTCGACAATTGGGGGCCAAGGTGTTGAGTAATTCATGGGTCCTGCAATGAGGATATAATACAAACTGAGGCACTTCTTCCCTGTGGTCCGTGAGGAGGCCTAGAGGACGCTCGTGGGCCGTGGCTAACCCCCCCCAAAGTCACCACTCCAGTATACTACTACACACTAGCGATTGGCTTTGCTGATGACGGGCCATTCCACCAGCGCGGATGGGGACATACATCTAAGTTACTATTACCAGAGTAGTTGTTGATTTACCGATGGCAATCTTGTCTAGTGAAACGCCACTCACGTGAACTCGGACTCGATATCACTACGCCTGTGCACATTACATACGTAGTGTTTCCCTTCAATGATGCTAGAATTAGAAAACCGGTTCAATAGTACTATGCAGGCGCACCCAGCTCAGGTCTGGGGTAACCTACGTTTATAGGTCGGGTGTCGAGGAAAATCGGCGGCATCGGCGTCGGTATCTGGGAATGTACAGGTGATTGCCTTGACGTCGTATTACTGGTACATCCGAGCTGACTCGATTCCATTATTACTATTCAGCGACCTAGACGCCTCTAATCAATGAGGTTTATAGTTATCAGGAGCGTAGCCCGGGACCCGGCCCGAGCTTTGGTCACTCATTTTCAGCTTCGTCACGGTTGGTCGGTCTCGGTCTGAACGAGGCCGCAATGGTACGCGGACTCCTGCGCACGTCGAACCTCCCACAACTTCAAAATCTGATCAAGCGCGACCCTGTGTCATACAAAGAAGAGTTCTTACAGCAATGGAATCATTACAACTCCACACGTCAGATATTTCAGATCAATCCTGACGAGCAAGCCTCTCATTTTCGGGAGTTGGTCGCTTTCATCTCGCAGGCAAGAAACCCTGTTTATATATGCGGGCCACAACTCATCAAAGTATCTAACAGGTCGCACAGTTCTATCCCACAGAGACCTCAGAGTTTCCTTCCCACTTGTCCTCCCTACTCCTCGAGAGCTACGGCTCGCTTTCACCTGATATCCGCCACAGCCTCTTACAGAATCTAGTCATGCTCAGAAACAAGGGTGTCATCACGTCTTTTGAGTACTGGAATCCATATTTTTATCCCTAGAGATGCTGAATGTCCGCTGCCCAGTCTTCTGAAAACGCTTTTCCCGCTCCTCCCTAGGACGACGTCCTCTTCACTGCGCGCGATTATCCGCAAAACTATCCTCACAGACATTAAGACGGCCAATCTGCGCACGAAAAATCACAAGCTTAATCGTGCTGTGCAGGCCATGCTCTTTGGAATGGTTGAGCGTGGTATGGGTGGGACGGTCATGGGAGACAAGGGCAAATTGAGGAGTAACCCAAACACAAGTGCGGATGGCTTATCGAGTAGCGGTGATGAAGCCATGTGGGCCGTGGTGTTGACGAAAGAGCTTTGGAAGAAAGGCGTTTGGTGTGTTTCTCTTCAGCACCCTATCAGGCAACGGCCATTGACAAACGTCCAGGAATGATGCGAAGTCTGTCGCCATCGTCGCACTGGGGTGCTTTCATCCTATCACTAAGGTCCAGAGCGCGTCTTTGCACTTCTTCCTCGGTAGTGATGAAGATTCTGAGGATAGCGACGACGAGAGTGACAATGACGTTAGTTCTAGCCTGACGAAAAAGATATCTCCTTACACCACCTCTGGCAGACAATCAACGTTAAATCACTCGAGCACAAACGTGATGTCAAGAAAAAAACCCGCAGCGGCGACAAGAAGATGCGCAAGATCCTCAAGGGGGCGAATAAAGTTCGGCGGCTTCTACTCGTTTCATGACTTTATCTAACGCCTGCTTATAGAAGCGAAAACATAAAGACGCAGGAACCACCCCAAATTTCCCGGCTCTCCAACTGTTGCACGACCCCCAAACCTTTGGTGAAAAGCTGTATGGCCTCTTGCAAAAATATGATGCTCGCTTTTCACTCGACCACAAGATCCTCATCATGCAACTCTTGGCCCGCGTCACTGCATTACACCGACTTAGCATCCTTGGGTTTTATACATACGTGCTCAAGTACCTCACCCACCACCAACTTCGTGCCCCAGCAATCCTCGCAGTACTCGCACAGTCTGCCCATGCTCTTACACCGCCGGACGCGCTGACACCCGCGATTCGCAAGTTGGCTCATGAGTTTGTCCACCCAGGCGTTGGGCCAGAAGTAGTGGCTGCCGGTCTGAATGCGATTAGAGAGATATGTCGCCGTCAGCCCTGGGCGATGGAAGATGACATGTTGGGTGACCTTGTTGCCTACCGGAAGAGCAGAGATAAAGGAGTCATGGTTGCAGCGCGCGGTTTACTACAGCTGTACCGCGAGGTCAACCCCGGTATACTTAAACGGCGCGAGCGAGGAAAGTTGGCTAGTATCGGCATGTCGAGTGGCAACCAACCTACGCCATTTGGTTACGTCGAAAAGCCCGCAGTGGATATTGAGGGCCTTGTGGTACGTCGTTTTCTTGTACCTTTTCTTCTGCATCTGAGTGGACTGTGCCCCACACCGTAGCTCCTCGAGGATCACCTGAAGACAACCCATGGCGATGAGATGGCATTTGGTGAAGGGGACGACGATGACGAAGAGGCCTGGGAAGGTTGGGAAATAGAATCAGAGTCGTCTGATGGCTCATCGGACTCTGGCGGCTGGATCGATGTTCAGAGCGAAGGTGAAGATCATCTCAGCATCAGTGACAGCGACGGCGAAAATGAGAAGGGCAAAGAAAAGCATCCAGAGAACGATGGATCTGTCAACGATGCGAACCGAACCTCAACACTCGCAACGACCAAGGTATGTTACGCCTATGTTTGACAAACGGACGGTCCTCATGCACCGTTTTGCCCCTAGATTCTTACTCCCGCTGATTTCGCGCTAATCAATGACCTGCGAATACAAGCCGCCACAAAAGCCGTCGAAACCGGGGGCGGCCCTGCCGCAAAACGCAAGCTCGCGTCCCTCGAGGCCGCCAAAAAGGCTGCTGCGTCATTCGGCGCAGACGATACCGCGGCGTTCATCTCGGAGAACGACATTCTCGGACCACGCAAGAAGGCAAAGGCGGATTACGAAGAGCGCATGGCATCGATCGCGCGGGGTCGCGAGGGCCGAGAAAAGTTCGGCTCGCTGAAGGGCAAGCGGAAGAAGGAGACGCCGAGCAGCTCGACGAACCGCGAAAAGGCGCGCAACAAGCCGATTATGATGATCATGGGCAGCAAGGGCGTCAGGGGCAAGAAGAAGCAGTCCTTGCGGGAGAAGCAAAAGCGCCTGCGCGCGCACATCGACAGGACAAAGAAAGCCCATCATTAAATTATTTAATCTACATAGTGGTGAAATGTATCGTTATCCCGCCGCGCTGGCGAGTCCGAGGACCTTTTCTCCATGGTATACACCCTGCCAAGGTGTGACGGGTATCTTGCGTCGCCCCCAGTCCGTGAGACGATGCGCCCACAAGAATAAAGCAACACTGCTCGGGCTCTCTTCTGCGCCGATCAGTTCATTCGTTGCAGTTCCAAAGTAGCCTTGGATCTTAAACTCCGCCGACATACGTACTTCGACAAACTTCTGGGGCAGGGCAAAGAAGGCCCATCATTAACTGAACTGTGCTTGATGCTTGACGCCCGCATAGATTATCACCTCTATAACGCTGGAAATCTGCGTCTGCGATTCTTTCCCTCCATGATATTCATCCTGCCATGGTGCGACGGATGTCGCACGTCGCCCCTCGAAGCAGTCACAAGGACGAATTCGAGCAGCCCGTATGAAAGCGTTTGCGATTATCATAATCACATGAAGAACATAGTTTCCGACTTGTGTAAGGTATTTGTAGCCTGCAGAAGCATGATAACGCAGGGGACAATTCCTGGAGATATCGCTAACCCGAGATATCGCTAACCCCGTTCAAGGCATCGCTCATGCAATGATTGCCAGTGCGAAACGTTCACATTTCAAGTTATTGATTCCCAATCTGAGCGGTGTACATGATAGCCAACTGATACTGATGGCAGAGACTATCGGGACTGACCAGAAGGGGTGGAGAAAGTGAATAATGTAACTTGAACTGTCCTCGATTGTGAATCATACTAAATCATACTATGATACATCAGTTCTCCAAAACCAATCACTGGCCTTCCGCTTCTTTGCTCCCGTATCCTTCATTTTCTCCGTTCAGATTTCGTACTGGTCATCACGAGCTCGCGCCTTGTTGGAGATTGACCAAATTTACCTCGGATTATTGACAATCTTATCTTGAATCGAGCGCTTCAACAGGGCCTGATAAGAGGACCGATCTTTGCCGATGCACGCGAACGTCGAGGGTGATAATCCCGCACACCAAACGTCGTATGAAGTGAATCTGCCTCCAAGACCAGACTTTTCCTGAGAAGGAAATGTGATTCCACATTCATCAGATCCGAGCGCAAACACCATCCTGATCACCGGGAGCGGTTCATCTCCATTAGAGAATAGCCCGACGTCGAAAGGGTCCATGTGTTCAAACAGGTCTCCAGAGACATCCTTGCGATAACGTTCGTCGTTCTTGACC
>WNFC01023964.1_pt1 | contig 12087 bp, 11 predicted proteins | sample 5400541 | NCBI WGS metagenome assembly WNFC01 (sample SAMN13153342, study PRJNA577476) | soil metagenome | isolation source: 120 cm saprolite under Douglas fir tree site 2 hole 2 replicate 1 | place: USA:California | collected 2015-04-18 | reverse complement strand
CGCCGCGAAGGCGGCTTTGCGGCCTTTCCAGACGAGCGCGCGTTCGGCATCAGATTGCGCCACGCGAATTTCCGACGCGCCATTCGAACGGCAAATCTCGTTCACCTGGATCATCAAGGCTTCGACTTCCGCGACGGGACCATCGAGTTCGACGAGAAGCAAGCCGCCGCAGTTCGGATAGTTCGCGTGGACCGCGGCTTCCGCAGCCTGAATGGCAAGGTTGTCCATCATTTCGATGGCCGCGGGCAGCATCCCCGCGGCGATGATATCGCTCACCGCCGCGCCCGCCTCGTTTGTGGAGGGAAAAGCGGCGAGCAGCGTTCGAATGCACTCGGGCCGCTTTACGATGCGCAAGGTAATTTTGGTGGCGATGCCAAGAGTGCCTTCCGAGCCCACGAAAACCCCGGCGAGGTCGTAGCCGGGCATATCAAGAGTTTTTCCGCCGAGATGGACGAGCGATCCATCGGAGAGGACCACTTCCAGGCCCAGGACATGCGTGGTCGTAAAGCCGTACTTCAGGCAATGCGCCCCGCCGGAATTTTCCGCCACGTTTCCGCCGATGCTGCAGATCGATTGCGAGGACGGATCGGGAGCGTAAAAATAATCTTGCGGTGAAACGCGCCCAGTGACGTCGAGATTGATGACCCCGGGTTCGACGGCCACGCGCGCGTTCGGAAAATCAACCTCCAGGATACGATTCATGCGCGCCAGGCTGATGACAATCCCGTTTTCAACGGGAAGCGCCCCGCCGCTCAAGCCCGTGCCGGAGCCGCGCGCGACGAACGGGATTCGTTCACGGTGGCAAACGCGGACGATCGCCTGAACTTGTTCCGTGGAATTTGGCAGCAGCACCGCGCGAGGCATGACGCGGAAATTGGTTAGTCCATCGCACTCGTAGGTATGCAATTCTTCGGGCGAGGAGATCAGGCTGCGGCCGCCGACGATCGTTCGAAGCTCAGCAAGAATGCGCGCTTCCATAGGATTCATTCACCGGGACGCAAGAAACAGCTTGCCCCATCAGCGAATGAAGTTCAACCCACTCGGGATGAATTGCGGGAAAACGTAGGCGTACATCATGACGATGATGCCGACGATGGCCGCGAGCGCCACGGAGTGCCAGAAAACAAAACGGAAGATGGAGCCTTCGTTGCCGACCTGGTTGGTGGCGGCGGTCGCGATGCAGATGGATTGTGCATCAATCATTTTGCCCATCACGCCGCCGGCGCTGTTCGTGGCGCACATAAGAATGGGGCTGAGATGGAGTTGTTGCGCGGTGATTTTCTGCAAGCCGCCGAAGAGCGCGTTCGAAGAAGTGTCGCTGCCGGTCAGGGCGACGCCCAGCCAGCCGATGAACGTGCCGAAGAATGGAAAGAACCAGCCGGTGCGCGTGAAAGCGAGGCCTAAAACTGCATCCATGCCGGAGTATCGGGTGACGTAACCAAGCCCGAGCATGCAGGTCATCGCGACAATGGCGAATCTCAGTCGCACCAGGGTACGGCCGAAGATCTGGAACATTTTCCCGGGCTTGAGGCCGAGAATGAGGCCCGCAAAGAGCGCGGCGAGGAAGCAGCCCGTCCCCGTGGCGGTGAGCCAGTTGAGATCGAATCGCGCGGCTTCCGCTGTAGCCTTCTGCACCACGGGCGCCGCACGAAACACTTTGGCATGCAAGTACGGCCAATCCCATCCGGGAGGTCCGGGCCGAACCTTGCCATCCGCCATCACCACTTTGAAGGAGGGCGTCGTCGCCTTATTCATTACCAGCTTTACCGCCGGCAAACCCCACACCAGGACAAACAGAGAGAGAATCGCGAAGGGCATCCAGGCCTTGGCGATTTGGCCGCCAGAGAAGTGCCTCACGGAGTCTCTTGCTTCCGCTGCCGTCACCGCCTCTTCATCCGCGAAGCGCCAGATTTTCTTGGGCTGCCAGAAACGCAGGAAAAGCAGCGTAGCAATCAGGGAAACAACGCCGGCCGCGATGTCCACGAGGTTGCTGTCCATGTGATTGGCCCAGAACCATTGCGTGGCGGCAAAGGAACCTCCGACCACGAGGATGGCGGGGAAGACTTCGAAAGTTTCTTTCCAACTCACCATGGCGCGGACCAGCCAGAAGGGAACGATGATCGCCGTGATGGGAAGAATGCGGCCGATCATGGCGTTGAGGTCGCTTTCACTTAACGCGGTGACGGCGGCGAGAGTATGAACCGGCGTGCCGATGGCGCCCCAGGCGACTGGCGCCGTGTTGGCGATCAGGTTGAGCACCGCGGCCTGAAAGGGTTTGAAGCCGAGGCCGATCATGAATGCGCCCGCGATGGCGACCGGCGCGCCAAATCCCGCGGAGCCTTCAATAAACGCGCCGAAACAAAATGCGACAAGCAGAAGCTGCAAGCGGCGGTCGGGGGTGATGGCAGCGACGGACTGCTTCATGATTTCGAACTGGCCGGTCTCCACAGAAATGTCATAGAGATAGACAGCGGCGATCACGATCCAGACAATCTTCAGTAGTCCGAACGCCGACCCGTAAAAAAAGCTGCTCACCGCCAGTAGCGCCGGCATTTTGAAAGTCACGATGGCAACGATGACCGCTGTCGCAGCGCCGGCGACGGCGCATAGATGTGCCCGCGCTCTTAACCCCGCCAGCAGGCCCAGCAGGACGATGATTGGCAGCGCCGCAACGAGCGTCGAAAGCCACCAATGGCCCAAGGGATCATAAACTTGTGTCCAAGTCACGGCAAAACCTCCAGCACACTAGGTATTGCGAAATTCCGGCAAACCCAATTTCCCAAACCGCCTGCAAAAAAAGGAGCGACTCGCCGAGCCACGCCTCTTAGTCCGGCTACCCTGCGTTTCGGTCGCTGAGATACTTCGTTCGCACGCTAATGTCAAGCGATAACTATTTCCGACCGCCGCCAGAGCTGCGCGGCCAGGGTCAGCAGAGCGGGGAAGCAAACGAGGACGTAGCGCGGCTCGCAGGTTTGCAATTGTGTGAGGAATGCGGTGCGAAAAACGATAAATGCCACGATCAGCAAGACTCCAGGATTCGCGCGCAAGAACCACGCGGCTGCAAGACTCATCACAATATAGAAAACGTTGAGAAGCGCAAATCCGAGTGTGACTTCGAAATCGGTGGGATGGTTGCGATAACTTTCGGCGAGAGGCCAGAGCCGGCCGGAATAGGGCAGCAGGGTAATCCGCGGAGTGAACCACATGGCCGCGGCGCGCTCGACGGGAATCCACATAAAGGTACGAATCGGATGATGCTTCGCGCGTTCCCGCGCCAACTCGGCGAATTCGAGATCGATTGGGCGGGTCATGCCGCGCGCGCGATTGTAGCGATCCAACAGGGCAGAGACGCGCGACAATTCTTCGGGAGAGTCCACGGCGTACGAAGGAACATTTTTCAAGTCGATCGGCTGGGAGGGCAATTTCCAAGTGAAGAGATAGGCGTCGCGAAAACGAAACATCCAGGTTTTCGTCCAAGCGTAGAAGCCGGTCGGCAGGACATCGCCATAGGTTTCCGCGTAGCGTGGGGCCAGGAACTGCACGCGTCCAAGACGGACGGAATTGCGCGCGGCCCAGGGCGCCAGCGGCAGCAGCATCCCAACGATCATCCACAGCGTCGCGACCGTGAGTCTTTTCCAATTCGCGGGACGGAGATGGCGAAGCCAAAGCACGAGGAGTATGGCTCCAAGAAGAAGCGGCGTCTCCGGCCGGACGAGTGTGCCGAGACCAACAACGAGCCCGCCCGCGAACCAATTTTTTACGGCGCGAAACAGATCGCGGTTCGAGGCGATGCAGTCGAGCGTCATTCCGTCTGGCGATAGAAAAATCAGGAGCGCGAGCGTGGTGAAAAAAATTGCAAGAATTTCCGTGAGCGGCACTGCCGCGTAGTTTGCCGTGAATGGACAGAGAGCGGTCAGCCAGAGCGCAGCCGCTGCCACGCGGCTGCGTGTCGCATCGGAAGCGCCCGCGGCCAGGCGACCGGCGATGCCCGCGGCCAAGATGCACGTGGCAAGATCGACGAGAGCCTGCGCGAGCATGACTGCATTCCTGCCGGTCCCAGCCAGGAAATAAATTCCTGCGAGAAATGCCGGATAGCCGGGCGCGCGCGCATCCGACGGAAGAAGCTGCCCGTGGGAGTAGAAGCCGTAAACGCCGTGGTACAGCCAGTTGCGGGCAAGCTCTTCGTAATAGGCGGTATCGCCGGAATAAAAAGGGAAATGCAAGATGAAGAAGAGGCGCAAGGCAAGTCCGGCGAGGAGCGCGGGCAAAAGATGTTTGTAGAGAGGCTTGGGGAGCATTTGTGCGCGGCCGAAGAGGAATCGAATTGCACGGGCATTGTAGCAAGCGCGGGACTGGCGGCAAGAAGCACACTGACAAAGGCTTGACACTCAAGGTAGAATCTCTGGAAATGGCTAACGCACCCGAAGTTGTCAAGGCTCCCGGAATGGTGCCCGACGAGCAGAAGTTTGAACCGCGCTCGAAGGGAATCGCCACTCCGCGCAAGAAAAAGCCGAAAGAACTGGCGGTGATCACGGAGTGCTGCACCGGCTGCGCGGGATCGCCGGCCTGCGTTGAATACTGTCCGGTGGAAGACTGCATGTTTTGGGTTCCGGACGAGGACAATCCGCCGTTCGGGCGCATCCAGATTGACCCCATTCAGTGCATTGGCTGCAAGAAGTGCCTCAGCAAAGGCCCGGACGGCTGCTTCCTGGATGGCTGCCCGTGGGATGCCATCGTCATGGTGGATATCGCGGAAGTCGAAAAGGAAGTCGGACCGATGGCGTACTGAACTCCCGCCATATCTTCGCATCTCTTCGGGGGCGCCATGATCAAATTCCTGGCAAAAATATTCCGAGGGTTCCACTTCGTGTTTGGAATCTCCGCGCCTCCTCCTGGCCGGAACGATCGCACGTTCGTGTTCGCGTGGCTCGGCATCCTCGCGTGCATCATCGCCTTCTGCTTCGTCCTCTTCCGCGTTATCCCTTATCTCTACTTCAGGCGGTAATGCCGCCCGATGGCGTAGCGAGATGTCCTCCTGAGCGGCTCTTGCCTCTCCATCTGCCCAACCCCCCTCATTTCGAACGGAGTCCGCGAAGTGAGACCTCCGCACCATCGCTCACATCTTTTTTGTGAGCGATGAAATCTCTCTTCGATTTCATCGTGCCTCGCGGGGTGGTTGTTTGGAGTTGATGCTGAAGGAGAAGGCGAAAAGGAAAAAGAACGTGAAGCCCACCTACGGACGAACTACTGTCAAGCCGAGCTCGGACTCGAACGGATCGAAATCCCTGTCTCGGTGCAGCAGCGAATGCCGCTCTTGGATGCAAAACGTGGCAATCCAGCAATCAATGGTCTTGCGCACGGTGTGGCCACGCTGTCGCAATTTGCGATAATTCCGCGCTGCGACAATCGCCAGCTCCTCGCCTCCGGTCGCGAAAATCTCGAAGCGGCGAAATTCTCGCTGAACCCGGCTGAAGGCTGCATCATCGCGAATGCCTTGCAGGACCTCGCATAAAATCAGGTCCGTTAATCCTAGGCGTTGGCGGTCCAGTTCACGGTCCAGCCAGTCCGTCTCGGCATTCCGGACGCCGGTCAGATAATCAATCCAGACGGTCGTATCTACGATCACCAACTGCTGGCCTACTTGGACTTCGATTGTAGTGGCGGGTCTTCAGACCCGCGTTCTTTCTTTGCCTGTAATCCCGCGTTCCTCAGCCCCGTGCCCGGCCCGCGCGGTTTCCAGGTCCTCTTGCCACTGGATCTTGCCCCGCAACCGCCGTACCTTCCCCTGTGCCCGCGTCTGCACCAGCAGCCGGAGCCCCGCTTCCACCGCCGCCCGCTTCGTCCGTTTCCCCGAACTGCGCATCGCCTCGTCCATCAACCCGTCCTCAATCTCAATGTTCGTCCGCATCTTCCTGGCCCCTCCCCGTTCCTATGTGTAAACTTACCATATTTGTGTGTATTCGTCAACAGGCCGTTGTCTTGCCGCCGCTTCCCCCACGTGTCATCCCGAGCGCAGCGAGGGATCTGCTTTTTCTTCGCTTTTCCAATTTCTGATTTCTGAATTCTAGTTTCTTCCCCCCTCGCCTTCTCCAATTCCGTTTTTCAGCACCCTGCTAGCCCAAACGCCGGCCCGCGCACGATAGTTTCGCCACTCACATACGCGCAACTCGCATCCAGCACCATCGTCAAGCCTGGCCCATCCGGCCACGGGTTTACTTCGACGACGCGATGCTTCCACGCAGCACTTGATTAGCCTCGCCCCCCGTCAGATTCTTATGCGGTACGTAACCTCTCAGAGGATCTGTGAAAATGCGGGTAAAACGTCCTGGTATTGGAATTCTTACGGCCGAGAAGCCTGAGCAGGCCGGCTTCAATCCGAAAGCTGCTATTCCATTCGGAGTTACGATAGCCGACGTAAAGAGGGCAATGGACGACTTTGCCGATTTTCTTGAATTCGTTGACACTCAGCTGCTCGAGCATGGGATGACCCGATTTGAGGATATGCTCATGCCCGCCAACTTTAGCAGTATGGTCGGAGAGTTTATGACTGTTGGCATTCCCAAGTACTGCAAGACAGTGGTGAAGAATCAGTACCATAATGGGCATCCGGATCTGCTCCCTGCAGGCAAGTATGAGGGGAACGCTGCGCAGCATGCGGGCAAAGATGGGATTGAAATAAAGGCGTCGCGCTACTTGAAGGGATGGCAGGGGCACAATCCTGAGGACGCGTGGTTAATGGTTTTTGTGTTCCAAGGCGGAAGGCCTACAGACAAAGCGAAAGGGATTGACTGGCTTTTTGCCGGTCGGTCCAAAACCATTCGTAGGACTATTACTGCCAGCGTGACGAGGAGTGGGCTCGAGAAGATGATGGCCAATTGGATCTACAAGTGCCGAAAGTTACGCGAGGGCAAGACTGACCTGGTCACGAGGGACCTTGACGAATGACAGACGCGAAATAGCGCGCTTAGCAATTTCAAAGTACGCTTGATGTTTTTCTACACCAATCGAGGGGAGCCCAAGTGCTTCTGCAGCGGCGATCGTTGACCCAGAGCCCATGAAGGGATCCAAGAGAATTCCCTTGCCGAGGGGTAAAACGCTATAAACAAGCTCTCTTAGAAAGGACTGTGGTTTGAGGCTTGGATGACTCGCAATCTCCCGTTCTGACTTCGGGGTTCGTTCAGACATTATGAGGTCGTTAAACGGCAATCCTTCAGGAAGTCGACGTAATCCGCCGGTCCCGAATTCTTCGAGACAATCGCTAACCTTCATTCCCGGAGGTATGGGTTTTCTAAAAATGCCCCACGGCTCGTAGTTTCCCCTGGGCATAGAACAAACTTGCGGGTACTCTTCCTCAGCGTTCTTCGGACGATCCCCTCCCCGAAACGTTCTCACCACTCTAATAACTTGCCCCCGGAATTCGAGGCCCCCGCCAACTAGTGCACCGTAGACGAGCTGACATAGAAATGAGTTGCAGGCAATAAAAACGTGTCCTCCCGGACGCAGCGCATGAACGGAAATCGCTGCCCATTCTTTAAAGAAACGAAATAGTTGTTCTCGTTCTTTATGGTTCAACGCCGTAAACCTTGGAAGTGGCTGTCGGGTCGAGCCATCAAAGGATGGCGGGATGCGCCAGATGCCCCCGTTGCCATTCGCGCGCTTCTCGAGCTGATCAAACTCGTATTCTTTGACCCCGTAGGGTGGATCAGTAACAATTCCATGGATTGAATTCTCAGAAATCCGGCCCATCCATTCGAAACAGTCAGCATGAACGATCAATGACTTGCCTACGGTTCTGTGAGCGTAGTCAAGAGCGAATCTTCCCAGAGTTGGCATGTCGATGTCATTGAACATATCGAATGTAATGCGAAGAGGTCAAGGATGAAACTGAAGTGCAACTCACTAAGAACGGTAAAGCAAGTCGAACGCCAATGCATCTGGCAAACCCTGAGGCAAGCTAGGTAGCTGATTTGAAACATTTTCACCTGTCCAACATGGAATGCACCGGGCGCTCTGCCCGGCCATGATCCAGGCCTTCTTCCCGAAACGGAACTAATGCAATCCATAATGGGTGGGCGTTCCACCGAAGAGAATGGTTGCGTGATTTTCTTGAGTGAGACTTGCGGAGGCCCAATGTTGGGTAATTGTTCTCACTTCTTCTTTTTGAAGAGAGGTTCAATAACGGACAATAGTGCTTCGTGTCGTGTCGCACGGCGTGATTTATCAGAACTACCTTTCTGCACCGCCAAAACGTACTCCGCAGCTGATGAGGAGACCTTCGCCTCGTCGTCCGAGAGGCGACGATCAACCTGCTCAGCGAAAGATAGCAATGCCTTCCTTAACGCTGGGGAAGAGTAAGTCACAGGGTTGGCTTCGAGTATGCCACCTGTGGCCACAGACAGCGTGTAGAAATCGGTCCTATTTCGCCACCGGCATTCTTTTATGTCCGGCAGTATGTTTTGTACTAGATTCAACGTCCTATCGTACAAACGCTTCACTTTCTTCTGGCTCGGAAACTCATCGTCATAGACTTCCAACTGCCGATAATATTCATCAATTACTTGACCAGACCCATTCTGTGGCCCATCCATCAGGCCAATCATGAGTTCGCTTATGAACTCAATGTCCTTCATGCGACGGATTATGGCAGGGGATACGATGCCGTTTTCGGCCCAATAGTCATCATCGGCAAGGGCAGTAACTAATCCAACAAAGGGACCGGAGTAGATGGCGTTGCGGAGTTCTTGGTCGCTGAGCTTCGTGAGGAACTTGTTCAGACGTTTGAACATGTCCCGCACCTCAGTCTCCATAGCGTTGGTCAGAAATCGAACCGCTAGCTTGTATCCAAAGAAATTCTTCTTCTGGTCTTCTGTGAGGTTTTTGAAGGACGTGTTGCGCCAGCTGGACCCTTCTTCGAGACTCTCCAACGCGAAGCTATTGAACTGTCTTTCGCCCTCCTCCTGTTCGACACCGATAAACTGAAAAATGGATCGAATGCGTTGTTGCCCGTCCACTACAGCGTAGTTAGTCTTCCCTTCGGCTGATGTTGTCGAGTGAATATATATCTCGGGCACCGGGAGGTTCAGCAAGACGGACTCCACCAGGTTGGACTTCTGGCGAGGCGCCCAGACGGGGCGGCTTTGTTCTGAAGCTCGCGCCTGCTGAATTTCTCTCAAAGTATGGAGTTGATGCACCTGTACATGACCCCAAGTTCTATAGAGACGACCGCTGATCTCGCGGCGAGCGAGCTCTCGGTGACGAGAGAGCCCATGAAATGCTCTGAACCAATCTGCGGCGATTTCAGCCACCCCGGGGAGTTTGTCTGGCTGAATGAAGCCCCAATATATGTTGTTCTCACGGTGGGCCTTAACCCAGTTTCGCACCCTTATTTCCAATCCGGAGTACTTGCGGCCGAGCTTGAGCATGTCAAACCACGCTTTGTCGAACAAGTCCTCGCTAACAATCAGCATGTCTAGGTCGGATTCGGAGGAAAACGGTGTACCAAACTTGTCGGGGGAGAGACTAAAACCAATTCGACCACTCCCAACCATCGTGATTGATTCCACGTTCAGATGAAGTTCATCAGACAGGGTTTTCAACAATAGACTGTATGCTTCGGCGTTTTTCTGGAAGGCAGACGGGATGCCATGGACTAAGTGCTCTTCAACGATTTCGACATGGCTGCGCTCGTCTAGCATAGCCAAGAATTGATCTCGAGTTGGGTAAGGCTTCTTCGCTCGGAGTCCATCTCTTTCCAGCGCTGCTCTCGGAAAGGCCATTGATCTGACTGAGGTCGGGTTCTAGCTGCGTGAGATTCTACATCACGATGGTGGGCCGCGAAACTGAACCGGGTGGACCGCGCCTGGGTTTTGCAAGCAAAGTTTGTCCCCCCACCCGGTTTCAGCCCCCTTGCGCCAGAAATGCTGCATTGTTCCGTCCTTTCCGGTGCCAATCCAAGCAGACGCCCTGCTATCCTGAAGCATCTAAACCACTTACAAGTAATCCTTGACAAATTGTACCAATCTGCTATAATGGTTTCGTTAAGTCGGAACCATTCTTAAGTGCCCTGCGAACCATGCTCGCCCGCCACGCGGTCTCTCTAACTGCCCCGGAAGCCGAGGTGTGCCTCCCTTCCCCAACTCTTCTTGAATCTAGACTTGTAGCGAGAGGCCAATTTGCACAATTTTGGTGCAACGTAACTCCCATTAGAATCAACACTTATAAACAGCCCGCAAGTGTTGATTCTAAACCACTTACAGCAAGTCTAAGTCCTTTAGATGCAACACTTACAAAAAACCGGGGGGCCTCGCAGGGATGCCCTTCGAAAAGACTCACGACAGGTCGGCGCTACGGGGAGAGGGAGAGAAAGCCTCAGGGCTAAAGCCCCTGAGCTACAGGGGGGCGGAATTCCGGCCGTGCTAGGGATGGGCGGCGGGGCGGTCGCGGATGGATTTTTCGGTGAGGAGGGCCTGCTGGCGGACGCGACCCGAGATTTCGGGGAGTTCGCGTTGGTAGGGACGGATGGCGGGGAGGTCGTCGGGCTGGCCGATGAGATAGAGGGCGCGGAGGGCTTCCCAGACTTGTTCGTCGCCGGGGTCGACGGTGGCGATATCGGTCCCAGCGGCCACGGTCGTTCCCGGGGCTACCGAGAGCGTGCGAATGCGCCCGCTGATGGGCGAGCGGAGCTCCGTGGTTTGCCGGCCATCTTGCAGCTTGGCAATCAGGCCGCCTTGATGGATGGCGGTTCCCACTTTGTCGGTGTCGGTTACACGGCCGGCGCTGGGAGCGACGATTCTCGCGGGTTGCAGGAGGGCGACGATGTGGGGACGGCCGGAAGCGTCGCCAAAGCGGACCAGCGAAAGGGCGGCATTGCCGCGGACCAGCGGGGATTGATCCTGGAGCATTTTGACGAGCGTCTCGTGAAAGCTGGGCCCGGAAGTGTCCTGGCCCATAACCCAGGCATCGGTGTTACGCACTTCCTCGACAGGATGCAAGGCCAGACGAATCATATCCGGATACCAGCGCGCCGCGCGCGAGTCGTGGCGGCCCATGCGTTCACCTAGTTGGATGAGTGCGTGTTGGATATGACGCGGATGCTTTTCATCTTGCAAGTATTCACTGATTTGTTTGTCGGGGAGCTGGCGGCCGAACCAGGTGTTCCACCAGAACAGAAACGGCAGGAGGACGATCAGCCAAGCAGTTACGAAAAAGAGCGCTCGATTCCGCGGGGACATTTTGTGGTGCGGGGACGGGGCGGGCTTCTCCGGAGAATCTTCCGGAGCAAATTCCGGTTGATCACCATTTTCTGGAGAGGATGGAGGACTGGCCATGTCTTCTCTTGGTTTCTAACTTTCGTGCCGCTGACGATGATCCAGGCAATCCCCGCGAGAGGGATGAGGCCGAGCAAGATGGAAATCAAGAGCATCACAGGGAGCAATGGACCTCCTCGGAGTGTGTTTCCGACCAGCTTCGTAATGTTATCAGTTGTCAGTGTTTAGTTCTCCGTAAGAAAGGAAGAAAGCGGATGAGTCGCCAGATCTGCTGCTGGTATCGGCGATCCTCTCGTCAGGGGCGCAGCATGCTGCGCCCCTACAAAGCAAGGATGTTGCGATCAGGGCTTGAATGTGGCATCCACGGTTTTGCTGTCCTTCGCGGCCAGCGTGACTTTCATGGTTTGTTCGCCCAGCTTTTCATGCACAAACGCGATTGTATAGTCGCCGGGGGGAAGACCCGTGATTTCGAACTTGCCGTCGGGGCCGGTGACCGCGAAGAACGGATTCTTGGTGACGTTGACGAACATGCGCATCCAGGGATGCTGGTTGCACTTCACGGGCAACATGATCTCTTCGCGAGCGAAGGTTTTCTCGAGCGCGGCCGCCTGGGGAGGCTGCGACTCGTTCCACTCGCGGTTGTCCTTGGGCGTGGGATGAATATTGTGGGTTGTCGGGTCGCTGTTGATAATCTTGATGGTCTGCCCGGCCACTACGCCCATCACGTGGGGATGATACTTGCAGCCGCTCTGGTCGAGGGTGATGGCTTCTTTGGGAACATCGAAAGTGCGGTTGCCCAGGCCCTCTTTCACGTACACAA
>WNFC01007384.1_pt1 | contig 12088 bp, 14 predicted proteins | sample 5400541 | NCBI WGS metagenome assembly WNFC01 (sample SAMN13153342, study PRJNA577476) | soil metagenome | isolation source: 120 cm saprolite under Douglas fir tree site 2 hole 2 replicate 1 | place: USA:California | collected 2015-04-18 | reverse complement strand
CCCGTGCCGATATCATGCCGCTCGCCGATTACGTGAAGGAGCGCGCCGAGCGGCGCAAGCGGATGGCCGAAATGAAGCGGTCGCGCCGCGTCGAGGTCGGCCCCTTCGCCACCTTCTATTTCGAGAATCATGCGACGATGCGGCATCAGGTTCACGAGATGCTCTACATCGAAAAAGGCGGCGAGGCCCAGATCGAGGATGAGTTGCGGGCCTACAACCCGCTCATCCCGCAAGGCAACGAGTTGGTCGCCACGGTGATGTTCGAGATCGACGACGAGACGCGCCGCAAGACCGCGCTGCAGCGACTTGGCGGCATCGAGGGCCATATGGTGATCAGCGTCGGTGGCGAGCAGATTCGCGGCGTCGCCGAGGGCGATCGCGAGAACACGCGTGACGACGACAATAAAGCCTCCTCGGTGCAGTTCATCCATTTCCGTTTCACCGCTGCCCAGGTTGCGCGCTTCCGCAGCGAGGGTGTCCAGATCCTCCTCGGCTTCGATCACCCGAACTACGGCCATCTCGCGGCAATGCCCGACACCGTGCGTGCGGCGCTGAGCACCGATTTCGATTGAGAGTGCTTGCATCTCCTGAGCCTCGTGCGCGTCGAGTGGCGCGGTTCACCGAAAGTGTCCTAGTCTGCGGCAGGTGAGCGACCGACGGGGCAATTCATGGCGGGAGCGGGAAATCTGAAGCGCATCCGCACCAGTGCGCTGGAGATCGCCTACGAGGAGAGCGGGACGGCGGACGGTACGCCGGTGATCCTCCTGCACGGGTTCCCCTACGATCCGCGCGCCTATGATGAGGTCGTTCCGGCGCTGGTCGCCGCCGGGTGCCGGACCGTCGTGCCGTATCTGCGCGGCTACGGTCCGACGAGGTTCCTCTCGGCCGCGACGCCGCGCTCCGGTCAGCAGGCGGCGCTTGCCCGCGACCTTGTCGAACTGCTCGATGCGCTCGAGCTGCAGGCGGCCGCGCTGGTCGGCTATGACTGGGGCGGTCGGGCCGCCTGCGTCGTTGCTGCGCTGCGGCCGCAGCGCGTGCGCTGCCTCGTCTCCGTCGGCGGCTATAACATCCAGGATATCGCCGGATCGCTCGCGCCGCTGCCGCCGCTTCAGGAATATCGATTCTGGTATCAGTATTATTTTCATAGCGAGCGCGGACGCGCGGGGCTGCAGGCGAACCGCCGGCCGCTCTGCCGATTGCTGTGGCAGCTATGGTCGCCAAACTGGCGCTTCGACGACGCCACTTTCGAGCGCAGCGCCGCGTCCTTCGACAATCCCGATTTCGTCGAGGTGGTGATCCAATCCTATCGGCATCGCTTTGGCTACGCCGCTGGCGATCCCGCATTCGAGCCGACCGAGCGGCTGCTGGCGGCGCAGCCGAAGATAGCGGTCCCAACGATCGTGCTGCACGGCGCCGGGGACGGCGTCGGCCCACCAGAAGCTTCCGCGAAGCACGCGCGCTTCTTCACCGGTCCCTTCGAGCGCCGCGTCGTCCCGGTGGTTGGCCATAATCTGCCGCAGGAGAGTCCGGCGGCGGTCGTCGCCGCGGTTCGCGACCTGCTTTAGCGCTGCTCGCTGAGCGCAAGGCGCAGGCCGAGAGCGATGAGAACAGTGCCCGAGATCCAGTGCTGGATACGCGCCCAGCGCGGACGCCGCGCCAGAAACGTGGCGAGGCGTCCGCCGGCAAGCGCCACGATGAGGTTCACCGGCACGCCGCTGACATGGAAGAGCAGCCCAAAGAAGAGGATCTGCAGCGTCGGCGAGGCCGCCGATGGGTCGACGAATTGCGGCAGAAAGGAAATGAAGAAAAGCGCGACTTTCGGATTGAGAAGGTCGGTGACGACGCCCTGGCGATAGACCGCACCGAGAGACGACGGCACTCCGCCGGACGCCGCTGCGTGGAAGGTGCCGCGCGAGAGCAGCGCAGAGACGCCGAGATAGATGAGGTAGGCGGCGCCGAGATACTTGACGGCCGAGAAAGCGAGCGGCGAGTAGAGCAACAGCGTCGACAGGCCAAGGGCCATTGCCACCGCATGGATCAGCGTCGCGGTGGCGAGGCCGAGCACCGAGACGAGACCGGCTTCGCGCCCTTGGCCGAGGCTGCGCGACAGGATGTAGAGGATCGACGGGCCGGGCGAGAGGTTGAGCGCCAGCGCCGCGACCATGAAGATAAGGATGCTGTTTGTGCTAGGCATGGCGGCGCTGCTCCCTCGCTAGTGCTGCAGTATCTTGGAGAGAAAAAGCCGCGCGCGATCGCTGCGCGGTGCGGCGAAGAACGCGTCGGTCGGCGCATCCTCGACGATGCTGCCTTCATCCATGAAGACGACGCGGTCGGCGACCTTGCGGGCGAAGCCCATCTCGTGCGTCACCACGATCATCGTCATGCCCTCCTTGGCGAGATCCACCATGACGTCGAGCACCTCGTTGATCATCTCGGGGTCGAGCGCCGAGGTCGGCTCGTCGAACAGCATGGCGATCGGGTCCATGGCGAGGGCGCGGGCGATGGCGACGCGTTGCTGTTGGCCGCCGGAAAGGTTGCCGGGAAATTTCTCCGCATGCTCGAGCATGCCGACGCGGTCGAGCAGCGCGCGGGCGCGCGCCACGGCCTCGTTCTTGCTGCGCCTCAGCACCTTGATCTGGGCGAGGCAGATGTTCTCGGTGACGCTCATGTGCGGGTAAAGCTCGAAGCTCTGGAACACCATCCCGATGCGCGCGCGCAGCTTCGGCAGGTCGGTGCTGCGGTCACCGACGGAGATGCCGTCGACGGTGATCCGCCCCTCGTCGAAGGGCTCGAGTCCGTTGACGCACTTGATCAGGGTGCTCTTGCCCGAGCCAGACGGCCCGCAGACAACGATGACCTCGCCCCTGGCGATCGCGACGGTGCAATCGGCGAGGACGCGGAAATCGTCGTACCGTTTGCTCAGATGCTCGATTTCGATCATATCGCGTAGCGCCGTTGCAGGCGGCCGGCGAGGAGCGAGGCGGCACAGCACAGCAGGAAATAGACGACCGCCACAAAGCAGTACATTTCGATGATCTGGTTGTCGCGCGTACCGATGATGTCGGCTGCGGTGAGAAAGTCGCGGACGCCGACGACGTAGACCAGCGACGTGCCCTTGAACAGATTGATGCTCTGCGTCAGCAGGACCGGCAACATGTTGCGGAGCGCCTGCGGCAGGACGACCATCCGCATCGTCTGGCGATAGGTCAGCCCCGAGGCGAGGCCGGCGAGGATCTGACCGCGCCGTACGCTCTGGATTCCGGCGCGGATGATCTCGCAGAAATAAGCGGCCTCAAAGAGGACGAAGCCGATCAGCGCCGCGTAGAAGCCGCCGACCGGGCGGCCGAGCCAGAGCGGAACGAGGAAATAGAACCAGAAGATGCCGAGCAGGATCGGGATCGAGCGAAAGAAGGTGACATAGCCCGCCGCGAGCAGGGCAAGCGGTTTCGCGCGCGACAGCCGCAGCACGGCGAGCACGGCGCCGAGCGCGAGCCCGCCGACGACGCCGAACAGCGTCAGCAGCAGCGTCACCTCCATGCCGTCCCACAGCAGCGGCAGCGCGCTCACCAGATAAGCGAGGTCGAGATCTGCCATCGCTTACCGGGCCTCGATGGTGATCATGCCGGGCAGGCGGCTGCGCCGCTCGACGACGCGCATGCCGGCGGTGACGATCAGCGTGATGACGCAATAGATCGCCGTCGCCTCGGTGAACATCTCGATCGGCTGATAGGTGTATTCGGAGATCTGCCGCGAGCGGCTCGTCACCTCGAGCAGGCCGATCGTCAGCGCCAGCGAGGAGTTCTTGAAGATGTTGAGGAATTCGCTGGTCAGCGCCGGGACGATGATGCGATAGGCGACGGGGAGCAGAATGTGGCGGTAGACTTGCCACGTGGTGAGGCCCGTGGCGAGCCCGGCATTGACCTGGCCGCCGGCAATCGCGTGGATGCCGGCGCGCACCTGCTCGGCGACGCGGCAGGCGGTGTAGGTGCCGAGCCCCACCACTGCGGTCCAGAATTCGGCATAAGGCAGCTCGCGCTTCAGCCATGTCCCAGCCGCTTTCGGCAACAGCTCGGGCAGGACGAAGTACCAGAGGAACAACTGGACGAGGAGCGGGACGTTGCGGAAGATTTCGACATAGGCGCCGGCGAGCGCGCGCGCGATCGGCTGCTTAACCGTGCGCGCGATGCCGACGATCGAGCCGAGGCTGAACGCGATGCTCCATCCCGCCAGCGAGACCAGCACGGTCCACGCCAGACCCGACAACATCCAGTAGACATAGGGCTCGGTGACGAGGACCGCCCAGTTCCAGTGGTAGCGCACCGTCGTGCTCGATCCCGGTCTAGGCGGCGAGCGTCTGCGCCGTGAACCTTGCCCCGAGACATTTCCGCTTCATCGGTCCCTCCTGCTTTATCGCGACTGGCCCTAGCCATGCTCCCGGACTAGTTTCGCGACTAGATCGCCAAGCTTCTCGTAGTCGGCGAGCTCGTTATAGGCCTGAGCGGAAATGCGCAGCCAGAAGGCGCCACCTTGCACATGAAGCGGCGCATCTGTCCCGGCGTCGAGCAGCCGCTCGCGCAGGACGAGGGCGCGTTCTTGCGTCGCCGGCCCGCCAACCGGCAACCTTATCACCGCCATGGCGGCAGCGAGATCGCCGGTGGCGCCGATTTCGGTATCAAGACGCGCGGCGAGGTGGGATGCGCCCGCCGCGGCGAGCTCGGCATTGCGTGAGCGGAGTGCCGCCCCGCCGAGTTTGATATGAAGATCGATCGCCGCATCGATTGCCAGGAAGGCGCTGGGATCGCGCGTTCCCGTCCAATCGAATTCGGCGAGGAATCCCTTGTTGAAGCCGTGCGAGATCGTCACCGGATGGAGATCTTCCTGACGATCCGGCCGCGCCCAGAGAAAGGCGCAGCCCTTCGGCGACATCAGCCATTTGTGGCAATTGCCGACATACCAGTCGACCCCCATTGAGGGCAGATCGAGCCCGACCTGCCCCGGGCCATGCGCGCCATCGACGAGCACCAGCGCACCGGCGTCGTGACACACCGCCGCCAGCCTCTCGATCGGCAGCACGAGCGCGCTCGATGAAGTGATGTGGTCGAGGACGGCGAGCCGCGTGCGCGGCGTCAGCGCGCTCCCGACACTTGCCACGATGGCGTCGGCATCCGGGTTCGGGAATGGCAATCTCGCCTCGACCACTCGCGCCCCGCTGCGCTCGGCGATGTAGAAGACGGTGTTGCGTACCGCGCCGTAGGCATGGCTGAGAACGAGGATTTCGTCGCCGGGCTGGAAGCGCAGCGAGCGGAGAACTGCGTTGCAGCCGACCGTCGCATTCTCGACAAAGGCAACGTCGTCGCCGTCGGCGCCGACGAATTCGCCCAGCCGGGCAGCCGCTTGACGGAACGCGTCCGGCAGCACGCGGCGCATGAAGCGGGTGGGCTGCTCCTCCAGTCGCCGCCGCCACGCATCCTGGGCCAGGGTCACGACGCGCGGGGTGGCGCCGAACGACCCGTGATTGACGGTCAGCCAGTGCGGATCGAGCGGCCATTCATGCCGGATCGCCGCGCCGAGGGTGGGCATGTTGGGGATCTCTGTCATCGGCCGCATTCCTCAGGGTGCCGGGAAACCCGGGGAGATCATCTCGTGTCGTAAGACGTATTACGCTATTCCGGCAGGGACTGCGCCGCGAACACCGTCTTCAGCATGTCGCTCATCGGCATGTTGATCGGCAGCATCCATTTGTCGTAAATCGCCTTGATCTCGCCCGAGCGGAATAGCGCGATGAGCGCCCGATTGCCGACGAGGCGGAACGCCGAATCGTCGCGCCGGATGAGGATCGCGTAGGGATCGTAGGAGAGGAGGCGGCCGACGACCTCGTATTGCTCGGGGTTCTTGGCCTTGGCGATAAGGCCGTACTCGACGATCTCGTCGGTGATATGCGCATCCGAGCGGCCGGTCTCGAGCGCCAGCCAGCCCTGCGGCTGATCCTTAGTGTTGATGAAATCGATCCCGAGACGGAGCTTGGCGTCGATCGCCTTGATGATCTGCTCGTTGGTAGTTCCCTGATTGACGGTAACGCGCTTGCCCTTGAGGTCTTCGACCTCTTTGATGCCTGCCCCCTTCTTGGTGAGGATGCGGTTGCCGGTGATGAACATGGTGTCGAGAAAATCGACCTGGGTCTGGCGCGTCAGCGTGTTGGTCGTGGTCGCGCAATTGATGTCGGTGGTACCGTTGAGCAGCAGCGGGATGCGTGTCGTGCCGATCACCGATACGAACTTAACGTCGAGCTTATCTAGCTTCAGCTCGGACTTGACGCCCTCGACGATCTTCATGCAGAGATCAATCGAGTAGCCCTGCGGCCTGCCATCGGGGCCGATGAACGAAAAGGGCGGCGAATCGGCATTGTGACCGATGACGATCGTCCCGCTTTCCTTGATCTTCTTGAGTGTGCCGTAGAGCTCGTCGGCTGCTGCCGGATGGGTGAATCCGAGGATCGCGAGAGCGAGCAGAACAAGCAGAACCGGCATGGTGTCTCCCTCCCGATATCTTATTTTCACCCGGTCGTTCTCCCGCGGGCCGCCAGCGCCTTCGCTCAACTCAATAGAGGCGGTTCTTATAGCCTTCCTCGGTCATCCGCTCGCTCGCGGCGACGTCGGGCAGACCGATCTGATCGGCCAGAATCTTGCCGAGCGACGGGAAGCCGGCGCGCTCGATCTGCGCCGACTGGTCCCAGAGCCTCGAGCGGATCAGCGCCTTGCCGCATTGCAGATAGGCCTCGATGACCTCGACCAGCAGGCCGGAGCGCGGCGCCTTGCCGTGGACGGCGAGCGGGGCGAGCAAGGCTTGATCGGTCGTGATGCGCGCCCGCCCGTTGACGCGTAACGTTTCGTTGACGCCGGGCAGGAGGAAAAGGAGACCGATGCCGGGGTTGTCGATGATGTTGCGCAGACTATCGGTGCGGTTGTTGCCGAGCCGATCGGGAACGAGGATGGTGTTATCATCGAGAATGGCGACGAAGCCGGGCGCATCGCCGCGCGGCGAGCAGTCACCGAGACCGTCGGCCCCGCAGGTCGCGATGACCAAAAAGGGCGAGCGGGCGATAAAGTTGCGGCAGTGCTCGTCGAGCTTCGTCAGCTCCTTCTGTAGCGACCGTTCGCTCGGCGCACCGTAGCGGTCGCGCAACTCGGTCTTGCTGCCGATCGTCTCGCCGTCCATTTGCCTGCACCCGTCCGTGGTTCTGCTCGCTACTGTATCACCTCGCCGGGGTAGACGCCCCAGATCTCCTCGCGCCGCAGCCAGCCGCCCACCCCGCCTGCCTCGACCCGGCACCAGGCGGGCTGGCATTCGACCAGCTTGGCGATGACGCCGGGCTCGGCGCGCGCCGTTATCGCGGCGTCGCTGCTCGGGCGCTCGCGCAGCGCGCGTTGCTGGCCGCGCACGATGACCGCGCGCTTGCCCGTCACCATGCGCTCCTGCACCCAGCCCTCGGTACCCTCGACGTCGCGGATGCGGTGCCAATGGTTGAACTCTGCGACGATCTCGACCGGCATGTCCTTGCGGGTAAATACCCAGTCGATCGGATATTGCTCGCCCGGCCCGGTGCGGACATTGACCTTGTCCGAGCGCAGGGAGACGAAGCGCGGCACCGGCAGGTTCTTGTCGGCTGCCAAGGCTGGCATGGCGGCAAGGAGCGCCACGAGGACGGTGAGAACGCCGATCCTGTGCCGGTACGACGTCGGAAAGAGCTGATCGAGCGAAGGAAATTTATGCACGATTCTGTCTAGACCCGACCCGATTCCGGGTCAAGATGCCTGCCGACGGGTGGAGGAACGTGAGCGATGCCGCACCCCGTCTCGTCGTTGGGGCGTTTCGCGCCTGAGGCGTCAGCCGACGGGTCAACCGTCCCAAGCGGCGCGACTGGACAGAACGGGCGCCGCTTGCTATGGCGGGGATCGACCGAAAGGAAGGCAGATGCCGTCGAAAAAGCCGCTCGTCATCGTCACGCGCAAGCTGCCCGATGCAATCGAGACGCGGATGATGGAGCTGTTCGCGACGCGTCTCAACCTCGACGACCTGCCGCTGAGCCAGGCTCAGCTCACGACGGCCGTCAAGGAAGCCGACGTATTGGTCCCGACCGTGACCGACCGCATCGATGCGGCGCTGCTTGGCGAGGCGGGACCCAATTTGCGCCTCATCGCCTCGTTCGGCACCGGCGTCGACCACATAGACTTGGTGACCGCCCGGACGCGCGGCATCACGGTGACCAACACGCCGGGCGTTCTCACCGAGGACACTGCCGACATGACGATGGCTCTGATCCTCGCCGTCGCCCGCCGCCTCTCGGAAGGCGAGCGGCTGGTGCGCGCCGGCAAGTGGCAGGGCTGGGCGCCCACCAACATGCTGGGTCAGCGCCTCTCGGGACGGCGGCTCGGCATCATCGGGATGGGGCGCATCGGCCAGGCGGTGGCGCGTCGCGCCAAGGGCTTTGGCCTGTCGATCCACTACCACAATCGGCGCCGTATCCTAGCCGAGATCGAGCAGGACCTCGAGGCGACCTATTGGGAGAGCCTCGACCAGATGCTCGCCCATATGGACATCGTCTCGGTCAATTGCCCGCACACGCCGGGAACCTTTCACCTGCTCTCGGCGCGGCGCCTCAAGCTGCTGCGGCCGCACGCGATCATCGTCAACACGGCGCGCGGCGAGGTGATCGACGAGGCGACGCTGACGCGCATGCTGTTGGCCGGCGAGATCGCCGGCGCCGGTCTCGACGTCTTCGAGCACGAGCCCGCGGTCAACCCCAAGCTGCTCAAGCTCGACAATGTCGTGTTGCTGCCGCACATGGGCTCGGCGACCTTGGACGGGCGCATCGACATGGGCGAGAAGGTCATCATCAACATCAAGACCTTCGCCGATGGCCACCGGCCGCCGGATCGCGTGCTCGAGGGAATGCTGTGAGCACCCGGGCATCAGCCCACGGGCCGCAAGACGCGGCAGGGATTGCCGGCGGCGACGACGAGGGGCGGCAGATCGCGCGTCACCACCGACCCGGCGCCGACCGTGGTGCCGGCACCGATCGTCACCCCCGGGCAGACGATGACGCCGCCGCCGAGCCAGACGTCATCGCCGATGGCGATCGGCGAAGCGCCCTCCATTCCTTCGCGCCGGATCGCGGGATCGATCGGATGATGAGCGGTGAGAAGTTGCACGCAGGGGCCGAACTGGACGTTGTCACCGATCCGAATCGGCGCGCAATCGAGAAAGACACAATCGAAGTTGACGAAAAGGTTCGCGCCGGCGGCGAGGTTGTAGCCGTAGTCGCAGCGGAACGCGGGCTCGATAGCGGCGCCGGGTCCGATGGCGCCGAACAAGGTCTCCAGCAACGCGGCGCGCCGCGTCGCCTCGTCATCCTCGGTGGCGTTGTAGGCGCGCAGGAGGCCGCGCGCGCGGCGGCGTTCCGCCGCCAGTATCGGGTCGCGGCCGAGATAGGGCTCCCCCGCAAGCATCTTCTGCTTTTCCGTCCTGCTCATGCCGCGCCTCCACCGCAGGTCGGGCAGTGCGGGTCCTTCGGCACGGCGATGCGATGGAAGGTCGTCCCCAGCGCGTCGTACATCAACAGCGTCCCGGACAGGCTGTCGCCGATGCCGAGGATTTCCTTCAGCACCTCGACCGCCTGGAGCGTGCCGATGACGCCGGCGACGGCGCCGAGAATGCCGGCGGTCTCGCAGCGCGGCACCAGATCGGGCGGCGGCGGCTCACGGAAGAGACAGCGATAGCAGGGATGGCCGGCGCCGAGATAGGGCTTGAAGGTCGAGAGCTGGCCGTCGAACGGGGCGAGGGCGGCGGCGACCAGCGGCTTTCGCGCTGCATGGCAGAGATCGGTGAGGAGATAGCGTGTGTCGAAATTGTCGCTGCCGTCGGCGACGAGATCGTAGCCGGCGATGATCGCCGCGGCGTTCGCTGCCTCCAGCCTTGCCTCGTGCGCCTCGACGCGGATCTCGGGGTTGACCGCTGCGATCGCCTGACGCGCGCTCTCGACCTTGGCCATGCCTACGCGGTCGCTGGCATGGGCGATCTGGCGCTGCAGGTTGGTCAGGTCGACGCGGTCGTGATCGATGACGCCGAGCGTGCCGACCCCGGCCGCCGCGAGATAGAGGAGGAGCGGCGAGCCGAGCCCGCCGGCACCGACGACGAGGACGCGCGCGGCGAGCAGCTTGGCCTGCCCCTCCTCGCCGACCTCGTCGAGAATGAGATGGCGGGCATAGCGATGGAACTGCGCCTCGGTGAGCTCCATGTCATGCCCGCTCGCCGTCACATCCCCTCGAAGAGGGCGGTCGAGAGATAGCGCTCGGCGAAGCTCGGCAGAATGACGACGATGGTCTTGCCCGCCATCTCGGGTCGGCCACCGATCTCGAGCCCGGCGGCGATTGCCGCACCCGACGAGATGCCCACCGGGAGGCCGTCAAGCCGGGCGACGTCGCGCGCGGTCTTGAACGCCGTCTCGTTGCCGATGCGGATGATCTCGTCGATCAGTGATCTGTCGAGAATGCCGGGAACGAAGCCGGCGCCGATACCCTGGATCTTGTGCGGGCCGGGCGGGCCGCCGGAGAGGATGGCGCTGTCCTCGGGTTCGACCGCGACCATGCGGAAACCGGGCTTGCGCTTCTTGAGCACGCTGCCGACCCCGGTCAGCGTGCCGCCAGTGCCGACGCCGCTGATCACCACGTCGACCTTGCCGTCGGTATCCTTCCATATCTCCTCGGCGGTGGTCCTCCGATGGATCTCCGGATTCGCCGGGTTCTCGAATTGCTGGAGGATGAGCGCGTCGGGCAGCGAGCGCTGCAATTCCTCGGCCTTGGCGATGGCGCCCTTCATGCCGAGCGCCGCCGGCGTCAGCTCGAGCTCGGCGCCGAGCAGCTTCAGCATCTTGCGGCGCTCGATCGACATGCTCTCCGGCATCGTCAGGATGAGGCGATAGCCCTTGGCGGCGCAGACGAAGGCGAGGGCGATGCCGGTATTGCCCGAGGTCGGCTCGATCAGCACCGTCGATTTCGTCAATCGGCCGGAGCGCTCGGCCGCCTCGATCATCGCCGCGCCGATGCGGTCCTTGACCGAACCGATCGGATTGAAGAACTCGCATTTGCCCAGGATGTCGGCCTTGACCCCGCGCGACTTGGCGATGCGCGACATGCGCACCAGCGGCGTCGCGCCGATCGTATCGATGATGCTGTCATAGACGTGGCCGCGAAATTCCGACGATGCCATTGCTTTTCCTCTCGTTCTTTTTAGATCGTGAAGTCCATGCGGGCGCCGAACTCGCCGGCGATGCCGGCGCGGAACGCGCGCAGGCAAAGGTCCTCGATGGTGATGGCGTCGAGCTGCTGCATCAGCGAACCTTGCAGCTCCTGCCACAGCGGCCGCACCACCTTGTGACCGAGCTCGGCGCCGGCGGGGTCGGCGATCGGGTCCTCGGCGTCCTCGAGTTCGCGGATGACCCGAACGATCTCGCCGAGGGTGATGCGCCGCCGCTCGCGCGCCAGACGATAGCCGCCGCGCGGTCCGCGCGTGCCCGAGAGGACGCCGCTGCGCACGAGCTGCTGCAGCACCTGCTCGAGATAGCGCCGCGGGATCCCCTGGCGCTTGGTGATCTCGCTCGACTGTACGGGCACGGCGGCGGCGTTATAGGCGATGTCGAGCACCGCCTCGATCGCGAACAGCATTTTTTTGGAGAGGCGGATCATGCCGGTCACCGCCCCGTCGAGCCGAAGCCGTCGGCGCCGCGACCGCTCGCCGGCAGCGCCGCGACCTCGTCGAAGGCGACGCGGCTCACCGGGGCGACGACGAGCTGGGCGATGCGTTGGCCGCGCGCCAGCGTTACGGTCTCGCTGCCAAGATTGGCGAGGATGACCTGGATTTCGCCGCGGTAGTCGGAATCGATCGTGCCGGGGCTGTTGAGGATGGTGATTCCGTGCGTGAGGGCGAGGCCGGAGCGTGGCCGGATCTGCCCTTCGTAGCCCTCCGGCAGAGCGAGGGCGATCCCGGTGGGCACGGCCTTCCGTTCACCCGGCGCCAGGGCGATCTCGGACGT
>WNFC01028885.1_pt1 | contig 12090 bp, 13 predicted proteins | sample 5400541 | NCBI WGS metagenome assembly WNFC01 (sample SAMN13153342, study PRJNA577476) | soil metagenome | isolation source: 120 cm saprolite under Douglas fir tree site 2 hole 2 replicate 1 | place: USA:California | collected 2015-04-18 | reverse complement strand
GGGCCCGCCGGCGCCGCCGGCGGCCGCCGGTGGGGCACCCCCCGCCGCCACCGCGCCCCGCGAGCTGGTGCGCGCCTCGATCCTGCACGGCTACGACGTCTCGCGTCCCCTGATCGGCGCCAGCCATGCGAGCGACATCGACGTCGGCGTTCGCCTGACGCCGCTCGACTATCTCGGGCTCACCTACAACACGACGGTCGGCGTCGAGCAGCGCGAGATCCGCGGTCTCTCGACCGGGCTCCTCGTGCGCGAGCCCTGGTGGACGCCGCCCAGCATCGTGCGGAACTTCCAGAGCCCGACCACCGTCGGCCTCTCGTACCGCTTCATCCAGGGCGACGTGAACCGCGGGGCGGCCACGAGCAAGACCCAGTCGCCGCTGTTCAACAGCCTGGGCGTGAACGAGCTCGACGGCTCGTTCTACCTGCGGCTCGGGGACTACCTGGGCTTCACCTTCCTCTCGCGCTACGATCTGAGCTCGACGCCCGTGGGGACCTCGACGCTCGGCCCCCATTTCCTCGAGCGCGACTACCTCCTGCGCGTCATCTCGCGCTGCAACTGCTGGGTGTTGCAGGCGGGGGTCGCGGACAAGACGAACCCGGACGAGCGCCTCTTCCGCGTGCAGTTCACGCTCTTCGGGCTGGGCTCCTTCGGGCGAACCCCCGTCCCGCCCAGCTTCGTGGGCTTCGCGCCGCTCCAGCAGATGCAGCGGCAGGGCGTCGGCCCGGCGGCGCTCGGCGGGCTCTACCAATGAAGGGCGTCGTGCTCGCGGGCGGCCTCGGCACGCGCCTCCTGCCGCTCACCCGCATCACGAACAAGCACCTGCTCCCGGTGTTCGACCGGCCGATGATCTTCTACCCGATCCAGACGCTCATCAACGCGGGCATCACCGACATCCTGCTCGTGACCGGCGGGCCCCACGCGGGGGACTTCCTGCGACTCCTGGGCGACGGGCGGGAGTTCGGGCTGAAACGGCTCAACTACACCTACCAGGAGGGTGAGGGCGGCATCCCGGCAGCGCTCGCGCTCGCCGAGCATTTCGCCGACGGCGAGAGGCTGTGCGTCATCCTGGGCGACAACCTGATCGAGGGCTCGGTGGCCCCGGCGGTGGAGCGCTTCGGTCGCCAGCCCGCGGGCGCCCGCCTCGTGCTCGCCGAGGTGCCCGATGCCGAGCGCTTCGGCGTGGCGGACGTGCAGGACGGCCGCATCGTCTCGATCGAGGAGAAGCCGGCCCGCCCGAAGAGCCGCTATGCGGTGACCGGCATTTACCTGTACGATGCGCGCGTGTTCGACGTGATCCGCACCCTCCGGCCGTCGGCGCGCGGCGAGCTCGAGATCACCGACGTGAACAACTGGTACCTCGCGCGTGGCGAGCTGGCCTGCGAGATCATCGAGGGCTGGTGGACGGATGCGGGCACGTTCGACTCGCTCCACCGGGCCGGCAACCTGGTCGCTCAGACCGGCGCCAACTTGACCGACGGCCCCGCCACGCGCGAGCCGGGAAGCCCATGATCGACGGCGTGGTGGTGAAGGAGCTGGTGGTGCACGCCGACGACCGCGGCCTCCTGATGGAGGTGGTGCGCGACGACGAGCCGGTCTTCCGCGCCGTCAAGCAGACGACTTTCACCATCACCTACCCGGGCGTGATCAAGGCCTTCCACCGCCACCGCCGCCAGTGGGACGTGTGGTTCTTCGCGGCGGGGAGCGCGCAGGTGGTCCTCCACGACCTGCGCGAGGGCTCGCCCACGCGCGGCCGGACCGACGTGCTCTACGCCGGCGAGCGCCGCCCCCTGGTGATCGCCATCCCGCCCGGCGTGGCGCACGGCTACCGCGTGCTCGGCAGCGAGCCCGCCACGCTCTTCTACCACACCACCGAGCGCTACGACCCCGCTGACGAGGAGCGCATCCCCCACGACGATGCGCGCATCGGCTTCGACTGGCGCACCCAGCATCGGTAGCGGCGATGAGCGCCACGCGACCCGCGGGCCCGATCCGGCCCGAGCACGTCCCCAAGCCCTGGGGGCACGAGACCATCTGGGCGCGCACCGACCGCTACGTCGGCAAGATCCTCCACGTGCGCGCGGGCGAGGCGTTGAGCCTCCAGTACCACCGCCGGAAGGAGGAGACGATGCGCGTCCTCTCCGGAGCCGTGAGCCTGGAGGTCGGCGCCGAGCGGGGCGAGCCCCGCCGCGTCCGGCTCGGAGCGGGCGAAGGCTTCCACCTCCCGCCCGGGACGCGGCACCGCCTGACCGCGCTCGAGGACGCCGACATCCTCGAGGTCTCGACCCCCGAGCTGGACGACGTGGTGCGGCTCGAGGACCGCTACGGGCGGGTGCCGTGAAGACGGCGCTCATCACCGGCATTACGGGCCAGGACGGGTCGTACCTTGCCGAGCTGCTGCTCGAGAAGGGCTACCGGGTCGTCGGCATGGTGCGCCGGGCGAGCACGGAGAACTTCGAGCGCATCGCGCATTTCCGCGACCGCATCGATCTGCGGCAGGCAGACCTGCTCGACCAGCTCTCGCTCATCGACGTGCTGCGCGCCGTCGAGCCGGACGAGATCTACAACCTCGCCGCGCAGTCCTTCGTCCCCACCTCGTGGCAGCAGCCCGTGCTGACGGCGGAGTTCGACGCGGTGGGCGTGACGCGCCTCCTCGAGGCCGTCCGCCTGGTCGCGCCCGGGGCCCGCTTCTACCAGGCCAGCTCGAGCGAGATGTTCGGCCAGGTGCGCGAGACGCCGCAGCGCGAGACCACGCCCTTCTACCCGCGCAGCCCGTACGGCGTTGCCAAGGTGTACGGGCACTTCATCACGGTGAACTACAGAGAAAGTTATAATCTCTATGCGTGCTCGGGGATACTTTTCAACCACGAATCGCCCCGCCGCGGCCGCGAGTTCGTCACGCGCAAGGTGAGCGACGGCGCCGCGCGCGTGAAGCTCGGGCTCGGCCGCGAGCTCCGTCTCGGGAACCTGGAGGCGCGGCGCGACTGGGGCTTCGCCGGCGACTACGTCGACGCCATGTGGCGCATGCTGCAGCAGGCCAGGGCCGACGACTACGTGGTGGCGACCGGCGAGGCCCACACCGTGCGCGAGCTGGTGGAGATCGCCTTCGGTGCGCTCGGGCTCGACTGGCGCCAGCACGTGCGCGAGGACCCGACGCTCCTCCGCCCCGCCGAGGTCGAGCGCCTGGTGGGCGACGCCTCCAAGGCGCGGCGCGTGCTCGGCTGGGCGCCGCGCGTCTCCTTCCGCGAGCTGGTCGAGATGATGGTGCGCGCCGACCTGGAGCGCCTGCAGCGCCGCTGAGGGCGCGATGCGCGTCTTCGTGACCGGCATCGCGGGCTTCGCCGGGCCCGCGGTCGCGGCGGTGCTCCTCGAGGCCGGGCACGTGGTGCACGGGCTCGTGCGCGGCGCGGGTCCGTGGCCGCGGCTCGCGGGGCTCCCGCTCGCGCCGGGTGCACTCCACCGCGGCGACCTGGCCGACGGCCGCTTCCCGGATCTCGTGCGCGACGTCGCTCCCGACGCGGTCGTCCACCTCGCCGCGCTCTCCTTCGTCCCCGCGGCCGAGCGTGACCCGGCGGCCGCCTATCGCACGAACCTGGGCGGTACGCTCGCGGTGCTCGCCGCCGTGCGCGCCCACGCGCCGCGTGCGCGCGTGCTGGCGGTCACCTCGGGCGACGTCTACGGCGCCGTGCAGGCCGCCGAGCTGCCCATCGTCGAGGAGACGCCGCTTCGTCCGGTGACCGTGTACGGCGCGAGCAAGGCGGCGGCGGACATCGCGGCCGCGCAGTGGGCACGTGCCTACGGCCTCGACGTCGTGCGCGCCCGGCCGTTCAACCACACCGGCCCCGGGCAGGACCCGGCCTTCGTGTGCAGCGCGCTGGCGCGGCAGCTCGCGCTGATCGAGGCCGGAAAGCAGGACCCGGTCGTGCGTGTCGGCAACGCGGACCCGGTGCGCGACTTCTCCGACGTACGCGACATCGCCGCCGGCTACGTGGCCGTCCTCGAGCGGGGCCGGAGCGGCGAGGCCTACAACCTGTGCTCGGGCGACGGCGTCAGCATCGCCGAGGTGATCGCCCTCCTGCGCACGCACGCGCGCGTGCCGGTGCGGGTGCACTCCGACCCGGCGCTGCGTCGCGCCCACGACGTGCCCCGCATCGTCGGTAGCCATGCGCGTGCGACCGAGCACACGGGGTGGCGGCCGGCGCGGCAGCTCACGACGACGTTGCGTGAGGTGCTCGAGGACTGGCGGGCGCGCAGCGCGGCCGGTGGGTGACGGCGGGCCCGCCGTCGCGCCGTCATTCGGCCACAGAGCGTGCACCGGTGACCCGTGCCGGCTGTACGCGAGCCTCGTGCTTGCTGCTCGGAAAACGCGCGGGTATGCTCGATGGAGCCCATGGAGGAGTTCACGCACCGCACGCTCGAGCAGCTCCTGATCGAGCAGGGCCGCATCACTCAGGACGACCTGCGCAAGGTGAGGCGGCTCCAGCAGGAGCGGGGGGAGCGGCTGGAGCGCCTCCTCCTCGACCTGGGCTTCATCTCCGAGGAGGACCTGCTTCCGCTCCTCTCCACCTACCTGGGCATCGAGACCATCCACCGGCGCGACTTCCCGACCGCGCCCCTGCCGCTCGGCAACCTGAACCTCAAGTTCCTGAAGCACGCCAAAGTGCTGCCGCTCGCGCAGACGAACGGCACGCTCACCGTGGCGATGTCCGACCCGGCCGACTACTACACGATCCAGGGCCTCGAGCTCGCCACCGGCCTCCAGATCGAGCCGCGCCTCGCGCGCGAGCGCGACGTACTCGAAGCGCTCGAGACGATCTACGGCGGCGGGGACGCCGCGGGAGGCGCGACCGCGGAGACGGCCGACACAGAGCTCGAGATCTTCAGCGACGACGAGGAGGATGTCAACCACCTGCGCGACCTCGCCTCCGAGGCGCCGGTCATCCGCTTCGTGAACCTGCTCATCAGCCGCGCGGTCGAGCAGCGCGCCTCGGACATCCACATCGAGCCCTTCGAGAACGAGCTCAAGGTCCGCTACCGCATCGACGGCGTGCTGCACGACGTGGAGGCGCCGGCGCGGCGGCTGCAGGCGGCGATCGTGTCGCGCGTCAAGATCATGTCGAAGCTCAACATCGCCGAGCGGCGCCTGCCGCAGGACGGGCGCATCAAGCTGCGGCTCATGGGGCGCGAGATCGACCTCCGCGTCTCGACCCTCCCCACGCTCTACGGCGAGAGCGTCGTGCTCCGCATCCTCGACCGCTCGTCGATCGTCGTGACCCTCGGGTCGCTCGGCTTTCCGGAGGACACGCTCGCGCTCTTCGACCGGCTGATCACGAAGCCCTACGGCATGATCCTGGTGACCGGCCCCACCGGCAGCGGCAAGACGACCACACTCTACGGCGCGCTCGACAAGATCAACTCGCCCGACAAGAAGATCATCACCATCGAGGATCCGGTCGAGTACCAGCTGTTCGGCGTGAATCAGATCCACGTGAAGCCGCAGATCGGGCTCACCTTCGCGAACGGGCTGCGCTCGATCGTCCGCCAGGACCCCGACGTCATCATGGTGGGCGAGATCCGCGACGCCGAGACGGCCGAGATCGCGATCCAGGCGGCGCTCACCGGCCACCTCGTCTTCTCGACCCTGCACACCAACGATGCGGCGGGCGCCGTGTCGCGTCTCCTCGAGATGGGGGTGGAGGACTACCTGCTGGCCTCCTCGCTGCTCGGGGTGCTCGCCCAGCGCCTGGTGCGCAAGGTGTGCGAGAAGTGCCGCCGGTCCGCGGAGATCACCCCCACGGTGCAGCGCGAGCTCGGCGGCGACGGCGGTCCGGTGCAGGTCTACGAGGGCACGGGCTGCGAGGACTGCTCGCAGACCGGTTATCGCGGCCGCTCGGGCATCTTCGAGCTCCTGCTGATGAACGACGTGATCCGGCCGCTCATCCTGAAGCGCTCCTCGGCCGACATGCTCAAGGACGCGGCCGTGCAGCAGGGGATGAGGACCCTCCGAGAAGACGGCTGGCACAAGGTCCGCACCCCATGCGCTCTTCGATCCCGACCATCTCGAGCGTGTCGTGGACCGGCTTCATGACGGGGCAGAACCCCGGCAAGCACGGCATCTACGGCTTCACCGACGTGAAGCCGGGCACGCTCACGACCTTCTTCCCGAACTTCGGCAACGTGAAGAGCGAGACCCTCTGGGACGTGGCCGGGCGCGCCGGCAAGCGCGCGATCGTGCTGAACGTCCCGAACACGTACCCGGCGCGCGCGCTGAACGGCCTCCTCGTCTCCGGCTTCGTGGCGGTGAATCTCGAGCGCGCGGTCTACCCCCCCGCGCTCCTGCCGCGCTTGCGGGAGGACGGCTACAAGATCGACGTCGACTACCTGAACGCCGATCAGCGGCCGGACGCCTTCTTCGCGGACCTCGCGGCGACGCTCGATGCTCGCCGCCGCGTCTACCTGCGGCTGCTTGCCGAGGAGCCGTGGGATCTCTTCATCGGCGTCATCACCGAGTGCGACCGGCTGCACCACTACTTCTGGAGCCAGTACGTGGATCCGGCAGCGCCGCACCACGCCCGCTTCCTCGACTTCTACCGCCGTCTCGACGACGTGCTGGGCGCGCTCGCCGAGGCGCTGCCCGCGGGCACGCCGCTCTTCATCGTCGCCGACCACGGCCACACCCTCATCCACCGCGAGTTCTATCCGAACGCCTGGCTGCGCGCCGAGGGCCTCCTCCGCTTCACGAGCGAGACGCCGAAGGGGCTCGCGGACGTGGACCCGGCGAGCAAGGTCTTCGTGCTCGATCCGGGGCGCGTCTACGTGCACCGTCGGGGCCGCTTCCCGCTCGGCGCCGTCGGCCCTGCGGAGGCGGAGGACCTGCTCGCACGGGTGCGCGCAGGGCTGCTCGCGCTCAGCGACGCGAGCCCGGGCGCGCCCGCCGGCGGCCGGCCGGTGCCGCGCGTGTTCGGGCGCGACGAGCTGTACCACGGGCCCGAGCTCGATCGGGCCCCCGACCTGGTGGTGCACTTCGCCGACGGCTACGATCCCAAAGGCGCGCTCGCGAAGCGCGAGGTGTTCGGGCGGAGCGCGCTCACCGGCATGCACACCTACGCCGACTCGCTCTTCTTCGTGAACCGCCCCGGCGTGCCGGCCGACGGGCTCGACATCGTCGACCTGGCGCCGACCATCCTCGCGCTGCTCGGCGTCGAGCCGCCCCCGAACATGGACGGCCGGGTGCGCCTCCCGACTTGAAGCGCGGGCTCGGAATCCGAGTCTAAGCGGCCGTCGGGGCGGTATGCCAGGGACCCTGCGAAGTTGAAAAGGTGCCGACCGTCGGTATATGAATGTAATGATTTTCCCGCACTTTAGCCTCCGCGTGGCGGCGTGGCGGACGGGCGGCGGCGTGAGGAGCCCTGGTGGCGCAATTTCAGTATCGCGCGGTTGATCCGCAGGGAAAGGTCGTCGAGGGGACGATCGAGGCCGGCGAGGTCCCGGCGGTGGTTGCACGCCTGCACGATCGCGGCCTCATCCCGATCACGATCGGCTCGACGGACGGCGCGCGCCCCCGCGCCGCCGGCGCCAAGCTGCCCGCGCTGCCGGCGCTCGGGCGCCGCCGCGTCAAGGGCCGCGACCTGCTCGTCGTGACGCAGGAGCTCTACGCGCTCGTGTCCGCCGGCCTGCCCCTCGATCGGAGCCTCGCCACGCTCGCCGAGCTGGCCGACAACCAGGAGTTGAAGCGCATCCTGGGCGAGGTGCTGCTCGCCGTGCAGGGTGGCAAGTCGCTCGCCGAGGCGCTCGGCCAGCACAGCATCTTCCCTCCCCTCTACGTGAACATGGTGCGCGCGGGGGAGGTCGGCGGCTTCCTCGAGGTGGTGCTCCAGCGGCTCTCGGAGTACCTCGAGCGCGGGCAGCAGCTGCGCGACGAGGTGCGTGCGGCGCTCACCTACCCGATCCTCCTCGTGTGCGCGATGGGTGTCTCGATCCTCGTGCTGCTCATCTACGTGCTGCCCAAGTTCACGGTCATGTTCTCCGAGATGGGCCGCGCGCTCCCGCTGCAGGCGCGGGTGCTCCTCGCGGTGTCGGAAGCGGTGCGCGGCTACTGGTGGGCCGGGATCGGTGCCGTGGCCCTGGTCGCGGGCAGCGTGCGCTACTCGCTCCGGACCCCGCGCGGGCGCTACGAGTGGGATCAGTGGAAGCTCCGCCTCGCGCTGGTGGGACCGCTGCTGCGCAAGATGGAGGTCGCGAGCCTCGCGCGCACGCTCGGTACGCTGCTCAAGAGCGGCGTCCCCATGCTTCAGGCGCTCGGCATCGTGAAGGAGGTCGCGGGCAACCAGGTGATCGCGCGCTCGCTCGGCGAGGTCGAGGTCGGCGTGCGCGAGGGGGCGGGGGTCGCGGAGCCGCTCGCCCGCTCGGGCGTCTTCCCGCCGCTCGCCGTGCAGATGATCGCGGTCGGCGAGGAGACCGGCAAGCTCGACGAGCTCTTGATCCGCGTCGCCGACCACTTCGACCGCGAGGTGCATGTCCAGGTCCAGCAGTTCACGCGCCTGCTCGAGCCGGTGCTCATCCTGGTGATGGGCCTCGGGGTGGGGTCCATCGTGATCTCCATGCTGTCGGCGATCTTCAGCGTGAACGACCTACCGATGTGAGGAATCCAGCCATGCGAAGACGGACAGGGGAGTCGGGCTTCACGCTCATCGAGATGATGGTCGTGATGGTCATCATCGGGCTCCTGGTGGCGCTGGTCGGCCCGAACTTCATCCGCCAGGGCGAGAAGGCGAAGGGCAAGGCGGCGCGCGCCCAGATCGAGATGCTGGGCACGTCGCTCGACACCTTCCGCCTCGACGTGGGCCGCTACCCGACGACGCAGGAGGGCCTCGCGGCGCTCCGCCAGCGGCCGTTCGGCACCGATCGCTGGGACGGCCCGTACTTGAAGAAGGACATCCCGCGGGACCCGTGGGATCACCCCTACTACTACCGCAGCCCGGGCGAGGGCGGACGTCCCTACGACCTCGTCTCCTACGGCGCCGACGGCGGGCCCGGGGGCGACGGCGACAACCGCGACATCACCAGCTACGACGGCGATACCGGGTGAGTCCGCGCCGCACATCCGGCTTCACCCTCCTCGAGATGATGGTCGTGCTCGTCATCGTCGCCATCGGTAGCGCGCTCGTCGTGCCCATGGTCGAGGGGGGCTACGAGGCGCGCGAGGTGCGCCGCGCGGCGCGCCAGATCGCCTCTACCATGCACTACTGCCGGGGCGAGGCGGTGGCACTCGGCCAGCCGCAGGAGCTGGTCATCGACGCCCTCGAGAACAGCATCCACACGACGGGCTGGGGCCGCTGGGCGGTGCTCACCGACCGCGCCGTCATCGAGGACGTGCACGGCGGCCAGGCCTTCGGCGACGGGGTGGTGCAGATACTCTTCTTCCCGAACGGGAGCACGAGCGGTGCCGAGGTGATCATCGCGGGGCGGCGCGATCGAAGAGAGCACCGCCTGAGCGTGGCGCTCGATCCGCTCCTCGGTACGATCCACGTGGGAGACGCCCCATGAGGTGCCGGGAGGAAGTCCGCCGCCCTGGACGGGCCCCCGGGAGCGACGGAGGCCGAGCGCGAGAGCGCTCGGGCTGCGCGCGGCGGGAGCCGCGCGGGTGTTGGATTGGGGGCATCGGAAGCGCGCAGCGCGCGAAGCGCGCGAGCACTGGACGGGCCCCCGGGAACGTTGGTTTCACGCTCATCGAGGTCGCGGTCGCGCTCGCGATCGTCGGGGTGGGGGTCGTCACCTGCCTCCAGATCTTCAGCGCGAGCCTCCGCATGCAGCAGCGAGCCAGCCGTGAGACCCGTGCCGTGCTGGCGGCCCGCGCGGCCATGGACGCGCTGATCGCCACCCCGGAGATCCAGGACCACAACGAGAACCGCGACAGCGCCGAGGGCTTCCGCACCCACGTCCTGGTTCGCCACGCCGGGCGGGACGAGGGCTTGAGCGACAAGGCGCTCGACTTCCAGTCCGACTACTCGCTCCGCTACCTGCAGGTCGACGTCACCTGGCAGGACGGTGCGGGCGCCAAGACCTACACCCTGAAGAGCCTGCGGATGGCCCCCGAAAACGAATGACGACGGCGCCCCCGCCGCCGCGGCCGTCGCACGCGGCTTCACCCTCCTCGAGATCGTCATCGCGCTCACGGCGCTCGCGCTGGTCACCGTGATCTGCTACGGCGCCTTCTATCTGGGCATCCGGGCGATGGAGCGGGGGGAAGTGGCGGTGGTCGCGGCGCAGCGCCTGCGGGTGGCGACCGACGTCATCATCCGCCAGATCAAGTCGATCGTCCCCTACAAGGCGCGCAACCGCGACGACGAGGAGTACGTGTTCTTCATGGGGACGGCGAGCTCGATGGCGTTCATCACCGGCGCCGGCCTCGAGGGCGGGGGCGGCCTCACGCGCGTCGTCTACCAGGTGATCGACAATCCGCCGCGTCTGGTGATGAGCGAGAGCCCGTTCTTCTCGAGCAAAGCGCTCGGCCGCGAGCCGGTCGATCAGCCGGGCCTGCACTCCGCCGTCCTCCTCGAAGACTTCAGGAGCCTCAAGTTCGAGTACCTTTTCTACGAAGGCGTCGAGCCCGAGTGGCGCACCGAATGGAACGGCCACGACGAGGAGGACATGCTGCCCGTGGCGGTGCGCGTGCTGGTCGACGGCATCCCCGGCCTCGAGGTGGACACCTGGGGCCAGGAGATCCCCGTCATGGCGGCGCACTACGGCGAGGAGGGGGGCGCCGGCTTCCTCGACGAGGACGACGCCGATGCCGGCGACGACGGCGACGATTCGGAGGACGAGTCAGATGGGTCGGACTGAGCCGCCCCGCCGACGTGGCGAGCGGGGCGTGGCGCTCCTCCTCGTCCTCTGGATCTTCATGATGCTCGGCGTGCTCGCGCTCGACTTCGCCCGCTACATGCGCGACGACGCCATGGCGTCCGTCAACCTGGCCGACGAGACGCGCGGGTACTACCTGGCCCTGGCCGGCATGAACCGGGCCATCTTCGACGCCGAGCGGCGGCGCGAGAAGAACGGCGCGGCCGCGCCGCCCGGCACCGCCGCGGCCGCCCTCCAGGGTCGGGGTCAGGGCCAGGGTCAGGGTCAGGGTCCCCACACGCTCGACCAGGACGAGGAGGACGACGAGCCGCTCGTCCCGGTAGACGGGCAGTGGCACGAGGGGGATTTCGCGGACGGGCGCTGGGCGGTACGCATGATCGACGAGAGCGGGCGCCTCTCGCTCAACAAGTCCGACGAGGTCGTGCTCCGGCGCGTCATCACGAACCTCGTGCAGGTTGACCCGACCGCCAGCATCGACCGGCACATGCAGGAAGCGATCGACACCGTGGTCGACTCGATCCTCGACTGGCGCGACCACGACAACCTGAAGCGCCCCCACGGCGCCGAGAGCGCGTACTACCTGAAGCGCCGCGTGCCCTACCGGGCGAAGAACGCGTTCTTCGACTCGCCCGAGGAGCTGCTCCTGGTGCGCGGCGTGACGCCCGACCTCTACTACGGGAGCGACGGCGTGCCGGGGCTGCGGGACATCTTCTCCGTGTACAACCGCTCCCCCAAGGTATCCGTCGACACCGCCCCGCCGGCCGTGTTCCAGACCCTCCTCGGCATCGACGCAGCGGCGGCCGCGGACCTGGTCGCGCAGCGCGACGCCGGCGAGCCCATCCGCGACCAGGTGAAGGCCCGGCTCGCGGCCATCGACCCCATCCTGGTGGCGCTCGTCGACGACAGCGCGAACCCACCGCACCTGGTGATGATCGAGGCGCGGGGCGACCTCGCATCGCCGCGCAACCAGTCGCACGTCGAGGTGGTCGCCGACCTGGCCGCGCCCGCGACCGAGGGGACGCGTATCATCCGCTGGCTCGACCGGGCGCCGTGGGACGCCCGCCCGCCCGGCCCGCCGGCCGCGAGGGAGAAGTCGTGACCCTCGGCGAGCTCACCCAGCGCCTGCGCCGGGCCGACTTCCTGGACGGCCTCGGCATCTACGTGGGGGCGCACGAGGTGGCCCTGGCGCACGTCGTGAAGCGCTTCTTCACGGTGGCGCTCCGCCACGCGCGC
>WNFC01015948.1_pt1 | contig 12090 bp, 13 predicted proteins | sample 5400541 | NCBI WGS metagenome assembly WNFC01 (sample SAMN13153342, study PRJNA577476) | soil metagenome | isolation source: 120 cm saprolite under Douglas fir tree site 2 hole 2 replicate 1 | place: USA:California | collected 2015-04-18 | reverse complement strand
GTCGGGGCAAGGAACAACATTTTATGAAAATCCTGCGCATCTTCGGGCCGCTGGCTCTGGGACTGCTGCTGCAGGGATGTGCTGCCGCGGCGATCGGAGTCACCTTGGCCACCGCCGGCGCGGGCGCCGGCATGACGGCCGGCGTCGAGCACACGCTCAACGGCATCGTCTACAAGACTTTCTCCGCCCCGGCCAACGAGGTGCGCTTCGCCACCCTGAAGACGCTCGACCGCATGGGCATGCCGCTGACCGACGACGAGAAGACCGAGACCGGCTGGAAGCTGAGTGCGTCGGCCAAGGACCGCTCGGTCGACATCGATCTCGAGAGCCTGACCGATACGGCGACGCGCATCCGTGTCGTCGCCAACGAAGGCATGATCTTCTTCAAGGACAGCGCGACCGCGACCGAGATCATTCTGCAGACGGCGCAGACGCTGCAGGATGACGCTGCCAACGCGCGCGGCGAGCGCCGCCGGAAGGCGTCGGCGCAGTGATCGCCCGGACATCGCTGCTCATCGCCTCGGCGTGGCTGGCGCTGGCAGGTCCGGCTTGCGCCCAGTCTGACGGCAGCGCCGGATCGCAAGGCAGCGTCGCTGCCCCGACGCCACCCAAGCCCAGCAGCTTCGAGAGCCTGCCGGCGGGCGACCGCAAGATCGGGCGGGCGCTGTTCCTGGCGCAGCACCCGACCCCGACCGGCCCGGCGCCGCTGAGCCTCAACCAGATCGCCGACCTCAAGGCGCACAGCACCTGGGCCAAGGTGTTCAACCAGATGCAGTCGCGCGGCTTGCTGCAGGCAAAGAACCTGGGCCAGATCGTCAACGGCTTCGAGCATCAGCGCAGCGACGGTCGTGCGCCGGCGCGCTCCAGCGCGACCAGCGGCTCGACGACGCTGGTGACCGGCGGCAACGGTTCGGTGGTCGCGTCGAGCCAGCGTGGCGGCGGCATCTCGCATGGCGGCGATGTCGCCGGCGAGACCGGCACCGCCGACATCGCCGCCGTCGACAAGCGCCCGGCCGGTGGAGAAAAGCGCGGCCGCTAGCCGATCGTGTGCAGCTTCTGCCACGCAGCCGTCGTCTTCCCTCATTCTGCCGCGCAGCCGTCGTCTTCCCTCAACCCGTCTTCCCTCAACCGGTTCCATCTATTGCTCGAGCCAGACCTCGGTCAGATCCTGCTCGAGGTAATGGCTGGGCGTGAGGTGCCAGCCCTTGACCGAGGCCGAGGTGGCGACGATGCGGTTCCACCACAGGAAGGGCACGGCATAAGCCTCGGTGAGCGCGTGGCGCTCGAACTCCCGCACCATCTTGGCGCGCCGGCGCGGATCGGCGGTCACCGCCTGCCCGACATAGAGCCCGTCGAGGAAGCGGTCGGTCGAGCCGGCGTAATTGCTGGGCGATAGGTCGGTCGAGACGTATTTGGCGAGCTGCAAGGTGGGGTCGTCGAAATAGTCGCCGGCGAAGTCGATGGCGACCGTGAAGTCATGCTTCTGCAGCGCCGCTTCCCAATCCTTGGTGGCGAGCTTGTCCTGGCTCGCCACGACGCCGATCTCGCGCCAGGCGGCGATGATGTAGTCGGCCGCAGGCCCATAGGGCATGGCGATGTCGCGGTTGACGAGCCTGATCTTGAGCCCGCTCGCGCCGGCCTCGGCGAGCAGGCGCTTGGCCTCGGCGCGCGACGCGGCGATGTCGTGCGAGAAGCCGGGGAGGGTGGTGAGCTCCGCCTCCGGCGTCGCCATGGCATAGCCTGGCCGCATGATGCCACCGACGAATTTGACGAAGGTGGTGGCGGAGAGGCTTTCCGCCGCGTGCCAGCGGTCGATCGCCAGCGACAGCGCGCGGCGCACGCGCGCGTCGTTGAAGGGTGGCTGCCTGGCGTTGAAGACGACCATGAGATCGATGAGCCACGGCGTCTCGCCGATATAGACCTTGTCGCCCATGCCTTCGACAAGGCGGTCGCGCTCGGTCGGCGTGATGCTGCGGAACTCCGCCATGATGCGGTGCTGCTCGATGCCATCGATGACCTTGGCGCCGGCGACGAAGTCGGCGCGATAGCCGTCGAGGTAGGGCTTGCCCGGCTGGAAATACTTGTCGAAGCGCCTGCCGCTCCAGTGATCGCCCTTGACGTGCTCGACGAAGGTGAAGGGGCCGGTGCCGAGGATATGCGTCTTGGGGAAGAGCGGATCCTCCTTGAGCTTCGGCGCGCTGTAGATGCAGTTCCACGGCGAGGCGAAATTGGCGAGCATCGACGCTTCCGGCCATTTGAGGCGGAAGACGACAGTGCGTGCGTCGGGGGTATCGATGGCTGAGATCGAGGCGTAGCCCACCTGGCGCGCCGAGACGACACCTTCGGGCGGATGCGCAATGCGCTCGTAGCTCGCCTTGACATCGGCCGCGGTGAGGCGCGAGCCATCGTGGAACAGCACGTCGGGACGGAGCTTGAACGTGTAAGTGAGCTTGTCGGCCGAGACGCTCCAGCTCTCGGCGAGGTCGCCCTTCACCTGCGGATAATCGGCGCCGTCGAATTTGAGCAAGGTCGAGTAGTGCGGCGCCACCGGGTGGAGGAAGGCGAAGGACACGTTGGCGTGACAATCATAGCTCGGCGGCTCGGCGTCGACGGCGAATTCGAGCACGCCGCCGCGCTTCGGCGAGCCGGCGTTTTGCGCGGAAGCATCCGCGGCGCCCGAGGCGACGAGAGCGAGGCTCGCCGCGGCGAGGCGAAAAGCACGCGGCAGAGGCACCATGAACGAACGCGGGCGATGACTAAGCTTCACGGTTGTCCCCTCACTTGGTTGGCGGGATCGCTGGCTTGCTGCTGGGATCGCGGCGTCGGTCTAGCGGTCGTGGCCGTCCTGCCAGCGCTTGAACTGCGCGAAGAGCTGGTCCTTCTGCTCGCTGGAGAGCGTGGCGTTGCCGCTGACCTTGCTGCGTTCGTCGAGGAACTTGACGAAGACGTCGCGCATCTGGTCCTCGCTCATCGCCACCGCGCTGGCGGCGCCGTTGCGCTTGATCCAGGCATCGGCCGGGGCGAAGCGGCGCCAGCCCGGCAGCTCGGCGGCGAGGTTGACCTCGCTCCATTTGGGATGGTGCGGTGCCTCCAACAGCTTGGGGAACTGCGTGAAGAACGCCTCGACGAAATTGGCAGCGTTGCGGTAGCGCTCGGAATCCGGTGCCAGATTGGCGACAACCAGCACCATGCCGACGGCCACGGTGTCGACCCCGCCCTGCGCCACCAGGGCCGGATAATCCTCGGCCGTCAGGCGCGCGGGAATATAGGCCGAGGCGATTTCGCTCTTGAGCGGCACGGCGAGGAAATGGAGGCCGTCCTGGGCGCGCAGCTCGGAGAACAGCGTCGCCGGCTTGCCGGTGACGAAGGCCATCGCCGCGATCTGCCCGCTCTTGAGCTTCTCCAGCGCCATGGCCTGGCCGTAGCTCGTCGCCTCGACCTTGACCTTGAGCAGCTCGAACAGGCGCGGTCCGGTGACGGTCGTGCCGTCCCCCTGGTTGCCGAAATTCACCTTCTTGCCGGCGAGGTCGGCGACGCTCCGGATGTCGCCGCGGGCGAGGAGATGGAATTCCTCGTTATAGAGCTTGGCGATATAGGTCAGGCTGCCCTCGATGCCGACGAGCCGCTGCGTCCTGACGTGCTCGAGGACATCGGTCTGCACGATGGCGAGGTCGACGCCGCGCAGCGCCTTCAGATCGACCAGATCCTGCAAAGAGCCCTTGCCGATGACCGGGAGCACGCGGCGCGTCGCGCCGTCGTCGAGCACATCGGCCAGATCCTCGGCCATGCGCGCCGAGCTGCCGAAGGTGCTGCCGGTGATCACTTCGACCAGGCCGCGATTGGCGCGCTCGGCGAGCGTGTCGGCCGCGGCGGGCGGCATCCCCGCCGCCGCCAGCATGAGCATCGTAAGCGCCGATATCCGCATATGCATGATCCTCACCCCTTGCCTTGTGCCTGGGCCGGCGCTCAGCCGGCGTATCTCGCGATCAACCGTTTGAGGCGTTGCTCTGCCTCGGCGTCGCCGGCCGCCCCGGCCCGGCGGTACCAGTCCGCTGCCTTGCCGGCATCGCCGCGGCTGCCCCGCACGCGCACCTGCTCGAGAAAGAGCGGATCGAAGGTCTTGCCGACCGCCGTCATCGCCGGCGCTTCGCCTTGCTCGGCGGCGCGCTCATAGAAGCCGCGCGCCGCGACGATGTCGCCGGTGGCGAGGAGCTGGTCGGCGCGCGCCATCAGCTCGGCCGACCCGCTTTTGGTGAAGGCGTCGGGCGCTGCGGCGGCGAGGGGCGGAGGAGGCGGTGCCGCCGGGAGGGCGGCCACTGGCGCGTCGCCGGCGCGATGCGGCGCGGCGACGATGGCGATGCCGAGCGCAATGCCGACGACCACCGCTACGGCCACCAGCACCGGCTTCTTGGCCAGCGCCAGGATGGTCGGCGTCGCGGGCAGGGCCGCGCTCGCCTTGACCGGAAACGGCATGACCAGCCGCTGTGGCTCGGGTGTGGGAATGGGCGTGGGCTGCGCCGGCGCGGCTGTCGCCGGGCCGTCGAAGGACCATTGGTTCGGGCGAAAACCTGAGGCGGACGCCGCCCCCTTCGTATAGAGAACGTTGGCGCGTGATTCAGCGGGTGCGGTGTCGCTCGAGGCCGCGGTACCGGAAGACGTGCCGTCCTCGTCGGCTGGAGCGGCGTCCTTCAAGCCGAGCAAGCCCGAGGACAAGCTTGCTCGTTTGTCTCTGTTCACTGCTGAATATCCTTCTGCCCTGACCCTACGCAACATCTATCGTCGATGATGTTGCGATGTTGCTGCGCTTCGTTAGTATTGATGCGCCTATTTTGCAGATTATGGGCAGAAAGCGTGTTTCAATACAGGATTTTTGGAAATTATTTTACTAAATTACAGATTAATTATTTTAACTATTTAACCATGATCTTTCTTTGCTTGGCGCCACAGCGTTTCCATTTCCTCAAGTCCGGCCGCGTCGGCCGAGCTGCCAGCCGCGGCGAGCAGGGCCTCGACGCGGCGGAAGCGGCGCTCGAACTTGCGGCAGGCGGCGCGCAGCGCCTGCTCGGGATCGGCCTCGGCCCGCCGCGCCAGGTTGGCCACCGCGAAAAGCAGGTCGCCGACCTCGTCGGCGATGCGCGCCGGGGCGCCAGCGGCATCGAGCTCCGCGCGCAGCTCGTCGATCTCCTCGCTGATCTTGTCGAGGATCGGCCGCAGCTCGCGCCATTCGAAGCCGACGCGCGCGGCACGGCCCTGCAGCTTCACGGCGCGGGTGAGGGCGGGGAGCGCCTCGCCGACACCGGCGAGTGCGCTTTGCGGCTCGCCCGTCGCAGCGGCGCTGGCGCGGCGCTCGGCCGCCTTGTGCTCCTCCCAGGCAAGCGTCTGCGCCGTCGCGTCGGCGATCCGCGCGTCGCCGAAGACATGGGGATGGCGGCGCAGCATCTTGTCGGCGATCGCGCGGGCGACATCGTTGAAGTCGAAGAGGCCGGCCTCCTCGGCCATGCGCGCATGGAAGACGACCTGGAAGAGCAGATCGCCGAGCTCGTCCTTGAGTGCTGCAGGATCGCCGCGCTCGCACGCCTCGGCCACCTCATAGGCCTCCTCGATGGTGTAGGGAGCGATGGTGGCGAAGCTCTGCTCGCGGTCCCAGGGACAGCCGCGCTCGGGATCGCGCAGCCGCGCCATGATGTCGAGCAGGCGCGGCAGGTCCGGTGCGCGGCTCAAGGCGCCTTCTCCCGGGCGCGGGCGATGGCCTCGCGCACCAGGTCGGCCGCCTCCTCGGGTCCGACCCAGCGCGCCACCTTGACCCATTTGCCGCGCTCGAGATCCTTGTAGTGGCTGAAGAAGTGCGCGATCTGCTCGCACAGCAGGGGCGGCAGATCCTCGTAGCTGCGCACATCCTTGTAGAAGGGATGGAGCGCCTCGACCGGAACGGCGATGATCTTTTCGTCGCCGCCGGCCTCGTCCTCCATGAGGAGCGCGCCGATCGGCCGCGAGCGGATGACGGCGCCGGGCATCACCGGCACCTGCGCCACCACCAGCACGTCGCAGGGATCGCCATCGGGCGAGAGCGTGTGCGGGATGAAGCCATAATTGGCCGGGTAAAACATCGCCGTGTGCAGGAAGCGGTCGACGCGCAGCGCGCCCGACGCCTTGTCGACCTCGTATTTGATCGGCTCGCCGCCTTGCGGGATCTCGATGATCACGTTGATGTCATGCGGCGGCGCGATGCCGATGGGAATCTTGGCGATGTCCATGGGTGGTTTACTCTCAGCCTTTGGCGCGGGCGCCGTATTGTAGCACCTGCACCTTCTCCATGGTGACGAGGCCACTTGCCATCATGGCGTCGAGCAGCGGCAGGAAAGCGTTGATCTTCTCCTCGCTGTCGACGATCTCCACCACCACCGGCAGATCCTCCGAGAGCCGAAGCACCTTCGCCGTGTGCAACCGGCTCGAATGGCCGAAGCCCATGGGCCCGCGCAGCACCGTCGCTCCCGCCAGATGGTGCTCGCGCGCCTTCAGGACGATGGCCTCGTAGAGCGGCAGATGCCTGTGCTGGTCGTCCTCGCCGATGAAGACGCGCAGCAGCACGGCATCGCGGGGAAGAAGCTGCATCAGATTATCCTCCGGGAGTAAACGCGCCCAGTGCGAAACCGGCCCACACCGCCAGGAGGCACAACACCGCCGAGGCGACGATATTGGCGAGCGCGCGCGGCCACTCGCCATCGCGCGCCAGGTTGAGCGTCTGCAGGCTGAAGGACGAGAAGGTGGTATAGCCGCCGCACAGGCCCGCCATCGCGAAGGCGCCGGCCATGTGCTGGCCGGCGAGCGCAGCGCCCGGCGCGACGAGCGCGGCAAACACGCCGATGACGAACGAGCCCGACACGTTCACCGCCAACGTCCCCCAAGGAAAGGTCTCGCCGATGCGGCGCGCCACGGCGCCCGAGATGGCGTAGCGGGCCATGCCGCCGAGGCCGCTGCCGATGATCACCCAGGCCCACGCCATCTAGGCTCGTCCCGCAGCGCAACGAATCAAAGTACCGCTTTGCAGCGAATGCCGGAAGAACAATACGGTAAGCCCGGAAGGTGCGGTCATTGATTAAGCCTGCGCGCGATGCGGTGGCCGATCCACACGGCGATCAGGCACAGCGCCAGAGACAGCACCAGGTTGGCGCCGGCGGCGACCGCCCGCCCGCCGCGCAGCAGGTCGAAGGTCTCCAGGCCGAAGGCGGAGAAGGTGGTGTAGCCGCCGCACAGCCCGACCATGACGAATTGCCGCCCGAGCGTGCCGACCAGCAGGCGTCCGTCGGGGCCGGCGAGGGTGGCGAACAGGCCGATGACGAAGGAGCCGACGGTATTGATGAGGATCGTCATCCACGGGAATCCCACCGGCCACAGCGCCGCCGCCAGCAACCCGCAGCCATAGCGCGCCGCGCCGCCGAGCGCGCTGCCGAGGCCGACCGAGAGATACGCGGCGACAGGATTCATCGGATGGCCCGGCGTGGTCGGCAGCGAGAGCTTCGGTTGCCGGAAAGGCAATCGCATTCACCCGCCGGATGGTATCTCTTGTCACGGTCCGTTTGCCAGACGCAGCGCAGAGGCAGCGGGCGCTGCCAAGCGCGCATCCGATCCGGTACCATGCGGCAGGCGGACGGCGCGAGCGTTGCGTCGATCCGTGCGGGAAGGGCCAAGGGAGCGTCGGATGCGCGTGTCGATCCTCGGGCTTGTCGTGCTGTCGCTGGCGGTCAGCGCCCCGAGTGTGGGGGCGCAGCAGCAAGCGGCGCTCGGGCGCTGGCTCAGCGAGAGCGGCAAGGGCGTCGTCGAGATCTATCCGTGCGCCGACAAGCTCTGCGGCAAGCTGGTCTGGCTGGCCGACCCGATCCGCGACGGCGCGACGGCGGTCGACCGCAACAACAAGGATGCGGCGCAGAAGCAGCGGCCGCTGTGCGGGCTGATGATGCTCGGCGACTTCCGCCAGCTCGAGGCGAACCGCTGGGGCGATGGCTGGATCTACAGCCCCGAGAACGGCAAGACCTATCGCGCCAACATGACGCTCGATGGCGAGTTCCTCAAGCTGCGCGGCTATATCGGCATCGTGCTGCTTATCCTCCGCCGCGCATCGCGCTCGCCCCAAGCAACGGGAATCCCCAGCACATGTTCGAAGACACCACGGCGCTGAGCCCGGCCACCGATCCGGCCTACGCCCATCCTTATCGCCGGCTCTTCCTCGCCAGCTTTTCCATCCTGTTCCTCGAACTCGTGCTGATCCGCTGGGTTCCCTCATATGTGCGGATGTTCGGCTATTTCACCAATTTCATCCTCATGGGCTCGCTGTTGGGCGCCGGCATCGGCATCCTCACGCACCGCGCGGCGCGCGTCCGACTGCTGAGCTTTCCCGTGCTGCTGCTGGTGCTGGTCGGCTTCGTCCTGCTGAACCAGTTCACCTTCGACGTGCCGACCACGGACGTGCTGTTCTACGGCGCCGGCCAGACCGCGGCCGAGCGCGAGAACTACTGGGTCATCCCGCTGATCTTCGCCTTTCTCGTGCTGGTGTTCGTGCCGCTCGGCCGCGAGCTCGGGCGGCTCCTCGCGATGCTGCCGCCGCTGCGCGCCTATGGCATGGACATCGCCGGCAGTCTCGCCGGCATCGCCTCGTTTGCGCTGCTCGCCTATTTGTCGCTGCCGCCGGTCGTGTGGTTCGCCGTCTTCGCCCTGGTGGCCTGGCCGCTGATCGCCGGCCAGCAAAAAGCCTTCGCCGCCTTCACCCTGGCGGGCGTCCTCCTCGTCGTCTTCGTCGCCGGCCGGTCGGATGTGTGGTCGCCCTATTACCGCGTCATCGTCACGGCGTCGGAGGATGGCGACGGCTATATCCTCTCGGTCAACAACATCGCCCACCAGCACGCGGCGCATTACGAGAACCGCGAGGGTTTCTATTTCCGCGCCTATGAGCTCCTGGGCAAGCCGGCCTACAAGAATGTGCTGATCATCGGCGCCGGCAGCGGCACCGACGTCGCCATCGCGCTGGCCAACGGCGCGCAGCATGTCGACGCCGTCGAGATCGATCCCAAGCTCTACGAGCTCGGCCGCAAGCTCCACCCCGACCATCCCTATGACGATCCGCGCGTCACCGTGCACATCAATGACGGCCGCGCCTTCCTGCGCCACACCGAGGGCAAATACGACCTCATCATCTTCGCCCTCACCGATTCGCTGGTGCTGACCTCGACGCACGCCAATCTGCGGCTCGAGAGCTTCCTCTTCACCACCGAATCGATGCGCCAGGCGCAAGCGCACCTGACCGACAACGGCCTCCTCGTGCTCTACAATTATTACCGCCAGGACTGGTCGATCCGGAAGCTCGCGGGCATGCTCGAAACGGTGTTCGGCACGCAGCCCTACGTCACCACCTACGGCGCCTGGGGCCGCGCCGCGGTGTTCTTCGCCGGCCCGCGGCTCGCCACGCTGCCCAAGGCCTTCCACCACGGCTATACCGAGCCGCCGACGATCATGCCGACGGTCGATCATCATCACATACCGGTGCTGGGCGAAGGCCTGCTCGCCGGCGATCCCGCGGTCGTCCCGGCCAGCGACGACTGGCCGTTCTTCTACATGATCAAGCCGAGCCTGCCGAACATCTATATCGGCGCCGTGAGCATGGTGATCGCCATGGCTCTGCTGCTCGGCGGCGCGATGACGCCGGCGGTGTCGCTGCGGCGCTTCGATTGGCACTTCTTCTTCCTCGGCGCCGCCTTCATGCTGCTGGAGACGCGCAGCCTCGTCACCTTCGCGCTGCTGTTCGGCACGACCTGGATGGTGAACGCGCTGGTGTTCTTCGCCATCCTCTCGAGCGTGCTGCTTGCCGTCGGCATCAACGCGCGCATCAACATCAAGCGCCCGGCGCTGCTCTACGCCGCGCTGTTCGCGGCGCTGGCCGTGAATTACCTCGTCCCCGTCGGCACGCTGCTCGACATCGGCTCCTCGAGCTTGCGCTACGTGCTGGTCAGCGTGCTCGCCTTCGCGCCGGTCGTCGTCGCCAATCTCGTCTTCAGCCGCTCGTTCCGCGACACCGAGCGCGCCGACAGCGCCTTCGCCTCGAACCTCGTCGGCATCATGGTCGGCGGCATGGTGGAGTACGCGGCGCTGGCGACCGGCTATCAGGCGCTGCTCATCCCGGTGGCGGCCTTCTATGGCCTGGCGCTGCTGCGGGCCCGGCGCGGTCGGGTGTCGCTCGAGGCTCCAGCGGTAACCTGACAGCCAGGTCATGGAGAGGTTAGGCCGCGGTCTCATTGCCGGGGCCGGCAGACGCAGCAGCCACCGTCCGCTTTATTTCCACTGAACCCAGAAGCGCGTCGTCCCCCACTCAGAGACCCCTCGCTTCAATTCTAAAGAGAAGCCCTCATCACCCACAATTCTATGCACGTGGAGGACAACGTCATTCCGAAATTCCGGATGCCCTGCCAGGGCCGCCAGAAGCCCGACGGGAGTTTTGTTCATTCTTCGGTTGTGCAGGCCGAATGCTGCTATTCGTTGAGCGTCCGGCGACCAGAACAGGGCCTGTATCCATGGCCCCATGCCGGTAGTCGTCGACGTGACCGCTTGCCGTTCCATATCGTAGACATATAGTTTTTCAGTCTCCGGCGGAGCGAACGCTATGAGCCGGGAATCAGGAGACCAGGCCGCCGGCGTGCCGAGACTCCCTGTGTTGTCCGCCAATCGCCTCGTGTCCAGTGTTGCGACATTAATTAAGAGCAGCGGTCTTTCACGGATGGCAATGAGGGCATAAGCGCCGTCAGGGCTCGCAAGGATGGCATCAGCCGTCGAATAGCCCCAGCTGATGCTTTGAGCGATCCAGTCAAGTGCCGCGGCAAGGTCGGAGCCGCGATCCGGACGGGCTTTATCGCGGAAGCGCTCTACGATCCGGTCGTACGCTTCCGCATCGCTCCGCTTGGCTTCCGCCCGGAGTTTTATCCAGTCGGAATTCTGGATCACCTCAGGTTTAACTTGCCGCTTCGTGAGGTCTACGAGGTACCGGTATTCCGTAAATGTGGAGTCGCCCCAAATCCACATACGGGCAAGTAGAGCGGTCGGCTGCGAGGATATATTAGCGTCGGGAAGTGGCTGGCTCGGCGCAACGCTGGAACAGAGGAGACAGATAAACACCAAAGGAAGCGCCAACCGGAGTTCTGAGACACCACGAATGATTGATGTGCAAAATCTAGAAGGCCAGAGTCCGGGTCTCATACGAGCCATCTAACGTCGCGCATGAGGGGCCGGATGCAAGCAAGCGCAGCGCCGCTTGCAGACGGTCCCCTCGATGCGCTTGTTAGGCCTGTGCAATCGACTCCACTTTCCCAAGCCGCCGAAGCACTGCGTACGCGCCGTGGATGAGAGCGACGTAAACGTACCCTAGTCCCAGACAAAACGCTGCGTAGTAACTCGCTGAAGTCAGGGCGGCGTCGAACGCATATGGGCTTGAGTCGGCGATTAGTACGAACGGGACCCACAGCGTGACAAACACCGCCGCGAACAGAGGCGGAGATACGAATGAGAGTCTGTGGATAGCCCGCGCACTTTTGCCCCGCGACCACAGGACAACGGCGGCGACGAACACGAGGTAAGGCAGGCCGCCAATTAGAAGTGAGAAAACGAGAAAAGCGGTCCACCGAGTGATTTCCGTGGCTTCGCTCGAGCCACTGACAATCTGATTCAGAAGGGTTAGTGCGACTGCAAGCACTGGGACCAACAGCGGAACTGCGAGCGACAAGCGAAAATAGTTAACGGCTCGCATGATATGTGGTCGGCCTAACGTCGGAAATTAGCGGCGGGCCACCATGGCGCCTGAATCGGCACCACGCTCGCGGCCCGTCCGCTCTGGAGCGAAGTGTTAGATGACATTTCCACTAACCTGCCCGCCAAAGGAACAGGCCTGTGCAGAGCAGAACCATTCCCGGGATGGCGTGCGCAACCCAGCGCAGGCGCCAGTTGCGAAGTAATGCGATGCCGGTGAGCCACAGCGATGCCGCCAAGGGCGTTGTCGCCAGAAAGGCGAGCCACGACCACTCCTCATAGCGTGCGCGCGGATCCGAGTCTGGC
>WNFC01010020.1_pt1 | contig 12090 bp, 11 predicted proteins | sample 5400541 | NCBI WGS metagenome assembly WNFC01 (sample SAMN13153342, study PRJNA577476) | soil metagenome | isolation source: 120 cm saprolite under Douglas fir tree site 2 hole 2 replicate 1 | place: USA:California | collected 2015-04-18 | reverse complement strand
GGCCGGTTTTGGGTGGCTGGCAGGCGGCTTTTTGATCGTGGGTTTGGAGGACGATTTTGTCACCGCTTTGCGTTGTGGAGGCTCTACAACAACTCCATCAGGACCCACCGGCAGGCGGTCGAGCTCCACTGCTGCCGAGGTGCTTGACTGCTGCCACTCGAGCATGGCTCCGTCGCGGGTCGGCGTGGCACGGAGCTGCTCGACCGGTGGAGGAGCGGCGCCGGCAGCGGCGAAGGCCTCAGGCGAAAGACCGGCGGAGTGGCCGTGAACGTTGAAGATCTGAACACGGTACGCGAGGAGAGCCGGGGGATCGACGGCCAGGGCTGGAGGCAACGGCTCCGCCGCGTGTGCCGGGCCGGACTGTACCGGCAACCGTGTGATTGGGGTGCATGGCGGCTTCTGCAGTGGGAGAGCCGTCACCGTGATGCGACAGATCTCCGCCGTCATTGCGCCTTTGATGCCGATGCGGTCGGTTGTCATTTCAGGCGTGGTCCAGTGCAGGTGGACTACATCGCCCACCCGTTCGGCGGTGAGATCTTTCACCACTTCAGGCAAATTCAGCGAGGGCGGTCGAGGCGGGCCGGGGCTGGCGCAACCGGCAGCAAAAGCGATCAGAGGCACGGCTGCAGCTGCCGGTAACCATCTCCGCGGACCGGGATGGCAGGGGATGGGAGAAAACTTCATTGATCTTTGATCATAACGGCGGGGATCATAACGACGGGGATCATACGGGCGGCGATCCTACGGCGGAGCTCATGCGGCGCATTCGACGGTTGTGGTCCTTTCAGCATGTTGAAAACTCCAGCTTCTCTTGAGCCGAAAAGACGCATCCAATCCAAAGAGCTTGGTATTGCGTACAACTTTTGATCTCAGTTCAACATCTGTTGGTCTAGCAAAAGAAACTCTTATGAGCAAAAATACCACCTCCCCGACAGCTTCTGTTTCTCCCGAACCTCCATTACCCCCTGAAGATGTGCCAACAGGCGACCCATTGAACGGGCATCGAAACATCCACGTGGACGGCGAAGCAGCCGAGTCATTTATCGCCGAAAAGCGCATCGGCGAACGCATCAAACATCTGCGGCTGAAGAAATCTATGGGGCTGGTGGAGCTTGGCCGTCACACCGGCCTCTCCGCCAGCTTTCTTTCGCAACTGGAGACGGGGCGCGTGGTGCCCACCTTGCGGAATCTGGCACGCATCGCCATGGTGTTCTCCAAAGATCTGAGCTACTTTTTTGAGCCGGAACCGCGGACGCTGTTTCGAGTGCATCGACGCGATGAGCGCGTGCGGCTGCCGCAGACCGGTGTCGACGACCCCTCGTACTTCTTCGAGAGCCTGGGTTATCACGTTCCCGATCGGCAACTTTTATCTGCTGTCGGGAACGCTCGATGTCCGGCATGGCGAGGTCACGCACCGCATCGAAGCGGGCGACGCCATCTACTTCGATGCGAACACGGTTCACAGCTATCAATGCATCGGAAAGACGGCTGCCACAGCCGTGATCGTGACGCTGCAACATCCTCTGCTGATGCCGCTGGGGAACGGTTCACGGTCGCTCCAACTGGGCAATAGCAAGGTTCGAGGTGTGCCGGCAGGGGTCCTGCCTGCAACAGCGGCTGCAAGGAAGGACTCAGAGCGAATGCAGTAATTCTGGCTGTGCCAATTTGTCGCTCGAGCTTCGGTGCGGTGCGACCGGGTCCTATTTACCTGACCGTAAAATAAGTTCAATCGGCAATCGAAGCAGGCAGCCTGGGCAGAGTCACCGCCATCACATCCAGACGCTGCAGCGCCTTGCGCGCCAACCCGGTTAGTGGCAGGGAGCCGAGGCGGCTGGTCAGGACCCAGTGCAGATCGCTGTTCGAGGCGGGAACGGCGCGGCGCAGCCCGCTGTCCTCCGGGCCATGCGCGGCAAAGACCTGCACGTAGTAGTTCGTGTTCGTAATCGCATGACGCAGCCGCAGCAGAGGCTCGCGCCCCTGTACGGCATCCAGCGGCAACGGGGGAAGCTCGTACATGCCCGGCATCAGGCTGGCTTCGTCGGCGCGAAGCTCCAGCAGAACCTCAGTGAGTGTGCCGCGTTTGCGCAGGCTCAAAAGATACGCCGCTGGCCGGCTGAGCTGCAGAGCGCGTGGCGGCGTGATGTGCTCCCCCCGCGTCTTGCACATCGAGTAGACGGGGCAGTGCAGACAGAGCGGATTTCGCGGCAGACAAAGCGTCGCGCCCAGCTCCATCATCGCCTGATTGTGATCTCCGGCTGCGTTGATTCCTTCGCCGATGCGCCGCTTCGGCACCAGGGCAGTGGCCTTGCGCTGCACAAAGGCACGCCCTGCCGCAGTTTTCACCTCGGGCCTGCCGGTCAGCCGCAACAACACCCGCTCCACGTTGCCGTCGACCACGGCGATGCTTTCGCCGAAGGCAATGCTGGCGATGGCGGCGCTGGTATATTCGCCGATCCCCGGCAGGGTGCGCAGCTCCGCCGCTGTGCCTGGCAGTACACCTCCTCGTTCGCGGGTAAGGAACTGGGCCGTCTTGTGCATCATGCGCGCCCGCCGATAGTAACCCAGGCCGGACCAGGTCGCGAGCACCTCGGACTCGGGTGCCAGCGCCAGGGCGAGTATGGTGGGAAACTTCCGCAGAAAGTTTTCATAGTGCTCGACGACCGCCCCGACGCGTGTCTGCTGCAGCATCACCTCGGAGAGCCAGGTCCGGTAGGGGTCGCTGACCCCACGCCAGGGCAGCTCGCGCGCGTGGCTCTTGTACCAGCTCGTCAGCTTGCGCCGGAAAAGAGCGGCATCCAGCTTCGCATCCGGCGAAGGAGTCCCCTGCATCGGGTCCTCGTCTGTACTTCCTGATTTGAAGGTAGGAACCATCGCTGCAAGTCTATCGCCTCCGAGGCGAGGTACTACACTGATCTCGACGATGCGGCGGGAAAAAACAAGTCTATCCCGTGCGCTAAGGAGAGACCCCTGGAGAGAACAGACAGGAGGGATTTTCTGAAGCTCACCGCGCTCGCCACGGGTGCAGCGTTGCTGCCGTTGCGCGCTCATGCCGAGGTTGGTACAGCGGCACGTCCGGGATTTCCTGTAAGTGATCCCCGCTGGCAGAAGACGTGGGATGCAGCGCTCGCCGTCCTCGCCGGAAACGTAAAAACCGTTCCTCAATACGACCATCCCGTGCTGGTGGAAGGCAGCGTCTATCCGGGCATCTGGCAGGAGTGCGGCCCCCATGAAGGCCTCGTCTACGGTACGCTTGCGCCCTACGTTGCCGCGCTCGAGGGAGCGCCCACACCCCTGCAGATCGCCCGCAACAATCACATGGCCTTCTTCGCCCTGCAGCGGCCCGTCGGTCATGAATCGGCGGGTCAATTGCCTGCGGCCATTAAGATGTCCGACGTTGGCTACGGCCAGATTCAGATGGTGGTGCCCATAGCGGCGACGGCGTGGGAGCTTTCGCAACTCACCGGCGACGACGAGCTGCTCGTCACGGCCTACACCGCCTGCAGCCGCTGGGACGCCTGGCTCCGCGAGTATCGCGACACCCTCAAGACAGGGCTCGTGGAAGGCTTCTGCACGTACGACACCGGCCACGACAACAGCCCGCGCTGGGCCGGCATCCCCAACCGCTGCCCCGATAACGATGCGCGAAAATGCCCTTCGATCGCGACCATGCCGCGTCTCTGCCCAGATCTCTCCGCCACCGTCTACGGTGCGCGCATGGCCCTGGCCCACATGGCCACCGCGCTCGGCAAAGGCGATGACGCCAGCCGCTGGCATGACGACGCAGAGACGATCCGCCAGCTGATCATCGAAAGACTCTACGATCCCAAAGATGCCGCTTTCTACGACCTCGACGCACAAAGTAACTTCGTCCGCGTTCGCTCCGATGTGATGAGCCGCGTGCTCGGTGAGCATGTCCTGAAGCGTTACGAGGCAAAGGACAAAGCAATCTTCGACGCCGTCTGGACGCGCCAGATCCATAACCCAAAAGCCTTCTGGGCACCCTATCCTCTGACGTCGATTGCGATGGACGATCCCAACTTTGTCCGGCCCATCCCCCGCAACAGCTGGGGCGGAGCGAGCCAGGCTCTCACCGCGCTTCGTGCTCCTCGCTGGATGCCCTACTATGGCAAGCAGGCCGAGTTGAATCACATGATGCAGCAGTGGTGCGAGGCCATCAGCCGCCACACCGAGTTCCGCCAGCAGATGGACCCGCTGACCGGCGACTTTACTCAGGCCGACCCCAGCGGTTACTCACCCGCAGCGCTTGTGTTTTTAGAGTTTGCGCGACAGCTAAACAAATCCGCGGCGCCTGGCACTGCTGCTCCGAAGCCCGCGGTAACCCCTCAGCAGTTCTGATACTTCCAGTTGCGCTGCTTCCCTTCGGCGATCCACTCTACCGCCTGCGCCACGCGCTTTTCCTTCGTCTCCGGCCGCTTTGCCTCGGTGATCCAGTCGACGTACTCGCGCTGGCAGGAGGCACTGAAGCCCGCAAAGACCTTTGCTGCAGCTTTATTCTTTTTGAGCGCGGAGGCCAATTCTGTCGGAACCTCCGGAGCAGGTTTCGGCGTCTTCCGGGGCCGGTCATACGACTTTGTGCGCTGTCCGCTGGCGATGAATGCAGCCGCCTGCCGATAGTAGTTGAGCAATTTCTTATCCGGAGGCAGATCTTTCAGGCTCGCGACTTTACCCAGCGATCCCATTCCGTTCTCCGAGAGGAATCCGTCTTCGCGGAGAATTGCGCGCATCTCAGGTCCCCAGAAGTCAACGGCGCAGTGCTGCTTGAAGCCGGCCATGTGACCGAGGATCACGCCGCGCAAGACGAAAGATGGCATGCTCCACTTGATCTCCTCTTCAATATCGGGGCACGCCTTGTGGACGAGCTCGCGGACGTGCGTCAGTATCGGTTGCGTGAAGGGCTGCGACTTCGCGATGTAGGCATCGACCTTCGGATTGAATTCCTGTTTTTTCACGACAGCAGTGTACCTCCTCTCCTTAGGCCGTGTCTCCAGCCTTGGTCTTGGGCACTACCGGCTCCGGCTTCAGCGGATACGGCGGCCCTTTGGCGAAGACCTTCTGCATCTCGGCGTCGTAACCGTAGATGTCGTCGAAGAAATGTGTCTGCCCATCTTCTGCGACGACCGCCGTCAGATAAAAGATCACAATCGGCAGCGGTGTCTTCAGGCTTACGGTCTTGTTATCCGGCCCGTCGTTCATGGCCTCCTGCACCTTGTCCTCATCCCAGTCCCCCTGGCCCTGCAGCACCCATACAGCAAGATCGATCGGCTTCTGCACACGAATGCAGCCATGGCTGAAATCGCGCCGCGAGCGCTCGAACAATGACACCGCAGGCGTCGAGTGCAGATAGATGTCGTACTGATTGGGAAAGATGAACTTCACCAGGCCCAGCGAATTCTTCGGCCCCGGCTTCTCCCGTACCATGACGGCACCCTGCGCCACCTGCTTCGCGGTGTAGTCGGTCTGCACGATGCCCTTATTGTTGGTCACCTCGAAGTTCTTGCTTGTCAGATAGCCACGGTTCGCCGTCATATGCGGGACCAGTTCCTTACGCGCAATGTCGACCGGCACGTTCCAGTACGGGCGGAAGACGAGGTACTTCATCATGTGCGTAAACACAGGTGTCCGATGCTGTCCCATCACCTGCCCGACCACAACGCGCATGGTGAAATCGAGCGCGTGGTCCGGATCGTAGCCGCGCAGGACAAACTCCGGCAGGTTCACCATCAAGCGTGCATGAAGGTATGGTTCGGGTAGCCAGCGCCAGCGCTCGAGCGAATCCTGCAACTGCGCCACGCGGTCCGTCATGGGAACATTCAGCGATTTGATCGTCTGCGGCGTCAGCCTGCCGTCCTCTGCGATGCCGTGCCGATGCTGATAGCTCTTCACCGCCTCGGACAAAGTGGAATTGAAGACTGAGCTGGCCGCCTTAAGCGTAACGTCCTCAGCAGCATCGCCTTCCAGTTGCAGTCGCGTCAGCAAAGCGCCGACTGCCGGATAAGTTTCACCCACCGACACAGCCTTCGTCGGCACCGGTAGCGGCTCCGCATCCTCCTGCTCCTGCTGTTTTGCGAGGTCGAGATAGTGGGCCAGCGCCTGTTCTGTCTTCCTATAGTCCTCTGAATCCGGCTCGACGCTGGTGATCAGCTTCGGGACATCGGTCGCGTCCACCGCATTGTCGGAGACAAACTCCGCCAGATCGTACTTTTTTTCCTGTACAGGAACTTCGAAGTTGAAATGCGACGGATTCACGCGCCCAATTCGCAGGTCCGAGATGTAGCGCATCACATTCACCGTCATCGCAACATCGAACAGCGAAATCGCATCCGCCGACTTGTCGCTTAACGCCTGCACTCGAGCTGCCCAACGCGGTGCATCGTAGTCCTCGGGGATCAACCCCTTCGCTGCTGCATTCTGAAACTGCTGGATGAACGCCGTCGCGGTTGCCGTCGGCGCGCCGTCGCGTGTCCAGGCCACCTCGTAGTTGCGGTCGTCGTAGAACGTTGCGACGTAGGATTCGTAGTCGGAAAAATTCGGCCACCGCAGATTCGGGACTTTCGTCGTATCCACCTTCTCCGGCGGCAATGCCTTCTTCTCCACCAACTGGTGCAGGTTGTCGGAGTACGCATCCGTGTTGGGCGCGGACTTCGACTTGCGGTGCCGGTGACACCCACTCACGAGCAGAAGAACAGTAAGGGCACATGCAGTGCATGCAGAGCGAAGGGAAACTTTCATCATTACGGACGGACCATCCTTCAAGGCAAACTCATTTTCACAGGGGTGACGACTTATTATGCAGGAATTCACTGCAAATTCGAGAGAAACCACCGTGTTTCCGTTGCTGACCCGTGTACGGCGCGTCGCCTCGCCTATCGAGCGATCTCCGGCAGCAACGTCAGGCAGAGCATTGCCTGTGTAAGGAGAATCGCACCGGACAGGCCAAGAAACAACCTGCGCTGCCGCGTCTCCAAGGCGTCCGCGAACACTCCGCCCACAAACGTAAATAAAAACGGCAGCGCCCACAACCACGGCCTCGAGATCGTCTGCGTCGTTACCAGCGGGAACAGAAGCAGGACCATCACCAGCGGCGCCGTATTGCCGAAGTAGCGGCAACGCCGCACTGTGACATAGAGCAGCAGGGCCACCAGCGTAGCTACTGCAATCGGGCCGTTCGCCATATTCAGGAAGAATCGGCGCAACCCATCGAGAGCAAACCAGAACCGTGCGCTGCCGCCCGTAAACACGTAGCTGAACGGCGCCAGTCGAAACGCATAGGACCCGAACAGAATAGCCAGCGCGCCGACCGCGGAGAAGACCGTGATCTGCATCACGTAGCTGCGCCGCCGCTCGGCCAGATACATCATCCACACCACCGCCCACACAAAACCAATCATTGCGGCCAGCAGATGAGCCGCCGCCGTCAACCCGAGCGCTATCGTCATCAGCGCGATGCGAGGCTTCCATTTGCTCCGCGGGCCCTGCATCGCGTGCGCCACGCCCATCGCCGCGTATACCAGCCCGTAGAGTCCCCACATCGCCAGCACGTCGTTGTTCGGCGTAACCGCGGACCGCACAACCGCCGGACAGAAGCAGTACAACCCCAACGCGAAGAACCCGCCCTCATTGCCGAACAGACGCCGGCAGACCCACCATAGCCCTCCGCCCAGCCAGATGGCAAAGAAGACAAACGGCAGATGCAGCAGGTACTTTACGCTGAACAGCTCGTGGCGCGCCTCCCACATCGAACCGTGGAGCGTGCCCTCGGCATACAACCTGTTCTCCGGCTTGCGCACCTTATCCGCACCGAGCATCACCAGTCGCTGCACGGTCAGGGGAAGCCCCGCGACCCGGTAGGCAAAGGTGCCGTCACCGTTCAGGTTGCCGCAGGTCGTAAAGTAGCCGGCCAGGGGCGAAGGCCGCTCCCACATCTCGCGCCCACACTCGGCGTAGCGGTAGTCCTGCTGTGAAAGCTGCTGCCGGTTCACCACCCACAGGCACTCTGCCAGAAAAAACAGCAGGAGCAACCCAGCCATTCGCTGGGGCAGGCCGATCTTGATGCGGGGAAGCTTCATGCGCTGAATTGCCGGCCTTTATGTGTCATTTGTTCCTATCCCGCATTCAGCTTTTCCTTTCGCGACATGCCCGCAACTCATCATGAGAACGCACTGTCTACAGACGTGCGGCAGCCACATCTTCGAGTGTATCGTGAGAGATATGCAGTCGCTTTCCTTTACCCCAGGCCGGGCTTTTCTCTCTTCCAACTCCACCGCTGTTCCCTGGACTGTCGTCTTCGAGGACGAAGGCGTCGCCGGCTACTTCTACGCGTGCGACCGTTCGCAGGAGATCCACGAACACAGCATCCTCGACGCAATGCTTATCTACAACGTCGCCGCGCTTGCCAAGAGCGACGCCGAACACCAGCGCCCCGAGCCGCAACGCATCGCCTCCGTCGAATGGTCGCGCGACGGGCTTCAAGCCGTGCTGTATCTTGACGGAACCGCGCAGGCCCTCTTCGATTTTGAGGCCCGCTGTGGTTACTGTCGCATGGACTTCCCCAACTTCCGCGAAGAGCCCGGTGACACCTGGCGCAAGACGACCCACGCCTGGTCCGAGGCGGCGTTGCAGCGCTTCGAATCAGCCCTGTACGCCTGAATTTTCCTCGTCGGGAGACAAGTGCATCTCCATAAAGACGTTCGCGCGAGCATAAGGAGACGGCTCTACCCGCTCCGGAGGCAGATGGCGAAAGCCCACCGACTCATACAGATGAACCGCATTGGCCAGCTTCGTATTGCTGGCAAGCTCGAGCGTATGGGCCCCAAGCACCTTCGCCTGCGCAATGGTGTACTCGAGCAATTTGCGGCCTATTCCATGGCCACGATAGCGCTCTGAGACAGCCATCTTCGCCACTTCAAACACGCCCTGCCTTACAAAGATCAGCGCACAGCAGCCAATCCTCTCCTCGCCCGCTACCGCCATCACAATCTGTCCACCGGGCCGGAGAATGTTGCCCTCCGGATCTCCAAGCTGGATACGGTCCTGCTCCTCCACGCGGAAGTACCGCGCGATCCACGCTTCGTTCAACTCGCGAAAGGCTTCGGCATCGCCGGGTTGAAACAGGCGAAATGCAATCTCTGAGGTCACGATAGCCTCTCGGGACCAAGGTATCTGGAGCAGACTTCCAGTCATGGTAAATTCACCTCTGACAAAAACTTAAGCTTCCCCAGCCGATACGTCCAATATCTTGTTTATTCGCATTATGATGTTTTGAATATGGATCGAGATATCGAGCTTCGACATCTACGCTACTTCGTCGCAGTGGCTGAGGAGCTGCACTTCGGACGCGCAGCGCTGCGCCTTCACCTCGCCCAGCCTCCACTCTCGCAACAGATTCGCAAGCTGGAAGAGATCCTGGGCTATCCACTCTTCCTCAGGACGTCTCGTGCTGTAAAACTTACCAGCGCCGGAGAAGTCTTTCTCGAGCGGGCTAGGCGAACTCTCCGCAACGTGCAGGAGGACATGGAAGAGGCGCGCAGCGTCGGTCGTGGCGAAGAGGGCTTCCTGAGAGTGGGATTTATTGGATCCGCGATGCTCACTCCACTGCCGGCCATGCTGGGACGCTATCGCAGGCTTTACCCAAAGGTGAACCTGCAACTGCACGAGTCCTACACCTCCGCCGTCGTGCAAAAGCTTCTCAAAGGCGAACTCGACGCAGGCTTCCTGCGTGATGGCGGTCAGGCATCCGGCTTGGAGATAGAGCGGCTCTTCTCTGAACCATTCATCGCTGTTGTTCCAAGGAAGCATCCTCTCGCCAGATACAAGATCATCTCAGCGAAAGAGCTTCGCGACGAGCCCTTCGTCTTCTTCTCACCATCAGCGGGAACCCTCGCGTATGAAAAGCCAGTCTCCCTCTGCGAAGAACACGGCTTTCGCCCTCGCGTCGTGCAGGAAGCCCCACAATGGCTGACGATTATGCGTCTGATTGGCGCAGGTCTGGGGGTGACCATCGCGCCCGCTTGCGTAAAACAGGTAGCTACGCCCAACGTAGCGTGTCTAAGCCTCCGCCGCGCCCTCGTTCAAAGTGACATCGAGCTCGCGTATCGCAACAGCGAAGACCGCGCCATCGTGGAGGCCATTGCGACCGTCGCCAGACAGAGCTTCCCGCAGCGAAGACAGCGACCGCGAGCCAGCGCCTCGTGAGCCTCTAGCCCAGAAACATCTGCTCCACTTCAAGCCAGTCGTTGACCCGTTTGTAGCCCGTCACACCCATGTTATGCGGCGAGCTGTACAGTATGCCCTCGCCTTTGAAGCGGCGCAACTGCCGCGGATTGTCGTCTATCAGATAATCCGCCCGCAGAATGCTCTTATCGCCGCAATAGACAATGTGCGATGCGGGAATAAACGGAAAGTGCTTCGCCAGCCAGCGGTACTTCGCCTGAAACGAGGTCGGGACCTCCATCGCCGCCGTCGCGATGAAGACCTCGTAGTTCATCTGCAGCCGCCGCAACACGCGCTGCGACTCCGGCATCACCGCCAGCACATCGAAGAAGTCCTCGGAACGCAGATAGGCTTCGAGCACCGCGTGCCGATCCGACGAGACCACCTCCCATAGCCACTTGCCATGCAGGTCCTCGAGCGTGACCTCCTCGCCAAAGTGCCGGTTGTAACGCAGCAGATGCTCACCGAGCGCATCTGCCATCACCTCATCCATGTCTACACAAATCCGGGAGACTGCCATCCAACCTTTGTTTTAGCAGGTGTCCACTCAGGTGTCCAAAAAAAAGCGGACACCTCTGTTTTTGCCGTTGCTTCTGGCAGCCCATCCCGGAATGATTGGCGGGCCGCATCGCTGTCAAGGGTGCGCGGTTTCATCGCGCATGGCGCAGCCACGGCGAAGCCGCCCTTTACTGCGGTGCGACCCTCTAAGCCGTTGGGTGGGCTGCCCGCTTTTGCTTTCGCTTCAGTTGGAATTATTTTCGTGTTTCTTTTCCTTGAGTTCGGCAGGCAACAGTTGGCCGTGTCCGAGCCGGGAGTCGTACAGGAATGTGTGTGTGAAAGCGTACGTGTGGCCATCAGAGAAAGTGACCAATACGTCGTCTCGCCGACGGTCGACGTTCGTTACGGATGAATTATCCATGCGCCCCTCTGATGCACAATCTTCGTTCCAGGTTGCCTCGCCTTTGCTGTTGCGGTTGCTGTTGTCGTCTGCGGCGAAGCCGCAGCAACGTCCGTACTCGTGAGGTCTGCGACTGGCTTTTTTCCCGCGCACTTGATGAGTTCGAGTGCGGCGTATTTTGTGTGTGGTCCGGTTTTGTCTTTTTTGACGAGCCACGCGGGGTGGTAGGCACGAACGAGATCGTGGACGGACGGGCCGTGCCTTGAGTTCTTGGGCGGGCCTTCGCTTTTTGCTCCAACTCGTACCGCTCTGTGTCTTTTGCTGTGAGGAAGGCTTTACGCTTCCGGTTCCCGCGCCTGTCTCTCCAATCGGCATAGAACCGATTGTGCTTTTCGTACATAGGACACCTCTGGACACTTCATCGGCTGCGAAGTCTCCAGCAATGACGCGGTCATGGACACCTCATCCATGTCTACACAAATTCTTTTCAACGTTCTCCTAACCACGAACCCTTACTTCAAAGTGATCGGATGATGGTCGCCGCAATACTCTCCACCGCCGGCCGCAGCTCTCACACGTCATCATGGTTTCATCGTTGTTGCGGTCGCGCAGGTCGTTCCAGCGTTGCGGCCGCAGCATCATCTGGCAAGCCGTGCATTGCTGATTGAGCGCCTCCGCCACCGCGGTTCCTTTGGCCTTTGCGATGCGATCGTAGATGGAGAGCGCACTCTCGCCAATCTCTGCTCGTTCTGCCTTGCGCTTCTCTTCAACAGCGGACAGCAGAGTCTTGTCCTGAGCGATCGTCTCGGTCGCTCGCACTCGTTCGCGTTCAAGGGTCGCCTTAGCGTCGGCCAAGACTTCATCGGCAAGGCGTTTTTGCGACTCTAAACCTTCGCTGCGCTCCATGCTTTCAATCTCGGCGTCCTCAAGCTTGCTTATCTCTGCCTGGGCGAAGGCAATCT
>WNFC01018818.1_pt1 | contig 12091 bp, 15 predicted proteins | sample 5400541 | NCBI WGS metagenome assembly WNFC01 (sample SAMN13153342, study PRJNA577476) | soil metagenome | isolation source: 120 cm saprolite under Douglas fir tree site 2 hole 2 replicate 1 | place: USA:California | collected 2015-04-18 | reverse complement strand
CGATTTGTTTTTTCTAAAAGACAAGCAAACCGCCCTACCTGTGAAGGTCTAAACCTCAGTTCCCCCAGGGAACTCAACTCCAATAAACCGGCGCTCAGAGGGAACCGTGAAATTGGAGTTTCAGGGGAAACAGGGGATTCAGCTCTGAATCGGCGGCAACTTCTGCAAAGACAGGCCGAAGAAATCAAAGCCAAGTACGGGGTGCAGCCGTGCAACTGAATAATCGGCAAACGAAGGGATTTCGCGGCGAGCCCCAGAAAAATGTACTGGTACCAAGATTTTTTCTGACTTTTTTCCTTCTTGATGTTCCTTCCATAAGTAGGAGCTGTGCTCGGTCCACACTTCGCTCCCGGCCCGGGGCGCGTACGAGGGTTGAAATTGTTTCTTACTTTTCCCCGTTTGGATGTTCCCTAGTAAGTAGAGGGCGCTCGATGGAGTTTCTACCATGAATGCACTCACTACGGTTTCTTGTAGATCATGCGGAAAATTCCTTTCTGACTTTTCTAGTTTTCAAAGCCTCTTTAATAGTAGAGGGCTGTGTCGGCTATGAAAGTTTTGCAGCGAATCGACAGTCTCTATCGTCTTCGCTGCTGTGGTGAGGGTGAACGGTGCATGAAAAACACAGATCACCCTATCCGTCACCCTCGCGTTCACTTCCCCGATTTAGTAAGTGCCGGAAGGAGAAGCGATTGAGCGCGACGAGAAGCTCGATTTGGCCGCGGAATGGCACCGTGTTGGGCTGGAGCGACCCCACTTTTGCACACGGTTCCGTGGCCAAAGTGATGCGTGGGTCGCTCCAGCCCACACGTTCGCTGAGAAGTGCGCCGCGGGGCGAAGGGGAGTACCTGTGCTGCTAGGCATCCAGAAGAGCTACGAGCTTCTCGCGAATCACGGATGCTTCGCCCGCGAGATTTGCGACACCTGCGGCGCCGTGCTCGCGGCCGTTCGCTTCACGCGGAAAGGCGAAGCGGGCGAATGGTGCAGCCGTGAATGCCGCGATGGGAAAGAAGCGCACGCACCGGGAACCTGCAGGGGGTGTCACGCTAAGTTGCCGGATGGCAAGCGTCGCGGGGCATCCTATTGCGATGATGCCTGCCGGAAGGCTCACGAGCGCGCCTCAGACACGAAATTATCGCAGACAAAACCGTCGATTTATACGGGTTTTTGCTCAATTCCAGGTCCAGGTAGGTACCCCCCATAGCAGGAACCCCCAAAGTGGCCTCATCGCGGACGCGCGGGCAAAAGGGGTGCTTGGGTAAAGGGCATGGCGGCAGCGGCAAAACTCGTTTCTGTCGACAACGAAGGCGAAACCTTGCTTTGCTTACTGGGGGCGTGTAGTGTGGCGGCAAGGACAGCCGAGTCAACGAGCCAGGAGAACGGCTCGATGGCAAGGCGAAGACACCAAACAGGGAGGGTTATCGTTTGTGGGAAGAATCCACCGGTTTTCGTTGGCCGGTGGAGGGAGGATGTGATTCAGGGAAACCAGACAATTCGGGTTGAGCGTTCGATGGTGCTCGGTACGGTCGCCGAGCTCAAAACGAAACGCATTGCTCAGCGACTGCTTGACCCGATCCTCGCTCGGATCAATTCCTTCGATTATCGCCCGAGTAAATTCAGCACAGTGGAAAAATTCGCAGACGCATGGGAGAGCCAGGTGCTCACTCACCAGAAGCCTTCCAGCGTGAAAGCTGCGAAGTCACACCTACGGACCTACATCCGCAAACATTTGGAGAAGGTCCTTCTCCATGAACTCACGCCGCAGATCCAACAAAACTTCGTCACGCTGCTTTCGCAAAAGGTGTCCCGCAAAACCGTGCTAAACGTCCTCGGCACTCTCAGCTCGATGATGCGCACGGCTAAGTCGTGGGGCTACTGCACGCAGGCGGTTACGACAAGCGAGCTGACGCTGCCGGCGGATGAGATTCGCAAACAGACTCGATTCTTCAACGGGGAAGAGGCTCGCAAGATCATCACACTTGCTTCTGAGCCGTACCGCACCATGTTCGCGGTCGCGGCAATGACAGGACTGCGCGTCGGCGAAGTCGTGGGACTGCAAAAAGCGGACCTCGACTTGGACCGCCGCGTGATCCACGTCGAGCGATCGGCCTGGTACGGCAGAGTACAGACGGTGAAAAGCAAGGCGAGTCGAGCTCCCGTAGCGATGGCGAAAGCGCTCGTCACGATGCTGAAAGAATATCTGGCAACGTGGCGACCGAATCCCGAGGGCTTTCTCTTCCTCAATCGCAACGGGCGACCCTATGCAGCGAACAAAGTTGTCGAGTACGGACTTTGGCCTGTCTTGGACAAGCTGAAGATCGAACGCGCTGGCATGCACGCGTTTCGGCATTGCCACGCGAGTTTGTTGATGGACGTAGGAGCCAATCCGACGGTCACGAAAACTCAAATGCGGCATTCGGATGCGCGAGTCACGTTGGGAATTTATAGCCACGTCATTGGCGATTCTCAGCGTGATGCGGTGGACAAAGTAGGCGAGATTCTGCGCCCATCTGCGCCCAAATCGGAGGAGTCAGGTGAGTGGATTTAATAACTTGCGGAACTCTGGACGTGGGTTCGATTCCCATCGCCCGTTGCATTTAAATTGCGGACGGGGCGATTCTTGAGCAAGCAGACTAGTTTTTGGTGTCCAAGAGACGTGCCATGACCTGGGGATCGGCGGTGGGCAGCTTGCAAACGTAGTTCTCGCAGACATACGCCGTGGCACGATCTCCCATACGATGGGCTCCGGCTACAAACGGCAACCAACGAGCAAGTTGCTGTTGTCCGGTGCCACCATCGGCAAGAAGAAGAATTTTGTTTGGGAGGAACCTGGTGTTGACCTGCCGTAACAATTCACGAGTGTCCTGAGACGTTGCATCACCGGCGATGAGGATTTGCTTCGTCTGTGTGAGTCGAAAATCGAGAGCGGAAGCAAGGGCTGGTACTGCCTCGGGATCTGACTGAAGACGAGCAGCGAAAGCAGATAACGTTTTTTGGGCCTTATCGCGCCACTCGGCGCGGTCTGTGAATTGGGCGAGGCGAAGAAGATTCATGGCGGCCGTCGAATTGGGGGAAGGCTCGGCGCCGTCGTAGGCTTCACGGGTGCGGCTGAGAAGCGAAGGATCCGAAGAGCCCGTGTCAAAATAACCGCCCGCCTGCTCATCTCCGAATAGCTGGTTCTGTTTTTGTTGCAGTGAAACGGCCCATTGCAGCCAGTGGACCTCGAAGCCAGCCTGATAAAGATCCAAAAGACCACCGATGAGATCGGTGTAATCGTCGAGGAAGCCGTCTACACTAGGACCGCCTGCGCGATAGCTGCGCCAAAGCTTGCCCGGTTTCGAATCATAGAGATGGGTTTCGAGAAACTTTGCCGAGGCTTGCGCGCTTTGCAGATAACGCGGTTCATCGAGAGCCTGGCTAGCCCGCGCCAGAGCTGAGATCATCATGCCGTTCCAGGCGGTGACAATCTTATCGTCGATGGGCGGGTGCGGGCGGCGAGAGCGCGCTTCGAACAAGGCTCTGCGTCCGGCGGTCAGCTTCTTTGCGGCTTGTTCAACCGTTAGACCGAATTTCTTCGCCGTCTCCTCTGTCGAGTGAGCCTCATACAGAACATTCTTGCCGTTCAGTTCGGCGCGAATATCTTGTTGCGCGGGGACGTTCCCGCCGGATTCGACTCCATAGGCATATTCGAAAACCGATGCGTGCTGCTTGCTCAGGACGTTTTCAATTTCCTTGATCGTCCAAACGTAGAACGCACCCTCACTGGTCTCCGGCTTTCCAGGAGCAATTGGGCTGTCGGCATCCTCAGCGGAGGCGAAGCCCCCGCGAGGCTGTTGCATCTCCCGGAGCGCAAAATCGAGAGTGTTCCGCGTGGTGTCCGCGTAGAAGCGGTCGTGAGTGATCTGGTAGGCCTCTGCGTAAACGATGGCAAGTTGTGCCTGGTCGTAAAGCATCTTCTCGAAATGAGGGACAAGCCAGGTCGCACCTGTCGAATAGCGGTGAAAACCGCCGCCGAGTTGATCGTGGATGCCGCCGCGCTCCATTGCGCGGAGTGTGTTAAGCGTCACGTCGAGGGCTTCGCGCTGACCGGTGCGAGCGTAATAGCGGAGCAAGAAAGAAAGTGCGACCGGCCTCGGAAATTTCGGCGCTCCGCCGAATCCGCCGTTCGTGGCGTCGTACGTCGATGCGATCTGCTTATCTGCCAGGTCAAGAATGGCGGGTTGCAAATCGCCGGTGGCCGGAGGCTGTTTGCTGACAATGTCAATGAGTTGCTGAGCGGCGCGCCCTGCGGTCTGAGTGATTGAATCGTGTTGTTTGCTCCATGTATCAGCGACCTCTTGTAAGAACGACTTGAGTTGGTCCGGGGGAAAGTAGGTGCCGCCGAAAACAGGTTTGCGGTCGGGGGTGAGCAGCACATTGAGCGGCCAGCCCGCGCTCCCGGTGGTAGCTTCGACATACGCGATGTACAGGCGATCGATGTCTGGTCGTTCTTCGCGGTCGACTTTGATGGAAACGAAATACTGATTCAGGATGGCGGCAACGCTGGGATCGGAATACGACTCTTTCTCCATGACGTGACACCAATGGCAGGTAAAGTAGCCAATGGAAAGAAAAATCGGTTTGTTCTCCTTGCGGGCTTTTTCGAAGGCCTCGTTGCCCCACGCGTACCAATTCACTGGATTGTGGGCGTGCAGTAGGAGGTAGGGACTCTTGGCGCGAATCAGACGATTCGTGTAACGGTATTGTTCTGTCGCTTCGCGCGGCTCAGCGGACTGACTCTTTTTGGATTGTGTGGAGGTGGCCTTCGCACGTGGGTGTTCGGCGGTGTTGACCACAGACGCGAAGGCAAGTAGCGCTACGCAGGCTCGAAGCAGCTTGAATTGCTGATATCGTCTGCGCAATCTCACGCCCCCTCAACGATCCCTATCAAAGGCAAAAATGACGGCTGGCCGCTGGAAAAAATCCTTAGAGCAATTCGTACCCGCTCACTTCAATCGAGCCGGCCTTCCGAAAGATGCGACCCCGGATTTTCACTCTTCGGCCCAACAGCTTCGAATTGTGAATGAGCTCCTGAGAAGCATTCCCTTCGAGGATACCCCAGAGCCGCCCGTCGCTGGTCTGGAGCCAGCCGTGATGTCCAGTCAGTGGACACATGGCATGGTAACCGTATTGTTTTTCCAGTTGGCAGTCCCGGCATATCAGCTTTCCTTCCAGGACAACTTGACGGGTGTCGTCGAGCTGCAATGACAAGAAGTCCAGCGCGGTGGCCGCCGCACCGCGAACGCTCGGAACAAAAAGCGTCAATACTCCCGCGAGAACCAAAGTAGCGGCGATTACCTGGATGGCCGCAGCCCGATGCCATCTGGGTGAAACAGAGCTGCGGACACGCTCTATGAGTCCCAGGGGCGCGTCAGGATTTCCAGCCGCTTTCCTGACCGCTTCGCGGAGCCTGGCCAAACTTTCAACGGCACGACGGCAGGGGCTGCACTCGGCGATATGCGCTTCAGCCTGCGCGGTGGCATCCACCGAAAGTTCGCGATCCACGTAAGCATCCAACACTTCTCTCAGCTTTTTGCAGTCCATCATAGTTTTCTCCTGCCGGTCTGCTCGGGTAACGGAGCATTCCTTTCAGCAATCTCTTCTTCACGCTGGACTCGGATCAGCCGAACCAGTATTCGGCGGGCCCTGTTCAAACGCGACATCACTGTGCCGATAGGACATTCCATGATTCGCGCGATCTCCTCGTAAGTGAATTCCTCGACATCGGCGAGGAGCACGGCCATCCTGTAGTCTGCCGGCAAGTCCGATAATGCACGCTTCACGTCCGCTGAGAATTCGTCTTTAAGAAACTCCTCTTCCCAGTCGTAATAAGGCTCAATCGTTTCGGCCTCCGTCTCGCTCAGTGGAAGCTCCAAGCGGCTCTTTCGCCAGCGGGAAATCCACGTATTTCTCAAAATACGGAAGAGCCACGCCCTGCAATTGGTCGCTGACTCAAATGTCTCAAAGTATTTCCAGGCGCGCAGAAATGTCTCCTGCACGATGTCCTCGGCTGCCTCCGGGCCGGCTAATTGGCGCGCCAGTCGATAAAGGGCTCCCAGGTGAGGCAGCGCCTCCATCTCAAAGCGCTTGGACCGAGTTATCCAGCTTAGGGGCAAGAATGGGCTCTCTTATGATTCAACTCATCCGAACGGTTAATTTATTCCTTTTGAGCTAGGGAATAAAACGCGCCTCGCCCGCCGTTTTATTAACTAGAGGGCTCAGAATCACATGCAGCTTGGGTTTCTTGGCTCCAGTTTGCTCTCTCTTGCTGGGGCCGGGTGCCACCCCTCTGAGCCCTTCAGACGTTTCAAGTCTGGATTCCGCTAAAGGAGATGGAGGAAACGATGAAGACACGAGTCGTGGCTCTGTTCGTATCGCTGTTCGTTCTAGGTCTCGTTGCCTATGCCGGTCAGGCGGCCAAGGCCACAACCCTGAAAGGCTGGGTGAGTGATTCGGAGTGTGCCGCCCACGGCGACAAGAAGTGCTCCAACAAGCAGCACGTTGCCAACGGGGCCAAACTGGTCATCGTGACAGACGGAGACAACAAGATCTGGACGGTTTCGAATCCCTCGACCGTAGCTGACCACCAGGGACATTACATCCAGGTGAAGGGCACGACCGATCCCGAAAAGTCCTCGATCACAGTCCAGGAAGTGAAGATGTTGAAGGAAGGCAGCTAAGACAAACCGGTTACTGCCTTCTATGGGTGCAGGGGGCGCGCTAGTGCTCGTCCCTTGCTTCCGCCTCGCTGCTCCACAATGATTTTGCACAGAGTGCTGCGCTTGATAGACGAGGCAGCCAAGAAACTTTTCTCCGCGCGACCCGATCAAACGGATGTCGCGCAGACTTCGGTAAGGTTCGCTCATGTTCATGGAGGGTGAATGACTGATGTTTCGATGTTGGGAGCGCTCCTGGCTAGGCTGGTGTCGTTCCTCTCGCCGTGTGTTTTGCCGCTCGTGCCCGGCTTGGTGAGCTACGACGAAATCGACAAAGCCATTTAATCGCAGTTCTAGACGTTGGCCCAGCTACTGCGATGAAACTTGCCATGATTCGCTGAATCCTTATCGCTACGGGACCTATCAAATGCCATGAGTCGAGCCTTTGGCGTACCGGTGTCGAGGATCGCTACGCTCGGAGGCGGGCGCAGTGCTCGCCGGGCACGCAAGGCCCGCAAGGAGCCGGATGTGGTACATGCGCGCGTTGGACGGGAGAGGCCGGAGGCCGCGCGCTGGACCACTCAGAACATGGATGACAAAGGATCGGCTTCCTTGGATTCGGGTAAGCGTAGACCGCTCGGGAAAGGCCCGAGCCACGCGCCACCCGATTTGTCGGTCGGAGTCGTCGTCCCGGTCTTAAACGAAGCGGGAACGCTCGACTATTATCTGTCCCGTCTTTATGAGGTGACGAGAGCGAGGTGCCCGGTGGTAGTTGTGGATGGAGGATCCACCGACGGGTCTCGATCCGTCGCGCGGCGTTACTTTCATGCAGAGAAGACGGTCCAGGCTAGCCGCGGGGAGCAGATGAATCACGGGGCGCGCTGCCTTCTGACCGACGTCCTGGTGTTTCTGCATGCCGACACCGAGCTCGGCGTTTCTTTCATTTTGGGGACCAGGGATTTTTCATACGGCGAGACGTGTTCTGCGGGATGGGCGGCTTTTCACCCTTGCTATTTCTGGAGGACGTGGACCTTCTGAGGCGGCTGCGGAAGCATGGGAAGTTCGTGACGCTCTGCGTGCCGGTGCGGACCTCGGCAAGAAGATTCTTGCGGCGCGGGATCATGCGGCAGCAACTGACAAATCTGCTCTTGGTCACGCTGTTCGAACTGGGAGTCTCAGCAGAGAGATTGGCAGCGGCGTACCCGCACGTCCGGTAGAGCCGGCGTGCTGCAGCGCGTGCAAGGATTCGAAGAGGATTACGCGAGGTGGAGGAGCCTACAGGATGTGTGAACAGAGGGGATGGAGTAGACGCGGCGGATCAATGCTTGCCCGCGTGGGTGTTGTGATCGTTCTGTTCCTGTCGCTGCGGGCGGAAGATGTGCGAGGCGAGGGCTGGGATGCACGTCAAACGGCCACGGCGGAGACGCGACGGGGGGATGCACAACTGGTCTTGGACGTGACGGACTACGACCGGCTTCTTCACACCTATTTGACGGACGACGGTTGGGTGGACTACGCCGGCCTGGCGCGCGAGCGCGATGCGTTGAATCGTTTTCTCGAACAACTCGGTAAGGCTTCGCCGAACGCGTTCAAAGACAACGCGGAGCGACTGGCTTTCTGGATCAATTCTTACAACGCTTTCACTCTTGCCGATGCCCTAGACACGGTGTACGGCAAACACCAGAGCGTCCAGCAGGTGGGAGGTTTCTTTGACGCACGCCGTCACCTCGTCGCGGGAGGGCAGATGACTCTGGATGAAATTGAGAAGCATGGACGTGATCTGCGCGATCCACGGATTCATTTCGCGATTGTGTGCGCCTCGACGAGCTGTCCGAGACTGCGGAGGTTTGCGTACACGGCAGAGGCGCTGAATAACCAACTGGAGCAAGCGGCGCGCGAGTTTCTTGCCGACCGGAATCGCGGCCTTCGTTTTGATGCAAAGAACAATGAGCTGTACGTGTCACCGATCTTCAAGTGGTACGCCGGAGACTTCACCGGTGCTTCGAGTGGTTTTTTGGCGAGAGTCAAAGCGACGGTTTCCGGCAGCGAACTCTTGGACTTCATCGCATGCTACGCTCCGGTGGAGGTGGCCAACCGCATCAAAAAGAATCCTCCAAAGCTGCATTATTTCGAGTACGACTGGTCGCTGAATTCCCTCGATGCCCACGCTTCGGGAGCCAATCGGTGAGTTTCGAAGCTGGAAGAAATGCCTCATTGGGGATGGACGAGTACTACTCGCTGCCGGACAGCTTGTCCACGGATGCAATGGTGGCCAAGGTCGAAGCAGTGCAGAAACGTATTCAGCGGCCTGTGATTTTCACCGAAGCCGGCTTCCCGAGCGTCGAAGGAGGGAACCACAATCCCTGGGATGAGCGTCCACGCGAACTTTCGCTCGAACTGCGGGCGCGGTGCTACGAGCAGATCTTCCGCGCGTTTTACAACAAGCCTGGGTTCCAAGGCAGGTATTGGTGGAAAGTGGGTACGAACGGATTCGGCGGCCCGAAGGATAGCTGGCATACGCCTTGGCGCAAGCCGGCAATGGATGTCGTAGGCTGATGGGACACGAAAAACGACCCATGAGCGGGGCGGTGAGAAAAATCATCGGATGCGCTAGTTGTGGCCATTCAGGTGCTTCCAAGAGATGATGGCGCGACTTTCGGATCTCAAGCTGAAGTATCGCCTGTACATGCAGGCGTATCCCTACCGGCATGTCGATTGGCGGCCGGGTGCGCGACTTAGGAAAGCGCTCGCGGAGTCGAGGATTGCGGTAGTAACAAGCGCCGCGTTTTACGGCGCCGGGCAAGAGCCATTCGATCCCACGGTCCGCGGCGGAGACTCCTCGTATCGCGAAATCCCCGACAACATCGCGCTCGAAACGCTTCGAATCGGCCACAAAAGCGACGCCTTTGATCATTCGGGAATCGAGAAAGATAAGAATATAGCCCTGCCGTTGGACCGGCTCCGGGAGTTGAAGCAGGACGGTGTCATTGGGGAAGTGGCGAAGCGGCACTACAGTTTGATGGGCTCAATCACCGCTCCCGGGCGCCTTGTGACGGCGACGGCGCCAGAGATCGCGAGCAAGCTTGCGGAGGACGGAGTGGACGCGGTCCTGCTGACGCCGGTTTGACCGATGTGCCACCAGTCCGTGGGGCTGGTCCAGAGTGCGATCGAGAAGTCGGGGATTCCAACTGTGTCGATCACCTTGCTTCGGGAAGTGACGGAGCGGGTGCAGCCGCCGCGGGCCTTGGCTGTTGAGCGGCCATTGGGGTATCCCTTGGGAGAGCCGCGCAACGCCCCATTGCAGAAACAAATCATCCTGGCGGCGTTGCGGCTCCTTGCGCAACCAGTCAGCGAGCCGCTTATCGTTGAATATCAGGAGCTTTCCGATGCTCACCGAGGGTCCCGAAATCCGTAGACACGCCTGACCCGTGGCTGACGTCACTTGCGATGGATCACAGCACTCGTGGAAGAGACAGCGAAAGGAATCAGAAAATTGAATAGGATCTTGGTTCCAAGGCGGAATGAGAATGGTTGGGCAAGCAGCACGTCCAATTGATTTGCAATGGTGAGCAGGCAGCCGACTATCGCGGCAAGGAAGCAATTTCGCTTGAAAACACCGGGGCTGAAGACATAGCGGACGGCGCTCGACGATGCTTTAGCGTTCTCGTTCGAAGAATCCATTTTTTCCAAGATCTCGCCTAGCACCTTTTCTGCGCGATGGTTCGTGGCCGAACGATCTGACGCCAAACACGATGGCAGAGTACATCAGGACGACCTCTCCGCGGTCCGTTGCGCCACAGGAAGGGGATGCGCGGGGGGACGAGAATCGTCCAACCATTTCTTCAGCGCGAAAGGTGATACCCCGAGCCAGAAAGCGACACGCAATCCATAGATGAGCAGGACCGTACGGAATACTCCTCGAGCAAGATGGCGGCGCGGGGAGACGAGCAAGCGCGAGCGAAGTACGGTAAACCTTCCCGCTTTCTTGATGCGACGCACCAGTTCCACATCTTCAAAGAGCGGCCAATCGGGACAGCCCCCCATCTGTTCAAACACTCGTTTGCGAACGAAGATCCCCTGGTCGCCGGTGGCTGCCTCGCTGAGCCGGGTGCGAAAATTGATACCAGCCGCGACCATACTTAAGGAAAGTAGGCGTTCTGTGGTGAAGCGAACCTCGAAGCATCCGCCGGCGACCTGTCGCGATTGCAGTGCGGAGGCGATGTGCTGACTGGCGTCCTGGGGGAGTTGGCAATCCGCATGGAGAAACAGCAGCACATTTCCAGACGCGGCGTGCGCGCCTGCGTTAATCTGGCTTCCTTTGCTGGCGGGAGCCTCCACCACGCGAGCAAGATTCTGCGCAGCGAGCCACTCCCGCGTGCCATCCGTGCTGCCGCCATCCGCGACGATCACCTCGTGAATGCCTTCCTGGTTTTCGAGTGCGGCAAGAGTTTGGGGCAGGTACTCCCGCTCGTTCAGCGTCGGGAGAATCACGGAGCACTTAATGGGCTGAGTCATGGCGCGGGTAGAGGCATGGATTTCGAGGAATTCCGTTGTCCTTGGCGCGTGGATTTGGTTTGCGGAAATAAGCGAATGTAGTTTTTCAAGATCTTCCGCGGTGTCGACGTCAAACCACGATTCCAGAACATGGACCGTAAGACCCGCTGCCTTCAGCTTTGCGATGGTCTCGGCGTAGGTTGTTGGGGCGCTCCAGGAAATTCCTGACAAAAGATCTGTGGGGCAGGTGCGCAGGCCGAGAAGGTAGAATCCGCCATCGTCGCAAGGCCCGATGACCGCGTCCACCCGGGTGAGTGCCTCTCGCGCGTGTTCAAGAAACTTTACCGGGAGACCAGGGCTGTCAGCACCGATGGCGATGGCATAGGAATGATCGCGGAGGGCGCGCTGGAAAATGTTTACAAGGCGCATGCCCAGATCACCATGCCCTTGAATCCAAATCTCCGTCGAGCGGGGAAGGCAATCGGTGAGCCCAACCGCGGGGGAGGCGACCACGGACTTGGCCCAAGGCAGAGCGGAAACAGAAGTCCAGGTGTCCTGGAGGAGCCCTGTAGCGAGTTCCGCAGCGCCGCTGCTGCCAAGGCAGGGAATGAGGCGCGTCTTCACCCTGCCAGCGACGGGAGGTTTTGCGAATACGCAGATGCAGCCTTGCTCCGTCACGCTATCTCCTGTAGCGAAAGTATTTGTTCAGAACACGGCGCATCCAGGGTTTGAGCCGGGAACGGAATTGAAGGTCGGCAGCGCGCTTGAGCGCTTCGGCCTGCGTTGGATAGGGATGAATCACACCGCTCAGGTCGCCCACTTTCAGCTTTTGCTTGATAGCAAGAACCGCCTCCCCGATACTTTCCCCTGCGTGCGATCCGACGATTGTCGCGCCCAGCAATTCC
>WNFC01011000.1_pt1 | contig 12091 bp, 11 predicted proteins | sample 5400541 | NCBI WGS metagenome assembly WNFC01 (sample SAMN13153342, study PRJNA577476) | soil metagenome | isolation source: 120 cm saprolite under Douglas fir tree site 2 hole 2 replicate 1 | place: USA:California | collected 2015-04-18 | reverse complement strand
ATTATGGAACTGCTGAAGGACCCGCGTCAGACGTGCCGATAGATTGGGGAACCCTTGTCCCAATGTGGTTTGTTGCGAGTCAAGAACGGGTTAAGGCGAGAACCGTCATAGTCACGCCCTCTAGGGAGATCCCGCTGCGTGAAAATATCGCGTTTGGGATGGTGGTTGCGAAGATGGCTGAGAAGAGTAAGAAGCGCATCGTGTTCATCGCAAGCGCTGACCAGGCGCACGCGCACCAGAAGTCGGGACCATATGGGTATCATCGAAGCGCTGCCAAGTATGACGCGTTTGTCTCACGGGCGATTCAAGAGAATCGTATCGAATCCATTTCTCGTCTCAGCAAACGATTTGTCGAAGAGGCGAAGCCGGACAGCCTCTGGCAAATGGCCATACTAGCGGGTATAACAAGGGTCGTCAAAATGCAAGGGACACTGCTATCGTACGCCGTCCCAACATATTATGGGATGATCTGTTCAAGTTTCGTTCGAGCTTGAACTTCGATCATAGTGTTAGGCTTTTACTCCTCGGTCATTTGGTTCATGATTTTTCTGACCTCACTCTTCTTCTCAAGTGACGCGGTTACCACAACAAGCCCCTCCGAAGGTTGTCCGTAAACAACGAGAGCATTGTCAGGGGACTCAAGAACGGCCGGAATCGCCAGCAAGTCCTCTTCACCATCGACGAGTATTAACGCCTCTCTATCTTTCAGGGCCTCTCTGATCGTATCCCAGGCTTCTTTTGTTATGATGCCCGCTGGATTTCTTACTTTGTAAGTCCGTTCCGCTCTGATCTCGATGGGGCTGATTCTTTTCCTAAGAGTCATCTGATCAACTATTCTAAGGTTGACTTGTATCCCGGCTACAAGGGTCTCTCGGGAGACCACGTCTCCGACTGTCGTGACCTTGGAGGGCTTACTCTGTTGAACAAGCATTTTCAACCTCGGCATTGTTTCTCTCGGTGTGCCTGGGAATAGCTGTCCGAGGGGAGTCTTCAGCCGCACGAGATCGGATGGAGCTGGTCGGAAGCTTGTCAACGCACTGCTCGTCGGCTTCGACGACTAACACCCGTCCTATCTGATTGGTCGTTCGATGAGGATTTTTGGGACGGGATCTGTGGAGTCAAGGCAGGGCGCTCGATTCGTTCGAATGTGTCAATCAAGCGTGTCGCATATGCCCATTCATTGTCATACCAGGCCAGGACACGGACCATTGCCCCGTTGGTTTCGGTTGACAGCCCGTCTATTATGGCGGAATGCGGATTCTTCTTGTAATCAATCGAGACTAATGGCTCGTTCGAGAATGCGAGAATCCCTTTCAAACTCTCGGTCGAGGCGTCCTCGTACGCGTTGTTAACGTCGTTCCTGTTCACTTCTCTGTTGCATTCGACAACGAGGTCTAGAAGTGAGACTGTCGAAGTAGGCGCTCTTATCGCCGAGCAGGCAATCTTGCCCTTAAGTCGAGGCAGGACCTTGCCAATCGTCTGGCTGGCACCTGTTCGAGTTGGTATGAGGGATTGGCCTGCTGCTCGAGCCCGTCGAAGATCCTCATGAGATCCATCGAGTAGTCTTTGATCGCTAGTATAGGAGTGGACGGTGGTAGCAAATCCACGCGTGACCCCAAAATTATCGTCGAGTACCTTTAGACCGAGAGCGAGACAGTTTGTTGTGCATGAGCCCATTGAGATGATCTTGTGATGATTCGGATCATAGGATTCCAAGTTACATCCAGGTACTAGGGTCATGTCCGCTTCCTCTGAAGGAGCGCTGATCAGAACCATATGAGCCCCATTAGAGGTGTAGGTTTCGAGCTCCTCGTGTTGAAGTCGCTGTCCAGAGCTTTCAAGCACAGCATCAACATCGAACTTTCCCCAGTCAACCATTGACGCTTTCGTTTCGCTGAGACATGGGATTTTTTTCCCTGCGCACGTGATTCCTTCCGAGTCCCAACTGACATTCAGTGGGAGAGTCCCGTAGGTTGAGTCGTACTTCAAGAGATGGGCAAGAGTTCGAGGCGGAGAGGGAGAATTTATCACCTGCCGATACGGCCGAAACCGTTGATCGCTACCCTCAAGTTATGAGCGGCTCCGAGGGCAAGATTTGCCGTCGATGCTTGTCTTGGAGTTTGTTCATAAGAGTCCGGGCCGAGTTCGATAGTTCCTAGGGTTGTGAGGTTAGGATTTGGTCGAGGACGTGTCCATCACAGTCGATTGGAGGCGCGATGCCAAGCGACTTGAGGAGGGTTGGGGCGAGATCCAAAAGTCCCGCATCTAGCTCGAGTCTTTGCCTTATGGCCGGACCTGCCATTCCCCAGAATCCCTCACGAGTATGTATTGATGAAAAATGTGGAGAAGAACTCCAAAGTTCTGCGGTGCCGAGCCGTGGATTGACTTGGATCTTTTCCGTCTTAGTAAAGAGTTCAACGCACAGGTCTGGCGCTTCAAACTGAAACGGTCCTTGGAATGTCTCCTCTTTAAAATGGAATATCGGCTTGAGTTTTTCCCCTGTCTTGGGGTCGTTCAAGTCACTCATCATGTTACAGAGCTTCTCGACCACTTCAGACACTGTCTGGGATGCCTCCGTTCCTTTGGACTTCTCGACGAGGTCGTAGTTGACGTAGATATGCGCTTGGTGGCCTCCGGTTGAGAAGGCTAATGTCTTGTCCCAGTCGACATTGTCGATTAGGCCTTGAAGAGTTCGTTCGATTGCGGCGGACGCAGTGAGTTTGTGGCTGACGAAGTCTGGTGTAATCTTGTAGATACTAGCTACCGCGCCAGGAGGCATGTTTTTCAGAACCCATCGTCTTAGCTTTGTGTACCTGTCTCCTTTGTTTTTCACTGGACCCTTGACCGTTAAGAGGCCGTTGGATTCTAGGTACTTGTTGACATAGAGCGCGGACGAGACAGGCGCTGATCCATGATCAGAAAGGAGTAGCACATTGGTGTCTGCACCAACCTGGCTTCGGAGTTCGCCTACCGCATTATCCATGTTGATGTACCAATCTCGCAACACGTTGGAGTATGGAGAGTCTGGGTTGTCCATGTATTTCCAGAAGTCGTGATGAACTAGGTCTATTCCTTGAAGCGTCATTACAAAGAGGTCGGGGTTGTACCACTCGATGAGTAGCTTGGCGGTCTGTAGGCTCTTGTCGTGTAGCCGTTGAACGACTGGGAGGTATGCCTTTTCGCCTCCTTTCATCTCTGTTGGCTTTGTCAGTGGGACGTCAATCTCGTATCCCCCGACTGCAGAGTCGATTTTGTCCATGAGGCTGGCCGGGCTTGACCAAACCTTCCTGGTTGGAACGGGAAACCCTGAAACCATGAACCCGTTTACGGGGTAGGGAGGGTAGGTTCCTGGGACATTGAAGACTCCTACCTTCATGCCCCTTTCCGAGCAAATGTCCCAGAAGCATCCTATGTCGGGAGTGGTCCGACCGAACTTTAGGTGTCGGTTTCTTCCTATGTATGTGAACCCGAATATCCCGATTCTTGCCGGGTTCTTACCTGTCGCGAAGCACTGCCAAGCGGGAACGCTTTCAGGCGGGACAATCGACTTTAGAATTCCGTGGGCTCCAGTTTCAAATACTGAACGAATATTTGGAAGCTTGTCTATCCATTTCTGGATTAGATACGGGGAGGCTGAGTCGATGCCTATGACGAGGGCCTTCATTGGTTGACGACCTGTTGGAGAATCATACTTTCCGCTGGCACACTATCTTCAAAGACTGTTTTGATTTGTACAAGCAAGTGGTTCCAGACGATCGAGGCGGGATCACTTGTGTTGACCTTGATGAGGTGGAACTCCTCCGCGATCTGTCTGTAGAGAAATTGTTCTTTGCGGATGAACTCGGCAGTGTGCTCGGGTCTGTCCATCAGAATTCTTTGTTCTGGTGCATCAAAAACAAATGAGATGTCAGGGTGCGGAAGAAGTCTCATCAGCAATAATTCTGATGGAACCGTCATGCCGTTGTCCCTGAATCCTACCATGAGATCAAACAGATACCTGTCCGATACGACACTGTATCCGAGCAAGTGGCGGAGCCGTATTCCACCGACTAGAATCGGACAGTAAATGAAGAGAAGGTAGAGAGACCACGCAACTCTGGTAGGTCTTAGGCTCTCTAGCTTGCCTGGTTCAACATGGAGGATTCTCGCTGTTCGTCTTACGACAAATCCGAACGGATCGAGGAGGTCTTGGTGTCTTATGTACGAGAACTTGTGTCCTGAACGATTGAGGAGATAGTAGCATTTCCCTGCATTGGTGGATTTTCCAGAGCCGTGTGTTCCGCTGAGTGTCAGTAGAATCTTCTTCATTACCAGACTCCGCCTCTTCCGCCTGCTCTGAACGCTGCGCTAATGAAATCGAGTATTATGAGGGGTGGGGCAACGAGGCAGGAAATCGAGCTTTTCCATCTTGCGCTGGCCGCGTCCCTTGCTGCTTTGACCAAAAATAGTATGATGATCGCCGCGGTTGGGATCCTGTAGGGGAGGACAAGTCTGTCACGTCTCAGGAATCTCAGTCGATCCTCACCGAACCTTTCCTGGGCCTGTTTCTTCATTTCTTGGAAACGCGGGTTTTCGACTTGACAGGCTTTGAGGAATCGCTCAATTGATGCTAGATAGAAAATGAAAGCGTCACCAATCAGGGCGTTGTCAATTTTGTCTAGCACCTCTTGAGAGCTGGCAGTTTCTATCAGTTTCAAGAAATCTAGGATATCTGACAGCTTGAGGAAGTTGTGACGGAACATGGCGTGAATTACCCGTATTAGCACCCTGTCCGAATCAGACGTCATCCATACCGCATGACCTTCGACCGTTTCCCTTTCTCGGTGAAGTAAGACTTGGCTTGGGTCTAGATGGGTTTCGCCAAGCTGGCTGATTGTTGGGTAGAGCTCAAAATCGTGCTTGTAGCCGGGTAGAAAACAGCTGAATTTTCCTAGTAACCTATCGCAATGAGTTAGTCCTTGGGGTCGAGCTTTGTATTGATTAATTAGGAGTTTTTCAGTCTCTGCGAGCTCAGTCGGAGAAGGGACGAGCAGGTCTATGTCATGTCCTATGTCTGGGAGAGAGTCGAACGACTTTATCGCGACGAATGAAACTCCATGCTTTGTGAAAACCTTGCTCATTTGATCATATAGATCAAATGCCTCGGCAGCGTCCTTCCTTGCCTCTTCGATAACGTTTGTCGAGAGATGAATCAGATTGGCGGCTCGCAAAAGTACCTTGTTTTTCTTTGCAAGCTTCAACATTCTTTCTTCGTCCTTTACGCTGATCTCTTCATTTTTCAGGAGCGCTGCTGCTAGAAGCAACGATTCTGCCTCTCGGCGGGCAGTTTTCACGCCCCCTATTTCTTCCAGGAAGTTCAACTTCATGACTAATCGGCCATTCCGGTCGCGAGCATATGGCAGAAGAACATTATTTGTGTAATCTGTCGAATTTCATGATCGGTTTTGTATGGGAAATCCAGGCAAACACCAAATTGGCATGTTCTAAGACAAATCGGCGATATCAATTTGGTTACCCACGAGACCTAATTTCATCGAAGCTGTTTGAGCACGAATTCTGCTCACGTGGTATTTATCCAATTCCGGCGCCTGATTCGTGGAGAGCAGGATGATATCTTCGGATTTCTTTGTCATTATAACGATTGAAAGAGACGGTTTCGCCTAGGAAGGGTTAAAACTCGCGGATCGGAAGTTCCCCTCTAAGGTAGTGGAATAACGGCTAAAGAAACGGTTGTCACGGCAAATTCGATTGGCGTAGCAGAGATAGCGCCGCCGGTCAAACACGGGTTCAAGATTCCGTTGATGAGGCCGGTTGTAGACGAAGAGATGCTGCAAGCGGCAATGTACTCTCTGCAAAATGAGAAGCTGGTCATGGGAGAGAGCGTATTCAAGTTCGAGGAGGAATTCGCGCGATACTGTGGGGCTCGATATGCAGTATCAACCGGGTCAGGTACCGCAGCGCTTCAGATCGCGCTTCAATCCATGCAGATAGAGCAAAGCGACGAAGTCTTGACTTCTCCATTCTCGTTCTTTGCAACATCTAATGCCATCATCCACGCAGGCGCCCAACCAAGATTTGCCGATGTGGAAGATGACGGATTCAACCTCGATCCGTCGAAAGCTGACTCGAAGCTTACAGCTAGGACTCGTGCCATCATGCCAGTTCACCTTTACGGACAACCTGCACGGATGGACGAATTTCGGGACCTCGCCGAGGATAAGGGAATTAGCATCGTTGAGGACGCTTGCCAAGCCCACGGGGCGGAGTACGATGGACGACGAGTCGGCTCGCTCGGACACGTAGCGTGTTTCTCGTTCTACACCAGCAAGAACATGACCGTCTGCGGTGACGGCGGCATGATTGTCACTAACGATGAGGGAGTCGCCGATGCCGCTCGTAGCTTCAGAGACTGCGGTCGAGCGTCAAAATATACGATGTCACGAATTGGCTACACCTCAAGGCTCAACACGGTAAACGCTGCCATCGGAAGAGTCCAGTTGAGAAACCTGGACAGCTGGAACAAGGCTCGAAGAAGAATCGCCGACATGTACAGAAGGGCGCTGGAAGAAGCTCCAGCAGTAACGCTCCCTCCAGCGGAGATGCCCAAAGAAACACCAGTGTATCACTTGTTCGTGGTTCGTAGCACTCGCAGAGACCAGCTCGCAGCTCATCTCGAGAGGAACGGAATAGAAGCAGCCATCCATTATCCAGTCCCCATCCACCTCCAAGCTCCATACCGGGCAAATTACGGGTACTCGGAAGGATCGTTTCCAGTATCGGAGAAGCTGGCGGGAGAGGTGCTCAGCCTACCCATTCACCCCGCCATCAGCGACGAAGAAGTGCGGACAGTCTCCCAGCTCATCAGCGAGTTCAGCATAGAATAAAGAGGCGTTAGCGCAAACATGACGAATCCTGTCCGAATCGCCGTCATAGGTGGCGGTTATTGGGGAAAGAAGGTTATTCGCGAAGTTCTAGATGTTGGGAGGACTACCGGAAAGGTCCAACTCCACGCTGTCGTCGACAACTCCCCGACCATGCTAGCTCAATGCCAAAACGAATTCGGGCCAGGAGATTATCGCGTAGACTACCAGGGATTGCTGAGGGATCCCGAGTTGTCGGGAGTACACATTTGCACGCCTAACTCCACTCACTTCGAAGTCGCTGCTAACTTTCTCAGACATAGAAAGAACGTTTTGGTAGAAAAGCCTCTCACGCTTAACTCAAAAGAAGCCTACCAGCTGGTCAGAATCGCACAGGAGAACAAGAGGGTTCTTTGCGTTGGCCACATCCACAGATTCAACAATGGAGTTAGAGAACTCCGACAGGCGATGAACACCGGAATTCTCGGGGAGCTCTACTATGTACGGTTCGGATGGACGGGCTTCCTACCCCCACAAGGATACCGAGAAGTTATCACCGACCTAGCTCCCCACCCATTCGATATCTGCAACTATTTGCTTGATATGTGGCCGAACAAGATCACGTGTAGAGGGAAAGGATACAGAACAAAGGAGAACGAGGAAGTCGCGTTCATCACAGCGGAACACCCTAGCGGCTTGGCAGCTCAAGTTGAGGTAAGTTGGCTCGACCGGGAAAAGCGCAGGGACGTTACCGTAGTAGGCAGCAAAGGCATGGCATACCTAGACTGTTCCGAGCAGAAAGGGGTCCTTCATGCCTCAGACAGTACCCAAATCTCTATCACGCCTAGCAATACTCTCAGGAGGAAGTCTCACACTTCGTCGAGTGCATTTCAAGCAATCATGACTCCAAACCCTTCGCAAACCTATCGGACGGGGTTCTAGGGGCCCGGGTTGTCAGCGTCTTGGAAGCTGCACGGGAATCTCTCCGTCAAGAAAGAACCGTGCAAGTCCAGATGCCCCTGGCCGAGGAGATACTCGCAAAGTGAGGGGACGCCCAAAATACTCAATTCTCAAAAACTCAAGAATTGCGGAGTCATCCCGCGTATATGACCAAGTAAACCTCTACGGATGCACAGTAGGAAAAAACACAAAGATAGACGCTTTCGTATACGTGGAGGAAGGCGTGACGATAGGCGACAACTGCAAGATCCGACCATTTGTCTTTATCCCTACCGGAGTAACTATTGAAGACAACGTGTTCATCGGACCGAGCGTCACGTTCACCAACGACAAGTATCCGAAGGCCCACGGTGAATGGAAACTCCTTGAGACACGGGTGAAGAGCTTCGCCTCGATCGGGGCGCGAAGCGTCATCAACCCCGGGGTAACGATTGGAGAACACGCCCTCGTAGGGTCAGGCTCGGTCGTGACCAGGGACATTCCGGATAACGCCGTTGCATTCGGCAATCCTGCTCGGATCGTCAGCAGAAAGGAGCCCATTACTGCTACATCAATTCGACCAAAGGGCATGAGAGGAATGTCGCGGTATTGAAGGCGATAGCAATAATTCCCGTCTACGGGGAATCCGATACTATTGGTAGGGTTCTGCAACGCTTCGATTCCGGTTATGTCGACGAAATATGCGTCGTCGCGGACAAGCCAGGGGTTGTAACATCGGGAGCGATCGAAGAAGCCGGCCAACGCATACGAGTCCCAATAAAGACTATCAAAAACCCAGTCCGAAACGGAATAGGTCACGCGATAAGGCAAGGGTACAAGTACGCGCTCGACAACGGCTTCGATCTAATCGTGATCATGGCGGGAAATGGAAAGGATGACCCACACGAAATTCCTCGACTAACAAAGCCTATCATCGAAGAAGGATACGATTACGTTCAGGGTTCCCGGTTTCTTCCTGGCGGCCGCCGAGAGAAGAACCCCTTCTTGAGAAGCATATTCACCCGGCTTTTCCCCTACGTTTGGTCTATCATGACCGGAGTTCGGTGCACCGAGGTCACAAACGGGTTCAGGGCGTACAGGGCATCGATCGTGGGGGACTCGCGCATCAATGTATGGCAGAGCTGGCTTGACAACTACGAGCTCGAATACTACCTCCACTACAAAGTGCTCACGCTTGGCTACAAATTCGCTGAGAGACCCGTCTCAAAAGATTATTCGGCCTTGAAGGACAAGAAGTATTCCCACATCTCACCCTCTAAGGACTGGTGGCAAATCGTAGGACCTCTATTCATGCTGAGGCTAGGAGTCAAGAAATAGGGTTGAACGAGAAATTCGCCTCAATAGCGCTAGCCGGGAGCAACGCTGATGACTTATCCATTCTAAAGGAATACGCAGATTTCTGGAAGGTTCCATACACTGTAGGGTCTCCGGTAGAGGAAAAGCAGGTCCTGTTCACCTCAGATCCGGAAACAGCGATTGACGGGCGAAATTCAAGTCCTCTGGTTGTTTCGCCGACAAGAATTGAAGGTGCGACACAAATTGCTCGACACTTTGGACTGAAGGTGGCTATCGAGGAGGCATTGGTTCGCTTGCCGATTTCGCCCGGTGTCTCTGAGTCATTGCTATCCAAAATCTACCGATTTTCCGGGCCGAACCTTGAGTCATTGCTGAAAGATGGGGAGAATGTCTTGATCAACAAGATACGTGGCTCAAATGTACACATTCTCTCACTTGATCTTATCTCCGATTACACCAGGGTAATGTATGATAGGATGGACGAGAATCCGAGCTGGAGATTCCGTCTGATAACGAGAATGCCATTCTCGTATCGACTGATCCCGTCCAGCGTCCGAAACCGGTTCTTCAAAGCGAAAGGAAGCATTACTTCATTGAGAGAGGAGGTGTGGGGTCCTGTCGAATTTCTGCGATCGCTGTTCCTTGCAAGCCTAGTAATTGCTTCCGACGATCCGATCCCGATTATCGGCTTTTGGAGGCGAGGCAAATCCTACGCGCTTGCAGTCAGCCACGATGTGGAAACACAGCTAGGACTTGAAGACGGAGCCGCACGCTTGATTGAAGTTGAGAAGGAACTGGGTATGCGTTCTACTTGGAACATACCAAGTGATAGGTACCCTTTGTCCTCGCAATTACTGATTGCACTCGGGGAGAATGGTGAAGTCGGGGGTCATGACACGAAGCATGATGGCCGATTGTTCTTTGCAAGCAAGAAAGACAAGTTGAGTCGAGTAAGACGTTGCAAAGAGCGGCTTGAGCTTCTTTCAAGAAGACCTGTCCGAGGGTTCAGAGCGCCCCTTCTGCAGCACTCGCGAGGACTTGTGGAAGCGCTCGGAAAGGCGGATTTCCTATACGATTCGTCGATGCCCAGCTGGGAGCCGCTGTCGCCCACTTCTCTCAAGTCCCACGGGATCGGAACCGTTTTTCCCGTTGTGATATCCGGCCTCGTCGAGATTCCCGTGTCGCTACCTCAAGACCACCAGCTAATCAGAGTAGGCGGGTTGGGGGTCAATGAAGCCGTCGACCAGCTTCTCGAGGCTTCGAGGTGGATCAAGAATATTGGAGGAGCGTGTGTCCTACTCGTACACCCGGACTACGAGTTCGGTCAGCAAGAGGGGCGGGAGGAATACCTCCGTCTGCTAGGTCCGTTTCGCTCAGACGCGGCCTGCGACATTATGACTCTCGGCGAGATGGCTCGATGGTGGATCTACCGCCAAGACTCATCCATTGGTGAGGATGAGACGATCAACGTTCGTTCTAGCGATAATGGGGACGTGAGCGGAGAGCTTGATCTTGAACTCGTCACAGGGTACGGGCCGGACGGGTTCAAGAAGGAACGTCCGAGCGGCTTTGGCATAGTTGAGCTTCCCAAGAGCTCAGGGCTTAGGTCGTGACTTTCAACTGACCTTTGCGATATCCGCATTGGAGGCGCTCTATTACACCGCGATAGGCGTCGTTATCATAACTTACACTCTCGAGCTCGCCCTGCTGTGTAGGAGTTCTCCAAGCCCTAAGTCCCGGATGATTAATCAGGTTGTCCCAACTGTCTCCCTGGTCATTCCTACCTACAACGAGGCTTCGGTGATTGGCCAGAAGCTCGAGAACGTTCTCCAGCTTGAGTATCCAAGGGAAAAACTTGAGGTTGTCGTTGTTGATAGCGCGTCTAGCGATGAAACTGTAAGTATCGTCAAGAAGTTTGCTGGAGAGCATAGGCGGGAGGTCAATCTTGTTCTGATAGAACAGCCTGTGCGGCGTGGCAAGAGTGAGGCGATAAACGAGGCTTTGCGCAGAATTAGATCTGAAATAATGGTTCTGACGGACGCTGACGTTACCTTTCCTCCACTTTCGGTGCGGAAGCTTGTCGAGAATTTCGAGGGATCAGAGATCGGAGCTGTCTCCGGGGTGGAAGTTCCAATAGGAGGAAAGTCATTTTTGGCCGCGATAGAGGCAGACTATCGGCGGATATACACTGCTATCAGAATGGCTGAGGCCCAGACTGATACTCCCTTCATGTGCGAAAGCGAGCTTTCTGCCTACAAGAGAGAGCTTCTAGAACCCCTTCGTCCCGGAGTTGTTTGCGATGACGTGGAACTGACCGTCACCGTCAGGTCGAAGGGTTTCAAGGCCCTCTACGCCTCTGACGTCTCGTTCTTCGAGACTGAAGCCGGCAAACTCGGCCCCAAGCTACAGCATAAGCTTAGGAGAGGAATGAACAATCAACATGCTCTCATCCACAACTCGAGGGTCATGTTTAACCGAAACTTTGGAAGATACGGCACGATCGTCTTTCCCTTCGAATTCTTCGTCCACATAGTTTCCCCACTTCTCCTCAGCCTTTCCTTGATTTTTCTTTTCAGTCTCGCGGTTTCTTCCCCAGTATCGGCCATGATTGCAATTGTTGCAACTGCAATACTATCGTTGCCCCCGCTTGCGATACTTCATTCCTTGATTGGGAGATATCGAGGAACCGAAGTCGGGAGCCTTCATGGGACAGGCTCGTGGGTCTTCGGTGCTGTTGCATTCCTTGGCTTCCAGCTCGTCCTCCTGGTTGGCCTGGTGAAGCTCGGTTTCAAGGGCCCGCAGACGAATTGGCAGCAAGTCCCCGGAACGCGGGTCCCGATCACGGTCGAAGCCTCAAGGTAAGCCTAGTGCAAAGCCTCGGACACCGGAAAGAACCCACTGGTCGGGTTCGCAGACGTGGGATTCTAGTTGCTTTCTGTGGAGTTGATGGTAGTGGCAAGTCAACCCAAGTCGAT
>WNFC01016797.1_pt1 | contig 12092 bp, 8 predicted proteins | sample 5400541 | NCBI WGS metagenome assembly WNFC01 (sample SAMN13153342, study PRJNA577476) | soil metagenome | isolation source: 120 cm saprolite under Douglas fir tree site 2 hole 2 replicate 1 | place: USA:California | collected 2015-04-18 | reverse complement strand
ACTCGACCAATTCCGCCATCAGCCCGGGCACCATTTCGACCGGTGGCCCCTCGTAGACAACCTGTTCGTCGGCTTCTCGTCGCACCCAGATGGGCCCAGGACGCCACCGGCCAGGGTTCTTGGGCAGGTCGTGACGCAGCATCATGAAGTGCAGCGCCCGGACCAATGACTCGTCGATACGGACATCGTCGTCCTGGCTGAGTTGCAGGACGTAGGTCATCGCGTCCCGATATCCGGAAAGTGCGAGCTCGGTTTCCCTGTCTGCATCCAGGACGTGCTCACCCTCCACAGCTGCCGCGACGTCGTCCAGGCTGGCGTGGTAGCCCTCGATGCTGTTGGAGCCTTGGACCGCCCGCGCCAGAGTGAGGCGTCGAAGCGTTCCGAACCATCGTCGTGGGGCGCGAACCAGGGTTGCCAACTCCGTTTGCAGTCGCTCGACATGACTGAGGGCCCTGTGGTCCTCCTCACCCAAGGCTGGAGTGTCGAAGATCATGAGGGGATGATAGTTACCTATTGCCTAGAGAGCAGCAGATAATAACTGCCTATCCCTCATCACCCTGACGAGAACGGTCACCGATCGGCGTTGTCGACGAGCTGTCGCTCGACGCCAGCGACCACCGAGCCGAGGTTCGGAGCCTGTGGATAAGTCCGGATGTACCAGGTTCGTCAAGTCGCGACGCTTGCCCGTCGGTACGATCTGCACCTGGAGGACAAGCGATCACCGGTTAGCCGATCGACGTGTTCTGGAGCGACGAAGATCAGGCCTGGATCGCCGGCGTGCCCGACTTGGCATCATGAGGGGAAAGGGCGGCCGCGAGGCGCGGGAGCCGTAAGGCCCGACTCATTGGTCCCTGGCTCCAGCAAGTACGAACCGCTCCGCAGTGCGGTCTCCCCGGCCCAGGGTGATCGGACTATCGGTCGACTCGTGCCCATTTCGTCCCCCGGCCCACGCCGCTAGGACGGACAAGGCCCTCGTTCTTGAGCTCCCGGAGCACGAGACGAACGGTTTGATCGCTCACTCCTGGCACTGCTCGCCTCACGTCCGCCATCTCGAAGGAGGGTCCCGCATGGCTGAGCACGTAGTTCCGCACGCGGTCCTGCTTGGAAACTCCTGACCGGTGGTCAGCGGCACGCACCGCCAACGCCTCGTACGCATCGGCGACGACGTCGACAAAGAAACAGAGCCATGGCCAGGGGTCGTGCGTACTGTCTTGCCAGCCAGCGGTCGATGCGGCCAGAGCGTCGTAATAGTCGTCGCGCCGTTCGTAGATGAGTCCCTCGAGGGAGACGTAACGCCCGACGCCGTAGCCGGCCTGGGACAGCAGACGCGTGCTGAGCAGGCGAGACAGCCGCCCGTTGCCGTCGACGAAGGGGTGGACAGTGAGGAAATCGAGTGCGAACAGTCCGACAAGAAGCACACGGTGGTGGCGTCCGGTCCCCTGCTCGATGCTGTACCGATCGACAAGCTCGGATATGAAGAAGGGCATGTCCTGATGCGAGGTCGGCACGAACCGAACACTCGACGTCCCATCCGCATGTCGGTCCACAACGAGATTGTCGACGGTCTTGAACTGCCCCCCTCCGCCCCCGGTTCGACCAAAGAGGAGCCGATGGAGATGAAGGACGAGACCAACGGAGAGATCGCCAGGGTCATTCTGGAACAGGTAGTCGAGGGCATCGCGATGCCCGGCCAGCTCCTTCTCGTTGCGGACGGGGAGCCGCTGGTCGGCACCCCGAACTATGCGTTCAGCTCTGGCCTGCTCGACGACGATCCCCTCGATCGCTGACGAGGCGATGACCGACTCGACCCTCGCGGCGTCGGCCAGCGCCTTCAGCAGCCCCGGGAGCTGGTCGGCATAGAGTGCCTCTGAGCCGCGGCCAGCGTCGACAACGCTCAGGCGAGTGACAATCCCCCTCGGTACCGCGCCGATGAGGGTGTCGAGGTCTGCGAAGCTCCGCATCTGTCCATCCTCCGTTAAACCCGCTAATCCAGTCTCAGATTAGCAGTTTAATTGCTCCGGCGCTGGCTGCGTCTCCCCGTAGCAACGACGCGCCTCCGGTGCAGAAGGCGACCTAGACGTGGACATCAAAGCGGCGGGCGCTCACGCAGTACCGTCCCCGTGACGGCGCACACGCTCGCCCGGCTCATCGACGGAGATCACCGTCGACTCGTACAACACCGCCGAGCAGCTCTCCGGGTTCCTCCAAGTGTTCCAAGGCGAGGCGATCACGCCGATCTCTGCGACCGTGCTCGGCGTGGCCGTCGAGGTCGTCGGCTTCGACCTGGAGGGAGACGAGCGGCGAGGCCTGATCGCCCGCTGTCGACACCCGGGAGCCACGGGACCAGTCGCGCTCGCCGACGTCCATTTCGGGCGGGACTCGGTAGCCGGATGGCTCCACGCCGCCTACCGCACTTGGCTCTGCCTCCGCCCGTTCCCGGCCAGCCGGCCTCCGGACTCGGCCTGGCCCGAGCAGTGAGCAGGCCTCGCCACCGACCCACTCCCGCCCTCGACCGGCTCACGAGCGACGAGTGCGGGGAACTGCTCGCCGAGCTGCTCGCCTCCCAGCCAGAATTGACGGCCGACGCCGAACGCCTTGCCCTCGCCCGACTGGCCGCAGTTGACGCGGATGAAGTTGCCGAAGCCATCGAATGGGCACTTCGGGAGGCCGATGCCGGCCAGCTCGCCTACCGTCGCCGGCCGGGGATACGTGCACGAGAACGAAGCCGCCAGTGAGATCCTCGAAGAGCTGTTCCAGCCCGAGCTCGACTGTCGACCTCATCCTGCGAGCCGGACTGGGCCTCCACGGTGCGGCACGCCAGATAGCAATCGGGCTGCTTCGCGGTCTCGCCCACTGCCAGCACAACGTCGAAGACGGTACGATGCTCGCCTATGCTGGCCCTGACGTTACCGACGACCTCGTTTGGTCTGTCCGCGACGCGCTCGCCGAAACTGGTGTCGACCTGCCAGACGAGATGCTCGAGGAGATCTCGCCCGACTCAGAAGCCTGACGCCAGACCAGGCTCTCATCTGGCAGCCCTCCGGTTCGTACGGCGAGAACAGCGATCCGCGTCGTTGATGGTCAGGGATATCGGTGGATGCGCTTCGATCCGAACCACTTCGCCATCCATGGTTCGGGATAACCTCTAAGGGTCCACGCCAAGTTAGTGCGCGCGTAGTACGGTGAAGGCGTGGAGGTCACGCCGGAAGCGCTCGCGCGATTCTTCGACGTGACCTTGCCGCACATGAACGAGCGGCAACGGCGGGTGGTGGCGGGAGCGGCGGCTGAGATGCTGGGCCGGGGCGGCAAATCCGCGGTGGCCGTGGCGTCGGGCATGAGCCGCAACACGGTGATCAAGGCCGAGGGCGAGGTGGCGGCTGGCGTCGAGCCCTCGGCGCGTCTGCGGGCGCCGGGCGGCGGGGACAGGCCGCTGATCGACAAGCAGCCTGGTCTGTTGGACGCGCTCGATGAGCTGGTCCATCCCGAGACTCGGGGCAACCCGATGTCGCTGCTGCGCTGGACCTCCAAGTCCTCGACCAACCTGGCCGAAGAGCTGGTCCGGCGAGGCTTCGACGTTTCGTCTCGAACGGTGCTGCGTCTGTTGCACCGCCTGGGCTACTCGTTGCAGGCCAACGCCAAGGTGACCGAGGGCCGTCAGCACCCCGACCGTGACGGCCAGTTCCGCTATCTCAACGACATGGCCGCCGGCTTCATCGGCGACGACCAACCGGCCATCAGCGTGGACACCAAGAAGAAGGAGCTGATTGGCGACTACGCCAACGGCGGCACCGAGTGGGCACCGGCGGGCGAACCCGAACGCGTCCAGGTGCACGACTTCGCCGATCGGGCACTGGGCGAGTTCGCCAAGGCCATCCCTTATGGGATCTACGACCTGTCCAACGACGAAGGCTGGGTCTCGGTGGGCGACGTGGCCGACACCGCTGAGTTCGCGGTTGAATCCATCCGGCGCTGGTGGAATCAGATGGGCCGGGCTCGCTTCCCCGACGCCGACCGGCTGTTGATCACCGCCAACGCCGGTGGTTCCAACGGCTACCGGCTGCGAGCGTGGAAGGTCGAACTGGCCCGCCTGGCCACCGAGACCGGGCTGCGCATCACCGTGTGCCACTACCCGCCCGGCACCTCCAAGTGGAACCGTATCGAGCACCGCATGTTCAGCTTCATCACCATGAACTGGCGGGGCCGGCCCCTCACCAGCCTGCGCACCATCATCGATCTCATCTCCTCCACCGCCACCAGCACCGGGCTCACCATCCAAGCCGGCTACGACCCGAACTGGTATCCCAAAGGCGTCAAGATCACCGAGGCCCAACTGGCCGCCGTACCCCTCGAACCCCACGACTGGCACGGCGAATGGAACTACACCATCAACGCGCAATCAGACCCGGCGTGAGCCCTAAGTCGAACTAAGTGGTAGGTGGGAGTTCGGGATGCCACGTCGGATCGTCACTGCGACATGGACCTACGATGCCAGCTTCTTCGCGCCAGCCAGGTACCCGCCGGCCATGCCGGTACGACGCCTTCATCCCCGAGCCGGTGGCGAGCTACAACGAGCCCCTTACCTCGGAGCGGGCCGGCGTTGTGGCCGACGCCGAAGCCGCAGTTCGCTCCCTGAACGACCACGCCCGACCGGCGCTGCGGCCCTTGGCCAGGCTCCTTCTGCGTACTGAGTCAATCGCGTCGTGCAAGGTGGAGGGGCTGCAGGTGGACGCCCGCAGCCTGGCGAAAGCCAAGACTCGAGGTCAGCCCCAAGGCGGCACACAAAGTCAACTGACGGCGCCTACGGGCGTGGCATAGACGGAACCGGTGCCACCGGCGTTGGTGGCTGAGACCTTTACGGTCACCCAGTCGTTCTTGTCGGCCGCGACCAGGATGTAGCTGGTCGAGGTGGCGCCGTTGATGGGCAGGTTGCAGCTCTTCGGGTCTGCGCTGGTGCAGTCATACCACTGGTAGGTGTAGGAGGTGGGGTTGAGGGTCCACGAACCACGGTCGGTGCTTAGGATCTGTCCCACGGTGGGGGTGCCGGAGATACCGGGCACACTGCGGTTCGCCGGTGGGCACATGTGGCCGCTGAGGCTGTACCAATTCTGGCATTCAAAGAGCACCGAGTAGCTCATCGTGCTGTAGTAGCCGCCCCCTTCACCGGTGGACACACCCAGATAGCCGGTGTGAGAGCCGGGGCGGGTGGTGGTGTTGGTGCCGAGCCCGAAGGGGACATCCGGCGTGGGGCCCCAACAATGCGAGCCGGCGATTCCGACATCCACGGTTAAGGACATGCTCTCGCACCAGCCGAGCCCGTTGAGGTCACTCAGGCTGAAGGACTTCGTCTCGCCGTCGGGGGCGTAGTTCCAGGCAGCCATGAGGCCGGCGTCAAAAGTCAACGCCGGGCCGTGGACCAGGTCCCCGAGGTTCCATCCAGAATCGGAGAACTCGGAGCCGGCAGAGCCCGACAGAGTCACGGCCACCCCGGCCGAGCCGTCGGGGGCGACCACCAGGCAGACACCCACGGCACCAACGACCACGCCGATCGAGAGGTTGGCGTTGACGCAGCTGCCGACGCCGATGTTGCCGAGGCTGGCGGCCGCGGCCATACCGGCACGGGCGCCGAGGGTGTCCCAGCCGGTGCCGATCGAGGAGGCCAGGTTGGTGAGAATGGAATTGCTCTGCAGGCTGTTGATCCAGTCCGGTTGGCTGAGGTCACCGACCTCGGCTTTGCCTTTGCCCGCCCCGAACAGCGTCGCTCCGGAGCCGAACTTGATGGCCACACCCGGCAGCCGGCCTTCGATCCTGAACAAACCTTCGTTGTCGAGTGATCCGCTGTTCACCGTGAAGGTGTCCGTGAAGTTCCCGTCGTTGTTCCGCAACACCATCATGCCCGGCGGTGTGTTCGTGCCGGCCGGTTCGTTCACGAACGTGAAGCAGCACGAACCGTTGAAATAGTTGTTGGAGTCGAAGTCCAACGTCCCGTAGTTGTCGAGGTGCAAGCCCGAACCTAGCGACGGCGTCGCCGTCATGGTCACCGTCGTTCCCGCCCCGATGGCGAGGGGTGTGCCGTCGGGTTTCGAGGCGATCGATGAGCCGCCGGCCATTTGCACGTTGGCCACGTTCAGGTCCGCCGCGATGGTGCTGTTGTAGACGGCATTGAGGGTGCCGGCGCCGCTGACCGGGCTGTAGATCGTGCCCGACTCGTTGGTGTTCGGGGTGCTGGGGTCGTCGCCCACGTTCAGCGTCACCCCGGCCGGCAGAGCCACCGTCCCGTAGAGGGAGCCGACGACCCACACGTTGTTGCCGAACGTGGTCTGGGCGCTGACCCTGTTGTAGTAGCCGCCGTAGGCGCCGAGCTGCACATGACCGGAGCCGGTGCCCCCGAAGCTGCCATCGGACACCCCGTCAGGCTCTTGCTGGCCCGGCGTCGAGGACTGGTAACTCCACCATCCCAGCACCCCGGCCTGGGACACGACCGCGCCATCGTTCTCGACCACCCCGTAGCCAAACACGCTGTCATTGGCGGCCGTGCCGGTCTTGACCACCGTCCCGCCGGGCTCATTGACGAACCGCCCGTAATACATGAAGAACGACGCGCCGGTGGTGTCCGCGAAGCTCACCGTCCCCGAGTTCAACCACGACGGCGCGTACCCACCGGTCACGCCACCCCCGTTGACCACCTGCACCGTCCCCAAGTTCGACACCGACACGTTCGACGACAGCGTCACCTGACCCGTCATGGTCACCGTCGTTCCCACCCCGATGGCGAGGGTTGGGCCTCCGAGGGTTCCGCCCTGCCAGGTGGTGTTGGCCTCCAGGTCGGCGCCGTTGGCGGTGCTCAGGCCGTTGGTCAAGGTCAGGGGCTTGAAGGTGACGAGCTGCTTGACGTTGATGGCGGGCACGGTGATGGCCCCGGTGCCGGTGGTGTCGACCGGCAGGCAGGCGAAGTCGTTGGACGTGGGCGAAGCGCCGGTGGACCAGTTGGCGTTGTCGGCCCAGTTGACACTGCCCGCCCCACCGGTCCAGATATCGCTCGCACCCGAGACGGGGCAGGCCCCCACGGCGGGGACGGTGCCGGTGGGCGCCGAGGTGGCGCTGGATGACCCGTAGGGGTTGGAGGCGGTAACGACCACCTCGAGGGTCTTGGCGGCATCGGCGGGCTGGATGGTGTAGCTCGAGGCGCTGGCCCCGGCGATGGGGGCGCAGTTGGCGCCTGATGAGTCGCAGCGCTGCCAGGCGTAGCTGTAGGAGGCGGGGGTGTTCACCCAGGTCCCGGCGCTGGCGGTGAGGCTCAGCCCGTCACCCACGAGGCCGCCTACGGCGGGCACAGCGGAGTTGATCGGGTACTGGACCAAGGCCAACGTGGGAGAGGCGGCGAGGCCGGTCGAGGTCCCCGAGGCGCTGGAGCGCTCGGCGGCGCTGAAGGTGGCCCCGGCGGTGGGTATGGGTCCCTGGGCCCGGTTGGTCCCGCCGCCGGAGCCGTAGATCACGTTGAGGGTGGCGCCGGAGACCAGGCTGACCCCGGCCACGGTGATGGTCTGGCCCGAGGTGCTCACCGTGCCGGTGCTGGCGGTGGTGTAGCCCGGAGAACCTGAGGCGCTCGACGGTGGGCTCCAGCCGGTGGGAGCGGTGAGGGTGAGCTGCCCATTGAACAGCCCGCCCGCTGCCGCGGTGTAGCTGAAGGTGAGCGTCACCGGCAGCGACGGCACCCAACCACCGGGGCTTAGGGCCATGGACCCGGAGCCGTCGGGGGCGGCCACCAGGCTGAGGGCGGGCGAGGAGCCCAGCGGGATCAGGCTGCCAGTGGCGGTGGAGCGCTGCGAGGCCACGAAGCTGACCTGCCCCGTGGCCGTCGGGGTGATGGCCGAGGCCGGTCCCCCGTCGGCGCCGTAGGTGACGGTGAGGATCCCGCCGGCGGGCAGGGCGATGAGGTAGAGCGCTCGGCCACGGTGAAAGCCGAGGTGCCCACCGTCGCCGGAGACAGCGCGCCGCTGGATCCCCCGCCGGCGCCGTAGGTGACGGTCAGGGTGGCCCCTCCCGACAGAGTGACCCCCGACACGGTGATGGTCTGGCCCGAGGTGGACACCGTGGCCCCCGGCGCGGTGGTGTAGCCGGGCGTGGCCGGGGTGGTCGACGGCGCCGACCAGCCCGAGGGCACCACGATGCTCAGCGCCCCGGCGGAGGTGCCGCCGGCAGCCGCGGTGTAGGTGAAGCTGAGCGTAGAGGCGGTCGCATCGGTGACCGAGGTGGGCGAGGTGGCCAGGCTGCCCGAGCCGTCGGGGCTGTAGGTGACCGACACCGAGGCGGGCGAGGTGGAAAGACTCTTCAAGGTCCCCGACGGGCTGGATCGCTCGGCCACGGTGAAGGCCGAGGAGCCCACCGCGGCCGGAGACAGCGCGCCGCTCGATCCCCCGCCGGCGCCATAGGTGACGCTCAAGGTGGCCCCCGAGGCCAGGGTCACATTCGACACCGTGATGGTCTGGCCCGAGGTCGACACCGTGGCCCCCGGCGCGGTGCTGTAGCCGGGCGTGCCTGGGGTGGTGGAAGGCGCCGACCAGCCCGAGGGAGCGGTGATGTTGAGCGTGCCCCCCGAGGTCCCACCGGCGGCGGCCACGTAGGAAAAGCTCAAGGTGGACGGCGTCGAGGCGGTCACCGCGCTGGGGCTCACCGATACGGTGCCCGACCCGTCGGGCGAAGCGGTCACCGCATACGCCGGCGAGGCCACCGCGGTGGTGTCGGCCGAGGTGGACACCGAGATGGACTGGGTCGAGGAGGCCAAGGGCGGGTTGGTGACTCCGGCCACGGTCACCTTCAGCGAGTCCCCGGCGGTGATCTTCTTCGGGACCACGAAGCTCACCTGGGAGCCCGAGTTGGCCAACGTCGGCGTCGCCGACACCGTGGCACTGCCGGTGGAGTGGGTCGAATCGACAATCACGTAGTTGGCGGCCACGGCGGCAAACACCGTGCCTGACTCCGAGCCGGCCGCATTGAAGGTGACTGTCCCCGAGCCCGCCGACAGACCAGTGGTGGCCTTGAAGGACACCGTGTAAGTCGAGGACTGACCCGCGGTGGACGGAGAGATCGACACCGACACCGACGCCACCGAACTGGCGTAGGCCCGTCCCGAACCCAACGCCACCAGGCCCAAGGCGCCGCCCAGCCCGAGCCACCACATCCGCCGACCGCCCCCGCCATGCCCCTTCACGCCCGTCCCCCTGGTCAGATCAGACTTCGACCTTCAGTTTCGACGTGTCTGGGCTAGATCACGCCGATCCCCCGAAATCCACAGCCACCCGTCTTCAGACAAGAGCAAACCACAGCGAGGAACAAAAAGCGAGACCCAACTCGAAGACGGGCTCCTCTGCTCTCCGGACCCAGGTGAGATGTCCGATTCTGACGGAAGCCGACGTGGGCGAGGTTTGCGTCGGAGGGGGGAGGGACTACCGCGAAAACCTCTTCCACCCGTCCCCGCTACGTGCGACTACTCCACCCACGCGTGCGGTTGGCGAGCTTGGCTGGCCGAGGCTTCAGCCCGACTCGAACGGCCGCTCGGTGTCCGCAGACTCGCGGGCTGACGCGCCCGCTGGCCACGAGCCGGTATCCCCGGGCGGCAGGATCGACCACGTGTACTCCCGACGTCGGCTGTCGAAGACGCACTCGTACCACACGTCGTCCGGAACCTGATGGTGCAGCTTCCCGACGCCTTCGTCTGACGCATACCCGTCTCGAGGAGGCGGACTGTCACTCTCAGTGATCACAGGCCGGCATCCACGCTCACTCGTCTGCGGCGAGTAGTGGCAACTGGTCAGATCGCCCATCGGGAGGCTTCACCTCACTCGATGGCGACGGTCTGATGAAGTACTTGCCGAGCGTCTCCTCTTGCCGCTGGTAGGAAGAACCAATCGACTCGCCGTAGAGCTGCTCGGGAACCTCGAGCATTCGTTCGAAAGTCAGCTTGCATACGCGTTGGCCATGCTCGACCATGAAGGGGACGTCGTGAGCTCGTACCTCCAGAGCGGCGCGCGATCCATGGAAGCGTCCGGCCGGATCGTAACCGAAGCCTGGGTCAAAAAAGCCGGCGTAGTGCGTCCGGAGTTCCCCTGACGTCGGATCGTAGGCCGTCATTTCCGACGCCAAGGTTGGGGGGATCCTCACCGCCTCGTTCGACATCAGCAGGTAGAACTTCTGGGGCGACAGCGCGATCCGATCCTCTTCCTCGCGCGAGGCGCGCTCCCAATAGGGGAAAGGGTCTACAGGCCGGGACTTTGTCAGGTCCAGCAATGGCGCGTTGTCCCTAGCCTGATATCCGACTCCGCCCGTCTTGTCCCCCCGGAGGTCCAGGCTTAGGAACATCCCATTCGCCAACGCGAGCGCCTCGGCGGAGACAGGACGGCCCTTCACGAACAGCAACGGGTCCTCGCGGTGAAACGCTCTTATCTCATCGTCGTCGAGCTCCGAACGACCGATCGAGAGACGGAGCTGATTCAAGGTCAGGTCCTCTCTCACACGAATCGCAAAGGAGAGAGGAACTACTTCAAGATAGAGGGGGCCACTGTATCCCGCCGCGATCTCATCGAATCGGTAACTGCGGTCGGTTATGACTCGTGTAAAGACATCGACGCGTCCAGTCGAGCTCTTGGGGTTCGCCTTAGCACGGACATTTGCTGGTAAGTCCAACCGCTCCTTCAATGGGATCAGGTAGGGTCGATTCGTCTCTAGCAAGACGCCCTCTTTGTGGAGGTCGAGTTCAGTGAGGATGTAGTTCTTGACCTTCTCCTCAACGGTGTGCCGATCAGGGAGGAAGCTGCACCGGATCCGATACGCCACTTCGCCCAAGCGGAGGTCGAGGCTCGCGGGCTGAAGGTTCTCTGACGGGATCTTGAAGTTGCCCGCGTCGATCACGCCAGCGTCGATTGCCTGGCGTAAGTGTTGGATGGGCAGGACGCCCTCGCGGTCAGGGGGAAGTGTCAGCATCGCGGGGGCGGTGGTTGCGGTCCACGCCGTAGCCTACCCTCCCGTGCTGGCCTGTCCGGACTTTGGCCGCAGTCCTTCTTGGCGCGCCGGGCAACCCTGGGGCAGGACACGAAGAGGCTGTGCATCAGGCTGTCGCGCGCTGCCTCCAGCGCAGACGGCAACCTGACGGGGACATGCAGGCGGCGGCCACTCACGCAGTACCGTGCCCGTGATGGCGCACACGCTCGCCCAGCTCATCGACGAGACCACCGTCGACTCGCACGACACCGCCGAGCAGCTCTCCGGGTTCCTCCAAGTGTTCCAAGACGAGGCGGTCACGCCGATCTCTGCGACCGTGCTCGGCGTGGCCGTCGAGGTCGTCGGCTTCGACCTGGAGGGAGACGAGCGGCGCGGCCTGATCGCCCGCTGTCGACACCCGGGAGGCACGGGAACAGTCGCGCTCGCCGACGTCCATTTCGGGCGGGGCTCCGTAGCCGGATGGCTCCACGCCGCCTACCGCACGTGGCTCTGCCTCCGCCCGTTCCCGGCCCGCCGGCCGCCGGACTGGGCCTGGCCCGAGCAGTGAGCAGGCGTCGCCACCTGGACCTGCTCATTGACGTCAAGCCCGGCCGGTGAGGGCTCGACGTTCGTCGTCCCAATCGCCTCGCCAGTTATGACGAGGGGAGGCGGCGCCCGCTTCCTACAGGACGGTCAGCGTCGCCGCTGGTGATCCGGAGACGTTGACGTTCAGGGCGTGAGCGCCGGCAGTCCAGTTGTAGTCCGTCGCTCCGATGGTGGCGCTCCAGGACCCCGGCGCGCCCTGGGTGAGGGCGACCGCCTGGGCGGTCGTCGCCCCGGGCCCGCCCGGCGTGACCGTGACCGCCAGGCTCGAGCACGCCGCCGACGACGTCAACGACACGAGCACCGATTGGACCAGGTGCGCCGTAGGAAGACTGCGGGCGACGGGGTTCGGCGCAACCACAGGAGCATCGACCGTGCAGGTGGCTCCACCGGGTGCGCTGCACGTGTTGACGTCTAACGGGACGAGGGAGTAGTCGGCGCCGCCCGCGCTCACCGACACCTCGTACAAGGTCGACTCGCCGTGCAGCAGCCCCGCGCTGACGAGTGTGTCCTCG
>WNFC01007379.1_pt1 | contig 12092 bp, 11 predicted proteins | sample 5400541 | NCBI WGS metagenome assembly WNFC01 (sample SAMN13153342, study PRJNA577476) | soil metagenome | isolation source: 120 cm saprolite under Douglas fir tree site 2 hole 2 replicate 1 | place: USA:California | collected 2015-04-18 | reverse complement strand
CACCGGCGAATCCGAAATGGCAAGCCGCTTGGCATCGGCAGTTGCGCCAACGCCCGGCGTCAGCGGATCGCCTGGGTATTGCGTCATATCGGCGACGGAGCCGCGCTGCACGCCGTTCGCCGGGCGCGCCGGACCCTTCGGGTACACGTCTTCGGTGGCATAGCCGTCGTCGCGCGGGTCGGAAAAGATGATGCAGCCGACCGCGCCGTGCTCCTGTGCGAGCTTCGGCTTCAAGCCGCGCCATCCCGCCCCGTAGCGAGCAATCACGATCTTGCCCTTGACCGAAACGCCCATGCGCTCGAGCTGGAGGTAATCCTCCTGCATGCCGTAATTGACGTAGACGAGCGGCGCGGTGACGTCGCCGTCGCCTTGATACGCCACATAGGCGGGCAATGCGTTCTTCGTGCGCGTGGACGACTCGTCGCCCGCAACCGGAGGCTCCGTCAACGTCGCCTTGAACGGATTGGCGCCGAGCAGCTCCAGCGTCTCGCTGGTCGGCGTGGGGTAGAGCACCTCGAATGTTTCGATATGGGCATCCCAGCCCCACTCCCGGAACTGGGCGAGCACCATTTCGGCGTTCGCTTTGTTGTGCGGCGAGCCGACATGGTTGGGCTCAGCCGCCATGGTCTTCATCCAGCCGCCCATTTCCGCGGCGTTCAACGATGCGTCGAACTGCCGCTCAACTTCCGCCGGCGACGGCTGCACGGTCTGCGCGTGAGCAGGGCCTGCAGCGAAGGCGGCGGCGAACATAACGGAACCGGTAATCGCGTGGCGCATGAGACCTCTCCCCCGACTGCGATCGGCACGCCTCCCAGCTGCGATCGGATGAGGTCTATTTTAGAGCGGATTGCGATTGACTGGAATCACAAATGTAGGTGGTCAAATGCGTCCGTCGAAATCGGCTATTGCGGATTTCGACGCTTTTTTAGTGCCGCAGTCGGGCAAGCGCGAACTGCGGTACGCCTGGCCGCTGGGCACGGCCAACGGTGAGCACGCAGAGTTTGCTCCAGGCCGGCCGAAGGCCCGGACCCCGTTGGCTTTGCGCCAGGTTCATTGACGGGCGTCGTTTGCTATGATACGTAACCAATCAGGTACATGTTATGCATCGCGCCAACGCCTCTGACGACGTCTTTCGTGCCATCGCCGACCCGACCCGTCGGGCGATTCTCGACCGCTTGCGCGCCGGTCCGGCGAATGCCGGAGCGCTTGCCGCCGACTTTCGGTCGAGCAGACCGGCGATTTCGAAACACCTGCGCGTTTTGCGCGATGCGCGCCTTGTGGCCGATCGGCGGGTGGGGCGAGAACGCGTGTACAGCGTCAGGCCTCTGCCGCTGCAGAGCGTAGCGGGCTGGCTCGAAGGATACCGGTCGTTCTGGCAATCGAGCCTCACCCAATTGAAGCGTAACCTGGAGGAAAAATGACCGAGATCAAGAGTGGCGCCGCAAGGGCGCTCGCGGACCTCGCCCAGGGTGAGATTCTGGCCACGGTCGAGATCGCTGCACCTCCGGAGCGCGTATTCAGAGCGCTCGCTTCGAAAGAGATCATCGACTGGTGGGTCCGGCCGGGCGTTTTCGACACGCGGGAATGGACCGGGGACGTCCGCAAAGGCGGCCGCTGGCGGGCGTCTGGCGTTGCCAGAGGCCAGCCATATGTTCTCGAGGGCGAATTCCTCGAGGTGCAGCCGCCGACGAAGCTCGTCCATACGTGGCAGCTCGCGGGTGCGCCGAGCGCAGCAACGACCGTGACCTATCATTTACAGCCGATCGCGGGCGGAACACGCCTCACGCTGCGTCACACCGGATTCGTGCCGCCGGACGGCTGCGGCAATGTGTGCGAGGGCTGGCAGTCAAGCTTCGAGCGGCTGGCGAGGACTCTATCCGCAGCGGCAACAACATCCGATCGGCCAGGCAGCATTGGCGGCGCCGCCGTTACACCACAAGCGCGGGCGGTGTCCTATTTCGAGGCCCTTCAGAGGAAAGATCGTGCGGCTATTCGCGCGATGCTCGTGGACGACGGGAGTTTCATCGGGCCACTGCAATCGTTCACGGACGCCGATGCGTTCATGAACGAAGCTGATGTATTCATGCGGCTGACAAAAAAGGTGGACATCAAGAAGGTGCTCGCAGACGGCGACGATGTGTGCATCTTCTGGGATTACACGACCATCGTTCCGTCGATCCCCGCCATTCCGGTGGCAGCGTGGCTCACGATCGAGGCCGACAAGATCAAATATTTCCATCTTCATTTCAACCCGGCCGCGATCGTGGCCGCGAAGGAACGTGGAGAGATGGCCAAGGCGCTGGCGGGCGCAAAGCACGAATAGACGCCGCACCTGAGCCGGCGAAAGCGCGAAAGTAGCCCAGCTTGAGCGGTAGCGGTTGCCGTTAGCAAACATGCGGGCAATCGCCCGCCACCACAGTACCGAGCCCAACACCGCACTTAAGCGGTCTGCAACCCCACCCGCTACTCCGCCGCCTCCGTCGCCGGAGTCCCGCCTTGTGGAAAAAATTTCTCCATGCGCGCCGTGACGCCGTTCTTGTGCATCTCCTCAAGCCACAGCGGATGGATGCGCGGATCCTGGTCCTCGTATTCGATCTGGTCGCCGCCTTCCTTGATGTTGACCGACACCGCGCCTTTCTCGCCGGGCTTGACGCCGAGCAGCGAGCGGCGCTGCCCCATGGTGAGCGGGTAGCGCAGCCCGCCGACCCCGGTGGCGAGATAGCGCGCCGGGAACGCGCTGGTGTTGAAGTGCTGATGGAACTGCTTGTCGGCTGGCGGAAACACCACGCCGTGCTTCCAGTCGAGCCGGCGGAAATCCTTGTCGTCGTCGTACCACAACAGCGAGTAGCCGTGGCCGGTGACGCACATCACGTGGAAGCCCGGGCCGTGGCGGTGGCCCTTCTTGTAGGTGCCAACCGGCATTTCCGAGATGTGGGCGTGCATGGTGCCGTCGGCGAGCACGAACATGATGTTGGTGCCGCCGGCGCCGCGGTCGCCCCAGGATTTCAGTTCGATGGCGGCGAGATCAGGAACGAAGTTGGTCTCCCACATATGATTACCGGGACGCACCGTGATGAGATCGCCCTCGCCGGCAAAATATTCATTCTTGCCGGTGCGCGCCGTGAACTCGTAGTCGGTCTCGAACACGAAGCGCGCATCATGGAACGTGTTCATGACCAGGGGCAGATCGGTGGTCGAGACGATGAGGGCGCGGTCGCGGCCGGAACCGTTGAAGTGGCGATGCCGGGCATTGAGCGGGATCGCGAACAGGCTGCGCGGCCCCCACTCGAAGCTCTTCTTGCGGCCGTCCGCAAACTCGACCTGGGTCGAGCCCGTCCCCTCGAGCACATAGACCACGTCCTCATAGAGATGACGCTGCGGCGCCGTTGCACCGCCGGGCGGGACATCGAACACGAACATGTTGGCGAAGTCGCCGCGACCCTTGAGGTGAACCGCCGCCCCTTTCACTCCGTAACGCGGCCACATGGCGGTCTCGACCGCGAACAGGTCGACCGCATAGTCCTCGAACACGGAGAGTCCTTCCGCTTCGACCCAGTCGAGGTAGGCATCGACGCCGTAGCGCGGCTTGTGCTCGCTCATGGTTCCTCCAAACAGATGACGGATGACGGATGACAGACATCTTATGCTACCGGCGTTCTTCCGTCCTCCGTCCTCCGTCCTCCGTCCTCCGTCCTCCGTCCTCCGTCATCTGTCAAACAACAGCGATTTAATCACCACCGGGACCACCCCGGGTGGCGAAATCAATTCTCCCACGTCGACGAAATCAAGCTCTGCCAACTCCACCCCGTCGATCGAGACGAGATCGCCCGCAAAGCCGAGTTCTTCGGTCAGGATTCGCCCGATAGTCCTGCCGATATCGCCGTCGATCATCAGCAGCAACAGCTCCGCGCGGCGTCCGTCGGAGGCGACCACCGCCATGATGGCCGCCGCAGTCGCTGCGATGCGCGGGTAATCGGGATCGCCATGCCACGAAAACGCAATCGCGAGGCGGGCATCCGGCGCAAGATCGAGCCGCGCGAGGCCCGCCCTGATGGCGGACGTAATGGCGGCGCCGTCAATGGCGCCGTCGAGGTTAAGACCGACCCGAACCACCGGGACGTTGCGGACCGGCAGCACTCCGGGCCGCGGCAGGTGGATGGTCTTGCCGCTGACCTGGACGGTGAACTGCGACGCCCCGATCACGGTGGCGCGGATGCGCTGGCCGGGATCGATCAGCGTGAGCGTGGTGCGCCGGCGAAGCTCGGTGCGCAGCTCCTCCGCCAGCAGTCTGGCAATGTCGCCGTAATCGCGGTTCTCATATGCGAAAATGTATTCCGACACACCGCCCGAAAAAGTGATCGCTTCCGGCGTTGCGGTGCGCCGCAGCGGGGCGGTGAGGAGCAGCGCCTCGCCGAGGGCGTCGGGCGGCGCACCGACGATATAGTCGGACGCAATCATCGCGAGCCGTCGCGCGATGGCGTGGCGCGCATCAGGGTTCGCAAGCGTCGCAGCGTCGGTTCCGATGCCAAGCGCATCGGCGACGAGACGGGCGGAATCGTCGACCCGGGTGAAGCCGCCGGACTCGTCGGCGGCAATCAGCCGGCCGCCGACCGCGAAGGCCGCAACGCCGACAAAAACCCCTTTGTCGATCAGGGCAAGCTTGGTGGTGCCGCCGCCGATGTCGACGTGCAAGATGCACGCGCCGCGCTCCCTCGACAGCCTGACGGCGCCGGAGCCGTGGGCCGCGAGCATGCTTTCGAGCTTGTGCCCGGCGGTGGCGCAGACGAATTTGCCGGCCTCCGCGGCAAACAGCTCATCGATCGCCTGAGCGTTGCGGCGCTTGATCGCCTCGCCCGTCAGGATCACGGCGCCGCTGTCGACGTCGTCCCGGGCGAAGCCGGACTCGCGGTAGCAGTCGGCGATAAAAGCGCCGAGCTTTCCGGCGTCGATGGTGCCGTCAGGCAAAAACGGCGTCAGCATGATCGGAGAGCGCCAGACCACCTGGCGATGAACGACGGCGAAGCGGCTGGACAGGCCCTGCGACTGGCGCTGCAGCAGCACCTTGGCGAACAGGAGGTGCGACGTGGAGCTGCCGATATCGATTCCGATGGTAGAAAGCTCGATATTCTCCTGGTTCCAGATGTACTGCGCGATTGCTCCGCGCTCCTCGTCCGACATGGCGAGGTGCTCGTGGAAAATGTCGAGTTCGTGCATGAAGACGCCGACGCCCTCGTAGCCCGGATGGAGCGCAGCGTAATCCGGGAACGGCCTATCTATCCCGGATTACGCTTCGCTCTATCCGGGCTACGGACCGTATCACGACCGCGGGCCACCGCCCACGCTTGCGCGGCTTGTCACGACGGGCGCGACCGCCTAAAGCACGGCCTCAATCCCTTCCCCGCGAGCAGCCACATGAAACGCAGCACCGATCGCATCCTCACCAGCCATGTCGGCAGCCTGATCCGGTCGCCGGAGCTGATTGAATTCCTGCGCGCCCAGCAGGAACGACGGCCCTTTGATGAGGCGGCATTCACGAAGTGCCTGGCCAATGCCGTCGCCGACATCGTACGCGGACAGGCCGAGGTCGGCATCGACGTGGTGGATGACGGCGAATTCGGCAAGACCATCAGCTGGTCGCAATACGCGCTGGAGCGGCTTTCGGGCTTCGAGCGGCGTCCCATAAGCGGGGGGGCAAATCCGTTTGCGCGCGGCGCCGACCGGACGCGGTTCGCGGCGTTCTACGCCGAACTCGACGCCCGCGACGCCCCCGCGACACAGTCGGAAGCCGCCTGCATCGCCCCGATCGCCTATACGGGGCAAGCGGCGCTTAAGCGCGACATCGACAACCTCACGGCGGCGCTTGCGAAGGTAAATGTCGTTGAGGCGTTCCTGCCGGTCGCGGCCCCGGCGAGCGTCATTCCGGACCGCAAGAACGAATTCTATCCGAGCGAAGACGCCTGCCTGCTGGCGATCGCCGAGGCGATGCGGACCGAGTATCGCATGATCGTCGATGCGGGTTTCCTGGTGCAGCTCGACGACGCCCGCACCGCCGTCACCTACGACCGCATGGTCCCGCCGGCGAGCTTTGCGGATTATCGGCGCTGGGTCGCGAACTACGTCGAGGTGGTCAACCACGCGCTCGAAGGCATTCCGGAGGAGCGGGTGCGCTATCACGTGTGCTGGGGCAGCTGGCCGGGGCCGCACACGACCGACGTGCCGCTGCGGGATATCGTCGACCTCATCCTGAAAGTGCGGGCCGGCGCCTACGTGATCGAGGGCGCCAATCCGCGCCACGAGCACGAGTGGAAGGTATGGCAGGACGTCAAGCTGCCGCCCGGCAAGGTGCTGATGCCGGGCGTCATCAGCCACGCCACCAACATCGTCGAGCACCCCGAACTGGTGAGCGAACGGATCGTGCGGCTGGCCCGCCTGGTCGGCCGCGAGAACGTCATCGCCGGCACCGACTGCGGCTTCGCCCAGAGCCCGATGTACCGCCGGGTCCACCCCAGCATCATGTGGGCAAAGTTCGAGGCGCTGGTGGAGGGCGCGAAGCTCGCCAGCCGGGAGCTGTGGGGGTAGCGCCGTGCTTGTGGCCATCCTTCGAGACGCGCGCATCGAAATCGGCTGTTGCCGATTTCGACACCTTATAGATGCCAAAGTCGGGCAGGCCCGACTTTGGTGCGCGCTCCTCAGAGTCAGACTCATTATTACCGCCCATTTTTCAGGCCCTTGCGAGGCGACGAGAAAGCACGCGAATGCTTGCGAGCATGACCCACGCCTCTGCGCTGGCGATTGTCTCCTCGAAATCCTTGGCGAGGCGACGACAGCGGTTGAGCCAGGCCAAGGTCCGTTCAACCACCCAGCGTTTCGGCTCAGCCTTGAAAGTGCCGATACTCTTCGTTCGTGTGATGATCTCAATGGTCCATGGCCCCAGTTCGGCGACCGCGTTGAGCAGCTTGTCGCCGCGGTAGACGCGGTCGGCGAAGATATGCCGCAGCCTGGGGAACGCGTGGCCGAGCTGTTTCAACAGCGGCACCGCGCCGTGATTGTCCTGGATATTGGCTGGGTGCACTTGCAGGACCAGCAACGAACCGATCGTGTCGGTGATAATGTGACGTTTGCGCCCCATCACTTTCTTTCCCATATCAAACCCGCGTGGACCGCCGCTTTCCGTCGTCTTCACGGTCTGGCTGTCGATGACGCCGGCCGAAGGGGTGCGCTTGCGATCCGCTGCCAAGCGCGCGCGCTCGACCAGGGTCCGATTGATCCGCGGCCACACCCGCCTGTCGCGCCAATCGTAGAAATAATGCTGAACCGTCGTGAACGGCGGAAAGTCTTTCGGCAAGGCACGCCATTGGCAGCCGGTCGCAAGGATGTAGAGGATCGCATCCATGATCGTGCGAAGGTCAACCTCGCGCGGACGCCCGACCCGGCTCGGCTTCGGCAACAGAGGGCTCAACAATATCCACTCCTTCGCTGTCGTGTCGCTTGCATAGCGAAGCTCTTTGCGGCGATATATTTTGCGGGTGGTTTTGGTCCAAGCCATGTTGTGCCCCTCGTCGAATCGCAAACACGAAGGAATCACAACCGGGCCGGAATCACCCGCTTTATTTTCGGTCAGGCTCTCAGGATGAGGTCAGAAGGGGTTATGCGCGCCCAACAACAACGAACCTCATCCTGAGGAGCGCCCGAAGGGCGCGTCTCGAAGGATGGCCACCGGCACGGCCGCGCGTCGTGCCGCCACAAAATCGGATGCGCCCGCGCGATGCTGGCTATAACATTGGCCCTCAATGGAGGGATCAATCATGCCGGCTTCATCCGACGGAGGCGACGCGGCGACACTATCCACGGTGGCGGCGGACGGCGGGACCGCCTCGTCTGCCCCGGACCCGCGCCTCATCGCCGACCTCGTGACTGCGAACCATATTCTCTATGATCAGCATGTGGTCGATGCGTTCGGGCATGTCAGCGTGCGCCACGACAAGCGTCGTGATCGCTTCCTGCTCGCGCGCAGCATGGCGCCGGCGCTGGTGACCGCCGCGGATATCCTGGAATTCGACCTCGACGGCAATCCGCTCGACGCCGGCGGCAGGGCGGTCTACCTCGAACGCTTCATCCACGGCGAAATCTATCGCGCCCGCCCTGACGTGGTCGCGATCGTGCATAGCCACTCCCACGCCGTCATTCCGTTCGGCGTGGTGCGTTCGCATAAGCTGCGGGCGATCTTTCACATGAGCGGCTTCGTCGGCACCGAAACGCCGATCTTCGAGATCCGCGAGTGTGTCGGGGACGGCAGCGATCTTCTGATCCGCAACCGCGAGCTGGGCGCCGCCTTGACGAAATCGCTCGGCCCGAAAGCGGTCGTGCTGATGCGCGGCCATGGTGTCACCGTGACGGGGCCGACCTTGCAGGAGGCGGTCTATCGCGGCGTTTACGTCGATGTGAACGCGCGGCTGCAGCTTGAGGCGATCGGCCTCGGCGCCGTCAACTACCTCACGGAGCCGGAAGGCCGCGCGGCCGCCGCCGCCAACGCTTCCCAGATCGGCCGCGCCTGGGAGCTGTGGAAGATGAAAGTCGAGGGCAGGCTGTGAGTGGCGAGCCGCGCCGCGCCGCTTCATTTCCCTTCGCCCGCTTGCGGGGCGCCACCCTCCCCTGGAGGGGGAGGGTCGGACTGCCGAAGGCAGTCCGGGGTGGGATGACGCGATGCAGTACATGCTGGCGATGCAGCGTACGCTGAAGCGCTGTCACCCCCTCCCGGCCCGCTGGCGCGGGCCGTCCTCCCCCCTCCAGGGGGAGGTGGTCGTCCTACGGGCGATCGCCGTCCTTGCATCACACCTGACGCTCGCAAGCCCCGCGCACGCCCAGCCCGTCGAAAGCTTCTATCGCGGCCGCACCGTGACCATCGTGGTCGGCTACAGCGTCGGCGGCGGCTATGATGCCCATGGGCGCGTGCTCGCTCGCCATCTCGGCAAACACATCCCGGGCAATCCTTCGGTAGTAGTCCAGAACATGCCGGGCGCCGGCAGCCTGCGCGCCGCCAACTATCTCTATAACGCGGCCCCGAAGGATGGCGCGACGCTCGGCGTGTTCGCACGCGGCATGGCGATGGAACCGCTGATCGGGACGAGCGGCACCAATTTCGATGCGCGCAAATTCGCCTGGATCGGCAGCGGCACCAACGAGGTCAGCGTTTGCGCCACCTGGCATGCGTCGAAGGTGAAGACCTGGAGCGATGCCCTCGCTACGCCGTTCACGGTGGCGGGAGAGGGCTCGGGCTCCGACCCCGACATCTTTTCGGTCATGCTCAGGAACGTGTTGGGCGCCAAGATGCGGCTGGTTTCGGGCTATCCGGGCGGCGCCGACATGACGCTGGCGATCGAGCGGGGCGAGGTCGACGGCCGCTGCGGCTGGACGTGGTCGAGCGTGAAGTTGCAACGGCCCGATTGGGTCGCGGACCACAAGCTCAATGTCCTGATCCAGCTTGCCACCCAGCCGAGCCCCGAACTGCCGGGCGTGCCGTTCATCTTCGATCTCGCCACCACGGAGCGCCAGCGGCGGATCGTTGACCTGGTGCTCAGCCGCCAGGAAATGGGCCGCCCGCTGGTGGCGCCGCCGGGCACGCCCCAGGACCGCAAGGAAGCGCTGCGCAGCGCTTTCGACGCCACCATGGCGGACCCGGATTTCATCGCCGAAGCGACTGCCCGCAGCCTCGAAGTCAATCCCGTGAAGGGCGCCGATCTCGACAAGCTGCTCGAGCGCCTCTATTCGACTCCGTCCGCCATCCTGGCAGAGACCAAAGCCATCATCGCGGAAGGCGCGAAGTAGAGAAATTTCCGCCCCGAAGCGGACTGCGATCAGTAGAGGAACCCCATCGTGCCCAAAAACATTCCGATCACGCTCGCCTGCGGCGACTACGAGATCACTCGGCCGCTCCTGGACGGAACCGTAGAGCCTGACGGCATCGATCTCACCATCCTCACCGAGATGGATTCGACCACCCGCCACTGGCGTTTCCTGCGCAACCGCGATTTCGACATGGCAGAGACATCGGCCTCCGCCTACATCGTGGCGCGCGGCCACGACCTTCCGATCAATGCGCTGCCGGTGTTTCTGCATCGCCGCTTCCGCCACGGCTTCGTGTTCATCAACACGCAAAAGGGCATCGCCAAGCCGACCGACCTGATCGGACGCCGTGTCGGTGTCAAATCTTTTCTCGTCACTGCGGTTCACTGGATGCGCGGGTTGTTGGAGAAGGAATACGGCGTGCCGCACCGGTCGATCGAATGGGTCGCGGAACTCGACGAGGAGGTGGATTTCAGGCCGCCGCCCGGCCTCACGCTGACCTGCCTGCCTGACCACAAGTCGGTGGAATCCATGCTGGCCGAAGGCGAGCTCGACGCCGTGATTCACGCCGACATGATCAAGCCGTTCGCCGCCAAGGACCCGCGGGTCGCCCGCCTGTGGCCTAACTACAAGCAGGAGGAAATGGCATTCTATCGCAAGACCGGCGTCTTCCCGATCATGCATGTGATGGGAATCAAGCGCGAGATCGTCGAACGCCATCCCTGGATCCCGATCAACATGTATCACGCCTTCAACAAGGCGAAGTCGATCGCCATGGAGCGGACGAAGAACCCGCGCTTAGTGCCGCTCGCCTGGTACCAGGCCGCGCTGGAAGAGCAGGAGGACATCCTCGGCCCCGATCCGTGGGAATACGGCCTCACGGAAAAGAACCGCAAGACGCTCGACATGCTGGCGGGATTTTCCCACGAGCAGGGCCTGACGCCGCGGCGGCTTTCGCTTGAGGAGTTGTTCCTGCCGGTGTTCCAAGGTCGCAAGCGAGGGGATGAGTTCAGGATTTGACCGAGTAGGGTGGGCATTGCGCCTGCACGGCTTTGCCTTTTATCGGGCTTCGCAAGCGCAATGCCCACGCTGTCCGCCCTGGCCGGTTTGACAGCGTGGGCAAAATCGCCGGTTGGATTTTCGCGAGCCCCTTGTTCTTCAGGCGATTTTGCCCACCCTACGGGGCGCCCTTGCGCATCTCTGCCGCCGCTGCGCGCACCGCCTTGATGATGTTCTGATAGCCGGTGCAGCGGCACAGGTTCGAGGCCAGCACGTCGAGCATGTCCTCGTCGCCGATGTCCGGCTGGCGTTCCAGCACATTGACGGCGAGCATCAGGAAGCCGGGCGTGCAGAAGCCGCATTGCAGCCCGTGATGGTCGATGAAAGCCTGCTGGATCGGATGCAGCGTATCGCCGTTGGCCAGCCCCTCGACAGTGCGGATTTTTTTCCCCTGCGCCTGGACGGCGAACATCAGGCAGGCGCGCACGGCCTCGTCGTCCAGGATGACGGTGCAGGCGCCGCAGATGCCGTGCTCGCAGCCGATATGGGTGCCGGTCAGCCCGCAGTCGTCGCGGATGACGTCGACCAGCGTGCGCCGCGCCTCGGCCCGCACCGCGTAGTTGCGGCTGTTGATGTTAAGCGTGATGTCGAATTTATCGGGCATGGCTTACCCTTTGTAGTGTAGCCTCATTCTTTGCCACCGAATTCCCTCAGAACAGGGAAAATAACAGGGAATTTGCGATTTTTTCGGCGGTTTGGCGATTTTCTGCATTAAATCATATATTAATTTCAATGTCTTGTAGACGAATTCCCTGCAAATTAAAACAGGGAATGGTTTTCCCCGAACAGGGAATTGATCCGCCGGAACAGGGAATAACAGGGATTCTCCTTCTCTGATAAGATAAACCGCCCGAACGGTGGGCGGCTTCACAATTGAAATATAATATAAGAGTGTGATTATTTGATGGCGGCATCGCACAAATTGTTTGCCGCGCGAAAGGCTTTTGCGGGTGAAGGGGGCGTAGAGTGCGGCGACGAACGACGTGGGGTCTCCCGGTACGAGGCGTTGACACCCAGCACTCCGACGTGTGCTGCTCAGGCCGTCGGCCGCTGGTCTAGCGCACTCCTTCACGCTCCCTTCGGAAGAAACTTCGCGAACTTCGCGCGAATCCGCGCGTCGAGCTCCTTGCTTGAGCGCGCCTCGATCGGAAACGTGTCGCGCCGCGCCCAGGGCTTGCAGGCGTCGATGA
>WNFC01007378.1_pt1 | contig 12092 bp, 12 predicted proteins | sample 5400541 | NCBI WGS metagenome assembly WNFC01 (sample SAMN13153342, study PRJNA577476) | soil metagenome | isolation source: 120 cm saprolite under Douglas fir tree site 2 hole 2 replicate 1 | place: USA:California | collected 2015-04-18 | reverse complement strand
TATGCTGGTTGGGGCCTGCTGGGGCTGGTTAGCAGACCGCTTCGCTATTTCTGTTCGCCTGCTCGATCGCTAGGAGTGACACAGTGCGTTCTGTAAAAAATCTGGCCATCATCCCGCTACTATTATTTCTCGTTGCAGCGTTTACCGCTGCAGGTTCTTCTCCGCTGGCAACCCAGGACGCGCAAGTTGGTCCCTACCACTTGCTGTTGAGCTTTTACAGCCTGCCGCGTGTCGGGCAACAAATCAATATGACGATACAGTCGAAAATCCCGGGCCAGCAGGTGCAATTTTCACAGGTGGTGCTCAAGCCCGCGCCGGGCACGGATGCCAATACTGTGCGTGCGAGTATCGGCCCTGATGCCGATAATCCGGGGATCTACGATGTGAATGTCACGCCGCCTGTGCGCGGCCAGTGGCTGCTCCACCTGACAGTAAAGGGAAGTTCCGGTTCTGTTACCGGAGACATACCGATCAATGTCGCGGGACCGCCCGTCATCCCGACCTGGCTGGGCTGGTTGATCGGCCTGCTGCCGCTACCCTTGCTCATCGCTTTTATCTGGCTGCAGGTGAACTGGCGCAAGGCGAGGCGCGAACAGGTACGGCAGGAGGCGTTGCAAAAGCCTTCTTTGTAATGTGCTGTGTTTTATTTCAGCCCTTGCGCCCCTTAAGCAAGATAACTTCGGTGGTGAAGTTGTCCAACTGTCCATCGGCACGCTGCACAACCTCGAAGTAACTCTGGATACGTGGGCTGCTCTCCAGAATGAAGCGGGCTAGCCTGGCTTTTTCGTCGGCTGGCATGCGGGAGCGTGTTGTCCAATCATCATACTCGTATATCTTGCGGAAAAACTCGATATGCTCGACGAGCAGGCCCGCCTGCATAAAAAACGCGCGCCATTCCTCGGGAGTACACGAGCGTCCATGCGATGGATCGCGCCACTTTTCGACGGTATTATCAAAGGTATCAAGTTCCTGGTCATCCGGCGCCATGCAATCGATCAGCAGGTAGAGCCCGCCTCGTTTCAGCACACGCGCCACCTCCTTGACGGATTGTGCGACGTTGGGAAAGTGGTGCGCAGCGAGGCGGCAGGTGACGCGGTCAAAGCTGGCGTCGGCGAAGGGGAGATGCTCTGCGTCTGCCGCTTGAAACCCGGCATTGATGACGCCCTGAGCGAGCAGGAATTCGCGCGCCTTTTCGAGCATACGCGGCGTCAAATCGGTGACTACAACCCGGGCCACGTGGGGTGCAACGGCGAGGGCGGTGTGTCCGCCGCCGGTGGCGATATCGAGCGCTTGCTGCTGGGGGTTCCACTCGCCCAGCTCAATCAGCCGCTTCAAGTCGTCACCTGTACGATGCGAGAAACTGGCGACGTAGCTCTCTGCCGTACGCGCGAAGTAGTCCTGCACCTGCGCTTTCTTTTCGTCGCCATGCTGGGGTGTCTGTGTCATTGATAGTAGTATCCCTCTCTCTCAAATTTGAGGCTTTCTCATTGTATCATCTGAGGTTGGCCTACGGTCCTGACGAAAATGTGCAGTTAAGCAAACGGATCTCTCTCTTCATAGTCTGATTGCACACACATCGCTCGTGTCGAACTTGTCGCTTTCGGCCTGCGCCCCACACGCTGATTGAGCGTCACGCGCGGAAGGGACGGAAGAACGCCCGCAAGTCCTCGACTAGCAGTTCGGGTTCCTCCATGGCGGCGAAATGGCCGCCACGCGGCATCGCTGTCCATCGCTGCACATTTAACCAACGCTCCGCCCACTCGCGTGGTGCGGGAAGGATGTCTTTTGGAAACCTCGCTATCGCCGCCTGAACATCACTCTTTCCTGTGTGTTGCGGAGACGTAAAATCGTGCGCGGAATCGTAATACAGACGATTCGCCGCATTGATTGTTTCTGTCGCCCAGTAGAGCGTGATCGTGGTGAGCAACTCGTCTTTGGTAAAACGCTTTTCCACGTCTCCATCGCAATCGCTCCATGATCGGAACTTCTCCACTATCCACGCCGCCAGCCCGACCGGAGAATCATGTAATCCATACGCCAGCGTTTGCGGTTTGCTCCCTTGAATCATCGCATACGCACCTTCAGCAAACTGCCATTGCCCGGCTGCTTCCAGATAGGTCTGCTCCTCCTGCGAGAGGTTGTCGGCCTTTGCGAACAAATGGTGAAACGGGATGTTGTTCAGGTGAAAGCCGAGCACCACATCCGGGTAAGTAACGGCAAGCTGTTCCGTTACACTGCTGCCCCAGTCGCCGCCCTGCGCGGCAAAGCGTTGGTAGCCCAATGTTTTCGTCATCAAACGCTCCCACATATCGGCTATGCGTAAGCTGGTCATTCCGCGTTGAGTCGGTCGGTCTGAGAATCCGTAGCCCGGTAACGATGGGACGATGACATCAAACGCATCTTCTGCCTTTCCGCCGTGACTCTCCGGATCGGAAAGCCTCGGGATGACCTTGAGCATTTCGCAGAAAGAACCGGGCCAGCCGTGCGTGAGGATGATGGGCATGGGGCGAGGACCTTTCCCACGCTCGTGAATGAAATGGATGCCCAAGCCATCTATTTGTGCTTTGAAGTGCGCAAAGGTATTCAGTTCCGCCTCGTGTTTCCGCCAATCGTACGTATGTTGCCAATAGTCTGCTAACTCTTTCATGTACTGCAGGTTGGTGCCATAATCCCATCCTGCTCCCTCCACCTCGTCGGGCCAGCGGGTGCGGGCTAAGCGTTCTCGCAAGTCGTCAAGGGTTGCCTGGGGAATGTTTACTTGAAAAGGTTGGATACTCATGTCGCATTTCTCCTTTATGCTCTTTGCTGTGATGAAAGGCAAGCCACATCTGTTCTACGCCATTCCCTTCCTGCTCTGCATATGGTAGTGATTCTGCGCGATCCGAATCTTGTTTGACGTGTCTACGCTTTATAATATACCATTGAAGGAGGACAGGATCAGTCCTCGTTTGAGAGTAAATATTGAAGATTACTGAAAGCAGAGGGTTGTCATGTACCATCCCACTAGTCGCGTCCTCACTGTGCTCGAATTGCTTCAGTCCAGGCCATCTATCAGTGGCCCGGAGTTAGCGGCTCGCCTGGAGATGGATGTACGAACGGTGCGCCGCTACATCACGCATCTCCAGGATGTCGGCATTCCTGTCGAAGCAAACATTGGCCGACATGGCGGGTATCGGCTCCGTCCTGGCTTTAAACTGCCCCCACTGTTGTTTACAGAAGAGGAAGCCACGGCGATCATGCTTGGCTTGCTGGGAACCTCGTGGCTCGAGATCGGACAGCCATCGGTGGCCGTTGAAGGAGCACTCGCCAAAGTCTCCCGCGTCCTTCCACTGCATGCGCGGAACTGTCTGAAAGCCATGTCTTCTCATTTGTTCTTCTTTTCTGCCCGGCAAGAAGCACGACCCGATGTCTCTCTCGTAATCACGCTCATCGAAGCGATTGGGCAGCGGCAGCGGATCGCGATAGACTATCGTTCCCGTCACGACCAGCTTACCCACCGTAAGGTCGAGCCGTATGGGCATGGTGGGATGGGAAGGGTACTGGTACCTGGTCGGCTACTGCTGCTTGCGTCAAGACTACCGTATATTTCGCCTGGATCGTATCCAGCAGGTAGAGGTGCTTGCGGAAGCCTTTGAGAGAACAGAGGAGTTTGATTGCCGGGCCTATGTGATGAAGCAGTATGGCGAGCCATCAGCCCGCTGGCACATTGAAGTGGAGTTTCAAGCGGCGCTGTTTACGGTGCAGCAGAAGATCCCTACGTCCTATGGTCGGCTTTCGGCCACGCCGACAGGGGTCCTGTTTCAAAGTCATGTGGATGAATTAGAAGATCAGGCGCGCTATCTGATGTCGCTGAACCTCCCGTTCGTCATTCATCATCCGCCAGAATTGCGTGAAGCGCTGCTACGCCTCTCCGAACAAATGGTTAAGATCGCGACAACTCAACTTCCTCCAGAAGGCCCTGACCCATTGAGGTTTGATAAGCATTGATGTACCATGCTGTCGTGAAAACACTTTTCAGAAACATGCGGCGTAAAGAAGCAAGAGCTGTACCATGAATTCGACAAAATTTTGCGATAATTGTGGCGCTATAATTCGCTTTGACGCAAAGTTCTGTTATGCCTGTGGACAACCTCAACTCACGTATCCCAATACGGCGACTGGCCTGCTCGTTGCCTCGCAGCAACTGAAAGGACGCTACCGTATTCTCGAGAAGCTTGGGCAAGGTGGTTTTGGAGCGATTTACAAAGTAGAGGATTTGCTCTTTAACGGTGCCATCAAGGCAGTCAAAGAAATGGGCATGCGTGGATTGAATCCCCAGGAGACACAAAACGCCATTGTCTCCTTCAAGAACGAAGCCATGTTGCTTGCCAATCTGGCTCATTCTAATCTTCCACAGATTCACGATCATTTTGAAGAGCATGGTCGCTGGTATCTCGTCATGGACTATATCGATGGTGAAACGCTGGCGACTCGCCTGGAAAAAGTGGCAGAGGGAAAGTTTTCGATCAATGAGATCATTAAGATCGGCCTCCAACTCTGTACCGTTTTAGCCTATCTCCATGGTCATCAACCACCGATTATCTTCCGGGACTTGAAGCCAGATAACGTGATGATAACCAATAATGACCATCTCTATTTGATCGATTTTGGCATCGCCCGCTTCTTTAAGCCAGGGCAAGCCAGAGATACAGTAAATCTGGGCACTCCTGGTTATGCTGCCCCTGAACAATATGGAGGCATGCAAACAACTATAAGATCGGATATTTATAGTCTGGGCGCAACTCTCTATCATCTTATCTCAGGCATTTATCCAGGGTTGAACCCATTTAACTTTCAGTCTCTCAACCTGGATCCACAGGAACCGGGGAACACCGCGTTAGAGACGCTCATCATGCAAATGCTTGAGATCAAAGAGGATAAAAGACCGGCAGATACAGGCGTCGTCAAACAGGAGCTTCAACATATACAGCAAATGCGCCAGGCAGCTTCAGCCGAACCAGTTATCAATCCGCCAACACAGTTATCAGTGCCTCCCATTGACTCGCAGGCTCTAACTGCCCCAGATCAACAACAAAGTCTCGTTGTCTCTCAACTTGGAGATGGACAATATACAACTATCAGCGAAGCTATACAAGTCGCCCTGCCTGGGGCTCTTATTCTCGTTAGAACGGGAATCTATACAGAAAGCCTGGTGCTAGATAAAGACATAGAAGTCATTGGTAATGGCCCTAAAGAACAGATTATTCTGGAGAGCAATGACAACCATTGTGTTGTGATGCAAACGAGCCATGCCAGCATACGTGGGCTCACTATACGCTGCCAGGCGGGACAGGAGAGCAAACAATATCACGCTCTTGATATTCTCCAGGGTCAGCTCTTCATCGAAGATTGTAGTATCACCTCAAACTCATCGGCCTGTATAGCTATACATAATGCTGCGGCAAACCCCACTATTCGTTATTGCGCTATCTATGGTAGCGCTTCAAATGGAATAGCCGTGTATGATGATGCTCAGTGTACTATTGAATACTGTGACATTTTCGAGTGCAGTGAGCCCGGGATCAGTATAGCGACGGGAGGTAACCCTGTTTTTCGTCATTGCACAATACACCATAGTCAACAGCACGGTGTTTTCGCCCACAATAATGCTCGAGGAACATTTGAAGATTGCGACATTCATAATAATGGATATTCTGCGGTAGTCATGGCATCACACAGCAATCTCCTACTTCTTCGTTGTCAACTGCATCATAATCAACAATATGGCATAAACATCTATCAAGAAGGAAAAGGTTCTATACAAGATTGTGATATCTACTCAAATACGTTTGACAACGTAACAGTGACAACGGGGAGCACCCCATACTTCTATCTCTGTAAAATTCGCGACGGGGAACAGAGCGGCGTTTCCGTGAAGGAGGAGGGCAAGCCAGTCATAGAATATTGCGATATAAGCGCTAACAGATCGGCAAATATCAGTATTTCAAGTGGTGATCTACTCATTCGCTATAGCAAGATACGCGACAGCCAGCAAAGCGGTATTCGTGTGTATTATGATGGTCAGGGAACAATCGAGTATTGTACCTTCACAGGAAACGCGCACACAGCTCTGGATATCGCTCCGCAGTGTAATGTGATACTGCGGGGCAATCAGACTTAGCGGCGTTCGAGGAATAGAAATTGCTCCTTCCAGTTTTGCCATATTCTACAGGAATATTGCCTAAGGATATGCTTTGCGTAAAGTCGTTTCCATCAAGAAAGGCGAAAACGATGACGAATACAATCGAAACGAAGGTGATCCAACCTCAAGCAGCGATGAGTATCCGGGTTATCACTACTCCTGCTGAGATTGGTCAGACATTGGGGCAGATTCTTGGCGAGGTAGGGACCTACCTGCAAGGCCAGGGTGTTCAGTATGTGATGACGACCCTTTATTATCCGAGTATCCAGGAGCACAGCTCATTGTTCGTGTCCAGGCGGAGCAAATATTCCCGAACTGTCCACGTTACATCCATAAAATGCAGATCATCAAATACTCGGTTTATACACCTCGGCTCGGCTACACACCTCCAGAGCCAGAGTGGAAGCAAATGGAAGAGTTTCGAGATGCCTTGCCAGATACTCGAAGTTCAAACAGTATCTCAGAGGGTCCTTAGTTTCGCCTCAGTTGGGTATTTCCCAGCTTTGGCCGCCAGTAGCTCCTGCAGATATCGGACCAGAGCGTACTCATCACGTGTAGCTCCTGTTTCACACAAGCTACATCGGGTGGCCTTTTATTCACATCAATAGCGAGCATGCTGGCGATAAGTATTTCAAGTTTGTGTACCAGCACATCCACCATACTCGTGGTGAGCGATCCGGGTTCGGAGTGGCTTGTGGGACGAAGTGGTAGAAAGCGAAACGGCGCTTCTGAAGGGTCCCTCGCGGTGAGTAATTGATGCAAAACAGCCCCTAAGCTGTAGATATCGGCACGCGGAGTGGTTTGTGCTTTCCCATACTGCTCTGGGGCGGCATATCCAGGCGAACCGAGGGCGACGGTGTCTCTGGTCTGTCCTGGCTTGAAGTAGCGTGCGATGCCAAAATCGATCAAGTAGAGCTGTCCTGTGTGATTGCGCATGATGTTGGCAGGTTTGAGATCGCGGAAGATGATGGGCGGTTGTTGTGAATGCAAGTAAGCCAGGACTCTACAGAGTTGAAGCCCGATATCGAGTACTTCACTGAGGAGAAGGCGCCTGTTGGGTACTTTGCTCTGGTATTCCTCGAGTGTTTCGCCCGCGATGAAGTCCATGACAAGGTACCAATGCCCAGGGTCCTGAAAGTGCTCATATAAACGTGGTAGATTGGGATGATCCAGGTGTGATAGCACGCTGACTTCACGCTGAAAGGCGGCAGTGGCTTCAAGCATCGCCTGTGGATGCAGCCCCAGTAGACTCACTTCCTTGATGGCAACGAGGCGATCTCCGTTCTGTATATCCCTTGCCTTATAGACCGAACCGAAGCCACCTGCGCCAACCTGATCCATGATGAAGTAACGATTCCTGAATAACGTATTGAGAAGGAGCTCTCCAGGAAATAAGGCTTGCTGGGAGATCATAACGATTGCTCCGTCACCCGCTCAGGTGTGAAAATACATACAGCGCAGTTGGTCTAAAAAAGAACGCAACACATTGCTCTCTTGCTACAAGATTATTATACAAGCAAGAAGGGAATGCCACAAGGAATATACGTCACAAACTCGACGCTCTCCTGCAACTGTGCTAATATGGAAGGGAATTTCTGGTCTTGCACCTGCTGGATGGAATAGTTCTGTATGCCTACACTCGAAGGCTCCGTTGAGAGCATCGTTTTTCGCAACGAAGACAACCATTACACCGTTGCACGCTTTCGCACCAATGACAATGGGCGGCTGTTTCGCGATGACCTGGCCACGATTGTCGGTACTCTGCCCGGCATCCACGTTGGCGAATTGTTGTTGGTTGAAGGTGAATGGGAGCGCGATCCCAAGTATGGCCGCCAGTTGCACGTCAGGAGCTTTACACAGCGCCTGCCAGCTTCCATCGAAGGCATTACCCGCTATCTTGGCTCCGGCTTGATAAAGGGTATCGGACCGAAGAAGGCGAAACTCATTGTGGAGCACTTCGGCGAGCAGACCCTTGCCATCATCGAGCAGCAGCCGGAGCGCCTGAGCGAGGTCAAGGGTGTGAGCGCCAGGGATCGCGAGCAGATTATCAAGTCCTGGTCCGAGCAGAGCGAAGTCAAGGAACTGCACCTCTTCTTGCAGTCTTATGACGTGTCGGTGAACCTGGCGACACGCATTTATAAACAGTATGGCGCGGATTCCATCAAAGTGATCCGCGAAAATCCCTATAAAATGGCACAGGATGTCTATGGAATAGGTTTTCGCACTGCCGATGAGATTGCGGTGAAGCTTGGACTACCGCGCGACAGCGTGCCGCGCCTGGCAACAGGGCTTAAGCATGTTCTCACTCAGGCTGCGAACGAAGAGGGTCATTGCTTTTTGCCGGAGCGTGAGCTGCTCCAGCGTGCATCCTATATCTTGCAGGCTTCATATGAAGCACTGCCCGCGGCGATGGAACAATTGCGCGGCGAGCGAGATATATTTATTGAACCTCCCCTGCCTGTCCAACACCCTGTACAGCCTGTGACACAAGCCGGCGAGGCAAATGGCAGCTTCAAAAACGAAATCGATAATGAAGCGCCGCCTATTGAGTGGAGCGAGTCAGAGGAACCAGAACTCCAGCAGCGCGTCTACTACGGTCCATTCTGGCATGCTGAACACGGTTCGGCGCGTCTCTTACGCGCGTTGCTGCGTGTCCCCAGCATGCTCCCACCCGTCACACAGCAGCAGTGGGATGCCATATTCGACCATCTGGCACAAAAGCGCAACATTTACCTGACAGAGAGGCAGCGAGCAGCCGTGCAGATGTCTTACAAGCAGAAAGTGAGCATCCTGACAGGTGGACCAGGAACGGGTAAGTCGACCTCGATCCGCGCGTTGATGATGTTACTGCGCAGCCGTAAAATCGAGGTCGCTTTGGCGGCTCCAACTGGAAGGGCGGCCAAACGACTCTCCGAGGCCACCGGCGCGCGGGCGAAGACGCTCCACCGGCTGTTGGAGTACGCGCCGCATGACAATACCTATCAGCGTGATGAAACAAATCCACTGCCGTACCAGTTTGTGATCGTCGACGAGGTCTCGATGATCGACATTCTGCTGTTCTATCACTTGCTGAAGGCGCTGCCGCCGGGTGCGCACCTGTTACTTGTGGGGGATGCCGATCAATTACCTCCCGTTGGCCCGGGTAATGTGCTGCGTGACCTCTTGCGCAGCGAAGCGTTGCCCACTGTACGCCTGACACAACTCTTTCGCCAGGCACAACAGAGCAAGATCATTGTCAATGCCCACGGCATCAATGCCGGGCAGGTACCAAACTTGCAATTGGATCGCTCGAGCGACTTCCTTTTTCTCACGGAGGAGGACCCGGTACGCGTGCAGCATCTCGTGCTTGATCTTGTGCAGAGACGCCTACCCGCGCGCTATCATCTCGATTCGCTGAGCGACATCCAGGTCCTTTCGCCAATGTATCGCGGGCCGACGGGGGTGAACAGCCTGAACGAGGAGCTGCAGGCGCACCTGAATCCCAGGGCAAGCGTGGAACTGGAGTGGGGTGGTCGCATCCTGCGCGTGGGTGATAAGGTGATGCAGGTGCGCAACAACTACGATAAAGCCGTGTTCAATGGCGACGTAGGCTGGGTGCGCAGCATCAACAAAGATGATTCCAGCCTCAAGGTCGAATTCCTGGAAGAGTCGGGGCCGCTGCTGGTGAAGTATGATTTCCACGAATTGGACGAACTGGTGCTGGCCTATGCGATTACAGTACATAAAAGCCAGGGGAGTGAATATCCCGCCGTTGTTCTCCCCCTTGTGAAGCAGCACTCTATGCTGCTGCAGCGCAATCTCCTCTATACGGCGATTACTCGCGCTAAGCGCCTCTGTGTACTGGTTGGACAGCCTTATGCATTAGAGCTGGCGGTTAGAAATAATCGCGTAGCCTTACGCAATACAGGGTTGGCGGAGCGACTGGCGCTAACAAGTAAGTCCGCTCATCCCCTTGTCTAATTCCGACCTTTGTGGTAGGATATGATGCAGATTGATCTTGCTGCACGGGCTGAGGTTGCGCTTACAGGACAATACGAGCAGCAGGTGAACGGTACATCAACCCTGTTCAGCGGAGACCCTGAAGTAGAGAGTTTGCGCTGAAGTCTATACGTATTTTTAGCCAGGAGGACGTAAATTATGTCAGTATCAGAAACCGCGACATCAGGCAATAGTGCCACCTCGGGCTATGCCCATCCAGAGGCACTGGTCGACACCAGTTGGGTCGCTGAGCATCTCAATGATCCCAATATCCGCCTCATCGAAGCGGACGAAGACGTATTACTCTATGAAATCGGGCACCTGCCCGGCGCCGTCAAGCTGGATTGGCACGTGGATGTGCAGGATCCCATCGCCCGCGACTTCGTCAGTCAGCAGGCATTTGAGCAGCTCATGAGCCGCTGGGGCATTAGCAATGACACCCTGGTCATTCTCTACGGGGACAGGAACAACTGGTACGCCTGCTACTCGTACTGGCTGTTTGCCATGTATGGGCACCGCAACATGAAGATCATGAACGGGGGACGCAGCAAGTGGGAGGCCGAACAGCGCTCAATGACCAAAGAGGTTCCACATTTTGCGGCCGCGAGCTATACGGCGCAGCCTGCCGACGAGACGATCCGGGCGTTTCGCGATGACGTGATGAGTGGGCTGAAGAACCCGGGACGCCGCTTGATCGATGTGCGCTCACCCCAGGAGTACACAGGGGAATTGTTACATATGGTCAACTATCCACAGGAGGGGGCGCAGCGTGGAGGGCACATTCCCGGGGCGAAGAGTATCCCGTGGGCGACGGCAGCCAACGCTGATGGGACATTCAAGTCGGTCGAGGAGTTGCGCCAGCTCTACATGGGCAAGGATATAACGCCAGACGCGGAAGTGATTGCGTATTGCCGCATTGGGGAGCGCTCGGCGCATACCTGGTTTGTGCTGACCCGCCTGTTGGGCTATCCGCGCGTGCGCAACTATGATGGCTCCTGGACCGAGTGGGGCAGCCTCGTGCGCGCCCCCATCGAGAAACCATAGGAAGCTTTTGTTGCTCGTTTATTGAAAGCGTTGCGAAACCCGACAGGGAGTGGCTGTAAAAGCTGCTCCCTGTTGCGGTGGAGGCTTCAGAGAAGAAAAAATGGATCGCCAGGAAGCTATCGAATTTTTAATGGATCATTACGAAAACCCGCGCAACAACGGGCCGTTGGAGCATGCCGACATGAGCCTCAAGGGGGGCAATCCGGGGTGTGCCGATATAATTACCATGCATGCGCGCTTTGGAAAAGACGGCAGGTTGGAAGCGGTCAACTGGGAGGGCGAGGGCTGCACAATCAGCCGCGCCGCGGCTTCCTATGTCACGGAGATTACGCAGGGGATGACGGCGGAAGAGGTTGAGGCCATGACCTTTGAGGACCTCGTCGAACAGCTCGGGCGCGAGCTGGTGATGACTCGCCCCACTTGCGCAACGCTGGCGCTCGGCACCCTCAAAAAGGGCGTTCACGAGTTTAATATGCGCAAGCGGGCCGAAGACAGCGAATATCCCGCTAGATCAAGCACATCGGATAGCCAGAAGTAGTGGCGTGAATAGGAAGAGTAAGACACGGTTCCAGTGGCACCATCTTATAGAGCCATACCGTGCATATTTCCTGAGAGCGTTGCTATTTCACCACGGTGTAGCCAATGTCATCCAGCTTCAACCTTTTCCATTGAAACAGGTCTTCTTCTCAACGATTTGCTGCCAGATTATAGAGCTGCACCAGTTCTGCAATGACCGCTTCTTCCTTCCCCTCGCGGATCCCTTCGGGAACGCAGGTCTGCAGGTGTTGTTCCAGGATCAGCGCTTCAAGCTTTTCAATGGCCTTGCGCACTGCATACGTCTGGCGCAGAATGTCAACGCAGTACTTGTCCTGTTCGACCATCTTGCGAA
>WNFC01014067.1_pt1 | contig 12093 bp, 11 predicted proteins | sample 5400541 | NCBI WGS metagenome assembly WNFC01 (sample SAMN13153342, study PRJNA577476) | soil metagenome | isolation source: 120 cm saprolite under Douglas fir tree site 2 hole 2 replicate 1 | place: USA:California | collected 2015-04-18 | reverse complement strand
CACCGGCGACGAGAACACAGATTTCTCCGTTCCCGAAATTCAGGATTTGCGCGCCAGCGTTAAAACCCTGAGCGCGCTCGGCGAGTTCTCGACCCTTGAGTTCACCATGATCGGCCTGGGCGAGCCTCGCGTAGTTCAAGCTGGCGTCGTCAGCGGCGACTACTTCGAAGTCATGGGCCTCCACACTGTCCTCGGCCGGCTCATCGGATCTCAAGACGACGGTCCCAAAGCCGCCGGCGTGGCCGTTCTCACATATCGTTTCTGGACCACCACTCTTAGTAAAGATCCTTCCGTCATCGGCAAAACTCTTCGCCTCAGCTGGGGCCTCATGGGCGATCGCTCTGCCACCGTCATCGGCGTCCTCGAACCCTGCGTCCCCTATCCCCAAGATACCGAGATCATCGCCAACATCGTCACCAGCCCTCACCACCTCTCTGCAACCATGGTCACGAGCCGCCTCCATCGCATGACGGAGCTCTTTGGCCGTCTCGCTCCGCATGCCACCCTCGATCAAGCCCGCGCCGAGTTGCGCACCGTCTACGGGGCTATGACCAAAGCACATGCCGAAGCATATCCGCTTAAAGGGGACTACCAGATCAGCGCCAAGCTGCTTCGGGAACAGATCACCTCGGGCGCCCGGACCGTCCTGCTGGTGCTGCTCGCAGCGTCAGCGCTGGTCTTCGTCATCGCGTGTTCCAACGTGGCCAACCTCATTCTCACGCGAACAGTTCGCCGCGAAGGCGAGTTGGCCACCCGTGCGGCGCTCGGCGCAAGTACAGGCGCGCTGCGTCGCATGCTGCTGGCCGAAAGCCTGCTGCTCTGCGGTGCTGGAGCCGCAGTCGGTATATGGAGCGCGCAGCCGCTAGTGGCCATCCTGACTCGCTACGCCTCGCGCTTCTCGGTCCGCGCGCTCGATTTGACGGTCGATTCCAGCCTGCTCTGGGTGGGAGCGGCGCTGGCCATCGTCGCGGCGGTGATTTTGGCGTTTGTCCCGCGCTTGCCGTCGGCGGACACCTCCAATGGCCATAGCCTATCGAGCGGCAGCGCACGGATCACCGGCAGCACCAGCCGCCGCCAACAAATCTTCGCGGTGACGCAAATCGCTGCATCCTTCGTGTTGCTGGCCGGCGCAAGTGCGGTGGTCACTACGCTGATCGCTCTGCAAAGGGCGCAGACGGGTCTCGACATGCGCCATGTTCTCACTGTCAACGTTCCCGCAATGGCCTACGGAAAAACGCCTGAGCAAGTGGTCGATTTCTATAGGGAATCGATTCGCCGCATTGATGCGCTGCCCGGCGTGAACAAGACCGCTTTCGGCTTGTCTGTTCCATGGCGCGATACCGCCTCCAATCTCGGCCTCCAATTCTCGGCCGACGGTCAGGCTCATGCCCCCGGAGAGGACCCTCGCGCGCAGATGCGCGTCATCTCTCCCGGATTCTTTGCCGCGCTCGGCGTTCCGATCATCAGTGGCCGTGATTTCGACAATTCCGACGGCCAAAAAGGTAAAGAGCCCGTCGTTATCGTCAGCGAGACTCTCGCGCGGCGCATGTTCCCCAATCAGGATGCCGTCAATCGCCATGTTTATTGGACGGATCCCGTGCTGCAATTCGCTCCCGGGATTAACCCCGCGCCGCATCGCATCATCGGCGTCACCGCCGATATAGACGACGAACACGTCGTTCCTGAACCGATCCTCACCGTCTATAACCCCTTTGAAGAGGGGCCCATCTTTGGCGGCCGCCTTTTCATCCACACGGATATAGATCCTTATTCGCTCGTCACGCCGGTCACACGCATTATTCGCGACATGTCCGCCGATCAGCCCATTGAGCACGCTGCCACGCTCGAAGACGTCCGCGCGGAGGTACTCACGCCGGACCGCTTGAACTCGCTGGTGTTCGGCGTGTTCGCCGCCGTGGCGCTGGCGATTGCGTTGGTTGGCGTCGCAGGCGTGCTGGCGTTTTCGGTCAGCGCGCGGACGCGTGAATTTGGCATCCGCCTGGCGCTGGGATCGCAGCCGCGGAATCTCCTGAAAGGTGACATCGCCGAAGGCGTCGTGATGGCTGGGGCGGGGGTCCTGGCAGGCGCGGCATTCGGGTTCGTGGCGGCGCGTTTGGCGGGCGGCTATTTCCCGGACGTGAAGATGCCCGGCGTCTTGCCCGTGGTCCTCTCTGCGTTCGTGCTGCTGGCGGCCGCGGTCGTTGCCTCGATGGTGCCGGCGGCGCGCGCCGCGCGCATCGATGTCATACAAGCACTGCGCTCGGAGTGACCCCCGTTGATGCCCGTTTCTTCTCTGTGCCCTCGGTGTGCTCGGCGCTCGCCGTGCTAATTCTTTCTTTTCTTCCGCTTACGGTCTCCCCCGCGTTCGAAAGTACTACCCATTTCATCCGAAACTAGTACTACATCGTAATAGTATTTGACAAACTAACTTTTCCATGCTACCATGTTTGTGAATTTTCGATCGCAACTCCGTCACGCTTCTCAACTTTGCGGTCTCTTCCCATTTTCTCTTTACACCCATACCTCTTTTGCTTCCTTACTTCGTCTCTGCATCGTCACGTGACGAAAACCCCGTCACCGCAACTCCTTTACATTCTGTACTTGCACCCTATTGTTTTAAGTCCTTTAACTGCAACACTTATGGATATCCTCGCAAGTGTTGCAAACAAAAGGCTTACGGCCCGGCTAAGCCCTTTAGATATTGTACTTACAAAAAACATCGGGTAGGGGTCTCGGTTATGGTTAACCAGGAATCCCAAAGAATCACTGTCCTGAGCGACCACCGGGAACGCGGGTCGACCTGTCCCAACCATGTCGGGCCACGAATCACGAATCGCGAGTCGCCCTTCCGACGGGTTGCCCCCCTCCCTTCCGAATGCTACGATTTGGTGTTCCATGACCCCTGCTAATCCCCAACTGAGCACAGCCTCCCGGCCACGTGTGGGTATCCCTTGGCGCACCTCCCACGAAGAGGCCAATGGGATTACCAACAAGCTCCAGTATTACTTTGCCGCCGTCACTACTGCCGAGGGCGAACCCGTCCCCGTGTCACTCCAACTTTCGCCGAGCGAGCTCGCCGCCCAGATCAAAAATCTGGACGCCTTTGTTCTCCCTGGTGCCCCCACCGACCTGAATCCGACGCTCTACCGCGCCGCGCGCCACGAAAAGACTCACGACGCCGACCCGAACCGGGAAAAAAACGATTTCGCAATCCTCGAGCACGCCTTTGCTTCCAGCAAACCCGTCTTGGCCATCTGCTACGGCTGCCAGAGCCTGAACGTCTCCCTCGGCGGCACTCTCTACCAGGACATTGCCAGCGATTTGCACACGAACATCGAGCACAGCAGGGCTGGCCTTTCAGCAGACGCGCTCGACCCGATGCACTCAGCCAGAATCGAATTTGGAGGCGAACTGGCTCAGCTTGCTGGTTCCTGCGGACTCGAAAAGCGCGATGGTGGCTTCGCAGTGGAAATAAACACTTCGCATCACCAATCCGTCCGGGATCTAGGTCGCGGCCTGCGCGTCGCAGTCGTCGCTCCCGATGGCGTGATTGAAGCCGTCGAGCATGAGCCGCATAAACACTGGGTCGTCGGCGTGCAATGGCATCCCGAGCGAATGGCCGGTGACGTACTCGCGGCAGCGCTTTTCCGCGCGCTGGTGCGAGCCACGCGCGCAGCCGCCGTGCACCGCTGAACTGCGCGGCCAGGGCCGCAAGCCCGTCATTCCGAGCGGAGCGAGGAATCTCTCTTGGTCATGGAAAGTGAAGCAATGAAGAAATGAAGAAAGGTTCCGCGGACTTGGGCTTTTGACTTTCAACTGTCAACTTTTAACTTCTTTGGGGGCTTGATGATTTCACTCGCAGGCAAGGCGGCACTCATCACCGGCGGTTCACGCGGAATCGGCGCGGCGGCCGTCAAACTATTCGCGCAAGCCGGCGCCGACGTGGTTTTCAACTACGTCAAAGCCAAAGACGCTGCACTCCACGTCCAGCAGGAAGCCGGCAAGCACGGCACTCGCGTCGAAGCGTTCAAAGCCGATGTCGGCAAGCATGCCGACAATCAAAAACTTGTCGAGCACTGCATCGCTCGGCTCGGCCGGCTGGATATCCTCGTAGCCAACGCCGGCATCTGGAACCCCGAAGATCTCCCCATCGAAAAAATGACCGAAAAGCAGTGGGACGACATGATCCGCATCAACCTCAAGAGCGTCTACTCCATCATTCACTTCACTGTCCCCCACATGATCAGGCAGAAGTCCGGCAAGATCATCCCCATCAGCTCCACCGCCGGGCAGCGCGGCGAATCCCTCCATACCCACTATGGCGCTTCCAAAGGCGGCATCATCAGTCTTACCAAGGGCCTCGCTACCGAACTCGCCCGCCACAATATTCTCGTGAACACCGTCGCTCCCGGATGGGTCGCCACCGACATGTCCAACGCCGTGCTCGAATCAAAAGCAGGGCAGAAGATGGCTTCCACCGTCATCCCTCTCGGTCGCGCTGCTACCGCCGAAGAAGTTGCCGGCCCGATCCTCTTCGTTGCTTCGGACCTGGCCAACTTCATGACCGGAGAAGTCATCAATGTAAATGGAGGTTCGGTCTTGTGCGGATAAAGTCCGTCCATATTGCCGTCGTCACTCTCCTTGCCTGTGCTGTGTCTGCATCACGCGGCTCCGCCCAGAATCCCGACACCATGATGCCGGAGCAGAGCGTCGCCAAGGGCAAGCAGATTCTCAGCGATCTCATCAATGCGCTGGGCGGGCCGGGTTATACGGAAGTCCGCGAAAGCCTGTGTCAGGGCCGCCGCTCGCAGTTCGGTCACAACGGCGAACCGCTGCATCCAGTCTTGATCGAGTTTTCGGAATACCGCCGCTACCCGGACAAAGTCCGCACGGAGTACATCTCTAGAGGCCGCAATACGATTCTTGCGTCTTTAATCGGCGTCGACGGTTTGGATTTTACCCACGGCGGCATCGTCATCTCGCTCTATAACGGCGATCACGGCTGGACCTTCGATCGCAGCGGTGTAAGCGAACTACCGGCCACCGCGATCGGCGATTTCCAAGAGCAGGTTAAGCGCAACGTCGACAATCTGCTGCGGCTGCGCCTCAAGGAAGAAGGGATTTCCATTCGCTTCGGCGGCAGCGACACCGTCGACCTCAAGCCAGTCGATTGGATCGAGATCACCGACAGCCAGGAGCGCAAATTCCGCCTTGCCGTCGATCGTTCCACTCACCTTTTGGTTCGCAGCGTGGTCATCACCAAGGACGAAGAGACTCAGCAGATTAACGAAGACGTCTCCATCTACTCAAACTATCAATTGAAAGACAGCGTCTGGATGCCGATTCAGATCTCCCGGGAACACAACGGACGCCGCGCCGCTCAAGTCTTTTACGACAGTTGTAAGTTCAATCCCGGCTTTTCCGACGATATCTTCGACAAATCGTCCCTCTCCAAGCAGGGTTCCCAAGCTCTCGTCAAAAAGAGCAAGAACTAGAAACCGAGGCGGCCGCTGGAAAACCCCTTCTCCTCAGGGTCAATATTCGGTAACGTATTTTAGGCTGCCTTTGCAAGAGGTCGGCCCAATTTGTTTAGCAGGGTGGCGAGGTCCCGTCGTGTGAAGCGCCACTCGAAAGGGTGCGCGATGGTTTGGTAGTGATGCTCGAATGCCATGAGGCGTTGAGACAAGTCCATTAGCGAAGTGAAATCGTTCGGCGTAAGGACCTTCCGTTGGACAATCGAGAAATGAATTTCAATCTGGTTGAGCCAGCTGGCATGAATAGGTCCGTGAACGAGCCTCAGATTAGGATACTTGTTCAGGAGTCTTTGGGCTGCCTTTGGACCTCGATGCGCAGAACCGTTATCGACGATCCAGAAGACCCTTCGCGCCTGGCAATAGGGACGACGCTTCATGACCTGATCCACGAGACGATCAAAAGGTGCAATGCCACTGTTGGTTTCGCAACGACCAAAGATCTTAGCGCGGTGGACATCGAGGGCCGCCAGATAGGCCCCGGACCCAAGCCGTTCGTATTCGTGTTCGATTCTCATGGACCGATTGGGTTGTGGGGGCACAGACTGATGTTTTCGGAGGCGCGCCTGAACGCTGGTTTTTTCATCCGCACAGAGAACGAACTCATCGGGCCCGAGTTTACGGCCCTTCCAGAGGCGTTGTTAGAGATCCAGAAGTCGGCCGGCTTTCTGTTCGAAGTCTGGGTCTCGCGGAAAGATCCAGCAGCTGGTGGTATCGCTGAGGGTTGCTGTCAGACCAGTGTTCCGCACATAAGATCCGAGTTCGGATACACTCCAACGAGAGAAGGGCACGCCAGTGATCGAGGGAAATTTACAAGCAATAGCTTTAAGGTACACGACCAGTTCTGGGGGGGAAAGCCCGGGGGCGTCCCGGGCGCTGGCAATCTTCTAGACCCGCCAAGCGTCTCTCAAAGAATCGCTTTCGCCACATGCTGACGATCTCCTGTCGGGTACTGAGGCGTTCGGCAATTTGATCGTTGGAGAGGCCTTCGTGAGCCAGAAGCACCATCTTGGCGCGAACCACCATAAAATACGGCAATGTATATTTGTTGGCTCGGCGAATGAGTTCCTCGCGCTCATCCCTTGTAAGAGTGATCTTGTAAGGACTTTTGCGAGGCACCGGCAAAACACTCCTCAGGAAGAAGGATAGCAGGAAAGCGTTAATGTGCCTAATTATACGTTATTGTATTTATGAAACGGAGTACTTAGCACCCCGCAACATCCATGTTTCATTTTGTTACATATCTACCCATTCCCCGACGCTTGTAATAAGCTATAATCATATAGTTTAAGAAAGTACTATGCTTAGTGTCAGTTGCGGCCGGCTGTCCCTGGCACGGCAACTGCATCGTATCGGTTTCTTAACCGCCCTTACAGGCTGGATCGCTGGTCCAGCCTTTGAACGAGGAAACGGCCTTGTATAAGAGTGCCCCAAGCTCCCGCACTCGGCGCAGCCGCATTGCTGGCTTCAGCATGGTCGAATTGGCCGTTTCCATGACCGTGGTCATGATTCTGACGGCGATTGCGATCCCTTCGCTCATGCGTTCCTTTCGAACCTACCAGCTCAACGACGTGGCCGCGCGCCTGTCTGACATTCTGAAATTTACGCGATTCGAAGCGGTGCGCCGAAATAGTCTGGAGTATTGCCAGTTCAACAACCCAAGCGCCCCCGATTGGGTCGTTTGGACGACTTCATCCAACACCAGCACAAGCCCTCTTGCCACGGAGAAGCAAATTCTGATAGCCGGATTTGCGACGCTCCTGCCCGCGGGTGGTCCGCCGAGTCCGGGGGCCATCGCCACAGCCTTGGGTGTAAGCGTGAGTGCGCTAAACGCAAACACATTCTCGGGAAGCAGTGGCAAGGTCACCTTTGACGCGCGTGGCGCGATTCGCGTCGGCGGGAGTGTTTCCAACAGTGTTTTTGTGTTTTACATCGGAAGCTCGACTAATCCGGAATTTGGCTATCGCGCCGTGATTCAACTCCCTTCCGGAAGCACCCAAGTTTGGACTGCTCCGAACGGGGGAACCTGGCAACAGGTCGGCTGAGGCCCGAACAAGAGACAGGAATGCGACGCTCATCCACAAAGCTTTGCGATGGACAAAGGGGCTTTAGCATCCTCGAGATGATGCTCGCCACCATCCTCCTGCTGGTCGGCCTTGTGGCCGTCGCGCAGCTGGTGCCGGCTTCGATCCTTATGAATTACCGGAACCGCACGGACTCTTCCGCGCTGGTTTTCGCGCAGCGCGAACTGGATCAAATACTCGATCAACCGCTCAATCCGCCGTCAAACCAATTCACAGATACGCTCGGGAACATTTGCCAGCTTGGCGATCCGACGGTCACCAATTCCGTGCAGGGCAGCACCGTGACGACACTCAACAACCAGGCAATCATTGTATTCAATTCGCCTAACCCACCCCTGGCTCCCACGAACGGCTACGGTTTCACCTACGCGGACCCGAATGATCCCAGCCTCACGACCTATGACGTGCGCTGGGCGGTGATCGTCACTGGAAACGGCGGTACAGCCTCCTCGAAACGATTTATCCTTGGAGTCCGGCAAGCGGGCGGGAATGGCTATTTCCAGCCCATCACCCTTGATACGGTGGTGGAAAAATGAATTTAGTTCGAAGCGACGAGCGCCAGCACGGGTTCACGCTCGTGGAATTGCTGGTCGCTCTGGGCATATTTCTTGTGATCACTGGAGCGGCGTTCAGTTTGCTGGGGACCTCGCAAAAACACTACCAGACCGAATCACAACTGCTGACCTCGTTCCAGGAAGCCCGGCTCGGCCTGGACCAGATCGTGCGCGACGTAAATGACGCCGGCTATCCGCCGCCGACTTTCACGGACGGCGTTCCGGCTGACTCTGCGAGTTCGCCTTTTGCCTGGAGCACCGGCGCCGGCTACCCGCCTCCCGGCTCTTGTCAAATCGGCACGGCTGGGGGCGGGACTTGCAGTACCGCCACCGCGGGTGACGCTGCTCCCGGCGATTTCGACCTCATCATCGAGACCAATCCGAATCCCCAAGATCCCAGCTGCCTGCCAAGCTGCCCTGTTCTATGGATTCGCTACCAATTGCAGAACACCACGCCGCTACCAACGCTCATGCGCGGGGTGTTCTCCAAGACGAACGGCGATCCCGATACGAGTACGGCGGGGGTGCTTGTGCCTTTTGTCCAAAATATCGTAAACACGCAAGTTGTCCAAAATGTGACAAATCCCATGGTGGCACAATACCAAGCTGCCTATCCGAACATATTCCCAGGAGGGGCTCCGGTGGCCCCCGCTCCCGGATGCGACAACAGGCCAGCCACGTCTTGTGATGCTGAACGGGCGTGGCCGACGCATCAATCCCAATCAGTGAGGTCAACCGAGGATAAGTGAGCGCCCGGAGACAAATTCAAACGAAGCCGACCGAAGAAGGGATTGCCCTGCTGATTTCCATATTTATTCTGCTGTTGATCAGCATTGTGGCGATTGCTTTGATCGTTTCTTCCGGGACGGAGTCCGCGCTAGCCGGCAACTATCGTTCCTCGACGGGGGTTTACTACGCGGCACTCTCCGGTCTTGAGGAAGCACGCGGACGGCTGCTCTCGAAGAATCCGGATGCCTTCATGACAACGAACGCTTCAAACTTCCTCCCACCAGCCGGAACTGCCCTCAACTTGGGAGACACCTACTACCTGATCAATCCAATTGGCGGCGAGGCCATCACGCCTTGGGATACGAGTTCAACCTATCTCGACAATCAGTTCGGGGTTGAATTCGGACCCAGCGGTTTTACGGCGCCTACAAATCCTTCCCCTACCGCACTTTCAGTATGGAACCGAAATCCACTCCAGTCGCTGAATCTTCCCGGCCCTTTATACAAGTGGGCCCGTATCAACGCGGTTTCGGAGAAATCCTTACGCGTGGACGCTGACGCCGACGGCCTTGCGGATTCAATAACGCCCTTGTACTTCGATGGCGTGCACTTCAGCAACAATCCGTCCGCCGGTCCCCAAGTGTTGGAACTCACCGCGCTTGCGGTGCTGCCCAACGGGAGCCAAAAGCTGCTCCAGTACTTGGCGGCTCCCACGCCCTTGAATTTGAATTTTAACGCGGCGCTAACGCTGGATGGCAACAATGTGCTGTTTACCGTACCCAATTCGACTAACTTCTGGGTCAGAGGAAATGACCAATTTAGCGTAGGGAGTTGCAATCCCGGGTCGGGTGTCGCAGCCGCAGTCGGATATACCAACACATCGGATTCGAGCATTGAAAGCGCAATTCTTACCGGACCGCCTGCTAGTCAGGACCGGCGGGGCAACTACACGAATGGCGTGGCTCCAACCCCAGATTTGAGTCCAGTGACACTGTCTGCGAATCTGCAGACCGTGGCGGGTCTGAACGCTCTCGTGCAGACGATCACAAATAGCGCGGACGTGGTGATTAATGGAAATGCGACTCAGTCGAGTATGCCTTCCGGGATGTCGCCAACGAATCCGATGACCGTTGTTGTCAACGGCGATTTGACTTTCAACGGCTGGCACGGCACCGGGTATGGACTTCTTCTCGTGACGGGGACATTTACGTATGACCCGGACGCAACGTGGAATGGGATTGTTCTAGTCATTGGGAAAGGCGTGCTGTTCTCGCATCAGAGCGGCAGCGGTCAATTCAACGGGGCTGTTTTCCTGGCGAACACCGTGGATTCATCAGGCAATCCCTTGCCTCCGACATCTGCTCTGGGATCTCCTAACTTTGACTTCACATCGTCATCCGGGAGCAACGGCATTTACTACAGCAGTTGCTGGATTCAGGCCGCGATGCCGGGTTTGGGTTACAAGATTCTCTCCTTCCATGAAATTTCGCAGTAAGAGATTTCTCACTTAGGCCCATTCGCGTCGGAAATCAATTTATAGTAGCCCCGGTCACGGTTCAGCCGGCGCGGCTTCCCGGAATTCTTCCGTTTTGGTGCTGCGCGTCGTGGGGCGCTATAATGGGCGGATGCGTAATCGCCAGGAAAGCTCGCCGATGCACGGCACTACGGTTCTGTGCGTGCGCAAGGACAACAAAGTCGTTCTGATCGCCGATGGACAGGTGACCATGGGCGATCATGTGATGAAGCACACCGCGCGCAAGACGCGCCGGCTTTACAACGACAAGGTGGTTGCCGGTTTCGCCGGCTCCACGGCCGACGCGATTACCCTTTTTGAACGCTTCGAAGGCAAACTGCAGGAATTTTCCGGCAATCTCCAGAAAGCCTCGGTCGAGCTGGCCAAGGAATGGCGCAAGGACCGCGCTCTTCGCCATTTGGAAGCCCTGCTTATCGTTGCCGACACCAAGGGCACTTTCATTCTTTCCGGCAATGGCGACGTCATCGAGCCCGACGACGGTCTGGTGGCCATAGGTTCCGGCGGAACTTTCGCGCTCTCAGCCGCCCGCGCGCTTGTGAAGCATTCGAAACTCAATGCCAAGGACCTGGCCATGGAAGCCATGCGCATCGCCAGCGAAATTTGCATTTTCACCAACGCCAACTTTACAGTCGAAGAGCTCTAGGGGTCAGGCATGAGAACGCGACAAGCTGTTTTCACGGATCAAAGGAACTAAGCAACTCATGACCAGCAAGCCCGAAAAAGAAGTGATCTACGCACCGGGAGGAAACGGCGCCGAGCCCGTCGAGGGGCAGGAACTTCTCCCCGCTCTCGATGACATGACGCCGCGCGAAATCGTCGCGGAGCTCGACAAGTACATCGTCGGGCAGACGGCCGCCAAGCGCGCCGTCGCGGTGGCCTTGCGCAACCGCGTCCGCCGCCAGAAGCTTCCGCCGGAAATCGCCGAAGACGTTCTGCCCAAAAACATTCTGATGATTGGCCCCACCGGCGTCGGAAAAACGGAAATCGCCCGCCGCCTGGCGCGCCTCGCGGGCTGCCCCTTCGTCAAGGTCGAAGCTTCGAAATACACCGAAGTTGGCTACGTCGGCCGCGATGTGGAATCGATGGTGCGCGATCTCGTCGAGACTTCCATCGACATGATCCGCGAGGAAAAACTCGACGAAGTCGCCGACCGCGCCGAGCAGGCCGCGGAAGAACGCGTGCTCGATCTGCTGCTTCCGCCGGCGCCTCCTCCCGCGCCCGGCACTCCGGACACCGAGATTGCCGCGCAGCGGGAACAGACCCAGCGCACGCGCGAAAAGCTGCGCCTCCAACTGCGCGAAGGCAAGCTCGACCAGCGCATGGTCGACCTCGAAGTCCGCGAGCGCGCCATACCCTCGTTCGAAATCATCTCCAACCAGGGCGTCGAAGAGATGGACGTCAATATCAAGGACATGCTCTCCGGCATGTTTGGCCAGCAGAAGAAAAAACGCAAAATGAGCGTCGCCGACGCTTTCGAATACTTGATCCAGGAAGAAGAAAACAAGCTCCTCGACATGGACCAGGTCACCCGCGTGGCCGTGGAGCGCGCCGAGCAGATGGGCATCATCTTCATCGATGAGATCGACAAGGTGGCCGGGCGGGAATCCGGCCACGGCCCGGACGTTTCGCGCGAAGGCGTGCAGCGCGACATTCTTCCCATT
>WNFC01010709.1_pt1 | contig 12094 bp, 14 predicted proteins | sample 5400541 | NCBI WGS metagenome assembly WNFC01 (sample SAMN13153342, study PRJNA577476) | soil metagenome | isolation source: 120 cm saprolite under Douglas fir tree site 2 hole 2 replicate 1 | place: USA:California | collected 2015-04-18 | reverse complement strand
CAATCATGAGGTCCTGCCAACCGACGCGTCGCGACGCGCTCCAAACGATTGCGCGGAGCGCCGTGGCATTTGTCACGGTGTCTGTGGCGGCAAGAAGTTTGGGATTGGCGGCTTCTGCGCAGATCCCCGAGAAGATCGTGATGGGGACGATACCCATTACCCCGGTAACCGCGTCCTATATCGGCCAAGTCGACTTTTTCAAAGACGAAGGGCTCACCATCGAGCTGACACGCTTCAACAACTTCGCCCCGATCCTGCAAGCGATGACCGCCGGCAGCGTCGTTGCCGGCGAGATCGGGGTAGCCCCGAGCATCATCGGGCTCACGCCCGGGCTGCCTTTCATTGCACCTTTTCTCGTCGGCTTCATCACCCCGAGCCATCCGTTCGAACGGATCATGGTGATGGAGAATTCCCCGATCAAAGTCCTTGACGATCTGAAGCGCAAGAAACTCGCATTCCTCGGTCCCGGCACGGTCCCCGACATGTTTCTCGGCGCCCTTCCCAGAAAACCGTTGGATCGAGGACAATCCCGTAGACGCCCGCAGAGTGATGGCCAATAACCTCGGCCTTCCCGACGATCTGGCGACCCGAACGCGAATTCCGCTGTTCTCGCGCAACGGGCTGCCCGTCATGCCCAATGTGTGGCACCTCTATGAGATGCTGGTAGAGGCGAAGACGATCGATCCTCACCCCGACCCGGCCAAACTGCTCAACGATGCGATCGTCGAACCCGCGAAGCGGTTCACGCTCCCCGCCGCGGAGGAGCTTGGCTTGCAGCCTGACCCTGAGATCGAAAAGATGCTCAAGGGCGAATATCCGTTATTGCCGAAGCCGGTCGACAGTTATTACGCGGACTGGGAGCGACGCATTCTCAAGACGTAGGGGGAGGCTGATCGGTGAGCGGGCATCCCGGTCGGGAGCTCGTCCGGTTCGATGGGGTGACGCTCACTTTTCCCAGCGCCCAGGGCCGTGATCCTGTCGAGGTGGTAAGGCGACTCGATCTCGAAGTCAGGGCCGGCGAGTTTGTCGCGGTCATCGGGCCGAGCGGGTGCGGCAAGAGCACGCTTCTGTCATTGCTCGCGGGATACCTGACGCCAACCTCCGGCCGCGTGCTTTTCCGCGGACTACCCATCTCGTGTCCCGGGCACGAGCGCATGATGGTCTTTCAGCAGCCGGCGCTCTTTCCATGGCTCACCACCGCCGAGAATGTCGCTTATGGGCTGAAGCTCAAAGCCAATCGAGGCAACAGTCGAAATATCGAGGAGACCGTTGCCGAGATGCTGCGGCTCGTGCAGCTCGAGGGTTTCGCGCGGCATTATCCAAGCGATCTGTCCGGCGGCATGCGACAGCGTCTCGAAATCGCCCGCGCGCTTGCCGTCGATCCGCAGGTGCTCTTGATGGACGAGCCTCTGGCGGCGCTCGACGCCTTGACCCGCCGGACGATGCAGCGCGAGGTGCTTCACATCTGGGAGAAGACACGCAAGACGATCCTCTTCGTCACCCATGACATCGACGAGGCCGTGGTCATGGCCGACCGCATCGTGGTCATGGCGCAACGACCGACCTTCGTCCTCGAAGTCGAAGACGTCGGGCTGCCCCGCCCCCGCCTTCGCGAAGATCCCGAGGTCGGCAAGGTCGCGCGACGCCTATCGACCCTCCTCGAATGAGGGGCTTGGTGCTGCCACGGTCGGCCGTCCGCCTGATTGGGCCCCTAACCGTGCTCGCAGCCTGGGAGCTGGCCGCTCGCTTCGGCCTCGTCAACAAGCTGCTCCTTCCCCCGCCGAGCAAGGCCTTTGCTGATCTGGAGGTCCTTGTTTCAAGCGGCTATTTGTGGAAGGCGCTCTATGCGAGCCTCTTCCGCGTCGTCTGCGGGTTCGCACTTGCGGTTTCGGTCGGGGTTTCCCTCGGCGTGGCGATGGCGCGTATCCGGCTGGTCAATGATTTTTTCGATCCGCTGGTCGAGTTGCTGCGGCCGATTTCGCCGCTGGCGCTCTTCCCGCTCGCCATCCTGTGGTTTGGCATTGGCGACGGGTCGAAGGTCTTTGTGATCGCGCTGGCGGCATCGTTCCCGGTCATCCTCAATACCTTCGCCGGGGCACGGAGCATCGATGCCAACCTGATCCGCGCCTCGCGATCGCTCGGTGCGAGCGAGATCGAGATCTTCAAAGGCATCGTTCTGCCCGCCAGCCTGCCCTATATTTTCACGGGCGTGCGCCTGGCTTGGGGTATCTCCCTGATCGTGATCATCGCCGCCGAGATGATCGGGGCAACAGTCGGTATGGGCTACATGGTTCTGGAAGCTCAGCAGACGTTTCGCACCGAGCGCGTCTTCGCAGGCATTTTCGTGATCGGGGCCATCGGCTTCGCAACTGATCTCGGTTTTCGCCGCCTGCGCCAATGGCTACTCCCCTGGTACCGAGAGACAGAGAACTGAGGCAACGCTATGCGGTATGAGCTCTATTACTGGGCCGGGATCCAGGGGCGCGGCGAGTTTGTCCGCCTGGCGCTGGAAGAGGCCGGGGCGGACTATGCCGATGTCGCCAGGGAAGCGGGTGGTGACGGCGCGATGCTGCGCCTGCTCGACGGCGAGGAGGTCGAGCATCCGCCCTTCGCGCCGCCTTTTCTCAGGGCGGGGAGGCTGCTGATCAGTCAAACCGCCAACATCCTCCTCTATCTCGGGCCGCGCCACGATCTGGCGCCGACGGCCGAAGCCGGGCGCCTCTGGGCCCATCAGCTGCAGCTGACGATCGCCGATCTGGTGGATGAGGTGCATGACACCCATCACCCGATCGCGAGCAGCCTCTACTACGAGGACCAGCGCCCGGCGGCACGGCGGCGCACCGCCGACTTCCTGAAATCGCGCGCGCCGAAATATCTCGGCTATTTCGAAAAGGTGCTGACGCGCAACAAGGCGGGCAGCGGACATCTCGTCGGGGCCAAGCTCAGCTACCCAGATCTAGCGCTGTTCCAGGTGATGGCGGGTTTGCGCTATGCCTTTCCGCAAGCGATGACCCGGCTCGAGCCGAAATACCCGCAGGTCGCCGCCCTCCACGACCGGGTCGCCGCCCGCCCTCGCATCGCCGCTTATCTAGCTTCCGATCGCCGGATCGCGTTCAACGAGCACGGCATCTTCCGGCACTACCCGGAGCTCGATATCGAGGCGTAACTGAAGCCAGCTCCTCAATAAGGGCTGCTGCCGGCGCCCGGCCGGGGAGCGTCGCGCATTTCGGCGATTGCCGCCTGCCCGCCCATCGTCATGAAGCGGTTGTCGCCGCCGACGGTGACGAAGGTGAAGCCCATCTCGATCATCTTCTTGGCGTAAGCCGGGGCGCCGCAGTGGATACCGGGCTGGACCTTGTGCCGCTTGCAGCCGTCGAGCACTTTTTTCAGCGCCGTCATCATCCATTCGTCGGGCTTGTCGCCGCCCGGCGCATAGCCAAGCGAGATCGACAGATCCGATGGGCCGACATAGATCGCGTCGAGACCCGGCGTCGACAGGATCGCGTCGAGATTGTCGAGCGCTTCCTGCGTCTCGATCATGCCCAGGGCGACGACGATGTCATTAGCCTTGGCATGGTAATCCGCCCCGCCATACAGCGAGGCGCGGATCGGCCCCGAGCTGCGATAGCCGAGCGGCGCGTAGCGGCACGAGCCGACAAATTTTTCGGCCTCGGCGCGGTTGTTGATCATCGGGCAGACGATGCCGTAGGCGCCGGCGTCGAGCGCCTTCTGGATGTGCGCCGGGTCGTTCCACGGCACGCGGACTAGGGGCGTCACATTGGTGGTCGAGATGCCCTGCAGCATCGTCACCATCATCTGGTAGTCGATCATACCGTGCTGCATGTCGACGACCAGCGAATCCCAGCCTATGCTGGCCATGACCTCGGCTGAAAAGCTGCTCGGGATCCCCAGCCAGCTGTTGATGACCGCCCTGCCCTGCTGCCAGGCGTCGCGCACTCCGTTTGGCCGCGCCATTTGATCCTCCTCGGTTTCCGCAATGTTGGCCGATCCCGCCAGCTAAGCCGGCCAGTGTCAAGCGCTCGCCGACGCTCTCTCCTGCTCTCCTCCTGTTTTTGCAAAGAATCTACAAGCAGGCGAGCCGTCGTGTGCGATCGCCATCGGCCGCTAAGTACGTCCACCCGCTTTGAGACACGACCAACGATCTTGTTATCATACCAATATGGCAATATCGCGAAATAGGCTGCAGGGTTGCGTGGAAAGCGCCTGATGCCTATATGGTCAGATCAAGGTGACCTATAGATAGAAGATTATGGACAGGTACGTTGCCGCAGCGGACTTCAAGGCCAACTGTCTGCGCCTGATGGATGAGGTGGCGCAGCAGCGCCGGCCGATCATCATCACCAAGCGGGGCAAGCCGGTAGCCAAGCTGGTGCCGGTGGAGGAGCAGGGACCGATCGACCTCTTTGGTCGCATGGCCGGCACCATCAAGATATGTGGCGACATCATCAATCCGATCGAGGACGCGGGGTGGACTGGTGATGCCGAGAACGTCTGATCCGGACCTGCTCTTGCTCGACACTCATGCGTGGCTTTGGCTCGTCGCCGGCAGTGCGGATCTTTCCACGGAAGCGCGTCTCACGATCGACGAGGCCGCTGCAGCAGGTACCCTTCGGATCGCGGCGATCTCGCTTTGGGAGATTGCATTGCTGGCCTCGCGTGGTCGCATCGTCCTGGGCAAGTCCATCGGCTTGTGGCTCGACGAAGCACTGGCCGATCCCGGGCCAGCGATCGATCCGCTCACTCCACAAATCGCGATCGAAAGCTACGCTCTGCCAGACGTATTTCATCGCGATCCCGCTGACCGGCTGATCGTTGCCACGGCGCGGGTGGCGAATGCCACGCTGATGACCCGCGACCAGCGCATTCTCGACTATGCCGCCCGCGGGCACCTAACGGCGATTGCCGCCTAATCCTCCTACCGTTTCCGCGCGATAATCCGTTGCACCTCAGAGCAGCGGCGTGTCCGGTTCCAGTCCGAACAACACCCGGCCCGTTGTCTCCATTACGCGGGGATGCACCCCGATGTGCAACGTGATTGCGTGAACGTCGCGAAAAGCCCGTTCCAGCGGGCAGCTCGCATAAAGGGAGCTCGCCCCAGCCCCGATATAGAGGAGGTCGACCACCTGGACGGCGCTGGCAACGGCATGCGATGCGGCCAGCCGAACATCTGCCCGCGCCTCGATCGCGACCTCGCCCGTCGCGATCAGCCTGCTCCATAACTGATCCAGGCTATCAAGCAGAAACAGCCGCGCCGACCGCACCAGCGCCTCCGCCTGGGATGCTCGCCCTTGCGCCCCATGGTTATCCCGCAGCATCTGGGTCGTCCGCTGCGGCGTTTTCGCGCCGGCAATCTCGCTGAAGGTCTCGATCGCGGTTCGCGCGATCCCCAGCGCCATCGCACCAAGGCCGGGGATGACGCGGGAAAATGGCGGAATGCGATAGCGGTACCCGGGCAGGACATGTGGATCGGTGAACCCCGACCCATAATCGGTCGGCACGAATACGTCGCGTACCACCACATCATGGCTGCCGGTGCCACGTAGCCCCCCAACGGTCCAAGTGTCGACGATCTCGCACGCGGCGGAGGGGAGGATCATGAACCGGCTCTCGGGCGCTCCTCCCGGCGTGAGGCGCGGCTTCCCGTTTTCGTGGACGATGCACAGAAGAACCATCCAGGCGGCGAGTTCGCATCCACTCACCATCGACCACCGGCCACTCACACGGTATCCGTCGGTGACGACCTGCGCCTGCCCCGAAGAGCGCGTACTATTCGCCGTAACGACCTCGGGGTCGGCGTGGATGGTTCGCGCAACCTCCCGCGAGAGTTGGGCGATCGTCCAATGTGTGTTGCTGTTCCACACGCACCATGCGACCGATGCGTCAGCCCGTGCCAACTCCTCAAATATTTCCATCGCCTGCATCGGCACCAGATCGAGCCCACCGTAGGCCTCGGGCAGGAACATGCGGAAAAACCCGGCACCGGCCAAATCTTGCGCGATGTCTTCCGGTATTCGGCGAGCGGTCTCGATACGGTCGCGCTCCGCGATGATGCGGGGCCGGATCGCGCGGGCGACCTGCAGGAGCGCTGAATTGGTACCGTGATCGGGCATCGACCCCTCCTTAATTATGTCGAACCATCGCGTCTATTGGTGCGAGGCCAGATCGTGCGGGTGACGTCGTGGCGTCCACCGCAGGCCGAGCTGCGTGACATCGCCGAGCACGTCGTCGCCCGCCGGGACCGTGCCTTTTTCGATCCAAGCCACCAGATCGTCGAAGGCCCGCTCGCGCACCGCGTTCTCGATCCCGCAATGCCCAGGCCACCGCACCGCTCGCTGTACCAGTAGGTTTGAGGTGCCGGCGCTCTCGGTGCGCCGGCGGTAATCCTGTTGCAGCCGGAACGGCACGCGGAAATCGGCGGTCTCGTGTATCGCCATCACCGGCGCCCTTATCTTTCCGGTCAGTTCGGCGAAGACTGGGTTGACTTCGTATGATCGGGCGCCGGGCGCGGGCACAACACGCGAGATTTCGCGATTGAGCGTTGCCGCGTCGACGCCAAGCCCTGGGTCGATGTCGTAGCGGATGTGCCGGGTATCGGCGTGACGAAAGAATTCCCGGGAGTGCGCCGGTCCCGGGTCGCGCGGATTGAGGTTCTGGACATAGCGCTCCAGCAGCCCTTCGAGGCGGAGCGGCACATCGCCGCCCGAGAGATGCTTGATGACGCTGTCGAAGCGCCAGCCGCGCTCGGTGTAAAAGCCCGGCTCCCCCATCACCTCGAGCCACGGCCCGTTCACCAGCGCGTCGAATTCCGGGCGCGGCGTGTCGAGCAGCGGCACCCCGGAGAAATATTCCGCGGCCGCGGTATAGGCGCGCAGCCAGTCGACGAGCCCGACGCCATCGATGTTGCCGCACTCGATCAGCGCGCCCTGATATACCTCGGGGTACAATTCGAGCGAGGAAATGGCGATATGCCCACCCATCGACTGCCCGTGAATGATCGTCCAGCGCGGCGGGCCGAACCGGTTGATGAAATGCGCGCGCAGTGTCAGTAGATCGAGCAGGAACCAATCGGGCCGATATCCCCACGCGCGATAGCCCGATGCGGCCGAGGCATAGCCGCGCTCGGCCAGGTGGGCGTCGAGCCGTGAGCTGCGCACCGCGCCCTTGCCGGTACCTTCGCCTTCATAGCCATGCGCGAACATGACGAGGCCGCCATTCCAGTCGGGCGGCACGTTGATCGTGTAGTTCGCGCTCCCCAGCACGCCGTCGTACCGTCCCGCTGGTGAGGCGGCGCCGGCAAGTTCTCCGCCCAAAAGCAAGACAAGGGCAGCGACGGCAAAAGAGAGCGCGGCGCCTCCCATCAGGTTCGATCGCCTAGACGAGTGCCCGTCCGCCTGTTGTCAACGCAGTGATCTCCTGGGAGCTTCATAAGCGAGGGTGGGGCGCAGGCACTGCAAGAGGAGGATGGTTGCTCTCATGGGAACCTCCCGGTCGCAGCTGAGCCGGCTTCTCGATCCCGCCACCTTGAGGAGCCCGATGCGCGCTGCCCGCCTAGTCAAGGGCCGCCCCCTTAATCCAGCACTTCCTTGTTGACGACGTTGTCGCGGATTGGCTTGCCGTCGAGCACGCTGAGGATGTTCTCCACGGCGGCGACGCCCATGCGGTCGACCGCTTCGCGGGTGACGCCGGCGACGTGCGGCGCCGCGATGAAATTCGCCAGGGTTAGGAGCGGGTTGTCCTTTGGCGTCGGCTCCTGGTCGAAGACGTCGAGTGCCGCACCGGCGATGCGGTTTGCCTTCAGCACATCGTAGAGCGCCTTCTCGTCGATGATGCCGCCGCGCGCCGTGTTGACGATAAACGCCGTTCGTTTCATATGCGCCAGCCGCGCGGCGTCGAAGAGCCCCGTCGTCTCGGGCGTTTTCGGGCAATGGATCGTGATGAAATCGGCGCGCGCCACGGCGGCGTCGAGGTCCTGCACCGGCTCGTAGCCCATGCCGCGGATCGTCTCGGAATACATATAGGGGTCGTAGACCAGGACGTTCGTCTCCATCGCCGCGAAGCGCTTGGCCGAGCGCGTGCCGATTTTGCCAAAGCCGATGATCAGCACCGTCTTGCCGTAGAGATCGACCGGCATCTCCTTGTAGCGGTCCTGCCAGCGGCCCTCCTTGACCAGCGCGTCCATCGCCGCGCCGCGCCGCGCCAACGACATGATCAGGAAGACGCCGGCCTCGGCGACGGTTACCGAATTGGCGGTGCCGCCGATCATCAACGGGATCTTGCGGCGGGTCAGCGCCGGAACATCGACCGCGTCGTAGCCGACGCCGATGCGCGAGACCACTTCGAGCTCAGGTGCTGCGTCGAGCTCGGGATCGCTGAACGGCTGCACGCCGAGCGCAACCCCGGCGACGTCTTCCAACAACCGATGCAGCTCGGCCTTCGGCACGGTGGGCACGAAAGAGACGCCCTCGACATCGTCGCGCGCCTCGACGAGCGCCCAGCCGGCCCTCGACATCGTCGTCGGCAGCAGCAGCTTCTTCCGGTTGATCCCCGATGTGCTCGTCGCCATTGCTTGGTCCCTCTTGTGCTGTTCCGGCGAAACCCTATCGCGTTGCGGTCCTCCTTTCCACCTTGCCCGTGCTAGGTTGGCCTCAGCGATCGGTGCCAGCCGGGAGGAGTTCGCGATGCCGACAGAATTCGTGATGTTGCCGCCGCAGAGCGAGAGAACCCGGGAATGGGGGGCACGTCTCGCCGCCGCGCTGCCCGACCTGAAGGTCGTCGTTGCCGATAACCATACGCATGCAGCGGGGGTGATCGCCCATGCTGACGCTGCCTTCGGCGTAATTCCGCCCGACCTGTTGCCGCGAGCAACGCGGTTGCGCTGGCTGCAGGCGCCGCAAGCGGCACCTCCCGCCGGCTATTACTATCCCGAGCTGATCGCGCATCCGGCGGCGATCACCAATTTTCGCGAAATCTACAACGACCACATCGGCGCGCATGTGATGGCCTTTGTGCTGGCCTTTGCCCGCGGGCTGCATTGCTACATTCCGCAGCAGCACAGGCGGGAATGGAAGAAGCTGCCGCAGAATACTGGTGTCGTGCATCTCCCCGAGGCGACGGCACTCGTCGTGGGCGTCGGCGGCATTGGCAGCGAAGTCGCCCGGCTCGCCTCTGCGTTCGGGATGCGGGTGATCGGCGTCGACGAGCGCCGGCGCGATGCGCCGCCAGGGGTGGCCGAATTGCACCGCGGCGACGAGCTCGACGCGCTGCTGCCCGTCGCCGATTTCGTGATCCTGACCGTGCCGCACACCCCTGAAACCGAGGGGTTCATGAACCGCGCGCGGTTTCAGGAAATGAAGAAGACCGCGTTCTTCATCAATATCGGGCGCGGCTTGACGACTCGGCTCGACGATCTTGTTGAGGCAATCGAGGCTGGTGAGATCGCCGGCGCCGGTCTCGACGTCTTCGAGCAGGAGCCGCTGCCTGCCGACCACAAGCTGTGGACCTTGCCGGGGGTGCTGCTGACGCCGCATACCGCCGGCTACGGCCCCTATCTCGACGACCGCCGCTACGAGATCATCCTCGACAACTGCCGCCGCTTCCTTGCTGGCCAGCCGCTGCGCAACCTGGTCGACAAGGCGCGCTGGTTCTGATCGAGCCATCGCCCGCCGGTGAGACCCATGGGGATTCCTCTCCGCTCTTCCGGGCCATCTTCAACACGCGATGGCGGAGATCATCGGCATCGATCCCGGCGGCGTCGCAGGCCATTTGATAATCGCGGCCGGCTTCGAGAAACCATTGCAACGCATCTTGGCGCTCGGGTCGGCGCGCTTCGGCATGGGCCGCTATCGCGGCGGGGCCGACTGCGTCCTGTAGTGCCCGTTCCACCACTGCGCACCACAATTGGCGCTCGGGAAATCCGCTGCTGTGCACGAGAACTGGCGATATACGTCGCGTCAATGTCGTCGTGAAACTATGCCTGACGCAGATTGGCGGCCGCCGTCCTGCCTTGCTGGGCTGGCCCTCGCGGAGATTGCCGATCCCCGAGCGCTCGACGGCGGAGATGTGGACGAACACATCCTTCGAGCCGTCTTCGGGCTGGATGAACCCATAGCCCTTTTGCGCATTGAACCATTTGACGGTGCCGATGGCCATAACGCTTCCTCTCATGCAGTCATCCAGCGCGCAGAGGGACGCGCCGGGTCGAACTTTGCCTGGCGGGGAGCTGGACCCAGGCTCAGCCCCGGAGCGAGGGAAAATAAGCCGAAGCCCCGCAAGTTGACCGCTGCATGTTAATGTTTCGTCCCGCTCGATACAAGCACGAGCCTACTCGACGAAGCGAGCAAGTCATCCCGGTTGCGGCCCGAAATCGTCGGGCAGCCGACATCGTTGGACGGGAGCGGCCGGCCCTTCCCGGTTGGTCGCGAAGACACGCAGCCCGACTGAAGGTTGGCGGCGGCCGTCACTTCGCGCCGCGCTGCGCCAGGTACCAGTCGAGGATTTCTGCGCCGGTCCAGAACAGTACGTCGGGTCGGTCGCGAAGGCCGGAGAGCAGGTTGCGCAGGTATTTCAGCCGGTGCGGCGCGCCCATGATGTAGGGGTGCACCACCAGCGCCATGATCCGCGCCGATTGGGCCGCGTCGGCAGAGAGCTGCTCGAACTGGTCGATCGCCCGATCGTAGTATTCGCTGGCTTTGTGATGCTGGATCAGCATCATCGCCACGTCGTTGCATTCCTGCGTATAGGGGAGGTTGACAATCGGCCTGGTGCGGGTTTTGAGCAGCACGGGCTCGTCGTCGAGCACCCAGTCGCAGACATACTCGAAGCCCTCCTCGACCAATAGGTCGGGGGTCTCCCAGGTTTCAGTCAGGCCCGGACCGAGCCAGCCCCGCGCGTGTTTGCCGGTAAAGTCGCGGATTGCCGCCGCGGTTTTGCGGATGTCCTCCCGCTCGTCGGCGACCTTCTGCATGTTCTGTTGGGTGAAGCCGTGGCCGATGAACTCCCACCCGCGTTCGTGCGCCGCGCGGGCAATCGGTTCATAGCGGGAGATCGCCGAGCCGTTGATCGCGAGCACCGCGCGGATGCGGAAATGGTCGAGCACTTCGAGCATCCGCCAGAACCCGACCCGGTTGCCGTATTCGTGCCAAGCCCAGTTCGGGATGTCGGGCATCGGCGCACCGCCGGCGGGCGGTGTCAGCACCGTCCGCGGCGTCGGCTGGGTCGGGTCCCATTCCTCGATATTGACAATGACCCAGACCGCGAGCCGCGCACCATCCGGTAGCACGAGCTTGGGCCGTTGGCCGATCGCCGAAAAATCGAGCCGCTCGGACGGCAGCATGACGCCTTCCCTGATAGTCACCCTTCCGCCCTGGCCGACAGGTACCAGTCGAGGATCTCGACGCCGTTCCAGTGCAGCACGCCGTCGTAGCGGCTGATGTGCTCATAGACGGCTTCGAGATATTTGATCCGGTGCGGCTGGCCGCTGATATAGGGATGGATAGCGATCGCCATGATCTTCGCCCGTTCGGCTCCTTCGCGATACAGCCGCTCGAAGCTGTCGATGCAGCGCTGCGTGAAATACCCCGATTCATGATGCTGGACGAGCATCATCGGAATGTCGTTGAGCTCGACCGAATAAGGCAGCGTGATGAGCGGGCCGTGGGTTCGTCTTAAGTTCGGTCGGCTCGTCGTCGTAAACCCAGTCGCCGATGTATTTGACGCCGGCGGCAGCAAGGAGGTCCGGCGTATCGTAGGTCTCGGTCAGCCCCGGGCCGAGCCAGCCGACGGGCCGAGTGCCGGCAAAGCGCGCAAGCGTGTCCAGCGACTTAGCGATCATCTCGGCTTGATTCTCGACCTTGTGGATCGGCATCTGCTCCCAGGCATGACCCATGAATTCCCAACCGGCGCGACGCGCCGCTCGGGCGACGGGGCGGTATGCCCGGCAGGCGCGGGCGTTTATCGACAGGGTCGGGCGGATTCCCAGACGCGCGAAAAGATCGAAGAAGCGCCAGACGCCGACCCGCATGCCATATTCGTGCCACGACCAGTTCGGGACATCCGGCACGAACACCTCGCCGGT
>WNFC01007375.1_pt1 | contig 12095 bp, 12 predicted proteins | sample 5400541 | NCBI WGS metagenome assembly WNFC01 (sample SAMN13153342, study PRJNA577476) | soil metagenome | isolation source: 120 cm saprolite under Douglas fir tree site 2 hole 2 replicate 1 | place: USA:California | collected 2015-04-18 | reverse complement strand
AGCACAACATCCGCGTCCACGTCTTCACCTGCGTCCTCGCCCTGCAGATCGCCCACCTCATGCGCCTGCAGGCCCGCCGGGCCGGCCTGCATCTGAGCGTGCCCTCCCTGCTCAGCGAACTCGCCGACATCGGCGAGACCGTCCTGCTCTACCCAGGCGACCGAGGCCGGCCCAGGGCACACCGGATGCTCACCGACACAACCCCGGCCCAGGACAAGCTCACCGAGATCTTCGGCCTCAGCCGCTACGCCCCCAGAAGATGACATGGGTAATACACCAAGCCACCCCCCAGGCACCACTGACCAGCTGAAACAAAGCGAAGATCAACTTATCCCGGAAACTCCGGCTAGGGCCGCGCAGCGCCCGGGCCTGCCCGCCGGCCGGCTGGCCATCGCCGTCGCCATGGTCGCCAACGCCACCTCGTTCCTCCTCCCCACCTCGAACATCACCAACCTGCTCCTGCTCGGCCGCGCGCCGCTGACCACAGCGGCGTACGTCAGCGGTTCCTGGCTCCCGTGGATACTAGTCACCACAGTCACCCTCGGGCCGCTGACTATCTGGGCCGGACGCAGTGCGGCAGGCCAGCCCCGTCCCGTCACCGCCCGCCCGCTGGCCCGGGCGGTGTACGACCTGATCCCGATCTTCCTGATCGCATCCGCAATCCGCGCACTGCTCGGAACACACCTCACGCTCCACGGTAGCTTCGCCGGCCAGCTCAGCAGCGCAACCGCGCTGGCCTCAGCCGTCGGCAACCTGCCAGCCGCGGCGGCAATGCTGCCCGCGAGGCCCGACCTGCTCTGGGCAGCCATCATCGCGACGACCGTCGGGCCGAATCTCCTCATCACCGGCTCAGTAGCGACGCTGATCACCCGGCTGATCGCCCGTGACAGCGGGGTGAAGCTCAGCGCCCCGCAATTCAGCGTCGTCGGAGCCGCTCTCGTCCCCCTCCAGCTCGCCGCCGCCACCCTCGGCCTGAACATCACAGGGGTACTGAGATGACCACAGATAACCACAGATGGCTGTGTCCGGTACCGGTCCACCGGCGGCGATTCTTGTCGATGACGGGCCACTCGATTGCGGGCCGTGCAGCCGAGGCGGTCGCCGCGTACCTCGCCTGGCGACCTGCCGAGCCCTCGTCGCACGGCACCGTGGTCCCGGGCCTCTGCAGGAAAGGTCAAATTCGGCTGTAGCCGCGTGGCGCTGCCATGGCTGCATCATGAGCACCGCCTGGCGATCGCATGCGGCTCGGTATTCGCCCTGGCGCTGACGCCGCCGGGCCTGCCGTGCCAAGCCGCCGAATCAGCCGCGCGCGTAATGAATGTTCGCCAACCCGACGTCGGGGAGTGAGCCCGGCCGATGGAAGGCGCCTGACCCCAGAGGGAAGCAGGCAACCGCGCCCACGGGATCGTAACGCGACCGCTGCCTCCGGCCGGCTCTCGTGGCCCGGTAGGCTGCTCATGGCGCGCCGGGAAGTCTGGTCGGCACTCCTGTCCTTCGACCGGGTGAGGTCAGCGGCGTGCGCGGTGTCGAAACTGTCTTGTTTCTTGTGGTGCTGGGCACGGTAGTCGCGGTTTTCGCGAGTCGGCTGCGTGTCCCGGCGCCTGCCCTGCTGGTGCTCGCGGGCGTGCTGGTCGGCCTGTTGCCAGGGGTGCCCGCGGTGCGCGTATCACCGGATGTGGTCAGTCTGGTCGTGCTGCCGCCGCTGTTGTATGCGGCGAGTGAGGAACTGCCCTGGCGTGATTTGCGGGCGGTGTGGCGGCCGGTCGCCGTCCTCGCGGTGGGCCTGGTGCTGGCTTCTGCTGCCGCGGTCGCCGCGGTGGCCGGAACGGTGGCTGCGATTCCGGCGAGCATGGCGTTCGTGCTGGGGGCGGTGCTGGCCAGCACGGACCCGGTGGCGGTCAGCGCGCTGGCGCGGCGGCTCTCGCTGCCGCCCAGGATCCAGGCGCTGGTGCAGGCGGAGAGCCTGTTCAATGACGCGACCAGCCTGGTGCTGTTCCAGATCGCGGTCTCGTTCGCGGTGGCGGGCGGAGCCGCCGGGACGACGGTGGCCGGCATGCTGCTGCATGGCGCCGGGCAGTTCGCGATCCTGGCCGTGGGCGGCGCGGCAGCGGGGGGCGTGGTCGCGGCCGGGGTCATTGCCGTGCGCGGCCGCGTCACCGATCCGGTGCTCGAGACCGTGCTGGCACTCATCACCCCGTACGCGGCGTACGTGACCGGTGCGACCCTGCATGTCTCCCCGGTAATGGCGGTGATCGTCGCGGGACTGGCCATCGGCGCACAGCGGGCGCGGATCACGACCGCTCAGTCCAGGCTGCAGCTGCACTCGTTCTACCAGACCGTCATCTTCCTGCTGGAGAGCGTGGTCTTCGGCCTCATCGGCCTGCAGCTTCCGGCCCTGATCCGTTCCCTGTCCCAGAACGAGGCGTGGCCGGTGCAAGCGCTCGCGGTGGCCGGCACGCTGATGGCGACGCGGATCTTGTGGGTCTTCCCGCTGTCGGCCATCCTCCAGTGGCGCAGAGGAACCCGGCGCCCCTCGTGGCCGGTGCCCGCCGTGGTGTCCTGGGCCGGCACCCGCGGCGTCGTCCCCCTCGCCGCCGCTCTGTCCATCCCGCTCACCGCCGCGGGCGGAGTCCCGCTGCCGCGGCGTGACCTCATCCTCGTGCTCGCCACAGCGGTCATCGTGATCTCGCTCCTCGTGCAGGGCCTCACGCTGGAGCCGCTGGCCAGGTTCGCCGGGATCACCCGGCCAGCTGCCGCCCGCCACGAGGAGACCGTCGCCCGGCTGCGCCTGGCCGAGGCGGGTCTGGCCCGACTTGACGAGCTGGCCGGAAACGATGCCGCGCCAGATGCCGTCATCGATCGCGTCCGCGCCAGCCTGCAGACCCGGATCGGGCACACCCGCGCCCGCACAGAAGGCACCGCGGCACCGGAACCGGACGGCCTGACCGAGCGGGAACTACGCCGCGACCTCATCGCCGCCGAGAACGCCGAGCTCGCCCGCCTCTACGACAGCGGCACCATCAGCAACGCCACCCGGCAGCTGCTGCAGCACAGCCTCGACCTGGAGGCCACCCGGCTCACCGACGACCAGCGCTGACGTCGGCACGACCGCGCGTCCGGGCGGGGCGTAAGCCATCTGAAAACTGGGTCAGGCGTAACACGAGATGAACACCCGAGGGCGTTCACCGCGGCGGGCCGCCGCATGTGCCGCATGAATCTCGACCTGCCGGCTGTAACTGTCGGGCTCTGGCGCGCCGATGCGATCGTGCCCTTCGACTGGCTGACGAACACGCGAAAGGTCCGTCGGAGGGTGGAGAGCCAGCACCTGCTGAGCGGCTTAGAACGGCGTGAACCTGCCGATCCCTCGTTCCACGAGGCCGGTGGCGAGCCCAGGGGCTTGGTGAACCAGCCCGGCGGGGCGTCGGGCTGCGCCTTCATTGGTGGCGGCCGGGCCGGAACTGGAGCGCGTTGCGGTTACCTGGATGCCTTCACCAGCTGGTTCCCTCGCTCCTGGTCCAGGGCTCCCAGCTGGCGTTCCTCCCGTTCTGGGCACCTGACGGACGCGTCGCTGGCTTCGGGACGCTTCATCATCGTCGTCAAGATGGCGTCCGGCCTGCTCTCTGCGCCGAGTTGGGCCGGGGCTACCAACGTGCCGGCGCACCGCGAGAGCACTGATGCCGATGGTGATGCCGGCAACGATGATGAACGTTAGCGCGAGGATGCCTCGGGCGAACCGGCGGTGATCATCAGGCCCGACCTGAAGGGTGCATTCGGCGCCAGTCATAGCGTCGGGGCGTGCGTCGACGGACCGGTCAGGCGGTCCAACAAGGTCTGGGGTGCTGATCGGAAGCCCACAGCCGGGCAGGGTTTGGCTCTGGCGGGCCTGGCGGATTACCATCATTTGCAGGCGTGCCGGGAAGTCTGGTCGGCGTTGGTCCACGAAAGTCGCACACAAGACGTGGAGCCGGGCATGACCGTTGGCACATCATTGGTTGCGCTGCCGCCATCACGACAGTCACGTCCCTGCCAGCCGGCCGACACAGGCGCTGTGAGTGAGCGGCAGGCGCCGCCGGCCGCCCGGTTGATGTCGATGCAACGCTGGCGGGGGCATAGGCGACGGCGATGAGCCCGGACGGGCCGTGCGCTGGGTGGATCGGCGGGTCCTTGCGGCGGATGGGGTTCGATCGCAACCAGATGCGGCGGAGCACGGACCGCATCCAGGCGATCCTTCGGGCTGGTCTGCTGGCGGTGTTCGTGATCGGCGGCCCGGTCGCGACCGTCTTGGTCAGTCACGGGGTGGACGTCGCCGGGCTGCGGGCGGGACGGGCGCAGGCGGCCGCCTGGCATCGCGTGCCAGCTGTTGTCCTGCATGTCACGCTGATAGCTGCGGTTTGGCGGCATCCTCTCGGAACCGGCGGGCCTGTGAGGTTGTCGGTGGGGTGGACGGCTCCGGTCGGGTCGCTTCGAACTGGCGAGATCGGGTCCGGCATGGACTCCGGGGCGGGCGGCATCGTGAAGGTGTGGGTCAGTGCATCGGGTCAGCTGGGTCACGCGCCGCTTACCCGTGCCGATGTTGTTGATCACGTGGTCGGCGCCGCGGTGGCCGCGCCTCTGGCGCTGGCCCTGTTGCTGTATGTCATCTGGCGGGCTGCGGCGCTGGTATTTGACCGGCATCGGCTGGCCCGCTGGGAGGCGGACTGGCTTGTGGTAGAACCTCAGTGGACCAGGAGGCGCTAGCCGAAGACACCCAGCGGGCCGCGACGTCTGTCAGGCGGCCCTCGGCCAGCATGGCGAGGGTCTTACCGACTCCCGGGGCGGTTCCCAAATAGGTGCGCAGCCCGCCCCTGCGGCCCCCAGACAAACTCACGCCGCACATGCTCCATCAGATCGCGCACCTCTGAACCAGACCGCAGCGCCTGCGAAGCGTTACGCCAGGTACCGTTCCGCCCGCTTTATTGCCGGCTGCTGGAGGTGGGTGTCGCGGCTGCGAGCGCGCGTCCCGGCCTGGTCGGCCCCGCTGACGGCGACGCAAACCGGAGCGGCGCCAGACGCCAAGGTCAGCCGCAACAGCGGCCGCTGACCGTGCCCGCCTCGCGCCCGGCCGAGGATCAGCGGGGCGCCGAGTTTCCGGAGCGAATGCAGCGGGCATGGTGGGCCGAGGTGATAGTCAGGCCCGTGCGCGGCATAGTTCCTGAACCATTTCAACACCGGCTCAAGCCGACGGTTGTGCTGCCCCCGGAGCAGACCCTCACCACGAGCCCACAGCAGCAGCGAGCCCAGCATCCCATCGAAGTAGATCAGCTCTCCGGTCCAGCGCAGCCGGAGCCGCCACCGCTGCGGCCGGTGCAACCGGCCGTCCTGGCGGATCTCATCGAACAGACCGTCAAACCTCACCGCTGGCACGTCATGCACGGCCCCGCTCGCATGCTCAAACGGCACAGTGCCGGCGTAGAACTCGATGAACCGGTCACGAAGCGCCTGTTCGAGGACCAGGTGCGCTTGGTCCTCTACGACCGTGAATACGTCGTAGAACATCACGCCGTAGGCGTAGAGGGCTCGCCGCCGCTCGAAGGTATTGCGCGTGCCCTCTGCCACTGCTGGCGTCAGGTCGGCACGGCTGATGACCTCCTGCTGGAACAAGGCGGCGTCCTCCGGGTACAACGTGGCGCCTGTGAGCAGACCCATGGGTGCGAAACGTAGCGTTCGCTCATCAGCCTGCGCAGCTCCTCCAGCGACTTGATATCCATTGGGCCTCTCCTCGGCAGCGTGACGCGAACATTTCCAGAGCCCCGCCCCACCCACATACGCTCAGCGTGCCCCTGGACGTCACCGGCGCGCCCCAGTGACGACGGCGGCTACGTTCACATCGGGCCGGATGCCGCCTCCACCGGCGTGCCAATAAGCACCTTCCGGTGGCACGGCCTGCCACCCAGTGATGGCAGAATTCACGGACAAATGACGGACAGACGATCAAGTGCCTGACCGCAACTGCCGGCGATCAGGCCCTTCACCTGCTACTTCACGCGTAGCCCCGACCGGATTTGAACCGGCGCTACCGCCTTGAGAGAGCTGCGCTGCTCCATGCCAGCCACTTGGTGATCTTCTACCCGCTCGCGACGGTCGCGGTGATCTTCCAGTGGGCTTACCTCACGCACTCACGATGAACGCTGCCTCGTAGCCTAGGGCGGCGAGATCTTCGTAGACGATGGTCGGCGCCACGCGGTTCCACCGGTGCCCGAGGAGCAGGGACAGTCCCATCGGCCCGGCGAGGAAGAGGTGCACGCGCGGGTGGCCGTGGACAGCGCGGCGTGCGGCGTCGCGGAGGCCGACCGCTAGGGCGCAGGCGTCTTCTGGGCTACCGACGGCGTTGTCGCGCGGGCCGCCGGGCGGGCCGAGGAGCACCAGCCGGTCGACTGGCAGCTGTCGGTCTCGCAGGAACTCCTGCACGTCACCGGCGATCGGCGTGGCGATCTGGATGGCGATCGCGATGTCGCTGCCCTGCCCGATGTGGCAATCGGCGATGCTCGGCTCGATTGGCTCGGGGTAAGGCGCGTCAGATGCCCAGAGGGCGCCGCGCTGTACGACGGCGACGTCGGTGTTCGTCACCATCCGTAGCGCAGCGCCGACCGTGAAGGCCGTCGCCTGGCGGAGGCTGCCAGTGACCGCGACACGGCATGCGGTGCCCAGGTGGCTCGGGATCGCCTCGACATCGGCTTGCAGGTGCTGCCAGGTCGCCGGGGGTTTCGGGCGGCGCTTGGCGTAGGCGTCCGGCCCGTCGAACCGGTCGACCCAGTCGAGCGCGTAGCGCGCCTGCGCGGCGAGGGGGTCAGGGCTGAGCGTGGCAACGGATACGACAGCTCTGGCCGGGCCGGCCCGCAGGGCACGGGACTCGACTGCGTTCTCGATCATTTCACGGTCCAGGAGGCGTCGTCCGGCGACGACCTGCTCGGCGATCCAGTCGGTTCCGGCGGCCAGGGCGTCGGCGTCGCCGCGGAGCCCAGTGACCAGCATAGTCAGCCTGGTCATCTCCTCAACATGACCGCGGTCGCGGGCGAGGTCGAAATCCAGTACCGCTAGCAGATCCAGCAGCTCTTCTTCCGTCAGTCCGGCCGCTTGCGCCCAGGCGACTCGTGCCCTGCCGCGATCCGACCGCGGTCCGCCCACGGCGGCCTTCGGAAGCAGCAGGCGGGTCCGGGCATCTCGGAGCGAGACCAAGGGGTCGGCAGGATCGGGAGCGCGGTTAGTGATGATCGCCAGCTCGACGGGCTCGCCTGTCGCGGCGAGCCTGCGCCATGCCGCGGCGATCTTGCGCAGGATCGACAAGCCGCCGGTTGCGGCTGGCTGGGTCAGGTAATCAGTGCTGACCGGCGTGGTGTGGTCGACGGCGTACTTGACCTGCCGGTAGGTGTGTGGTGGGCGCCGACGGTAGAGGACAACATCGTCGAGGTTTCCAGCACCATCGACCTCGACTCCGACTGTTTCGACAGGGTTGGGCACGGAGGTGGCAGAGTCGTTGAGGACGGTGACGCAGGCATGCCAGGCCACGAGCCACTGATAGCGGTCGCCGGCGATCCGGGCGCCGGTCGCGCTGGGAGCGGGCAGGGGCGCGGTCACGCGGTTTCCCGGAACTCGGGTGTGGGCGTCAGGCCGGCAGCGACGTCGAGCACGATGTCGGCGGTGAGCGGCTTGCCGGGGAACGCGGTGAGGATCGCCGCGGGGATGAGCCGCTGGGTCAGGTCGGAGTAGGTGAACCCTGGGCGGCCGGTGGACGGCCCAGTCAGGTCGACGAGCTCATCGATCGTGCCGGTGTCGATGCCGGTGCCATCAAGGGCGGCGGCCAGCACGGACCGGCGCTGGGAGTCGTCGGGCCGGCGGAAGGTGAAGATCGCGGCGGCGCGGCGCAGTACCGCAGGGTCGAGGGCGCGCTCCCGGTTGGTGCACAGGACGACGATGACAGGTACCTGCTCGCCCGCGAGGCTGTCGACGCCGCCGAGCAGAGCGTCGACGCCGGCGCGGTCTTCATGGTGCATCTGCTGGGCGGCGCGCGACTGGGCGAGCGCGTCGGCTTCATCGACCACCAGGACGTAGACCGTGTTCGGGCCGTTGCGGCCGCGGGCCTTGCGGCCGAGAGTGAGCAAGTGCGCGAACGCGTCGCCGATGAGGGTGGTCATCTCGCCGACCAGGCCGCTGCCCCGGGCGCTGAGCCTGAGCCGGTACACGAACACGGGCAGGTCGACAGAGTCGGCCAGGTCACAGCCGAACGACTCGGCGAGCGCTGTCTTGCCGACGCCGACGTCGCCGACGAAAACGAATAGCGGCCCGCGGTCGGCCATCAGGCTGAGCGCGGCCAGGTCAGCCTGATGGTGCTCGGCCGCCCACGCCGAGAGGGACGCCGGATTCACTAGGACCTGAGCTTCGCGGCGCAGCCGGTCCTTGATCTCATCGACGCCGACGAGCCGCCGGTACCGAGCGGCGCGAACCGGCTCGGGCAGCTCGATGACCGGGTGGAACAGATCCTCAGCGGTGCTCACGGTGCTCCTCAGCTGGCGATATAGATGTCGCGGCTGACGCCGACGCCGTTGCGGGCGTATCCGTGACCGGACAGGACACGTCCGGCTCCGGTCGCGGGCTCCTCGGCACCGACTCGCTCCATCGGGAGCCGGCCGCGGACCGCGGCCTGCTCGCTCGCGCTGAGCGCGTGGTACCCACCGGAATAGATGAGGTAGCTGCAGAAGTCGCGTCCGGTGACGGCCGCGGCCGCCGGCAGCGATCCAGGCCGGCTGTCAAGAAGCTGGCCGCCTGCCGTCGCGGTGTAGCGCAGCCGCAGCTTCCACTCGTTGGCGGTGTCGCCCAGGAAACCGTAGTCGACGGTACGCAGGTAACCGTCCCTGAGCAGGAGCGCCGCCTCCTCGGCGAAGTCGTCGATGCTGGCCAGGGACGGGCGGCCATACAGCGCGTTGAGCAGCCGCAGATCCGCGCCGATCTTCGCGCCGACGTACCGGGCGTCGGTGATGGTGAAAGCCGCGGTCCGCGTGGCAGTGGCGGTCATCATGCCCCCTCGAAGCCCGGTCCGAGTACGTTGCGCCAGGCCTGGTTGGCGTCGCCTTTGGCCGGGGCGTGCGCGGCCCAGGCAATGTCCTCAAGCGCCGTGGTGGCGGTCTTCACCAGCCGCTGCCGGTCGGCGTCGGTGTAGGTACGGGCGATGTTGTTGCCCGGGTTGACCGGGTCCCAGATCCGGATCGCGTCGCTGTTGCCCGTCACCGCCGTCACCGGGTAGTAGTCGGCGAACACTACTGGGCTGCGCAGCTCAGTGCGCGCGATATAGGACAAGACCTGCTCGAACGCGCGAGGGTAGTCGGTGACGGCCAGCTGCTCGCCGTTCCAGCCGTTGTCCCACAGGTGGGCGACGATCAGCTCGATCAGGAAGCTCTTGCAGCGCAGCTGGCCGTCGCCACGCTTCGCCTCCCTGATCCAGGCCTTCAGCAGCCGGATCAGCTCCCGGTAATTCGGACCGGCCGCGTCGCGCCGGGCCCGGATGAATGCCAGGTGCAAGGTGACCGAGGTGAGGACCCGGTCGCCCTGCCGGGTGATCAGGTGACCGCGATCATCGGGCTCGCCCTGGTACAGTACCGGCGCGACGTCGATCTTCAGCCCCGATCCGCGCAGGATGATGCCAACCGCGTGCTCGGAGATGACGAAGTCGTCGGCCACCTTCGTTGCCCCGTACACATCGGCGCACCGATCCCGCAGCCATTCCAGCAGCCCTGCCTCGTCCGCCCCCATCCCGCCTACGCTCGCGGCGCGGACGTACGCCGCGACGTCGGCGTCTGAGCCCTCACCGCGCCGGCGCCGGATCGCGGTGTGCTTCGCCGTGCTGCCCGACGCCCGCAGCTTCACCAGGTCATAGCCGGGATGCGCGGCAATGTGCGCCTCTAGCCCCGAACGCAGATGGTTGACTTGCACGCGACGTTTCTTCGCCTCGTCGGCCGGAACGTTGACCTTGGTCTCCGCGTGGTCCGCCAGGACCTCGTGAGTGACATGAGTAGCGGGCATCGGGTGTACTCCCCTCGTGGTGATGACTCTCACTGCGGCTCGTCTGAAACCACGCCGCGCGGCAATGGCTACGGAGGACCCGGTCCTGCGGCGCCCAACCCCGGCCAGCCGATCGCTGGCGAACGCCGCTGCCAAGTGTACTTCATTTTTCCGCACGAACTTCTGTACGTATTTCGTCCATATTCGCTCCAGAGTTTTCCGATCCGGCAAGTAGCATGGAGCGTGTCGCTGCGCGCGGCGGCACCGACGAGTGATCACAATGGTGTGACACGCCACCAACTGGCCGGAGCAACGTGACGTGACTGACGCGGTATTCGAGCCGGAGCGCCTGCGGCTAGCCAGGGAGCTGCGGGAGTGCAGTCAGGCTGAGCTCGCCCGGAACCTGAATGTGACGCCGGCAGCGGCCAGCCAGTTCGAGTCGGGACTCACCCGGCCCAGCCCCGAGGTGATGAAACGCCTCGGTGAAGTGCTCGACGTACCGGATGAGTTCTTCTGCCTGCCGGTCACCCAGACGCACGAGGGCTTCTTCCGCTCGCTCCGCCGGACCTCAGTCAGCCACCGTCGCCGTGCGCGGGCGATCGCGCAAATCGCCCACGATGTCGCCCTGGCCGCCGGGCCAGGGCATCTGCCCCCGGTCTCGATCCCGTGCATACCGGTAGCGAACTTGCAGGCCTCTCGGGCCGAGCTGGAGGACGTGGCCGGCCAGGTGCGCGTCGCGCTGGGCCTGCCGCGCGGACCCGTGCGGAACGTGGTCCAGACCATCGAAGACCACGGTCTCGTGGTGATCCGGCTCCCGCTTGACACCGCAGACGTCGACGCGTTCTCCTTGCCCTTCCACGACCGGCCCGTGGTAGTCTTGGGCGCCGACAAGAACGACCGGGCCCGGTCCCGGTTCGACGCCGCACACGAACTTGGCCACCTCGTCGCGCACGGCGACCAGGTCTGGGGAGTCAAGCAAGTCGAGCAACAGGCCCACTACTTCGCCGCCGCGTTCTTGATGCCCGCCAGCGACATCGCCCACGAGCTGCCGGCACGCGCCGACTGGCCGAAGCTATTTGACCTGAAACGAAAATGGCAGGTGTCACTCGGCGCACTCCTGATGCGAGCCCGCGCCCTCGGCCGGATGTCGGAAAGCCAGTACCTGACTGCCGTCAAGGCCGCATCCGCGCGAGGCTGGCGCAGAGTCGAGCCCGTACCGCTCGGCAGACCAGAACAGCCCACACAGTTCCCGCGCCTGCTGACAACGCTAACCGCACGACGAGCCGCAGCGGCGCTGCCAAGAGACATCCTCGACGCTCTGCTAACCGCGACAGAGGGATAGCTCCTTCAAACCGGGCCGCCAAGTTCGGGGCAGCCTCCCAGACCGGAGGGCAGATGCGCTGGCCGTCTCCGTCACCAAAGAGCCCAGACAGAGCAAACGCAACGACAGGACTCTCCGCCTTCGCCACGCCACCTTGTTCAAGAAGCGCCACGGCATGCCCATCTGACATGTCAATCAGGACCGATCTGTGAGCCCCAGTGCCAGCGATCAACGTCCAGAACGACGGTCAAATCACGGTCAGACGATCTTGAAGCGGGCCGGCCAGCTTTACATTTCATCTTCTGACCTGCGACTTCGAGTGGAGCTATGGGGATTCGAACCCCAGACCTCTTGCATGCCATGCTCACCGCGACCGGTGACCACTCCGTCCCGGCGCCCGCGAATCCCGCGAGGTCGCAACGGCTCATCGTGCCGACGAGCTGGCCAGCTTTCCCAGCGCGAGCTGGTGGACATCAACCGACCTTGGAATCTTGCCGACAACCATGACGGCGCGCGCCAACACAAGGCATGTGATGTTCATCGTCGGCTCCACGTCCAGCTGCAACCATGCCGAGAAGCACCTTCTGCTGACGCTCCCGACCGCCTGGTGACGCCAGAACTCACGGACAACTGACGGACAAACGATCAAGGGCCCGACCGCCACCATCAGCGACCAGGCCCTTGACCTGCTGCTACATATGTAGCCCCGACCGGATTTGAACCGGCGCTACCGCCTTGAGAG
>WNFC01007372.1_pt1 | contig 12095 bp, 8 predicted proteins | sample 5400541 | NCBI WGS metagenome assembly WNFC01 (sample SAMN13153342, study PRJNA577476) | soil metagenome | isolation source: 120 cm saprolite under Douglas fir tree site 2 hole 2 replicate 1 | place: USA:California | collected 2015-04-18 | reverse complement strand
CGCGTTCGGCTTCGGCCTGCTTGGCGATGGCGCGCTGCATTTGTTCGGGAATGTCGACCTGCTTCACTTCGACTTTTGAAACTTTGATGCCCCAAGGTTCGGTGTCGGTATCGAGTATGATCTGGAGCTTGGCGTTGACTTTGTCGCGTTGAGAAAGAATTTCGTCGAGCTCAAACTGTCCCACGATGCTCCGGAGCGTGGTCTGCGCGAGCTGGGAGGTCGCGTATTGATAATTCTGCACTTGTGACATCGCCAGGTTCGCGTCAACCACTCGAAAATAACAAACCGCGTTCACTTTTACGGACACGTTGTCGCGCGTGATGATGTCCTGCGGGGGAACGTCGAGAGTCTCGAGGCGCAGATTGATGCGGTAGAGAGTTTCAATTGGCCAAACTACGAAATTGATGCCGGCGGTCTTTGCTTCGGGAAGCAACCGGCCGAGCCGAAGCACCACACCTCGCTCCCACTCCTTGATGATGTACAACGAATTCCAAACCCAGATCAGCCCGAGACCAACGATCAGCGCCATCCCGACAAACCCGATCTCCATGTTTTCCTCCTGAACTCACGAAATTCTTATTTCACCATCGAGCCAGCCGCATCGGCCGGCTCAACGTACAGTTTTAGACCTTCGACTCGCACGACCCGGACGGTCTTGCCTTCTTGCACGGGCTGAGCAGATTCGGCCTGCCAGAGCTCGCCGTGCACTCGAACCAAGCCTTCGGCACCGGATTGTAACAGCTTAACTACGACGCCTTCTGATCCGATCAACTCTTCCTTCCCTGTGGCCGTTTTCCATTTCCGCGAGCGTAGAACCAGCCGCATCAAGAACACGGCGAGGACCGCAAAAGGCAACGTCCCCGCAAGCGCAACACCTACGCTTACTCCTCCGGGCGTGAGCGGCGAACGGATCAGAAAAATCGCGCCCAGAAACATCGAGATCACGCCCCCAAGAGCCAGGACGCCGTGGCTGGGCATTTTTGCTTCCAGTATGAAAAACGCCAGGGCCAGGACAATCAGGAAGAGCCCTGCGAGATTCACCGGCAGGAAATTGAGCGCGTACAGTGCAAGGACGAGGCAAATCCCGCCGACCACGCCGGGCAAGACGACTCCGGGATGCGTGAATTCGGTGTACAGGCCCAGGACTCCGAGAATCAGCAGAACGAAAACGACATCCGGCTGCACGATCCGCGCAAGAAATTTCTGCCGCGTGGAGAGTTCAAAGGGCTTGCGCGACGCATTTTTCAGCGAAAGCGTGGTCTGCGTGCCGTCGAAGCGCGAAATCGTCCGGCCATCCAATTGTCTCAATAGATCGTCAGGCGAGTTCGCGATCAAATCGATCATCTTCGCTTCAAGCGCTTCCTTCTCAGTGAAAGCCTTGCCCTCGGTGATCGCCTTCTCCGCGAGCGCTGGATTGCGCCCGCGCCTCTCGGTGAAACTCCTCAGAAACGCCATGGCATCGTTGTTGATTTTCTTTCGAAACGCTTCATCAATCTGCATCGGCAGCAAACCGCCAATGGCAATGACCGGAGTGGCCGAACCCGTGTGCGTGGCCGGAGCCATCGCGGCAATGTCAGCGGAAAGAAGAATGTAGAATCCCGCGGAAGCGCCTCGCGCGCCCGTCGGCGAAACGTACACCGCCACCGGCACGCGCGACATGAGGATATGCTGAATCATGTCCTTCATCGAATCGCTGAGTCCGCCCGGCGTGTCCATGGTGATCAGGACCAGCGACGCCTGGCGACGGGCGGCATCCTCGAGTCCTTCGTCAATATAGGTGGCCAGGATGGGATCGACGACGCCATCAAGATTGAGTTCAAGAACTACAGGCTCCGAGGAACGCTGGTCCGCCCCAACGGAAGGCAACCGCAGGAAAACCGCGCAGGCACAGAGGGCGATAAGAACAAGGAGAGTCGCGGATGATCTTGGCTGCCCAATATCAAGGTAGCGCACTATCAAACGGCAACGAGGGATCATGGCGCACCTCCGCTGGGCTTTTTCCCGGCCGGCTTGGAATTCTGCAAATGTTCGAGCAATTGTTTCGCTTCCGCATAGTTTGGCGCAAGCTTCAGGGCGTGCTCCACTTCCGCGCGCGCGAGATCCGGTTTTTTCTGTTCCAGGTAGATTTTCGCCAGCAGCGTTCGAACGACGGCGGAGTCTCGTGCCGCGAGCGAGGCCTGCAACTCCTTCACCGCATCCTCCATCTTGCCCTGCCGGCGATAGATATCTCCGAGCCCCCGGTGCGCCGCGGCATTGCCAGGATCTCCTGCGAGCGCGGCGCGGAGTTCCTTCTCGGCGGCCTCCGCGTGCCCTGCGGAAAGATCCTGCCGGGCACGCCGAATGTGCGCCGCAGGTGTATCGCTTGATTCTGCGGCTTCGGGTCCATTTGTTGAAGGCCCAGATACCAGGCCCGCGCGGAGCGCGGTGATGTCCAGCTCCGTCTTCAGACGATCCAGACGTGTTACAAATTCACCTTTGGCATCCGCACGAATCGCCGGCAGCCCATTCGGGCCGAATGTCTCCCTCGCGGTCTCCCGCTCCTGTTCTGCTTCAGACTTTTTCCCGGCCCTCTCCAAAGACAAAATGAGCATCGCGCGGTCTTCCGGATTATCCGGCTCGCGTTCAACGGCTTCACGGAAATGATCTGCTGCCGCTGCAGTATCATTGCCCTGTAGCGCGAGCAATCCCAAATTGAAAACATAGTCGTCTTCATCGGGATCCAGCTCCGCGGCCCGGCGCAGATCGGTCTGCGCCTCGGCTACTTTGCCCTGGCGAGCCCGCGCGATTGCAAGATCGTTCAGAATTTCCGGCAGGTCCGCGCCGGAAACCATGCTGGTCCGCAAGCCGTTTTGGAGAGAAGCAAACACTTCCTCCGCACGGTCCGGTTGACCGAGGAGCAGGCGGCAGACGCCCGTCGCGAACACCGCTTCAGGGTAACGGTCATGCGTTTTCGGCAGCCGCGCGAACCATGGCAGAGCAGAATTGCAATCGCGCCGCGTGAAATAGACCTCTCCAAGCGCGAAGTCAGGGTCCGGCCACTCCGGCTCCAGGCGTGCCGCCTCCCGCAACTCGCGCAGCCGCGCTTCATCTTCGCTAGCCAGCAGTCCGCGGACGTAGTGCTCGAACGCATCGAGACGCAAGGGCCGCTGCCGCTTTGAGAATTCGGCGAAGTTTAGCGGATAACGTGGCTCAGCCGAACCAAGCGCGCGCCACAGCATTCGAAGATGCAGAGCCATCAGCCCGTCGAGAGTTCCGGTTTCTCTGGTCGGCGGGAGCAATCTTGTTGGATTCACTCGCAGGACTCGTGACTCGATGCTCAGGGAGGTCCCGCTTGCTCTGAATTTGCCGAAGATCACAAAATCAGCGTCAAGATCCTCGGCGGCGTGCAACATGGTCGCGCGGCTCAGCTTCGAGGAGTGCGGCAAGCCGTAGCGCTCCAGTTCGGCGAGGCGTCCCGCGTGCGAGTACACCTGCTCGCCGGCCGCGGCCAGCCTCTGGATTGTCAGCTCTTCCAGGCCCTCGCCGAGCCAATCGTAACGAGGAGATGATCCTGCGTTCTCAAACGGAAATACGACGTATATGCCCTGCTGAAGGCCGGTGACCGCCGCCGTTCCCGCGCCCGATGGCGGCTGCTGGGCGGCAACACCCTCAGTTCCAAGGAAGATGAAGCTGGAGAGGAAGATTAGACAACGCGCGCTGCAAGCAAGGCGCCTCATGTCAATTGCATTGTAACAGAGGCAAGCACACGTTTCGCGCCAGACCTGCGCATCACGGTGGAAATTTGACGAACCGAAGGAAAATCAGGCCGCTCGTTCTATTGAGGCTTCGTTATAAAGACCTCTTGAATCGCCGGATCTTTCAGAACGGCAGCGAACGCCGGATCGGACTTCGCGGCGTTGAGTTCCTTGTAACCTTCATCCTTCGCCTTGCGAAGATAGATCAGGCAGCGCTCCAAATTGCCAGCCTCGGCAAAGGACTTTGCCAGGAGGTAATAAAAGCGTCCGCGATCGCTGACGGAGCGGTCCTGCAACAGAGACCCGTTTCTCGAACTGTTATGCTCGAAGAGCTGCGGATCCAATGCAAGCGCCTGGCGGAAAGAACCGATGGCCTGTTCATATTTCTTGTCGCCGAAGTACGCGTACGCAAGATTGCTGTACAGCACGGCCATATCATTGCGGATGCCAATGGCCTTCTGATACGCCTTGATGGCCTTACCGTATCTCTTTCGCTGATACCAGATCGTGCCGATATTGTTCTGCGCATCGGCATAAGACGGGTCGGCCTTTGAAGCACGCTCGTAATACTTGAGAGCCATGGCGAGAGCGGCCTGCTGATGAAGCGAAATCCCGAGCTTGTTCAAATAGACAGGATTGCGCGGGTTTTGGTCGGCGAGCCGCTTGTAGACCAGCGACGCTTCCCGATAGTCCTTCCGCACCATGTATAAATCCGCGAGCTGCTCATCCGTCAGCTCCGGCCGCACCACGATGACCGAAGTGTCCGCGGGCGCCTGTTGCTGTTGATGCGACGGCCCCACGCGCGGAGTGACAGCTGTCTCTGGGTTTTCAAAAAGCGACTGTCCTGCGGCGGGAATCGAAAGAGCGAAAAGGAGGATGCTTGCTGGACACGCCATCAGTGGCCTGGTCATGGCGGATCTCCCTTCTCCGGCTTCGGCTTAGCCTTGTCGGGGTCCTTCTTCTTACCCCCAAAGATACCAAAGATTTTGTGTAAAGCGTTCTTTTTCTTTTCGGGCTGGGCAGAAGGATCAGCCGGATCGGGGCCCTGGCCGGTTGCATTGGGTGGCCGGTTTGGGTCGTAGGGGACAGGCGGTGCGGTTCCATCCGCTGGGGGCGTCTTTGGCTGACCTCCAAAAACGTGGGAAAGAAAGGAGCCCGTCGAAGAAAGAAGGCTGTGACCACCGTGGAGTTCGCAGAATTGCGTCGGCGCCGAGCCGGCAACGTAGATTTCCACTCGCGTCGTAGGACAATTGGCGGTGGCGAGCTGCAGCGATTCCGGGTCGATCACGACGGACTGCACGCCTTCCGGCATGGTGAAATCCTTCACGTCGCGGTAGGCCCCGAGCGACGTGGCACGCGTCATGAAGTCCGCCCAGATCGGCGCCGCTACCGCTCCGCCCGGAAGCCCGAGGTCGCGATTGTCGTCGAAGCCGATCCAAATCACGCAGAGCAGATTCGAAGTGAAGCCGGCAAACCAGCCGTCTCGGGAGGTACCGGTCTTGCCTGCCGCCGCGGGCAGTGTGAACCCCCGCGCGCGAACGCCCGCGCCGGTGCCGCGATTCAGCACGTCCTTCAAAAGGCTGTTGACGAGGAACGCGACGCGCGGATCCAGCGCCATGTGCGTCTGCGGCGTAAATTTCTCCAGCTGCGTGCCATCCGCGCCCACCACGCTGCGTAGAAATTGCGGTTCGGAGCGTGTGCCGATATTTGCAAACGTGGTGTACCCGGCGGCGACGTCGATCGGCGTCATCTCATACGCGCCAAGCGCCACCGCGGGAGTCGGCCCGATGTTCGTGCCAAGGCCCATCTGCCGCGCGACTTGTACCACGCGGCCGTACCCGATTAGCTCTGCGAGTTTGACGGTCGCCACATTCAGCGAATTCGTCAGCGCATCGCGAACCGTGACGCGGCCCATGAATCTTTCGCCATAGTTGTTCGGCGTGTATTCCTTGCCGTCGAATTGAAACGTGGTCGGTTCGTCGTCGATCGTGGTGGCCGGCGTAATGATGGGCTGCACGCCATCGACGGCATTGTCGAAGGCCGCCGCGTAAACGAATGGTTTGAAAACGGAACCAGGCTGGCGCCGCGCAAGGGCATGATTGAGCTGGCTCTGCCCGTAATCCCGTCCGCCGATCACGGCCTTGATTTCGCCGGTTCGCGGATCCAGCGCAACGAGTGCCACCTGCGCTTGCGGAATCGGATCGGTACTTCCCTTCTTCGCCGCTTCACGGCGCCATTTGTCATACTTCTTCGCGAGCAACAAATCTACGTTCTTCATGCCCGCGTCCACCGCTGCTGCGGCCGCGCGCTGCAAGGCGGGATCGAGCGTCGTATAAACGCGGAAATTTTCGCTGAGCAGTTCGTTTTCCGAATACTTGTCGAGCAGGTGGTCTTTCACCATGTCGACGAAGTACGGCGCGTCCCCTCCGGAAACGGAGGTGCGCACGATTTTCAGCGGTGCGCGCTTCGCTTCTTGAACATCCGTTCCATTGATGAACTTATTGTCCAGCATCTGCGTCAGGACGCGGTCGCGTGCCTGCCCCCCGCGCTCGGGATGCCGGTCGGCGGACGAGTAGTAGTTGGGCGCGCGGATGATGCCGGCAAGGTACGCGCACTCACCCAGGGACAATTGCCTCAAATCTTTTCCGAAATACGCCACGCTGGCCTCGGCGAACCCGCGAACTCCGAAGCTGCCGCGATTGCCCAGGTACACTTCATTCGCGTACATCTCAAAAATCTGTTGTTTGGAAAAGCGCTCCTCGAGTTCGACGGAAACCATCGCTTCCGCGAGTTTGCGCCGCCACGTCCGCTCGTTGGAGAAGAAAAACGTGCGCGCCAATTGCATGGTGATCGTGCTTGCGCCCTGATAGTGCTGGCTGCTGTGCCGGAGGTCCGCCCACGCGGCGCCTGCGATACGGATGAAATCAAAGCCCCCATGCTCAAAGAAGCGCTTGTCCTCGGCGGAAAGAATTGCGTCCACCAAGGTTACCGGCAAGTCGTCATACCGAATCCGGCGGCGCTTCTCCCGGGCGCTGTCGAAAAGGTTCGTGATGAGGTCCGGCTCGATTTCGGCAGTGTTAAGTTCCCCCCCGCCCGCGAGCGGCTTGATGGATCGCACGCTTTTCCCGCGGAACTGTACGGCTAAGGCGTTTTTCTCCCCGAAATAGGAGAGCTTTGACGGGCGAATATCAACCGTGCTGCCTTGAATGGTGAACTGGCCGCGGGCGTTTTCGTCTTGCTCCGGGCGGTACCCCACCCGCGTGAGATAAGTGGTTAGATCTTCTGGTCCCCAAGCCTGGTCAACGGAGAGGTGCTCCGGCGCGGAAAAGATCTGCGTCGTATTTTGGAGGATATTGCCGGAGAGTCGCGCATCGATCATGCGCGAATATTTGACATAGTAGTAGGTGAAGATCCCGCCCGCGACAAGAAAAATGGCGAAGACGATCCCCAGGATCGCCAATCCGATGGTCGAGGTAAAGAATCCCTTTTGAACGTGAATGCGCAAAATGTTGCTCCCGAGGGCTGGACTTTCATTGTCTCGCAAGACGAGGCCCTAGGAAAGGCGGAGTTCTCCTATACCGCACCCTGGGAGACAACTCGGGAATGAGCGGCGCGCCAACAATATTTCAGAACAGCGCCTTATTCTCACTCGACGGCGAAAAATGGAGATCCAGATGATAGAAAAACAGGTCCACGGGAACGGTATAGTTCAAGGAGATCTTCACCACGGCATTGGTGGCGACTATTTTGATGTCCTCGCGCTTGGCGGGAATTTCCAATTCCTGCATGGTCTTGAAAAGAATTTCCCGAATCTGCTCCTCGGTGTATCGGTTTACCACCGCAAAACGCGCTTGCTCCTGCATCTTGTCGGAGAGCTGGTAGTCCGAGAAGTAAGCAGGAACGATTTTCACCGCGGAGTAGATGGCCAGCGCAATGACCGCTATAACGACAACAGCCTTAAGCTTGCCTTCTCCGCGTTCGGGGCTGCAGTGCGCGGAATCACGGTGATCTCGGATGCCTGCCAGGTACAAGCGATTCATCTCCCGGAGCCCCTTCAGCCGCAGAGACTCGCGATACAACACGGCACTGCCCAATGACTCTTCCTCATAACGCTAACACCCAGGTGGTGGAGTGTCGAGAATTAGGCGCGCACGATGTTTCCGGAAAGGAAACGGTCAGTAGGCGCGCCCAAAAATCGCTCTTTCAGTGGACGGCTGGCCACAGGAGACGCAGGCGCCGGAGCCGCCTAGCTGTTCCAGCGGGATGCAACGCATGGTGGCGCGCGTTTCTTCTTTGATCTTCGCTTCGCACTCCGCACTGCCACACCAGAAGGAAAACGCAAAACCGTCTTCCACGGCGCGTTTCAGGTCCTCATAGGTTTTCGCGTCGTGCGTATTGCTCTTGCGGAAAGCCAACGCCTTGTCATGCAGTGCCTGCTGAATTTCCGCGAGCAAGCGCTCAACGGTTACGGCCAAATCGGCGAGCTGGGCGCTGACCTTCCCTTCCTTGCCTGGCCGGTCGCGCCGGGCCAGCACGGCAGCCTGTTTGGCGACGTCTTTGGGTCCAAGTTCCACGCGCAAGGGAACGCCGCGCATCTCCCAATCGTTGAATTTCCAGCCGGGGCTCTGGCCTTCGCGCTCATCGAGCGTGACGCGAATGTTGGCCTTTGCCAACTCCGCCTTCAGTTTGCGCGCCGTATCCAGGACGGCTGTCTTCTCCTCGTCCGTCTTGAAGATCGGAACAATCACAGCCTGATACGGTGCGAGTTTCGGCGGCAGCACCAGCCCCTGATCGTCGCCATGCACCATGATGATCGCGCCGATGACGCGCGTGGAGAGTCCCCACGAAGTGGTCCAGCAATGCTGAAGCTCGCCGTTTTGGTCGAGGTAACGAACCTCAAACGCCTGCGAGAAATTTTGCCCCAGAAAATGCGATGTGCAGAACTGCAGAGCCTTGCGGTCACCCATCATGGCTTCGAGGGAGTAAGTTGTGTCAGCGCCGGCAAATTTCTCGGAATCGGACTTGCGCCCCGGAATAACCGGAATAGCAGCCTCGTTCACGGCGAAGTCCGTATAAGTGTCCAGCATCTGCCGCGTTTCGAACTCCGCTTCTTCGCGCGTGGCGTGCGCGGTGTGGCCCTCTTGCCAGTAGAATTCCAGCGTGCGCAGAAACAGTTTTGTCCGCAGCTCCCAGCGCACCACGCTGTTCCATTGATTCATCAGCACGGGCAAGTCGCGGTAGGACTGAATCCATTTCGACCACATGTGTCCGATGATGGTTTCCGATGTCGGACGGATCACTAGCGGCTCCGCGAGTTCTTCGCCGCCCCCGATCGTGACCACCGCCAGTTCCGGCGAAAATCCTTCCACGTGATGCTTCTCTTTGTCGATGAAGCTACGCGGAATGAGCAGGGGAAACGCCACGTTCTGGTGGCCGGTGGCCTTGAAGCGCCGGTCCAGCGCCTGCTGGATGTTTTCCCACAACGCCCAGCCATAAGGACGCACGATCATGCAGCCGCGGACCGGCGCATAATCGGCCAGTTGCGCCTTCAGGACCAGTTGGTTGTACCACTCGGAAAAATCTTCACTGCGCTTCGGTAATTTCTCGTCCGCCATTCCGCCCGCCACTCTCCCGATCCGCTCAAACCTGTAAGGGTAAATAAGAAAAGGTATAAGACCCACTCTACACTGTCAACGCAGCAGCCCGCGTGTCAGCGCATCGCGACTGCAATCTCCTCTATATGGCACACCTGACTTTTGCGCGTTCCTTTCGTCTAATCCCGCCAATAGGAGTGTGCCATGACGAATCTCCCCCAGGACATCCAGTTCGGCTTCCGCATGCTGCTCAAAAGCCGTGGACTCGCCGCCATCGCCATCTTCGCGCTGGCCCTGGGCATCGGCGCGAACACCGCGATCTTCAGCGTTGTCAATACGGTCCTCTTGCGCGCGCTACCCTATCCCCAGCCCGACCAGCTCGTCTGGTTCTGGGAATCCCAACTCGGTCTGGAGCAAGGGCCCTTCTCCGCCGCCGACTTCCTCGATTACCAGGCGCAGAATCAGTCGTTTCAACAGGTCGCCACCGTCCGCCGTCTCAGCTTCAATCTCACCGGACAGGGCGCCGCCGAGCGCATTCCCGGGATGGTCGCCACGCCTAATGTCTTTTCCCTTCTGGGCGTTCATCCGATCCTCGGCCGCGATTTTGTTCCTGAGGAGGGCGCCTTCGGCTCACCGCGCCGCGCGCTTCTCACCTACGGCTTCTGGCAAAGCCACTTTGCCGGCGACCGCACCGTCGTTGGCCGCCCCCTCACTCTCGACAACCAGCCCGTGCAAATCATCGGCGTCCTCCCGGCCAACTTCCGCTACGGCGGCACGGACGTTCAGCTCTGGGTCAATCCGGTTAACGTCGTCCCCGAAGTTTTCAGCACCTTTCCCGACTGGGAGCGAAATATCCGCACCAATCGCGAAGCCCATTACCTCTCCATTGTCGGCCGCCTCAAGCCCGGCGTCGCGCTCGCGCAAGCACAAAGCGATATCAACACCATCGTTGCGCGCCTGCACCAGCAGTATCCCGTCACCACGGGCCACAATGTACAGTTGATTCCGCTGCGTGAGCTCTCGGCCGGGCCCGTGCGCCAGACCCTCGTCGTACTGCTCGGCGTCGTCGGCCTCGTCCTGCTGATCGCTTGCGCCAATGTTGCCAATCTGCTCCTGGCGCGCGCGGTCGCACGGCGACGGGAAATCGCCATCCGCGCTGCGCTCGGCGCTGGCCGTCTGCGCATCGTGCGTCAGCTTCTCACGGAGAGCATGCTGCTCTCCGTGGTCGGCGGCACACTCGGGCTCGCTCTGGCCTGGGGACTCGTGCGCCTGCTCGTCGCCGCCAGCTCACTGCAGTTGCCGCGGGTGCAGGAAATCACTTTGGACTTGCGCGTTCTGCTCTTCACTCTTGGCGTTTCGCTTCTGACTGGTCTTCTCTTCGGCCTCGCGCCCGCCATTGCCGCGACGCGTCACAGCCTCGGCCATTTCCTGAAGGAAGCCGGGCGTGGCGGCGCCCAGGGTCTCGCCCACAATCGCCTGCGCGGCCTTCTCGTCGTAACGGAGGTGGCGTTCTCGCTGGTGCTTCTCGTTTGCGCCGGGCTGCTGGGCCGCAGCTTCGTGCGTATGCTCGAAGTCAATCCCGGCTTCCGGCCCGATCACGTCGTCACGATGTGGATGAATTTTACCAGCGCGAACTACGCGTCTAAGGGCCGCTCCACACAATTTCTTGAGCAGCTACTTCCCCGGGTTGCCGCGCTCCCCGGCGTCGAAGGTGTGGCTGTCTCAAATGACCTTCCGCTGGAAGGCGACGACACCACCACGAGTCTCAGCGAAGTCGAAGGGCGTGCTCCTTACCAGCGCGGCCAGCAGCCGCTCACCGGCATTCACGCGATCAATCCCGGATATTTCCAGGCTATGGGCATTCCATTGCTTCGTGGCCGCGAGTTTTCCGCAAGCGACAACGCCAATTCCACTCCTGTCGTGGTCATCAATCAGAAGCTCGCTGAAACTCTGTGGCCCGGCCAGGATCCTCTGGGGAAGCACTTCAACCTCCTGGATAATAAGCCATCGGAAGTCGTCGGAGTGGTTGGCAACGTCTTGCACAACGGGCTCGGAGAATCCGTCTCCCTCGAAAGCTACCATGCGTTTCCGCAGAATCCCTGGTCCTACATCGGGCTTGCCGTCCGTACACATGGCGATCCCGGCGCCGTGTACGGAGCGGTTCGCAGCCTCGTCGCGCAGATCGATCCCGAACTTCCCGTACACGGCATGCGCCCGATGGAGCAAGTCATGGCCGAAACGATGGCCTCGCGCCGCCTTACGCTGTGGCTCGTCGGCGCCTTCGCCGCGCTCGCGCTTGTGCTTGCCTCGGTGGGCATCTATGGGGTGATGAGCTACGCCGTCACCGAACGCCTGCACGAAATCGGTGTGCGCGTGGCGCTCGGAGCGCAGCGCCGCGATGTGCTGCGCCTGGTCGTGGGTCATGGCATGCGCCTTGCCGCCATCGGCCTGCTGCTCGGAAGCGTAACGGCGTTTTTCGCCGCGCGCGCGATGACCACTCTGCTATTCGGCATACGTCCCAGCGATCCACTCACTTAGATCGGGATCGCCATGGTGCTCGCGCTTGCCGCGCTGGCGGCCTGCTACATTCCCGCGCGGCGCGCCACTGCTGTCGATCCGATGGTGGCGCTCCGCTACGAATAGGTCATGGCTCTTTCGAGCCACAAGCGAACCATGAAAATATTCTGGAGATGGAGCTATGCTGGGACACCGTCTCTAAGCGGACGAAGGCCGGTTCATTCTGGCGCGATTCGAGCCCGACTACGAA
>WNFC01007370.1_pt1 | contig 12098 bp, 14 predicted proteins | sample 5400541 | NCBI WGS metagenome assembly WNFC01 (sample SAMN13153342, study PRJNA577476) | soil metagenome | isolation source: 120 cm saprolite under Douglas fir tree site 2 hole 2 replicate 1 | place: USA:California | collected 2015-04-18 | reverse complement strand
TCGTGTATCATTACCGTGACGCCTCTCAGCGCAGCGCGTGTATATTACCACGGAAACCCGGGCCGTCAACTCCTTCCACAGCTAAACACCCCAAAGCACACCTATGCAACGACTCGTGGTAGAGGACCCAGGGGTTACAGTATCCCACAGGGCTACCAGTACATGCTGGACACCAAGCTAGGGTCCGATAATGAAAAGTTTCGCTTTGAAAGTTGCTGCTAGCTGAGCACTGCGCTGGCGAGGAATCACGTGTTGTACCCCACGCGTGTCTAACGTAATCAATTGTTCAGCGCGTCGAGAACTGCGAACTTCGAATTGAATCGACCCGACCCTCGATTGGAACTTTGCTTCTTGCGATATCGTCACCTTCGCTCTTGTTTTCATCTTCGCCATTGCTACCTCTGGCGAGCCACTCTCTGAGCTCGCAGCTTCTGACCCTCCCATACCAACCCTTTGTTTTCCGCGATGTCGGACCATTCTAAGCGCACGCGCTCCCAACTTGCTTTTCCCGAAGAATTCGGAGAAGTTCACTTCGGAATTTCCCCGCTGAGGGCCGCGAAGCAGGAGAGAAGGAGAAATATACAGGCAGGCCCTTCTGCTGGTTCCTCCGACCCACCTGCGCCTTCCAACGTCAGAGTTAGCGAGGATGACAGCGACGACGAACTGTTGCTCTCACCTCCCAAAACTCGACCCCTGAAGCGGCCCCCCTCGTCTCAACCGGGATTGTCTCCGGACATCGATCCCGAAAGACAATATAAGCGATCCAAGCAGGACCATAATGATGGTGGGTGCTCTTAGCGAGAATGGCGAACTCTAATTTACCAACGACTTGTAACCAGAAGAGTCCCACATCCGCGTCCCCGAAATAAGGCAGCCTAGCGGTCCGTTTGACTTCTCTGCGATCAATCCGCAACTGCTTCTTTCATCCACGAACCCAGGACAGCCGTGGGTGTCCCCGAAACAACGTGCACATACAGTGCCTCTTCTCTCGTCTACCATCCACCGCCGGGATCTTGGACAACTTATGCCCTCGCCTGGGAAGGTACCTATAGTACCTCCTGTGCACGAAGTATTGCGTTTCTCCAGTCTGCCGTGCTCTCTTGAGCCCTTAGCCAACGCCATGGATGTTGACAACATTGCTAAGTTATCTGAGGAGTCTGAACGCGTGAGGAACCCTTGTGGGTCATCATGTACGTCGCCTCCGCAGAAAGAAACAGACACTTCCCTGTCATGTAAGACACCAGTGGTGGAGGACAACAGCGTACCGCCCGTTAGTCAACTCCCTTCGGTGGTCCCGGGTCTGGAAGTTACCCCTTCCAATGTGCCTCCTTCTGGTCTCTCTCTATCATTGGATGTGCGTCCTTTCTCTGTTTTAGCAGAACCAACGTTCACATCTGTGTAGTTGCCTGTCGTGACACGCCACAAATCGCCCGAAGGACCAGACGGTGATGTTACACCTAAACCCATCAACCCACCTTCAATTGTCGCCTTGGACGTCAACCCGATTCCTTTAGCCCTTCATGGTCCTCCTTCCCTGTCTGATGATCCTCCATCCCCACTATCCACCCTCTCTTCGTTGTCCGAACTCGATCATACTCCACCACCACCTGATCCTGAGATCCACACCCCCCATGCAGAACTTCCCAGTATACCCCCGCCAACACAACCTCCACCCAGTCCTCTTTCTCACGGTACCGCAAAGAACTCGGGCTCCGCATTATCCCAAGTGGCAAGGCTGACTTCTACTTCATGTGGCAGGGAAGGACAAGGATTTGCGAGGCCGTCCGGTTCAGCCAGGTTAACTCGTTCTTCCTCGGTGAAGAAGCAGAAGGAGGCTGGATCCGTCAACGAGGACATCATCACTAGTTCGTTTTTCAATTTCACTGCTCTCACACAGTCATTCTGATCAATCATCAGAACCGCAAGGTATCCCTTCTTCTGCCCCATCATCGATTCCGGTGAAGCGACCTGTAGATTCGCCGGAATTAACGTCCCATTTCTCGAAGAAGTCATCTCACAAGAAATCCTTCTCATTTACAATGCCTACTTCGTCTTCGTTACAGAAGACTATTGAGAGAGCCCCTGCCTCCTCTCCGGTGAAGCCGTCGTCACTCCCAAGGCGACAGATTCCCAAGTTGCCATCACCGGTGAAGCCTGCTTCGTCGCTGGGGCCGGGAGAACCACGCCACCTATCAAAGTACACAGGTCTCTCGAACCTCTCGCTTGCCTTGGAGAAACTAAAGAACCCCCCACCTTCGAGGCCTGCCACGACGCTTGGCTTTAACAGCGACACTCGGTGCGGGTCTAACGCACTTGATCCTAAACATGCTCCCAAAGCGAAGGATGACAGTAGCATTCGACTTGGGAATGGGCTTCCCTCAAGTTCCAAAGCTACCGCTACACCCCTGAGGAGGGTGGCTACAGTCGGATCTGTCGCGAGTTTCGAGTCAAATACTCGTGCATCCGGCAGTAAGCCTGCGCCCTTGATCGCTACTCCTGTACATCCCAGCGACTCTGGCCCTCTGGTGAAGAAGATCAACCTGTATTCCGGCGTTATTGTGGGGAAAAACTCACTTAGCAAGCCGAGAGTGTACGCAGGTGTTGGTGGCAACAGGCGGCAGTTCGAAAAGGTCAGCAAGAAATCTAGTCTCCCGGTCGTGGAAGGCAGCCCCGTGAAGGGGACAGAGATTGCGCAACCCCTTGACTTGAACGAATCAGCTTTGCCGTCCACGAGCGAGACTCTTATTGAGACGTTAGCATCATGTAAAGAAGATAGTGGTCAAGCGGAAACTTCTACGGTGGTGGCAGCGGTCGAACCAATGAACTTACAAGAGGCCTTTATGGAACATGGTGGCATTCTTGGACCGGCCGGACCGTTTGCTGAAGATGGCCTGGCGGAACCTGCAGACATGTTCAAGGATGCGTCTCGTCGAGCGTCGCTGGCCTCTCAATTTCTGCAGCAAACTCTTGCTGTCCTACCATCAACCCCTTCACCCGTGAGAGCGAGCAGTTCTAAGTCAAAGGCCACGGAACGATCACAATCCAACTCACAGAGCACAAGGAGTGGTCTCCGTTCGGGTAGTAATTCCGATGTCGTAGGCTCCCGAGATGCCCCAAGAACACTATCAAAAGGTCACGGAGTCGGTTCACGTGTTTCTAGGCCAGCTTCGACAGCCGCAGCGTCGTCGTCGACGACAAAGCCATCATCTTTGAAAGTTCTCAAGTCGTGTACGATATTTGTGGATGTACGGACGGATGACGGAGATGATGCGGGGGGTCTCTTCGTAGATATGCTAAAAGGGCTTGGTGCAAAGGTACGTTCCACACATGTCTTTTTACTCTTGCATGACGTTTCGTTGATTGTTCTGGAACGATCAGATTATCGGACGTGCTGGGCAATCTTGCACACACATTGTATACAAGAATGGCTTAATGAGCACCCTAACAAAGTATAGGTTCGTACTCGGCGGATAGACTACGTCTTACGTATTAAGCTCTTTTGTGCAGACTCATGCGCGAGCCGAAGCCTTTTGTTGTTGGCATTTCGTGGGTAGTCGAATGTGCCGAGCAGTGCAGGCGAGTCGGGGAAGAGAATTTTCTCGTCGACCTGGAAGGTCTCAACGTAGCCGGAAACAACAAGGTGAGCGTTTGATGTCATTCAGGCTCCTTGGGGTCCTCCTTGACGTGCTTACCCCAAACAGCGTCGGCGTTCGATGCTCCCCAAACACATCTCATCGAGTATGCAAGCCCATACGATGGCTCCCCCATCCCTACTTGGCCCTACCCTAACTGGGACGTTGGCAAGTGACCAATCGATGGACGGGTCTTCGGGTGAGACCGTTCCCTCTCTAACACGCTAATTAATCATTCTATTCTTTTTCCCTAGTGGGCGCAGATCGCTCGTTGCATTCCAGTGACGGCCCAGTTGAAGACGAAGACGATCTACCCCCCCTGGAGAGGGCAAGACAGCGCCGAAATATATTTTTCAAGTCATAACCCGCATAACGCTGGGTGACGTTGTGTTTCGAAGTCACGAACACTTGCACGCACATTTCATGCATAGTTTTAACGCAATAATCTATGTTACGCATCCTGTATTACCTTACCAATGCATCAGATTGGACTTGAATCGTGGTAATTGAATTATTAGAATAATGAGACTAGCTGAGCAGAGGGGCTGAGCGTGAGGAATTGGCCCAAGTCAGCTGATCAGGGCGACGCGATCACATGATAAAGTCATGGTGTTCGAGGGCGCTTTGTTCCCACGGTGTGTTCACTTTACCGATATCGACGACGACGATAGCGCTTTCGCTCTAGTCGTCAATAACGACGCCTCTATCACCGGCAAAATAATCACATCAAAGTATCTATGGCTCCCCTTCGCGATCACCCTCCTTTGAACTCTACCGAGCCTGAGTGGCCCCCTCAGCCTGTCACGCCCCTTCGCATCGCGAAACGAGATACACAGTCGCGGCAACATGCTTCACAACTCAGCCGTCGTAGCTCCAATACTTTTGCAAAGCTAACTCGTAGCAATCTCGTCTCCCAATCCCCATTCCGTTCTCAGCCGTCTCCAGCCCCTACCCCATCACGACCTTCATCTGTCCCCAATGTGCCTTCACCACGTCGCGTTAGCGGCGAGAAGCGGCCACGTCCCGATTCTATGCAGTCTCAAGTGGAGAATGACAGGCCACTTGGGTTCAAGAGACGCCAGTCCAAGGGTTTTCAAGACCTCATTGAGAAAGAGCCTGTCTCAAAGAGCCCATTCCGCCGTCCTGCCAGCGCAGATGAAGACCCATTTCCCCCACCACCTCCGCCACCAAAGGTCCTCCACACCAGCCATCTCCCCACACCGTCCTCATCGGCTTCTCCCGGGCGCCCTTCGCTAGTCTCTAAGCGGTTGCACGGGCCAAGACTCATCGGCCATGATGCCACGAAGCGTCAGAGGAGAAAGACGGTGACGTTCGATGAGACATGTGACGTTGTTACATTTGAGAGGGACGATTCCCTGGAGGATGAAGAACTCTTCTCGGATGACAACGACGGCGAATACGATTACGACGAGACGGGAAATGATGAGGTGCCAGTCACGGGCATAGAGGCAAACGACAGCATCACTGGACTGGTTGACTCAATGATCCAGGATGCTCGTGGTATCTCCAATCCTCAGACTCCGCCCATGGACAGATCCTTACCTCCTCACATGGACAGCGAAGATGGCGTTCCATATGGTCGTTCCCGCCATTCGGATAGAGCTGCCCATTCTCGCCATTCTCACCCAACTCCTCCACTGGATGGACCTGAAACCCTCCCCTCCATCGCTAGGCAAAGTCCTTCCCTTACCAGCACCCCTCCGCAAGGTCCGTCAGTCGGATCTGTCATGCCTCTTGGACGGTCGACACACTCGGAAAGAGCACGGGTTGATCGTATGCTCGATGATATCGGAGAAGATATTCAGATGCTTCCTCCTTCGCCCTCCCCAGCAAAGACTCAAATATATCCATTCGGCGATCGCAGCGAGAGTTTAATACCGAAATTTGACCTTGACGTTCAACGGCAAGACGTGGCAGATGATGCAGGTAGGCGTGGCGAATCAAAAATGCAGCCTTGCAACTCAATCTGTTCACCAGTGAACGAACCCGCGGACCCGTTTGTTCTGCCAGGACAAGGGGATGTCCAAATTGTTGAACTGTCATTTATGTCGTCACGCGCCTCAGGGCCATCGCTCGAAAGGATGGTCGCTCCACAGCAAGCATCTGAAGCTGCCAAATTTGACGAAGAGCTCGGTCTCGGTATGCCCAACTCGCAGATTCAGACATCTACTCCGCCTCTGAGATTGAAGTCCCCCGGTGGTTCGCATGGAAAATCGACCGAATCACCTAGTTCAAGAGAGCTTCCGCGACCACCGAGATGCCAGAGCGAGTCACCGTTGCCCAATCATACAGCGTCTCCTGCTCTTGGATCTCGCGAGAGCACTCCGCATCTGGCTTATCTAGACTCCCCTTCATTCTGCTCTACGTCCGGCTCGCCAGCTTTTGGTACGCCGACGCGTGTGGCACCACCATTTTCCCGAGATCTTGAATCCATGCCTAGCATGGGCAGCTTAAATGGTCATAGTAATACGGGTAGTCTTTCCCGACGCAACACCAGGATCGATCGGGAGGACATACATAAACGTTTATTACGTAAACGAAACCCAGAGAGTCCCATGCCAGAGGAGATTGGAGAAACTTCGACGATAGCGGACCGCTCGACAAGAGACGCCACTAATATGAGCGTCCAGTCGGATGATGTACCGCTTGCCTTACTTCGAGCCTCTGTTCCTCCTCTTCACAGAGAAGGAACTTACGATGGGGTCATGTCCATTGACCCGAACCCCCAACCCGCTGATCCCCCCCGCCCCTCTGTACTCATACGGGCCCATTCGGAGGTGGTCACTGGCGGTATACACACTGCCAGCACCACCGGCTTTCAGGGTCTCGATTTGAATCTTCCCGATGACAGCCCAAGCCTTGATATTAGTCTCGACGCGTCAGGAATAGCTAGGGTCGAAATCGACGAAGTCAGAAGTGCGCTAGAACGCCTTGTTCAGGATGTTGTTACAGACTCGGCTAATGCGAGCATGTCAGCGCACTCATCTCCTCGAGGTCTCAAAATGAAGAGTAGCCGCACCTCTCTTAACATGGCCAAAGTTACAAACGGCGTCAAAGCCAGGAGGTCCGAACCCTTTGGTGACTTGGACACCACGATGGAAGAGGATGAGCCACTTGACGATCATGACGAACCCCAGCATGCCACACCGAATGATTCAACGTCTTCGTCCGCGCAGCGCACACCAGAACTGCTCTCCGGAGGCGGATTTATGAGCCCATCTTTGAGCCGCAATACAAGCGAGTCGTCGAATGCTGTAGAGCCGGTACCGAAGGACGCAATCCGTAGCCGCGAACAGATGATCCTTGAAAAGCGGCGCGAAATGCGTCGGCGCGAGCAGGACGAAGACATGGGATACGTTACTCCACCACGAAATCCGCCCCATCCTGTGGGTAGACCGAGCGCCAGGCGTAGCATGAGCACTGGGGATGCCGAGGATTTGCAGGCAGCAGCTATGCTAGCGGCGATGAACCCTCCAGGAACAAGTGTACTACCCAACGTGGTGGTGACGGAAGAGAGGGACCCGCTGGCAGAAAGCATTGCCAGGGAGTTGAGAAAATTGCGCGGTTCGACGAAAAACGTGAGTCTTGGCTACAGTCGCGTCCTGAAGAATGCTCAAGCAATTCTCTAGAGATATCACGTACGTCAACATAGTGAGACTATCTATGCCTCGTCGGACGCAGATAAAGTTTCGCACATTGGCGCCGCTGGCGATGTCGATAACGGGAAAGCTTGGAGGACAGTTCGTCGCCCTTCAGATATGGTATGGAAGCATTCAAGTCACCGCATATAGGGACTGACACCGAATGGCAGAACGAGTACGCCAAGCAAATAAGAGAGTACCGCTCTCAAGAGAAGCCAGGCAAGAGTCACGGCAAGGTGTTTGTTAGAGGTGAATGACTCAAAAAGCTTGGGACTACCTGGGTCTAACATCGAACGTCTTAGTACTCCTTGCTAAAGGCCTCAATTTACCGTTCCCACGACAAACCACCGTAATGACTTGCACACTCAATAACGGTATTCATTTCGTGACTACGCCCGAATGCAATTTAGAGAAGAACTGCCAAATAGAGCAAGAATTCGAACTGTAAGCCCCAGTGGTATCACCCGTGATTTGCATTGCCCCCTGACACATTCTGGTAGCATTGAGCACAGCAAACTCGAATTCACGCTCACTTTAAAGGTTCGGCGAGATCCACACATTATGGCCCAGTTCAAAGCCAACAATCCTGCACCCCTACCTCCGACCCCCGCTCCTCCTGCTTCCAAAGGAGGCATGCGAAGCTTTTTCTCTTCACCTAAGAAGCCCGTGCGAGTTGTCCAGCCAACGCCGGCAGTTCCTAACGTACTTGAGGATAATCTTGCGAGGTATCTCAAGCCAGATGGTACTCTGGCACGTGCTTTTGTTTCATTCAAAGACATTGCCTCGCGCTGCGATACTCGTCTATTTGAGACTTGCTACCCTCTGATTGGCCAGCGTCAAGAGAGTGGGTCGAAGGTTGTTTCGTCAGAGATCGGCGAGCTTGTGCTGCAGTTCTTTAGACTTCCTTCGCTGCCTGGAATCCCGCCAGGACAGTTACCCCAAAGTCTGGACGAGTGTCATCGGGGCCTGCGTCATGTCCATTGGCATAAGATGACGTATTTCGAAGGAACCCTGACTCAAAGCGGTGGTGACTGCACGGTGCGTGATGTCGATGTAACCATTATTCAGCTTCAAGCTAATCCTGGTAAATAGACGTGGCGCAGGAGACAATTTCGTGTCGTTGGTGCAAATCTAGTCGCGTTCAACGATGTGACCAAGAGGGCAACCGTTACCATTGACCTGCGAAAAGCAGTTGCAGTCGAAGACATTCCTGACCCTCGTGACCGAATTCTCACCCCTTCCTCGGCACAAACGTCTACAAGCAGTTTTGACGATTATGAAGGTCTTTACGGTGTAGAACGAACATTCCGTCTCCGCTTCCAAAAGAATATGGAAATACTCTTTTTCACCGATACGGATGAAGAGAAGGAGAGATGGTGAGCCACCTGTTTCATACATCACAACATTTTAGACAGTGTCCCGTAGGCTTGAAGTTCTCCGCGCACTGATCGGCCGAATCCCACCCAACCATTTATGGGCGGAACTGTTGTGGCAGCGGCAACAGGAATCGACGACACCGATGCCATAAGGGGTCGTCAAGTACAAATACAAACAACAGCGGCTTCACAAGCGACACCTCTTCCCATGCTCCTTCATCGATTCATCCCTGGTTCGTAAATTCGTTCGAACATAAATGGCTGGGCCATGTATACAGGACACTACATTCATATCATTGACTCCCCTACACGCCACAATATCTCTCATCTCGATAAACGCTCATCAGGTTCACTATCATTTTTACGGTTTGGGCCGATCTCCTAGCATCCATGTATGTTACATCCAAGCTATGTGTTATTGCGTATGCGCTTTGCTTTGTACGAGAATTATTCGGCGCTTGGTCGGATGTCTCGGCCCGTTCGTCGTGCCACCGTCCACAACAGCGGCAGCTGTGAGCGAGGTGACAGTATGATACGCCGAACAAAAGCCAAGACACCCGCAGACTCCGCTACCATCCATACGGAATATGATGAGCAGAGCGAAACAGACACACAAAGCCAGATCTCGGAAGAGGCCAACAACACGCCCCAAACTGGCCAACCCATGAGGAAAGCTCGGGTGTGTGTCGACAAAGACTGCCCGGTGGTCATTAAGTGAACTCCTCGACGTTTTGCGCCAGCTGTTGCAAGACCGACGCCGCTTCTATTCAAAGACTCGTTTCTTGTTTCCACTGGGCATCATACGTGAGTGTATCCGCAAAGTTGCTTTCCGGTCTCCGCTTTCCAAACTTGCGTCTCCAGTGGGCGTGGTTCTGGGCCTCATATTCGTAGAGCCCTCCAATTTACACGACATCCCTGGTCAATTTTCGGTCTTCTTCGAAGACTACGACATTTCTCTGTCGCTTCCTCAGATCGACCTTTCGCGCATTCAAGCCGAGTGGAAAAGGTTGATTAGCACAATCCCCGAACCCTGGAAGTTGAACACGGATGGTCGAGAATTCCAAGTTGGGGATGCGATCAAGGCGAGGGGCTTGGAGGCGAACCACCCCGTCGTTTTGATACCAGGAGTGATCTCAACGGTACATACACTCCTAGCGATACTTTTCCGTTTCACGACGAGCTAAGGTTTTTACTATACTATCATCATCGCCAGAGTCTCGAGTCCTGGTCAACGTCGCCGGAGTACCGCGCGTTCTTCCGTCAAAAGGTATGGGGAGGCTTCCCCATGCTCTCCCAAGTGACGTTCAATCGCGAGAAGTGGATGTCGATGCTCGTTTTGGACCCCGTGACTGGCCTGGACCCAAAAGGGGTGAAGGTTCGAGCTTCGGAAGGGTTCGACGCGGCCAGCAGTTTCATTCAAGGATTTTGGATCTGGCGAGTCAATCACCATCCGCTGGATTGCCAGACCTCCTGAAGACTATACGTCAGGTCGAAAGTTATCGAGAACCTCGCTGTAGTCAACTATGACACGAATAACTTGGTGTTGGCCCCTTATGACTGGCGCCTATCAATGTACAACCTCGAAGAGCGCGATGGGTACTTCTCAAGACTCAAGACAACTATCGAGGGCTTTAAGTACTGAACCCTTGTCCTGTGTCTGATTCCCTGTCACTGATGTATGCACTGGGTCTTCAGAAAGAGGCAGAGGAAGAAATGTGTCATTGCGGCACATTCGATGGGTAGTACTGTACGTGGTCCGAGGTGTCTAACTGAGGGTTAACGCAAACGTTGCTGCCAAATCAGGTCCTTTTGGTACGATTCCGTCGTCATGTTTTACCCCCTGACAAAGAGAAGCTCACTAAAAACCAGTACTTGTGAGCCCTTTGGAAAACCGTGCTGTCCTGAGCTGGAGTCCTGATTCCCCCACGCAACACAGCATGAAATGGGTAGAATCCCCTGCGCATGGCCGGGGGGGCCCCGATTGGGTTGAAGTAAATCCGGCCTAAACTTTCCGCAGGAATCTGAAACGGGTTTGACGCTGGCTTTCAGAACCACATACAAGCAATTATCTCCATCGCAGGCACGCACCTCGTGGGTCTTTTGCCAATCAACAAGCGTTCTTGACCACTGATCAACGCATACTCCAGGGCGTGGTGAGTGTATTGTGTCTCTTCGACAACGAGAAAATTCAACGCCCCGATCACAGACCAAGGCTATGGCCGCGTTGTTGTCCGGGGAGATGAAAGACACGGTAGATCTGAACCCTGCTGGCGCATATGGTCAGGGCCTCTATTCCATCTTACCACATCACTGCATTTTTCTATCTGACCCGCATTTGCAGTGCTTGAGAGATTCTTTTCAAAGAAGGAACGGCAATCGCTTTTCCGCAGCTGGGCAGGCGGTGCAAGCATGTGGGTCAAAGGAGGCAACGCGGTATGGGGTGATGCTACGTTTGCACCGGACGATGATGAGGAAGGGGTACAGCATACACACGGAGAGCTCATCTCTTTTCGCCAGATGGCTCCAATACCCCTTAGTGACAAGGATGTCGAGACACTGCCGTCCACGCAAGGACAAACGGAGACTGCGACAGTGCAAGGTCCCGACAAGCACCGAACGCCACCTGTATGGAAGAACATGACTGTCGACGAGGCGGGGACATGGATCCTAGCGCATACGCCTTTGACGTTTAGGGTGACACCCTCTCCTTTCCCTACCCTTTTATACACTCACGCGCGTCAGAAAATGATCACCACCAATTACTCATATGGTATTGAGCGAGACGAGGAGGCGTTGGAACGCAACGACCTAGACCATACAAAATGGACAAATCCCTTGGAGATAAGGTACGTAGCGCTCTCCCGAAACACGAACCGTCGTCCAGCCGTATGGCTTTAAGACTACCGAATGCGCCATCACTGCGACTGTACTGTGTCTACGGTCATGGAAAGGAGACCGAGGTAAGCAACTGACCCGCGGAGAAAAACTCGTGGTCTGACGACAAGGTCGCATTCAGAGGTCATACTGGTGAGCAGGAGCTCATAGCAATTCTCCTTCTGGCATTGATACGGACTGTTAACCTATAGGTACGCCTCGGAACTCCACGAAGACGGTGAGGCGGACAAGGCAGTGGACCTCGAAGCAGGCGCAAAAGACGAGACGGTTTCCGGACAGGACCTTCACTCGTCGCGGGACATTCCATTCTCCCGCAGTTGGATCGACAGAGAACACACGGACGAAAGCTCGAATCCCAGGGTCTGTCCAATTTTGCAAAAAAAGGCGCCAACTTATTCAAGTTTTTTCACATGTCAACGTAGGTTCGCAACGGCGTCAAGTTGGGAGAAGGAGACGGCACCGTATCCCTTCTGAGCCTGGGAGCCATGTGCGTCGAGGGCTGGAAACGGAAGCGGTGGAACCCCGGCGGGATC
>WNFC01008769.1_pt1 | contig 12099 bp, 11 predicted proteins | sample 5400541 | NCBI WGS metagenome assembly WNFC01 (sample SAMN13153342, study PRJNA577476) | soil metagenome | isolation source: 120 cm saprolite under Douglas fir tree site 2 hole 2 replicate 1 | place: USA:California | collected 2015-04-18 | reverse complement strand
GCGGCTCGACTACCTACGCCTTCGCGACGCAGAGAAGCGCGGCCACATCCTGGTCCAGGAGGTGGTGCTGGTCCTGGTGGTCGCGGGCGCCTACCTCGTGCTGGTCACGATTCATTTCAACGTCGTCCTGCGCCTGGTCTGGATCTTCACGATCACGTTTCTGGCGTCATTCCGCAGCTTCCGCATCAACGGCACCCCGATCGCGCCGAGACGAGCATTCATCTTCGCCCTCTTCGTCGCGCAGGTCGTCACCTTTCTCCTGTGGGCGATCGAGGCGCTGTCGAGCGTGCTCGTGGTGAACGAGGGGCCCAAGGCCGTCATGCTGTTTTTCGCCTGGTACGTGAACCGTGGGCTGATCCGTCACACGGTCGAGGAGAGCTTCACGCGCAACGTGATCCTCGAGTACGCAGCTTTCGCCGCGATCCTCGTCTACCTCTTCGTCGTGAGCTACCACCCAACTGGTAGTTAGGTCGGACGCCGTGGCTTAGATCCCCAGGTAGGCCTTCTGGACGTCCTCGGACGCGGCGAGCTCCTTGCCGGTGCCGGTCTTGACGATCGATCCGGTTTCGAGCACGTAGGCGCGGTGAGCGACCTCGAGCGCTTTGGACGCGTTCTGCTCGACGAGAAGCACCGGTACGCCCTGAGCGTTGATCTCGCGCACGATGCTGAAGATGGTCTCGATCAGGATCGGGGCCAGGCCTAGAGACGGTTCGTCAAGCATCAGGACTTTCGGCCGGGCCATCAGGGCCCTTCCCATCGCCAGCATCTGCTGCTCGCCACCTGAGAGCGTGCCCGCGATCTGGGTGCGGCGCTCCTTAAGACGCGGGAAAAGAGTGAAAACGCGATCCATGTCGGCTGCGATCCCAGGTTTGTCATTGCGCGTGTAGGCGCCCATGAAAAGGTTGTCGACCACGGTCATGCGAGGAAAGAGGCGCCGGCCCTCGGGCGACTGGGAGATACCCATCTCGACGATCGTCGAAGGCCCGGTCCGGGTGATGTCGCGTCCGTCGAAATGGACGGTGCCCGATTGAGGATGCATCAGCCCGGAGATCGTGCGGAGCGTCGTCGTCTTGCCGGCCCCGTTGGAACCGATCAGCGCCACCACTTCGCCCTTGTCAACCTCCAGCGTCACCTTGCGCAGGGCCTGGATGCGCCCGTAAAACGCATTCACTTCGCGCAGCTCGAGGAGCGCCATCAGGCGGACTTGCCCAGGTAGGCCTCGATCACGCGGGGGTCCTTCCGGACCTCCTCGGGCGACCCGTCGGCGATCTTCTCGCCATGGTCGAGCACGACGATCCGCTCCGAGATGCCCATGACGACCTTCATGTCGTGCTCGATCAGAAAAACTGTGATGCCCCGGGCCAGGATCTTTCTGACCAGCTGCATCAGCTCGACCTTCTCTTGGGGCGTGAACCCGGCCGCAGGCTCGTCGAGCAGCAGGAGCTTGGGTTCCGTGGCCAGGGCTCGCGCGATCTCCAGGCGGCGCTGCTGTCCATATGGAAGGTTGCGGGCGTACTGGTGGGCGTTCTTGGCGATGCCGACGAACCGCAGCAGCTCCATCGCCTCTTCTGTGACCCGGTCCTCCTCGCGCCGCTCACGAGGCAGCTTGAACAGCGAGTCCCACAGCTTGGCGTGCATGCGCACGTGGCGGCCGACCCGAACGTTGTCGAGGCACGTCATGTAGTCGAAGAGCCGGATGTTCTGGAAGGTCCGCGCGATTCCCAGGCGAGCGACCTGGTGCGGTTTGGAGCCGGTGATGTCTCGACCATCGAAAACCACCCGGCCCGCGGTTGGTTGAAACAGGCCGGTCACGTTGTTGAACAGCGTCGTCTTGCCCGCTCCGTTGGGTCCGATGAGGGCGAAAACCTCGCCGCGCTTGATCTGCAAGCTCACGTTGTCCACGGCCACCAGTCCGCCGAAGCGCTTGGTCAGGTCCGTCAGCTCGAGGATGTTGTCGGCGCGAGTCCGCTCGCTCACCTCGCGTGCACCTGCTCGATCACGGTTTCCTCATCGAGCACCGCGGCGTGTTTGAGCTCTTGCTCGCGGACACGGCTCGGAAACAGGCCCTGCGGACGCAGCAGCATGATCGCAACGAGGACCACTCCGAATAACAGGAACTGCAGCCGCTGCACCTCGTTGTACAACCCTGGCCAGTCACCGCTGTGCACGTTGAGCGAACTCAGGCCGATGGTGTTGGCGACTGACTCGGCGTTCGACGCCAGCGATGGCAGCAAGGTGTTCAGGACGAAATAGATGACGAGCGCCCCGACGATGACTCCGCTGATGTTGCCCATCCCACCGAGCACCACCATGACAAGCACGGTGATCGAAACCACGAAGAGGAAATCGTCTGGGCTGACAAGGTCGAAGCTCGCTCCGTAATAGGCGCCGGCAAAGCCGCTGAACGACGCTCCGATCGCGAAGGCGAGCAGCTTCGTCGTCACCGTGTTGATTCCCATCGCCGCGGCGGCCACCTCGTCTTCGCGAATCGCCATCCAGGCCCGGCCCAACCGCGAGCGATAGAGGTTGCTGACCAGGATCACGGCGCCGATGATGAGGATCACGATCAACACGTAATAAGCGATCGGGTCGAAGCCGAAGCTGAAGCAAGGTATGAACTGCGTCTGTGCGAAGGGATTCCGGCAGGTCGCGTCCTGGATGATCGAGATGCTGTTCGCGCCGGCCCACGGTCCCGTGATCCAGGCCGGGAGCCACGGCTGGTCGATGCCACCGATGGCGTTGATTCCGCCTGTCCACTGCGGCAGGTTGTACGAGAGCACCGGCACGATCTCGCCGAACCCCAGGGTGACGATGGCGAGGTAGTCGCCGCGCAGGCGCAGGGTGGGGAATCCGAGCAGCGCGCCGAAACTGGCGGCGACGAGCATCCCGAGTATCAGCATCAGAAAGAACGGAAAGTGGAAGTTGTGGTGGAGCGGCGATGAGCCCAGCTGTGAGGACGCGAAAAGCGCATACGTGTAGGCGCCGATCGCGAAGAACGCCGCGTAGCCAAGGTCGAGGAGGCCGGCAAACCCGACCACCACGTTGAGGCCGATGGCCAGCAGGACCCAGGTTCCGGCGTGAGCCGCCTGGGAGATGTACGCGGTGCTTCCTCCGGTGACGAACAGAGTGAGCATTGGGAATACGAGCGCGCTGAGGCCGAGAATGCCGTAGATGGCCTGGTCGCGATCGCGTAAGCGTTCCCGCAGATGGATTCGCGCCATCAATGACCGCCGCTTGACTACGGCCCGTCCGCTCATTTCTCGGGCACCCTCATGCCGAGCAGACCGGTCGGCCTGAACACCAGCACGCCGATCAGGATGCCGAAGATCACGACTTCTGTCCATTTGGAGCCTATGTACGAGTCGCTATAGGCGGCAATGAGGCCGATCAGGACGCCTCCGATGGCTGCTCCCGGGATGTTGCCGATGCCTCCGAACACAGCAGACGTAAACGCCACCAGGCCGGTGCGGAAACCGAGGTTGTAGAAGAGGTTGTTGAAGTAAAGACCCCAGATCATTCCGCCGGCGCCGGCCAGCAGGGCGCCGATGAAGAACGTAGCTGCGATCGTCCGGTTGATGTTGATTCCCATCAGCTGTGAAGCGTCACGGTCTTGGGCTGTCGCGCGCATGGCCTTGCCGAGCTTGGTGCGGTTGATGAAGATGGCGAGCAGCGTGACCAGGACCACGGCCGTCACCATCACAAATCCGTCCTTGAAGGTTACGAACACGCCGCCGATGGTCGTCTGGAACGCCGAGCCGTGTGGAAGGATGTCGGGAAAGTGCACGGACGCGGGACCGTGCCACAGGAACATGATGCCCTCCAAGATGAACGACATTCCGATCGCGGTGATCAACGGCGCCAGGCGTGGCGCGTTGCGTAGGGGACGGTACGCTATACGTTCGATGGTGACGTTGATGCCGCCCATGATCAACATCACGACCGGGAACACAAGCAATATGGCGATCAGGTTGACCGCCGTGAACGCATTTTCGTTGATGGCGAAAAAGCCGAGGATCGCGGCGCTGATGTATCCGCCCAGTGTGAACACGTCGCCGTGGGCGAAGTTGATCAGCTCGATGATGCCGTAGACCATCGTGTAGCCGAGAGCGACGAGCGCATACATGGCGCCGTCAGCGAGGCCGAAGACGGTGATCTGAACGAACTCGGTCGGGTTGTTGACCGCCTGGGCTGCCAGGAGAACTACCCCCGCGACGCTGATGATGTAGAAGCCGAGGTCGACCAAGCTCATGCCGCCGCGAGTAAATGAGCGCACTCGCTGGAGAGCTGACACGCCGCCCTTGCCTGCGCCCGCTTCCAGTGCCCCCTCCTGAAGGTAGATAGCGAGGAGGCCCTAGATGGGCCTCCTCGTCGGATTGTGGGCTAAAGCTTAGCTGCCGTAGTTGACCTGGTCCTTCCAGATGAAGCAGTCCTTGGGTTGGTTCTTGCCGCAGACGCCGGTGGAGTTGGCTGGGTCGGAGACGGCCTGGACCTCGTAGATCGACACGATCTTGAGGCTGGTGTCGCCGCCGGCGTCGAAGTCGTAAGTGCCGATCACGCCGACGAAGCCCTTGGTCTTGGCCATCTCGGCCCGGACCTGCTCACGGGTCGGCACTCCGCCGTTGGCGTCGTTGATCGCGCGGCCGATCGCCGCCATCAGCGCGTTGGCGGCGTCGTAAGCCTGCATGGTGTAACCGCCGAAGTCGTTCGGTCCGGGGAACGCCTTGCGGAAGGCCGCGACGGTAGCCGTCGCACCTGCGACCTTCGTCGCGTCCGCGCCGGCGGAGGTTGCGTATATGCCGGACTCGTTGCCCGATGCCTGGTCGATGCAGTCGGTGGTCTCGATGCCGTCACCGCCTGTGAATGGGACGTCCCATCCGAGGTCTTTCATCTGCTTGCGCGGGATGCAGATGTTCTGGTCGTCGGTGCCGCCCACGTAGACGCCCTGCGCGCCGGCGTTCTTGAAGTTGAGCAGGATCGACTTCCAGTCGCTCGTCGTGGCCTTCTGGTACTCGGAGTGCTTGGCCACGGTTCCGCCGAGCTGCTTGAACTGGGACTCGAATGCGCCTGCGATGCCAACACCGAACACCGTGCTGTCATCAAGGATACCGACGTTGTGGACGTTCAGGGTCTTGTACATGTAGCTGGCCATCGCCGGACCCTGGAAGTCGTCAGTCGTGACGACGCGCCAGTAGTTGTTGGCGTTGCCACTCCGCAGGTCTGCCGCGTGGTAGCTGCACGCCGGCAGCGGAGGAAGCTGTTCCTTGGTCAGGCAGGGGTTGGTGTTCGACGGGCTGACCATCGTGAAGTGCTGCGGGGCCGAAATAGGAATCTCGGCCTTGGCCACTGCGGAGTTGTAGGGCCCGATCATGCCCAGGAACTTGGCGTCGCCCAGCATGCTCTGAACGTTCTCGACCCCGGCGTCTGCCGAATAGGCGGCCTGCCGGCAGTCGTCGAAGCTCTGGTACGAGATGGTGTAGCCGTTGACCCCGCCCGCGGCGTTCTTCTGATCAACAGCGAATTTGACGCCGTTCGCGGTCGACTGACCACCGGTCGAACACACCGGAAGGTCAGACCCGATCTTGATGGTGCCTTTCGACCCGGTGCCGCCGCCGCCGCCACCGCAGGCGAAGGCTACGAACGCTGCCACGATGAGGACTCCGAGTCCCCTAGCTCGAACCATATGGTTCCTCCATGTGTTTGTAGGGAGGCCCGAAGAAGTCCCTCTTGGCCAACGCCTCCCCTCACTCGCCGCCCTCTTCCCAACCTGTGTCGGGGCGAGAGTGCGCCGGCGACGAATGCGGCCACATGGGGTGGCCGAACCACTACTCCGTGGTGAACTATCGACTTGTATCTGCCTTGAAGTCAAGCGGTGTCTTTGATCCCACTTCCGCGCGTCTGCCTTGCATGGAAGCGCAGTTGTATCAATAGGGGAGTGCAGCGCTGTAATCTACGGCTCGAACGAAGCTCCATGGGAGGGCAGGATCCGAGGTGCGCGACTCGAACACCGAAAGCACGCGGAGCGTGGTGTCGCCGGCGCCATCGAACCCGAACGTCCCGCTGGCGCCCGCAAATCCAGAGGTCGCGGCCACCTGGCCGACGACCGCATCCCGGGCCGGCACCTTGCCACCGGCGGCCGTGAGGGCCCGGTCTATGGCTCCGTAGAGGATCGCCACGGAGTCGTAGGCGGGGATTGTGTACTCGCTGTAATCGGAGGCGTTCCGGTACTGGGCCTTGAAGGCGGTGATCACCGGCTGCGCGTTGGGAATGATGTCGGGGGCGGCGGCCGCGACAGTCGCGTAGATTCCGACGGCATTGGCACCGGCGTTGCGCACGCAATTGGGGTCCTTGGCGATTCCGTCCCCGCCAAGAAACGGCGCCGCCTCGCCGGGACTGAACACCGACGCCATCTGGGCGCGGATCACGCAGCCGTGATTGGCCGTGACGCCTCCGTAGTAGATGGCCTGCGCCCCATCGCCTTTCGCGTGCCGCATGAACGCCGTGAGGTCGAGATGGCCATTGGGATCGAAATCGAAGCTGTCGACGATGCTCCCGCCGAGCTTGGTGAACCTGGTCATGAACCCACTGGCGAGAGCTTGCCCATACGCCTCATGGTCGGAGAGCACCGCCACGCGCCGCAGCAGCAGGTTCTTGTAACCGTAGTCGGCCGCCGCCGGCCCCTGCAGGTCGTCGGTGGTGACGAGCCGGAAGAAGTTGTTGATGCCGGTGGGGCGCAGCTCGACAGGCGTGGGCAGCCCGACGGCCTTGCAGCTGATTGCTACATGCGTCCGGCTGAGGCCGGCAGGTAGAAACGGCTCCTTGGTCAGGCAGCGGCTGCTCACCGCTGGGCTGATCATCGCGAGGTGGGCGTCGTTTGCGACCGGAATCTCCCGGCGGGCGACGCTCGCATTGAACGGACCGACCAATCCCATGACAAGGGGATCGGCGGCCAGTGCGTTGATGTTGTGCGTCCCCTGCCCCGGATCGTCTACGCCGCCGACCGCATCATCCTGGGCGACCACCTGGACCGTGAATGTGCCGATCGTGGGGTGCTGGTGGACGAAAAACTGCACGCCGTTGAGCGCGGTTTGGCCGGCCCGGCCCTCGGCGCCAGACAAAGGCAGGTCGACGCCGATCCGGATGACCTTGGCCGGCGTTGCGGCCGAGCACGCGGCGACCAATACGAGACTCGCCACCAGGCCGACCACCGTTCTCGACAGCACATCGGAGATTGTCGCCGCCCGGCCAAGACCCGGCAGTCTCTATACTCGATCCCTTCACCTAGCCAGGTCATAGGAGCGCGCCCCGTTGAAGACCGAATCCACCGAACATCTCAAACCCCGCTCGCAATATGCGGACGATGCGGTTCAGCTCGCCATCGCAGGCAAGTGGGATGACGCCGTCAAGCTCAACAAGTTCGTCATCGAAAACTTCGGGGCGGACGAAGAGACGCAGAACCGTCTGGGCAAGGCGCTGTCCGAGCTCGGCAAGCTCAAGGACGCCAAGGCTGCCTACGAGGCCGCGCTCAAGATCAACCCGATGAACTCGATCGCGAAGAAGAACGCCGCGCGCATCAACACCCTGCTGCACCAGAAAGAAGGGCTGAAGGTCGGGGGCACGAGGGTCGACCTCAACCTCTTCGTCGAAGAGATGGGGAAGACGATCATCACCACGCTCGAGAGCCCTCCCAGCGCGGACATCTGCTCGAAGGTGGCCGCGGGAGACGTCGTTGAGCTGAAGATCGAGGGCGATGGCATCGCGGCCGAGACGTCGCGCGGGGTCCGCCTGGGGCTGCTCGAGGCGAAGCTCGCCCGGCGCCTGATCAAATTCATGCGCGGCGGCAACCGCTACCAGGCGGGCATCACGTCCTGCGAGGGCAACACCGTCAAGCTCATCGTCCGCGAGACCTACCAGGACCCGCGGTTTGCCGGCAAGCCGAGCTTCGCGATGCGCCGCAAGCGCGAGGTCGAGTTTCGCCCGTACACGAAGGAGAGCCTGCTTGCTCGCGAGGTCGAGGTGTTCGCTGAAGACGAAGAGGAAGACGGTCTCGTCTCGGGCACGCCGGCCACCGACGAGGTCGAAGAGGGGATGCACGCTGTCGAGGATGAAGCCGAGCCGCTCGACTTCAGCGAGGACGCCGACGATGCCGACAAGGACGATGATGAGGACGAAGATGACAACTAGAGTGGGTTCAGAGGCCCGGGCCCGGAGGTCCCTTCACCGACCCTAGTTCAGGTTCGACAGCAGGTCCACAGCTAGGCGGCGTGCCGGGTTTCCGCGACCTGCTGCCTGAAGAGGCGGAGGCCCTGCGCGGTGCGCAGGAATCGCTGCTCGAAGAGATGCGACGGTGGGGCTATCGGTACGTCGTCACCCCGATGGTCGAGAGCATCGATGTGCTCGCGCTAGGCCTGAACGCCGAGCAGCAGCGCCGGCTCTTCAAGTTCAGCGACGCGCGCGGCGAGGTGGTGGCGCTGGTCGGCGAACGGACCATCCCAGTCGCGCGGTTGGTCGCGAGCAAGCTCCGCTCAGGCGCCCTGCCGCTGCGCCTGTGCTACGCCGGGCCGGTCCTGTCCGCGGACGAAGGGCGTTTTCATCAGCGGCGCGAGACGTACCAGGTGGGCGCGGAGCTGGTAGGCGCCTCGGGTCCGGCGGCGGACGCCGAGGTGATCGCGCTCGCGGCGCGCTGCCTCGAGGCCGCCGGCCTCCGCCGCTACCAGGTCGACGTCGGCCACTCCGAGTTCTTCCAGGGCATCATGGATGCGGTCCGGCTTCCTGCCCCGGTCAAGGCCGGCGTGCGCAGCGCGTTGGCGGCGCGCGACTTCGTCGCCCTCGAGGAGCTGCTGGCACGCACGCCCCTTCGCTCCGCCGAGCACGAGCTGCTCTTGAAGTTTCCCGCCCTCCGTGGCGGTTCGGAGATCATCGAAGCCGCGGGCGGGCTGGTCCGCAACCGCCGTTCAGAGCTGGCCCTCGCGGAGCTGGCGCGGGTCCAGGAGCTGCTGGTCGCGCATGGGCTCGGTGCGGTCGTCGGCCTCGACCTGGGCGCTATACGCGACTTCGACTACTACACCGGCGTCATCTTCGAAGGCTACGGTCCGGACCTGGGCCGGCCGGTCGCACAGGGCGGCCGCTACGACAGGCTGCTCGAGCGCTTCGGCCGGCCGGCGCCGGCGACCGGGTTCGTGGTCCAGCTCGACCTCGTATGGGAGCTGCTTGCCCGCGGAGGGCGGGCCCCCTTGCCTCGCATCGATGCCGCCCTTGCGTGGACCGGAGCAGGCCACGGCACGGCCATGCGGCTCGGCGCGACGCTGCGGTTGTTCGGCATGCGGGCCGTGGTTGACACCGAGGCCAGGCGCGACCGCGAGGCGCGTGCCTGGTGGCGTGCGGTCGGCGCTGAGAACCTCATCCAGTGTCGAGGCACGGCGACCGTTTCATGGACCTCACGTGGCGGGCGCAGCCGCTCGCTGCCGCCGGAACAGGTGGCAGCGCGTCTCGCCGGAGCCCTGTCATGACGGGCAAGGGCAATTCACGCCCGTCTCGTTCGAGGGGGGACTCCCCCCTGAAGGCGTCGGGCCTGGCAAAGCCAGATCCCGACGCACCCCCCTACCGAAGGGGGGAGGGAAAAATTTCCATCGCGGTCCCGACCGGCATGCTCCTGCCCGGCGCGCTCCGATTGCTCTCGCACGCCGGCGTCATGCGCCTGAGCGCGGCCGAGCTCGGCCGCCGGCTGCTCGTGGAGCGCTCGGGCGTGCGTGTGATCCTCGTCCGTCCCGCCGATGTGCCCGCATACGTCGACCACGGAGCCGCCGACCTCGGCATCGTCGGGAAGGACGTGCTTTGGGAATCGAACGGATCTCACTACGAGCTGGTGGACCTGCATTTCGGCCCATGCCGCCTGGTGCTGGCCGTGCCCGAGGAATCTACGTTGAACGGACCCGAGACATGGCCACCGCTGATGCGGGTCGCGACCAAGCTTCCGCGCACGACCGCGGCCTGGTTCGAGGCTCGGGGCCAGGCGGTCGAGGTCGTGCGACTGCATGGGTCGGTGGAGCTCGCTCCTCAGGTAGGGCTGGTGGACGGCATCGTCGACCTGACCGCGAGCGGACGAACGCTCCGCGAGAACAAGCTGCGCGTGGCGGCGACTCTCGGTTCTTCGACGGCACGCCTGATCGGCAATCAGGCCAGCCTCAAAACGCGCACCGACGCGGTCCAGGCGATGGTCGCGCGCTTGCGGGAGGCAGCGAACCATGGGGATTAAGCGATTCGACGTCGGGTCATGGCTCGACTCGCCGCTTTCGCGCCGGCGCCTGGACCTCTCCCAGTTCGCGAAGGAACGCGCCGAAGTGGCTGAGATCTGCGCGCGCGTAGCCGTCGACGGCGACGCAGCGCTGCGCGCGTTCGGCGAACGATTCGACGGCTGGGCGCCTGGCGACGGTGAGACGTTTCAGGTCCCGAAAGGCGACCTGGTGGCGGCCGCAAATCGCCTCCCCAGCGCCGATCGCGCTGCTCTCGAGTTCGCGGCACAGAGGATCCGAGATTTCCACCTGAAGCAGGTGCCCGCAGCGAGCAGCGGAACTCCCGGACTGAAGTTGGTGACGCGGCCTGTGCGGCGCGCGGGCGTTTACGCGCCGGGCGGGCGCGCGTCGTATCCGTCGACCGTGCTCATGACCGTCATCCCGGCGCGCGTGGCGCACGTGCCGGAGGTCGTCCTCGCCACCCCTCCGCGCCCGGACGGGAGCGTGCCGGCGGCGATCCTCGCCGCCGCCTACATCGCGGGTGTGGATGCCGTCTATCGCATCGGCGGCGCGCAGGCGATCGCCGCGCTAGCCTTCGGCACCAGCTCGATCCCGCGCGTCGATGTCATCGCCGGCCCGGGCAACATTTACGTCACCCTCGCCAAGAAAGAAGTGTTTGGCGCCGTCGGCGTGGACGGGATCGCAGGGCCGACCGAGGTGATGGTCATCGCCGACGCAGGCGCCTGATCACCGACTCGGCAGCGCTCGCCGATCGCGTCGAAGAAGAGCTGCAGAGCCTCATTCGCGGATTGGAACGGGCCCAGATCATCAATGCGGCCACCTGCTGCTTGATAGTGGCGGACGATCTCGGGCAGGCGATCAATCTCGCCAACGACTTTGCGCCCGAGCATCTGCTGATCGTGGCCGAGGACGCGGGACGCCTGGCCACGCAGGTCGAGAATGCGGGGGCGATTTTCGTGGGGGCTTATGCGACCGTGCCCCTGGGCGACTACGCAGCGGGCCCCAACCACACGCTCCCGACCTCGGGCGCGGCGCGCTTCGCCTCGCCCCTCGGTGTCTACAGCTTCCTGAAGCGCAGCAGCGTGCTGAGCCTCAATCGAGGTGATCTCGAGATGCTTCGCGACGCCTGCGTGCGCCTGGCGGCAATGGAAGGCTTGAGCGCGCACGCACATGCGGTGGAGGTTCGACTTGAATAGGAGCGCCGAGGTTGTCCGCAAGAGCAAGGAGACTCAGCTGAAAGCCACCGTGGCCCTGGAAGGACGTGGGCGGGTCAAGGTTGCGACCGGGCTCGCGTTCGTCGACCACATGCTGGAGCAGGTGGCTCGATACGGTGGATTCGACCTCGCGTTCCGTGGCACCGGCGACCTTCACGTCGATTCGCATCACCTGGTCGAGGACGCGGGTATCGTGCTCGGCCAGGCGCTCTCCAACGCGCTCGGAGATCGGGCGGGGATCACCCGCTTCGCGTCGGCGTACGCGCCGCTGGACGAAGCCCTTGCGCGGGTGGTCGTCGACCTTGGGAAGCGCCCATTCCTCTCGTACAACGTGCCCCTGCGCGGGCGGATCGGGACCCTGGAATCCGAGGTCCTGGAGGAGTTCTGGAAGGCGCTTTCGATTCACCTCGGGGCGACGATTCACGTCGACGTGATCCGCGGACGCAACCGGCATCACATCGCGGAGGCGACCTTCAAGGCGCTCGGTCTGGCGCTGCGCGACGCGATGAGCGTGGGAGGCGGAGGGGTTCCATCGTCGAAAGGCCTCCTCGGGTGATTGCCATAGTCGATTACGGAGTTGGCAACCTGCGCTCGGTAGAACGCGCGCTGCTTCACGTCGGCGCAGAGCCCAGGCT